>Ga0307508_10005028_pt1 | contig 12707 bp, 8 predicted proteins | sample 9_EM_MG_FD_203089 | JGI IMG/M metagenome (GOLD analysis project Ga0307508, IMG submission 203089) | Populus trichocarpa ectomycorrhiza microbial communities from riparian zone in the Pacific Northwest, United States - 9_EM | ecosystem: Host-associated > Plants > Roots > Unclassified | place... | reverse complement strand
AGATAGATCAGAACTTAGTTCACTCTTTGGCCTGCGTTTAGCAGCAGAAGTATTCCTTGGAGACTCCAGGTTATCTTCTTTACTAGTAGAAACAACTCGTCCATATAGAATCTTTTTTCGTTTTCGCTTCAAGACCCAGTTTCTGCTTATCATTTTGCTACTTGTTGAGCCGTTATCCTTCATCTTTTAATCCTTTGTTTTACATTTGCCAGAAGCATCCCCACAACGCATGCCATGCATCAGATAGGAAGTAGCATCAAAGCTCCAAAAGAGCAATTTAAGCCACTACAAATCCTCAGCATCCTGTTGAACATTTATAAAGGAACTCCAATAAGAAAATAGCAACATTGGATAACAACAAATTAGAATGAACCAAATGGTGACTAACTTTAATACTGCCTAGTGGCTTTGACAGCATCCACATAGAGAAGTACAAGACATAATCAGTGTTCAGTACAGATAATCAGACCTTGTCAAATCCAACAGAAAAAAAAAAGTTAAAATTGCATGATATCTCAAACAAAAGCAGCACAAAGCAACAAGCACTTCACAAGGTTTTGACTTCAAATTGGCTAATCACCGCAATTATCTACGTCTATCACGTCAAAGAACTCATGTTATTATTTCCTCTCAGCGAAAGTAACATTCTGCAATTTAGGAAAGGATATGATACCAGATCATCAAAAAGTTAAGTCCTACACTAAGTAATAATTGCAAGGGGGTGCATCTTCTCGCTAAACTAGCGAAATCAAGTCGCGTAGATGAAAATCCAAAATTAGCATTTCACACTAAAGTTTAACCCATCAGATTAGTTTCGGTAAAGTAAAAGACTCAAATTGCAGAAATGATCCCAATGCAAGTATTACAATGACAACAACCCACCTCCGGACTCAAAGCACAACCAACCAAAACCATTGACTTGATTAATCACCAACTACCTATTTGTTGACCTCGTAGCAGGAGATTGACAGACATTTGCTACAATTCGCAATACCAAATTGGAATTGGCTCCAACAAATACATACAAGCTTCACAGAGACCAAAAGCCAACCACTGCACTAGTACAGTACAGCTGAAGCAAGCCACCACAATCTCTGTAGTGAAATCAATTAGCTTTTCAGACTTAAGCAATCAAAACCATGAAATGTCAAACGAAACAACAAATAGAGTGCCAAAATTGAAGAATCCAAACATAAGGAACTTGACCAAGCACATGCATTCACTCAAAACCAAAAACCCCCCATTCCATCAACTATTCGATGAAACCACATACATGTACCAAATAACTCCATATCACCAAACAATTCGGCAGCAATCAATAAAACAAACACGAACTCCAAAATCAAGCAATAAAAACATCAAAACAGCTAGGAAATTAGCTCAAACTACATAATATCGAAACCACTCGTAGAATTAACCCAACAACCAACTTCAAACAAAGAAATAAGAAGTACCCAGATAAGAAAACAAGCTCACCAATCTTTGTTGTGGATCAAAAACCAATCTTTGCTGTCTAATGTCCTCAGAAATTGACGGGTTAAGCAAGATACACACTATAGAAAGCTGGAGGGATTAGGGCTTGGAAGTTAAGGAGAGAAAGGTATGAGATGCGAGAGAGAGAGAGAGAGAGAGAGAAAGGCTAAGACACAAATAGCAAAACAACATTAAAATAATAAAAAGCCCCCACCACCTCTCTCTTTATATATACAATCAATACATTTAGAGAGAGAAAGAGAGAAGGATACGGTTTCGCCGGGGTCATAGGACGGGGCTACACTCTGACATTTCAGCGCATGAGAGAGACAGTGAAAGCTAGCAAAAGCCCGTCAAATTGCACCTACCCAATTATATATTGCCACGTGTCTCAAGCTGGGTTCATGTTCCCAAAAATTTTCCTTCCTTTCCTTTTTCTCCTCATTTGATCTTGCGTGTCTTTCTAAATGTAACTCCAACGAGTCCCCTACTCCTCGTCCTCTCTCTCTCTCTGTGGTTGCGTTGCATTTTATAGAAAGAAAATGCAGAGAGAGAAGGAGGGAGAAGGTGAGGCTCAAATATTCATCGTTATTTTTTGCACACCGATTCGGAGGCACTAACCGCTGCTGCTGCCGCCACTAATTCTACCCAAACTTTCATAAAATGTCAGCATAATATACAAGCTCATGTTTTTTATCCCCATGATGTTAGTGTTTATCGATTGTATATGTATATACCTTTTTTCATTCCCCAAATATATATATATATATATATATATATATATATAAATATATAATTTTCTAACATTTTGTAATAACAACACATGTATACCAATAGTTTCTTGGATTTCTTTTACTTTTTTATTTTTGAATCTGAATTTTTCTTTGATGTTGTTGGTATTCAGATCATTTAGCTCGAACACAATTTAGAATATTCATCATTAGGCACTTGTATATTTTCTCTCTCTCTTTATGGTGTTGTTTCTGCTTACAATATATGCTTATTTCTACCATTACCTATCAATACATCCATATATATATATATATACATACATATATATATACATACATATATATATATAATGTGATATGATTTTACATTTTTACTACAACAGTGGAGTGCACGTGATTTCTTCTAATGGAACATGACATGACTACATTGGATGATTCACCACGTCTGTCTGCGTAACGTGGACATGTTAGTTATTTTCTTTGAATGGAACTGGATTTTAGTAATCTTGTGTGTGGATTCAAATAACTTTTTTATTTTAAAATTTTTATTTTTTATATCATTATATCAAAACAACTCAAAATATCAAGAAAAAAAATCATAAATTTTTAAAAATAAACACCGCCTTCATTTAGTGAAATCTTTATTAATAAACAACTGGCCCACACTAGTTATTAATACTATGGTAGAGCCCAGTCATGTTGAAATCTTTATTTGTTGCGAAGAACAACAGTTCACTGGATCTTCTGGGTCGTTCCGGGAGGAGAGATCATTTCCCATTATCTGAAAATTGGAATACAGTTACTGCTATAATAAAAACAAAAATAAAAATAAAAATAATCCTGAAATACTAACATCAATGAAAACAAAAAATCTCTATCACCAACAAGCTTTTAAGTGGGACCCTTCACAACTAAGCATAACATAACACGATGGATGACAGATGATTGCTTTGTGCAAGGCATGTACTCAGTTTTTTAAAATGTCTTTTATTTGAAATTATTTTAAAATAATATTTTTTAAAATTTTAGATTTATTTTTTATATTAATAGGATTTAAAAATATAAAAAACATTTATTTAAATTTAAAAATTTATTTAATTTTAAACAAAAAAACACAGAACAGAATAAGAAACTAGAACGTAATTGACACGCGTGTGTTTTTCATTTATCTCTCCGTAAATACCGCTTTTTTTAAGATAAAAATCACCATTACACCGTTGCCCCCTAAAATATATATTATTAAAAAAAGGCCAAATAAAAATTGACAGATCTACTTCATTTACCCACACAAATGATAGAATAAAACCTATAATAATAATAATAGAAAGGATAAAAACAAGAACATTCTATATTTATACGCACAAAAATCAAGAGAGAAAGAAAGAAAAACAGAGTCTGGCTGTTTCCTAAGCTGACTTACTGTCTTTGCTTCTATTTTCTGGTACTCCCTCTTATTTCTTCACTTCTCATCGACTCTCTTTTTTGGCTAAAAGTTTATCTTTTAGTTTAAAAGTTTTGATCTTTCTTATTTGTTCAAGCTGTGATCGTGATTAGTTTATAATAATTGTGTTCACGTATTACTATTAATTCTTTTTGGGTAAGTTGAGGTGTAATCAGTGTGAGTTTTGGGTTTTTGAGTGGGATTTTTATGTGGGTTATATTTGGTATTGATTTAGGTTTTTTAAGAGTTTAAAGTTTACTTCTTTGAGCTTGATTTCAATTTGCAAGTCGTTGTTAGGGTTTGATGTTGTTTTGTCTTTGTTAATTTCCGAAGTCACCCGATTATAATTTTTCAGTCCTTATGTTGTGATCAAGTTTTTTCAAGTAGATTTAAATAATTTAGTTCTCTAATTATGGTTTTTTTCTTTAGACTTTTTTTTTTCTGGGTAAAAATTGTATATACTTGTCCATCTGGGATTTCCTTTTTTTCTTAGTATGATTGATATATATTGAGTTGTGTCTTTAAAAGACTGTACCAACACAGTTACTGTCTGCAGTTATATTTGTTTTTTAAAGGCAATTTCTCATTAGCATCACTGAATCTGTTTTCATCACTTAATTAATTCATGGGGCATTGAGTTGTGGTGTTTCAGTGGTAGCTACGATGATTCTTGAATGTAACTGATAGTTTTCTATTTGTTTGGCCACCAAGAAAGACAAGGAAAAGTAACCACATCTAAAGTTTTCAGTATCAGGTCTTCTTTGCCAAAGACATGGAAATGAAGCACCTGATAATCTTATGACCTATAAGCTCAACACAATTTTTTTAGGCAGATCCATCTCTGTCGTAAGGCATGCATATTTGTATTCTTTCTGTGAAAATTAATCCCCTTATTTCTTTCTTTAAGTGGGTGGATCTATCTATTCCATGTGACTTTGTGCAACTCTACCATCAACGGGGGGGCTTTCCTGTAAAATTTACTGACCTTTGATAGCAAATAATCCCTTGATCATGTGTTTGTTTCTATTTGAAATGCTCTTAAGTTTTCTGTCTTGTTGCACCAAATATCTTCTTTTCCTAAAGATTGCTCATACTAGGTGTTTGCTTTCGAATTACCCATGTAATTCTCATTGCCAAGATCTTATTTCCCATTTCAGGTTTTCTCCTGCTAAGATGTCATTTTCCAAGCAAAGCTTGTGGTTGGCCATATGAGTGTTTCTGTACTGATATGGCATTATTGGCATCTTGCCTTGCTGGTGCAGTTGATTTAAATGGACAGGAATCTGGGAAAAAGCATGGTAGATCAACAGAAAAACTATGAACAAATTCAATCCAATAACATGGAAGCTAGAAATGAAGGGAAGGGGTCTGTAAACCAAAGATTTTTCCATGATCCATCAGCTAATATTAATACTAACATGCGACCTCCTGACTACAACATGTCAATGGGAGCTAGGCCTGTGCTAAATTACTCCATTCAGACTGGTGAGGAATTCGCTCTTGAATTTATGCGGGAGAGGGTGAACCCCAGGCAACAGTTCTTTCCAAGTGCTCGCATTGATCCTAATAGTTCAACTGGCTATGTTGGACTGGAGGGTGTGTTGGGAATATCCCATATGGGTTCTGAAAGTGGGGCTGACATCTCTATGATTAGCTCGGTTGAAAAAGCTCGGAACCAGGAGTCTGACAGGAAGGGGTCCTCTGTTAATGAAGATCAAAGTTATTATGACCCTGTCCCATCAGTACCGCGAACCTCACCGAGAAATGACAGCAGTCGAGGAATTCATGGTTATCCATCTTCAGGAGCTTCTGATAGTTCATCAACAAAGTTGAAGTTTCTCTGCAGCTTTGGTGGTACAATTTTGCCTCGTCCGAGTGATGGAAAGCTGAGATATGTTGGGGGCGAAACGCGCATTATCCGAATAAGCAAAAATATTTCTTGGCAGGAGCTTATGCAGAAAACAGTGGCAATTTACAATCAATCTCACACTATAAAATATCAGCTTCCTGGTGAAGATCTGGATGCGTTGGTTTCTGTATCCTGTGATGAGGATCTTCAGAACATGATGGAAGAATGCAATGTATCAGAAGATGGGGGGTCAAAGAAGCCTAGGATGTTCCTTTTTTCTTGCAATGATCTAGAGGACTCCCAGTTTGGCCTAGGAAGTGGAGAGGGTGAGAATTCTGAGATTCAATATGTAGTTGCTGTAAATGGTATGGACTTGGGTTCAAGGAAGAACTCAATGAATCTGGCAAGTGCATCTGGGAACAATTTGGATGAGTTGCTCTGTCTTAATGTTGAGAGGGAAAGCGGTCGAGTTGCAGCTGAATTCACTGGCAGTAATGTCCCGTCTTCAGCTGTTAATATGCTGCCATCAACAATTCAATCTTCTCAACCAGTGCCGATGATTTCATCTAGTGCCCAAGAATCTAATTCACAACCTTACCATGGCCAGAAAATGCACCGTGGAGATAATAGCCAGCGCCCAGCATCATCCATGCAACCTATTGAGAGCTTCTCCCATGTGGATAGAAAGGGCATCAATCCATTGCCGGTCCCAATTCAATTTGGTTTTGATTCTCATCTTCCTGACCATGCAACAGTTGGGGAAAATTTAGTGGGAGTGCCTTTCCATGTGTATCCTCCAACACAACAGGGGGTTTTGGGAGAAGAGAAACTGTATAGTGGCATTCATGTGCAAAATGCAGAAGTGTCTGTAAAGGATACAAAACTCAAAAGAGATAGCTCAGGAAAGAAAATAAATGAACCTGAGAAAGTTAAAACTATGGATAAGGAGGCAGCTAAAAAGGAATTCAAAATGAAGCGGGATGATTCATTCCAGAAGCTTAATGAAACTTTTAAAATTCGGGCAGTGGAAAATGATACTGTTTCCTTGCATCCACATGATAGTTCTGCTCCAAATTACACTTCTAGAGAAGAAGTATCGGTTGCCAATTCAATGCAAGAAGTAGGATCACCACTGCAGCTCATGAAAACTAATAAAGGGCCCCAAGAAGCTGTACTCAGTTCGATGCCCACTGAAGCTGTGACTGAAGGGATAAAAAATAACAGGGATGACCATTTCCATTCATCTGGTGATCCATTTGCCCCAGGATATGGGGGTTCTGAGGCTGATCCAACAGATTTTAGCTATCCTGAACCATCTGTGGTTTCTCATCGGGTTTTTCATTCTGAGCGAATTCCCAGGGAGCAGGCAGAATTAAATCGCTTGTCAAAATCTGATGATTCTTTTGATCCTCAGATTCTAATAACTCAAGCACGTTCTGGTTCTCAACCAGTTATAGAATCGATTGATAAGTTGCATGAAGGAAATGTGGCTTCCCAGACTGACCAGCCCCGCACATCTGCAAGATCGCGTTATGCAAATCCCCAGACTGTTGAAGATGGACTCGCACAGTTTGAAAAGTATAAAGAATTTGCTGATAACATCAGTAAAGTAAATCCCAATATTGCTCAAGGTCTAGGGTCAAACGTGCAGAAATCTGAATTGAGACGTGTTGTTTTTAATCCAGTGGATGATTATGAAGGTTCCCAGGTTAAAGGTAACTACACTGATCGCTCTATCAATGATAACAAAGCAGTTGGGTTGACACATTCCACAGCAAGTCAGGGAACTTCTAGTAAGCACCCAGAAGATCCTGCTTTGGGGCCTCAAGAGTTTGAAAGAACTGATATTGGTGCTGACAATAACAATGGGAACAACACTAAGGTGAGTGTGCAGCCTCTGGCATGGACAGAGAGCCCAGTTAGAGCTGTTTCTCAAGGGGAGCCCAGCTTTGGTGTTGGCACTCCTGAGCAGAAAGACATACGAATCGATATAAATGACCGGTTTCCTCCTGATTTCCTGTCTGATATTTTCTCCAAAGCGAAAATCCATGAGACTGGGGTCAGTCCAGTGCATGTTGATGGAGTGGGCTTGAGCTTGAACATGGAGAATCATGACCCAAAACGCCGGTCTTACTTTCAGAATTTGGCTCAAGATCAGTCTGCCAGCAAAGTTTTTTCCCTTATAGACCAAGACCATCTGAGTTATTCATCCTCGCTTACAAATGTTGAAGGAGGGGCTCCCATAGATTATAGTTATCCACCCTTAAAGTCTGATGGAGTTGGCTTGCCTCACATTGAGGAAGATGTTCGGCAAGAGACATCTGGTGTTGTTGGACCGAACACCATGGATTCCCATGCAGATTATGGTCATTTTGAGCTGAAAGGCATTGAGAGTGCGTGGTTGGATGGGATGAATGCTAGAATACCTGAATCAGAGTATGAGGTACATTGATGGGTTTTTCTATTTCATCTGTTTGATAATCCGTGTCTTAACCCTCTTGCTATTGTTTCACTACACCTGATTTTCTTATTACCGTCAGGGTGGCAAGTTGGACATTCGAAACATTGGCACACATCTTGTCGATCTTTCTCTAGGAGAGTTTGATATTAGCACCTTGCAGGTGATTTCTTTCAGTGTGATGTTGTTGTTTAACTATGGCTGTGTGTGACGGAAGCTGAAAATTTTGTTTGTTGCAGACTCAAATTGCATTGTATAAGATTATCGTTTGGAAATTCTCGTATGTGAAAATATCATTAGTTTAGACAAGTTATTGTTCTAATAGAACAGGATAGTATTGATACAGCATTGAAGGACTGAAAAATGCACAACTTGTATCTAGAATCTGCTCTGATGTCTTTTGCAGAAACCATAAGAAATGAAAAGGAGAAAAGGAGTATTATAGTCAGTGAGAAATGGACTGTTTCAGACCATCTATTCCCCTCCAGGAGGGCAAGATCCATGGCCAATAATTCAACCCACTGGAGGGGTGGTTTTTGCAGTGGCAAATGTGAAGTAAAACAGGTTGTGTTTCCTTGACACTGCTTCGTTCACTGCAGTGGATATAAGTAACATGATGTTGACAACATTAACACTGATAATGTTTGGCTAGAGAATGCTGGTGTTAGGGAAACACAACATTCTTTAGTCAAACATCACTGTTTTGTTCCACAGTGCTGTGCATGTAAAATTCATTTCAGGAAGTCCAACTCTGTTTAAAATGTGGAAACAAAATATATGAAACAATATGATGTCACATGCTCATGGGGAATGGCTTGGCATGTCAAGACATTCTTGTTGAATGACCTGGTGGATTTCATTTCTTGCTATTTGTTTCACTTTTTGGCACCTGAAGTACATATTGGGACATCTAGTAACATGCTATTAGTCATACATTATATGGGCTATTAGTCATGCATTATATGGGACATTTTCTAAGACTCGCTACTTTCATTAGTGTTGGATATGTTCAGTCAATGTCATTGAGGATTTCTTTTATCTGTGTAAATTTTCTCTCTTGTCACAGATCATAAAAAATGAGGACCTGGAAGAGCTGAGAGAATTGGGGTCTGGCACATTTGGTACTGTTTATCATGGAAAATGGAGGGGTACAGATGTTGCCATTAAGCGAATAAAAAAGAGCTGCTTCACCGGCCGCACATCAGAACAAGAAAGATTGGTGAGCTTATGTTCATTCTAGTGATTCTTTTAATGAACAATTTAGCTTGAAAATAATTGACATGTATGTGTGATAGCATCTAGCATACCAGGAATATCAATGAGCCTGGAAATTTCTCAAGGTACCCTTTTTAAGCTTCTAGAACTATTTCTTAGGTCAAGATCCCTTTTACGAACTGGAATTGAAGAATTAGTAAATTTGTTCCGCCCAAAATGATTATGAACTTATAATTTATACTCTAATAACCGAGTCTATTCCATGGTTATAAGATCTTTTCATACCAGAATAGGCTTGTATATGTTCTCATTATGAGAAAAGGTCATCAGAGCATCTCTGAATAAAGTCTGTTTACATTACATATGGATCCTTTCATTGTTACATTTCCTTTAGGATTAGGAGATTTAAAACATTGGTGAGCTTACTATTATTCTAGTGATCTTTTTAAATGAACAATGAAACATGTAAATAGTTGACTTGTAAATAAGAAAAATTTAAGGCAGTTGTTAAACCTTATTTTGCATCCCAGGTCAAATTTGGGCTAGAAGGCTGGAATGTGGTACATTTCAGATACTTTGAATGCCTTAACTTCTGGATTGTCTAGGTGCTGTTCTAGGGTTTCAGTAACCTTTAGTTAACCAAAAAAAATTTTGGCACTACCTGTTAGAGGATATGTATTTGTTTTTCTTCATTCTGCATCTGTAACCAGTATTTTTATCTTTCAGACCACGGAGTTCTGGCGTGAAGCTGAAATTCTCTCAAAGCTTCACCACCCCAATGTTGTTGCATTTTATGGAGTGGTGCAGGATGGACCAGGAGGAACACTAGCCACTGTGACAGAGTTCATGGTGAATGGCTCTCTTAGACATGTTTTACTTAGCAAGGACAGGTAAGATTTCTGTGTTGAAGGTCATTGTACTTGCACTACACAATTCACTCTGTTAACATTATTCTTGTTTAACTTAATCTTCATAAATGTATAGGCATCTTGATCATCGTAAGCGTCTGATTATTGCGATGGATGCAGCTTTTGGAATGGAATATTTGCATTCAAAGAACATTGTGCATTTTGATTTGAAATGTGACAACTTGCTTGTCAACCTGAAGGATCCTTTACGACCTATTTGCAAGGTAACTGTGGTACTGTTGCTGTGTGAGTGGATTCCATATATATGATAAATGTTACTTACTGCCAGTCCGATTTCTGAATTCTTATTTACTTAGCTGCTAGTTGGTCAAGCAAAACTAATGTTTAAGACATAACATAAATGCTTCTGTTTTTGCAGGTAGGTGATTTTGGTTTGTCAAAGATCAAAAGGAATACCTTGGTTACTGGTGGTGTAAGGGGAACTCTTCCATGGATGGCTCCAGAACTCCTGAATGGTAGCAGCAGTAAGGTTTCTGAAAAGGCAAGTAACGAATTTCTTGTTTGTTGTGAAAAATGCATGTTTACATCTCCATCAGATTTTGTCTGCCTTGATTTTATTTTTTCTTCTAACAATGCAAGTTATCTAGATGCTTATAGAATTACATGAAAGTTGGTAAATTGACTTTTGGCATATTGTTTCTTTTGGTCAAATAACAACAGTGATTATGCAATTAATGCTCATAACCTCTTTGCTTATTGGCAGGTTGATGTGTTCTCTTTCGCCATTGTCTTATGGGAGATTCTCACTGGTGAAGAGCCTTATGCCAATATGCATTATGGTGCAATCATAGGTATGCATGAAACGTTTCAGTTACATAAGTGATACACTTTTGAAGCACCATAGCAGACAGCGTGCTGATATATTCCACGGGCGCTGATGCCTGGGCCTTCTATGTTCGTTACCTAATTTTTGCTGTTATTTTAGATTTTCTTAAGAGTTTAGGCGTATTGATTTCAGTGTTATAACCTCAAATATTCTATAAATTGGTGTTTGCTAATAAATAAATGTCACAACTTTTTATTGATACTGGAGTTGCTTCGTAGTTAATAAGTCTCTTCTTCGTTGTTTCTCTGTGTCCCTCTCCCCTGCAGGAGGCATAGTTAATAACACCTTGAGACCGCCTGTACCAAGCTTTTGTGACCCGGAATGGAGATTGCTAATGGAGCAGTGTTGGGCACCTGATCCCATGGCCCGTCCATCATTCACAGAGATCGCCAGGCGCTTACGTGCCATGTCAGACGCATGTCGAACTAAACAGATACCCAAGTAGCGATGCTTGCCAATTCCTTTGCTGTGTTTTTTAGCCCATTGTCATGAAATACAATCGCAAAGAGTTTATTTCGTAAAGGTTGTGTATATCTACAAGAGGAGGGAGAAGGGGCTCCCAATGTATGATTTTTGTGTTGTGCAGAAACTGGAAGAAGTGAACTTTATGTAAAGCTATTATTTTTGTCTATAGCATATACGAACTTCATATCAGAACTCTATAATAGTGTCTATACGCCCTTCATTCGGTTTGTACGGGAGGTGGAGCATTCTTATGGATCACTGTTGATTTTTTTTCCTCTTTTTTCCTGTTGCTTGCTGGTATGGCCTGCGTTAACAACTCATGGGGATTGATGAACCTAAAATTAATAGCCTTGAGTTCCCGGGCCTGATTTTAGGCAAAAAAACTAAAAAAGAACCCTTGTCCATCCATACATGCTATGTATGGTCCGAGACTCTACGCGCGATATAACTAGAAAACACCATTTGCCCGATCCTTGGAAAAATGGTAAATGAAACCTTCCTCGGAGAAGTTCATTTAGCTTAACTAGCATCGCCCCCTTTCATGTTCGAGCCTCGAAAACCATATTGTGTATAACTCCCAGCTCAGTGCATGATTGCCACTTGGCACTTGATGCCTGTACCTCATCAGGGGGGGGGCTTCAAGATGGTATCAGGACATGCTGTGTCCAGGCCTAATTCCTTAGTCACACATTTTCACACATCATGGAGTAACCTACCAAGATTAGGGTAATCATCTTGCATGATTATACTGTAAATTTTGCCTAATTCCTTATGGGAATTGGTGTAGAAATTTAATAATTGTAAATTCTAGAAACAGTGGCAAATTTGTAGTTTTTTTAAAAAAATAGAAAACAAATTTTTTTATTTTTTTCTCTATATACTTGACTTTTTTATTATTTTACACTTGATTTATTTATCATTTTTTATTATTATTTTTTTTGTTTTTTCATTATTTTTTTTATATTTTTTTTAAAATATTATTTTTTATTCTTTACATTTTGAATATTTATTGTTCTACATTTGATTTATTTATATTATTTTTTTATTTTTAATTTGTTTTTTAATCTTTTTGTTTTTACACTCTTTTTTAAAACAAATATTATACAAAGCCGAGGTCAAAATCATCACTGCACCATGAAGAGTCTACTCACAATCCACAATGCATGCACTAATCTTTTGTTAATTAAAAGTAGATTATTACCGATTAGATCAATTTTCTTTTAACATAAAAAAATTCATGTTTTGCTAATATTTTTTGTAAAAAAAAATTTAAATCATGTGAATGTTAGCTTGATATGATTCGGTTAATTTAATAAGTTC
>Ga0307508_10005027_pt1 | contig 12707 bp, 14 predicted proteins | sample 9_EM_MG_FD_203089 | JGI IMG/M metagenome (GOLD analysis project Ga0307508, IMG submission 203089) | Populus trichocarpa ectomycorrhiza microbial communities from riparian zone in the Pacific Northwest, United States - 9_EM | ecosystem: Host-associated > Plants > Roots > Unclassified | place... | reverse complement strand
TCTATTCGCTGCGAGCTCTCGCCTCTAATACTACGCGTCGGCACTTAACCCTATTGGTTGTTGCCCAGCCTTACTCGTACACGTGCCTCTAGCTATTTACATAATATCTTACATAGACTCCTACACAAGGGGGTCCCAGAAAATGAGAAGGCTGACGAATGAGTCAAGCTCGACCTCAAGTGAGGGTTCTCAGATGCCCAGCAGGTAGAAGCCGGATTTTTCCCTTGTTTAATCATCCTCGCATACAGCCTATCTAGACTATGGCGGTGAACATTTTTATCTGTTTTTCCCGTCTGCTGTCCGGGCAGGCAATCGTGCTGGAATTCATATAGGTACCTCTTCCACACCCTCTGGGGCATATCCTACCACCTCCCGCCGAACGTACACCTATTCCCTCCAGCATCAGTATTTGTCGGTGTATCTTCACACAACCTGTGCTACCATTTCAACCAAACATCATGTCTGCCTATAAACTTCGGAGGCAGAAGGAAGCTGAGCAGCGATGACTGGAAGCTCAAGGATACTCCAAGAGTCAATCTGTTCCCGAACCTGTGACGTTGAAAAAGCTACAACCAGCCAGCGAAAAGAACCTGCAAAGGGCACTGCGATATCTCGATGACTTCTACAAACATGAACAAGGCACAGCACCCGTCATCGACCAAGTTCATTTTCTTCCCCCCATTGGGAGATATTTCCCAATTGACCAGGTATGTGGTTTGCACAAGACAAGGTCACTCGGCGGATGTCATCCAGGGCGAAACAATGCTACAAATATGGCACGATTTAAGAGAAGCGCTCTACTGAAAGACTCTCAAATTATACAGTAATGCAGAGATCAAAAGGATATCTACGGCAAGAGTACACACTCGTCCAATGCATCTGTACTAACCAAGGGGTAGTTTATCACCAATGGCATCAGTAAAAAATTTCATTCTTAGAGAGCGCGTCGGTAAGTCGAGAACGTCGGTAAGTCGAGAACTAGCGCGCCAAGTGGGCGCTAGTGCACTAGTGTACTCTTGGCGCGAGTGATATTTAGGTATAGATATATTTTCTTTTTTCTTCAGGGGTAAATCCACACGAAATGCGCGGACAGAGAGCTTCTTTCTTGCACCTACAGCATATCACCATGTCGAACACAAACGAGGAGACTCTTCCAGAATGCGTTCGATTTCAAGAAGCACTCGATATGTACAGCTCAGGAATCATTTCAACCCAGACCGGTGCTGCAACAGCTGCGGAAATGCCACGGTCAACCTTCTCACACAGATTCCATGGAAGACGGTCGGCAGAAGACTACAACAAGGGGCGTCAACTGTTGAACAACGCAGAGGAGGGAATCCTAGTATGGTACTGTGATATTCTGCAAAGGACTGGATTTCCTCTGAGCGTGAAGGATGTCACTGCCCTAGCCGGAAAGATACTGCGAAAGCGAGACCCGGAGGCAACCGTTAGCCCTCAATGGATCGAACACAGTTTTTAAAAACGACATCCAGAAGTGAAAGCACGGTGGAGTCAGCAGCTAGACAGGATCAGAGGGGCGCATGGAAACAATTTCGCAGCTCTTGAGCTGTTCTTCGAAATGGTATGAGCTAAATAACCAACTATACGGGAATTTACTGACATGAATATAGCTATATGAGGTAGTGGTTGAGCACAAAGTCAAGCCTCGAAACACCTATGACGTCGATGAGACCAGGTTCGTGATGGGAAATACGCAATCGCGATGAGTTTTGGAAATTATTCGACATCCTCGAAGCACCGATGGACGTCTTTTTCCAGCAGATATGAAGGATCTACAACTCCCACCTGGCACATCTGTTCAAGATGGGTCCCGCGAGTTTGCTACGGTCATCTGTTGTATCTGCGCGGATGGATTCTACCACGACTCCACGATCATCATGAAGGCGATAAACGGGATGCAGGACTCGTGGTTTTCGAAGATGGATGATGTGTCTAGCAACATCCTTTTTGGAGTTTCACCCAATGGCTGGACAGACAACAGCAAGGCCATAGCATGGCTAAAACGCCACTTCCGGCCTGGCAGTATCTCTGAGATCAAGGCTGCTGGCGAATGGTGGATGCTTATCTTCGATGGTCATATCTCCCATATGAATAGAGAATTTTTGTCTACCTGTCTTGACTACATGGTGTTGCCTGTTTGTCTTCCTCCTCATACCACCCACTTCTCGCAACCTCTCGATGTTTCAATTTTTTCACCTCGGAAGGCAGTATATTCGAATATTCTTCACCGATGTATGCAGTCCAGAGAAAAGGGAGTCTGGGAGGGCAACTTCTACAAGCTGTATGTTGAGGCACAAGAGATTGCCTTTACACCAGAAAATATTCGAAGAGGTTTCTGGAATACAGGCTTAGTCCCCTTGGACTTTAGAGCCCTACGTCGAACCCTCAAAACTCCTACACCTACAGCCGTTAGTGACCCGGTCCCACCACGACCTTCAACCCCACCCCCGCGCGCCCTGTCGTCCATGTCCCCTACTGAGATCTATGCGATTACTACGCCCCGCGACCAGCATTCCTTGGAACACCTCTTCCAATCAGTGTCTCTCGATCTACTAGGCAGTAATTCACCAAGGACTTGGAGAATAAAACATGTCATGGAAAAGTTCAAGAATACGGGGGTTACATTTGGCCACGAGTGGGATTTTGTACAAGAGCGACTTGGAGCTGCAACCCAGCGATACGACAATCGAGAAGCAAAGCCCAAATGCCAACGGAGGATTCCAGAATAAGGTGTCGTCCTCAAAGACAAGAAAAGTCTGAACGAGCATATCAATAAAGGCTGAGGCTGGCTCACGGTGTACGCAGTTGGGCAAGCTACAAAGGTGGAAGAAAAAGGCCGCCAAGTTGGATCTTCGGGTGCAGGAGTTGACTACAAAAAAGGAGAAGTACTGGACCATGGAACAAGAGGGCAAAAAGCTACAGGCAAGCTGGAAGTCTGTAGCTAGACTGGAAGAGGAGGAGAAGAAGGAACTGGCCCGGTTCCAAAAGTTGAAGGGGGAGATAGAACTACTGGAGACAGAGTGCGCTGAACTTGGAGAGAGTGGTTCAGACACTGATGATGGTGGCGATGCTGAAGAGAAAGATGACCGGAAGGTGTTTGTACTTAGGTAGCTCTATAGCTCAGGTTCAGGATCATTTTAAGTCTTAATCAATTGGAGAAAACTCGCTAAGTAAGTCACAATAATTTTTGTTTCTGTTGGGCACCACAGCGTGAGCTCTTGGGCGTCACGACAACGAGGACACAAAAAAAAATATCACCGGCGGCCTAGAGCACGCTAGTGCACTAGCGCCCACTAGTGCGTTACTTCTCGACTTGCCAACGTTCTCGACTTACCGATGCGCTCGCTACCGAAGCTAGGAAAGCTTGCGAAGCTTACCGAAGCAACGGCCATGTTAGCGAAGCTAGCATACCAAAGCTACCAAAGCTACCAACGCTAGGGAGGGAAGCTTACAGGAGCAATGTGTGCGACGGGAGCAGTTTCTACCCGCAATTACTACTGTTTCAGTGCGTCTACGCGCAGTTGATCAAGCTCTTCCACGACTTATCTACGTCACTCTGAAGATCGCATAGAAATAACTATTATTGTATTTAAAATCTATATACCCATTATGACACGAAGTTCAACGTCCCAAATATCAGCGCGAAGTAAAGATCAGCTACGGGGGCGGAAAAGGGCAGAAGGTGCAGTGCAGATAAAAGTGGAGCAGCAATGCGAAACAGCGCGGTTCTACAACACGTACGAACGTTGTGTAGCGGAAATGAGGCTAGGCAAGAGGCGCATACGAGCAGTAGGCCAGCGAGCTGAATGAGGGCAGATCAGCAACACGTACGAGCAGTAGACCCGTGATACTTAACGGCGCGGTTCTGCAACACGTACAAACGTATGTCAGCGGTACGGTTGAGACTCGAGTAGTAGGCTGGCAAGGAGGATGAGGGCAGACGAGCAACTCGTACGTGCAGTAGGCCAGTGATGAGGATGAGGGCAGACAAGCAACGCGTATGAGCAGTGGACCGGCGAGGAGGATGAGGGCAGACGAGCAACATGTGCGAGCCATAAGACGGCGATGGCAGAAACGGCGGTTATGGAACGCGTACGTGTTGTAGGCCAGCGATGGCTAACAGGGCGGTTCTGCAACAGGTACGAACATAGGTCAGCGATGCAGTCAAGTAGTCGGCTAGCAAGGAGGATGAGGGCAGAGGTGTGAGACTGGAACGTCTGGTCAACGTCGGAGTCACGGTAGTATCGAACAAATCAAGTTTTCCGAGAGTTCACAAAGGAGACATTAGGACGCGCGGTCTTCGCGGGCGCCCAAATTATCATACAGAAGATATATAAAACCTCACATGAAATATGCTCTCGTTATCGCCCACCGATAAGGGATTCACAGCGGAATGATCTAAGGGGTTCGGTTCGATATTCGGCTCACCCGCATGCCCGGCGGCTTCCCGACGGCTTGCGTGTATTGCTTCGGCGGAGATCAACGTATGCACGGCGGCTGCCCGACGGCTTGCGTGTATCGCTTCGGCGGAGGTCGACACATGCCCGGCGGCTGCCCGACGGCTTGCGTGTATCGCTTCGGCGGAGGTCGACGCAGGCCCGACAACATGGTGGCCGTGTTCAGTGTTCGGTGTTCAGTGTTTCGTGTCTTCTCTTTCGTGTCCTCTCTTTCGTCGCGGCGTGCCGCAGCCGTTTATCTTCCGGCCATGCCGGCCACATCCATCGTGGAGGAGTCGCATCATTCCTTCCCCTTGCATTCCCTTCGGTGCTCTTTGTCCTCCGAGCTGGGGGCGCGTAAGCGCATACCAACCCGCGTTCCTTGTCGATGATGCGCAAGCGCATATCGATCCGTACTCTTTGTCCTTGGGAATCCACTCACGTACGCACCAGCCAAAGCCAAGGTGGACGTGGGCCGGTAAGGGCCCAGAGCGTACTCGTCCTGACCGGTACCAACGACAAGATACGGCAGCCACTTCGAACCGCGTCGTTCCCATAGCTTCTATGGGTCACACGGGGTTCCACTTCACTGCCGCGGAGTCAGTCCCCTTCAACCACTTTGGCTGCTGAGGTCCTGACTCCACTCTCGTCTCCCGTCTAGACTCTCACGCCCCTTGTGGATGCTCACGTGCATATCGACTCGTTCTCTTTGTTTCTGAGCGGACGTGTACGCGCCGACCCGGTCTCTTTGTCCTGAGGAATTCACTCACGCACGCACCAGCCAAAGCCAAGGTGGACGTGGGCCTAGGCCCAGAGCGTGCTCGTACTGACCGGTACCAACGGCAAGATACGGTGCTGCTGCAAACCTCGTCGTTCCCATAGCTTCTATGGGTCACACGGGTTCCGCTTTGCTGCCACGGAGCAAAGCAAAAAAAAAGTTGCGTCCACTGCGTCCGGGTGCACTGGGCGCTCGAGACGCAGTGGACGACACCTCGCTAACCCAGACGCAGCGCGCCAGGGCACCGTGCATCCGGACGCAGCTACCAAGGCGATGTGCGTTCGGACGCAGTAGCCCGTGCACCTGCATCCGGACGCAGCTACCACGGCAATGTGCGTTCGGACGCAGCTTGCCAGGGCACCTTGCGTCCGGACGAGGAGTGTCAGGGCATTTGCCTTCTGGACGCAGGTTGCCAGGGCACCGTGCGTCTGGACGCAGCTGTCACGGCACCACTACTCCAGACGCAACTGTCACGGCGACTGCGTCCGGACGCAACAGTCATGGCACCACTCCTCCAGACGCAACTGTCATGGCGACTGCGTCCGGACGCAGCTGTCATGGCACCACTCCTCCAGACGTAACTGTCACGGCGACTGCGTCCGGACGCAGCTGTCACGGCACCACTCCTCCAGACGCAACTGTCACGGCGACTGCGTCCGGACGCAGCTGTCACGGCACCACTCCTCCAGACGCAACTGTCATGGCGACTGCGTCCGGACGCCGCTGTCACGGCACTACTCCTCCAGACGCAACTGTCACGGCACCTTGCGTCCGGACGCAAAGTGTCAAGGCAAAAAGGATCCGGACGACACGTGCCATGGCCACCATACGTAGGCAACGGAGTGATCGCGGCATCCGGACGCGACAGGCAAGCCACTGAATGTTGCTGCAAAGATTTACAAACACGCAGCTGGTTCCAGGCATTGCGACTCAATCCAGTTCTATTCAATACATCTAATCTACATCTATATATACTACCACACTTAGCTTACCCAGCGCAAGCACCCAGCGTCACATCCATCACCACATCCATCACATCATCGCCTGTAATGCTGTTCCTAACGTGGGTAGCATCACACGGCGAGTGTCAGAAACAAAGCGAGATTGGAGGATAAGACACGGCGCGATGAGAACGACATCAATCCGGCAGCAAGGGCAATAGCGAGTGAGAGGCGACGAGTATGATGGCAAGTAAACGCGACGAGTGGGATAGCGAGTAAGACGCGGTGAGTAGATCGGCGAGCTTCGTGACATTGTTAGCGCAGCTCGCAGAGGGAGAGACAGCGGGAAGTTGTACAATACGACGCGACGAGTACGATCTCGATGAGGATACCGGCGGCGAGGACGATAGCGAATAAGACGCAACGCGACGAGTAAGATGGCGAGTAAACACGACAAGTGTGATAGCGAGGAAACACGACAAGTGTGATAGGGGGTAAGACTTGACGAGTAGGATAGCGAGTAAGACGCGAGTAGATTGGCGAGCTTCGGGACATTGTTAGCGCAGCTCTCAGAGGCACAGACAGTGGGAAGTTGTACAATACGACGCGACGAGAACGATCTCGATGAGGATACAGGCGGCGAGGACGCGACGTGACGAGTAGGAAGGCGAGTAAACACGACGAGTGTGATAGCGAGTCAACACGACGAGTGTGATAGCGAGTCAACACGACGAGTGACAGCGAGTAAGACTTGACGAGTAGGATGGCGAGTAAGACGCGGTGAGTAGATTGGTGAGCTTCGTGACATTGTTAGCACAGCTCTCAGAGGCACAGACAGTGGGAAGTTGTACATTACGACGCGACGAGTACGATCTCGATGAGGATACCGGCGGCGAGGACGCGACGTGACGAGTAGGAAGGCGAGTAAACACGACGAGTGTGATGGTGAGTCAACACGACGAGTGACAGCGAGTAAGACTTGACGAGTAGGATGGCGAGTAAGACTTGACGAGTAGGATGGCGAGTAAGACGCGGTGAGTAGATTGGTGAGCTTCGTGACATTGTTAGCGCAGCTCTCAGAGGCACAGACAGTGGGAAGTTGTACAATACGACGCGAGGAGAACGATCTCGATGAGGATACCGGCGGCGAGGACGAAAGCGAGTAAGACGGGACGCGACGAGTAGGATGGCGAGTAAACACGACAAGTGTGATAGCGAGGAAACCCGACGAGTGTGATAGCGAGTAAGACTTGACGAGTAGGATGGCGAGTAAGACGCGACGAGTAAGATGGCGAGTAAACACGACAAGTGTGATAGCGAGGAAACACGACGAGTGTGATGGCGAGCAAGACTACGGGAGGACGGGTGAGGTTGGTAAGCGGTGGAAGTGGTGGCGATGAGATAGAAGAGGAACGATCGTGATGCCGTTTGGCGGACGACGTGCAGCGCGAGGGCGGGCGGGGCGCCGCGTGAGGCTTCCAAGAGGCCGTGGCGCGGCGCAGGACTTGTCTTGGCAATGAAGCACTCCGCGATGGTGATGGCTAGCGACACTAGAATTGCGAACTGTAGAGGCCGAGATGCAGCTAGACGTGAGGACTCGGCGTGGAAGTAGGGTCAAGGATTATTCTGGTGAGCTGGCAAAGAGGGGTGCGAAGTCAACGCTTGGGTACATGGTATAGGTTAGAGGATCAGATCTGCATCGCCAAGCCAGTGAGTTTTATCTAGGTAGTACAATCTGCCGTACAGGAGCTAGTATACAAAGACATTTCCAACACGTCCTCCGTCCTCCGTCCTCACCCTCCTTGACACATCACTCTCTTTTCTAGACTACACCCAGCTTTTTGTTGCTCGTACGTTCCACTTTCCGTTGCCGTTATCGTCACAGACCGACTGACTTTTAGCTCTGGTGTCCAGTGGGCCGGCTGCGCACCTCTGGTTACTTGGTCTACGAACTTAACCACTTTCACGATCGTCGCTTGCCACGATCAAAACCCCTCGCGCAGCACTCTCACCCGAAACGGCCTAACATCAGAGGACCTCTAGTTCGTACACCTACTTCTTGTTATTGCTTACTACACTGTTTGACCAGTCTCTCACTCTGGTGTCCAGTTACCGGTGTTCGGTTCGTTTCCAGTTTGCTCGACAGCAAACCCCATCACCGGCTTTCCTTGTTACCCTTCACGTAACAGCCTCTCAAACGGCGTTTCAACCACAAATCAACTGGTTCGAACTCTCTACCCCATGTCATCGCTGATGCCACTGTTCCACCGGTCTCTAACCTGTGGTTTAGGGTCCCCTACCTTCGATCCCATCGGTACGGCAGAGTTCACTACAAAAATGTCATCGGACCCTCCAAGTCTCGACGAAATGATCTTCGCAATCAGCCAAGTCAACTTCTGTTCCATCTATCGGGAGACATCACCGCCACCACCCTCCTCTAGTCTCCTTTTCGCCGCCGTTGAGGATGCCACAAGGACTTCGGTGGCCGAAGGGCCTGTGAACTCAGCCGGCAGCGTCGTTGACGATGGCGGTGCCACTGTCGACAGTGGTGGCGGCGACAGTGATGACGGCGACAGTGAGGATGAAGAGGAGGCCGTCGAAGAAAAGCTTGAGGGTTCCCGTCCTGACCCCGCGGAGCACGTGAAACCATCAAAGCATCTGATTCTGCTTGATCTGCTTGCCCTTCTGCTCGTTACCGAGCCGAAATCCGACGTGGCGGCGACTATGCTTGTCATCCATCCGGTACCTAAATTTTACTACTCCAAGAACCGGCCGCTCACGGAGGACGAGAACCGCTACGTGCACAAACTTTTTAGTCTCGCCCGCCATCCCACAATGAACGCGCAGAAACGCAAGGCCGCCTTGCAAACTGAAGTAATCGACAAATGTCGGAAGAAGATAATGGCCCGTATTAAGAACGTCTCGCAAAGAGTTAAAAGCTTGAAGAATGTGGCGAACTATGGCATCAGCAGTGGTGATCATCTGCCCACCGGGGCGAGGGAGAGGTTAAAGGGTAGTCTAGGAATCAAGCCTGATGCGACGTTGCAGTCCTTCATCGTAAAATGGTTGGGATGGCTTCCTTCCGCCCAGTCACCGCCGGACTTGAAGTTTGCCATCGGCGTGGCCTACCTGCTAGGCTGGACGGAGGAGATGCATAGTATGATGGACTTTCAGCTCGTACGGCGAATTCGAAAAGTCGGCGATTATGCATCCGCTACTAGTCTGTTGGTTTCGGCGATCAACCATCTCAGTCAGCAGCAACGGGACGAGCTGACGATACAGGAGGTAAGTGCCTGAGCCAGCTTGTCTAATGTTGCACTGCTAATTGTTTCAAGGTTCGCGCGCAACAGCCTAGGACTGTCACCATAAACAAGACCTGCGTGGAAATTCTCGATCAATGGAGCCGATTAAAAGCAGAACGGGGAGTCTCCGAAGGCGATGTTCGACTCCAATATCCCTCACTGCCGCAGCCGCTTTCACGGTCGAACAAGGTGACGTTGAGCGTGCACTGCGAATGCACCTTGGTTTCTGTCATCGTCTCCCGGTATCTTCAGAATCCCGTGCCAATCGATGTGGAAATTGGAGTCTCCAAGAGTCTGTGTGCTTGGTGTGACACCTTCATGGGGATGGTGCGCAAGCGGTACCTTACCATTTCGATCACGACCACCAGTCGCCATGGCAAAAATGTTGCTGGATAGGCTATCCCGCCCCTCGCGCCCCAGGGATTAATCGACGACATAGAATCTTTTGTAGAGGCACTCGTACATGATATCTGTGCGAAGGTGAACCGAATGCGGCGCTCCGACTCCGAGCCTAGGACTGCCGTTATCGCCAAGGAACAGAGGGAGAATGCGGAGACAATGATTCGGAGTTCGGGACTCTTAGAACAGCTAGATGCCGAAGGATTCGCAGGTCTAAGGAGACTATCGTAGGTGGTGCTTTTTTGGCTGGCGGTTCGTGATGTTGGGAAATACTTACCCCCGACTGTCGATTTCTCAACTTCTATTATTTTGCAAGACGGTCTTGCTGGACGATCTTTGAGTCTACGTTTCTCGGGAGGCATCAGGGAGCGAGAAGAGATAGAAGAAGGAGTGGACGCGGGAGCGGTTAGTATGCTGATAGTTGATCGTATGGGTTGGAAAGGGGGAGGATCAATAGAATGGGATTTGGTTGGTTCCGGCGGAAAAGTGGATTTGCAGTGTTTGATGCATGGAGATTTGTTTCTTTGCGGCTATGGTTAACGAGGGGGTCCTCGTCTTAGAGAGAGAAAATGGTATAATGGGAGTTGAGACGGTAACGGTGAGACCGATAATCGTGGTAATTTTGTTAAAGCTAAAGAGGTGCTTGTTACAAATGGTTGACAGCGAAAGGTTAGAGCTGCTACTTTACCTGGAACTTCCAGTTGACGATATGAAAAACGGTACCGTATTATCTCACTTAAGAGGTACCCCCTATAAACGCCACTGTTATAGGTACTAGCGCGGACTAGTGTGGACTAGCGCGCGCTAGGTCGTTTAAGGACTAGCGCAATATCAAATCGCGCTTGACTGAATTTCGCCAATGGCATCCCGCCCACCTACTACACATACATAGCAACACAGCATGCACAATCTAACTAAAAACCATCACTGTGCCAACGGAAGTCGTACTCAAGACCATCTTCATCCTTATCCTCATCACCCTCGGTGGGGTTTACGACCGGTACTGCGGTTTGAGGTGCGGCTGGGGTTGTGGCTGTGATTGTAGCGTTGGGTTCCTCAACCGCGACGCATAGTTGTTTCTCAAGTTCCTTCCACCGCGGGTTGCTGCACTGTATACATACAGTATGTCGATTAGCTTGAAGCAGCAATGCTTCGTCCTGTGAAAAACTCGATGATTAGTACTCTACAGTAATAGCCCGATAATCTTGCAGCATACAGGGGTCTCAACAGTCCGGCCGGGCCAGTCCTGGCCTCGGCCCGGTCTGGTCTGTGAGATGCAGTCCACGCTAGTCCACGGCCCGCGGGTTCACCGGCTTTTTTGGGGCCGACCTGGTCTGCACCGGGTCAGCCCGCGGGCCGGAGAACGAATGAGATTTCATGATCCACTAGCGTCTTACCACATCTTGGCCGGCGAGTGGGTTTCCAGGTCTCGGCAACCACCGCAACAACAGATATAAAATCGTACATATTCTGAAGAGCACCGGAAAGATAAGGCGAACAAGATTATAAAAAATTCTGTTAATTAGTGAAGAAATCTTGGAACTGTAAGCGAAATCCGGTCGGCATTTCTTGTGTTGTGGATGGTTTTCCGGTTACTGAGAGCTTTCGGCCGCCACAACAGCAGATACAAAAGCGTACATACCCGGGCGAGCACCGGAAAGATAAGGCAAATAGGATTATCTAAAAAAATTGTTAATTGGAGAAGAGATGGTGGAGCTGTCATGTGTGACGATATTGTTTTTTTAATCACTAGTACTAGCGTTGGCCCGCGGGCGCCCGCCGGCCGACCTGGGTCAAGGCAGTCCGGCCGCTGTAGCCATCCAGCCGGACTGGGTCATCATAAATCCCGGCCTGGACTGGACCGTCCCAAAAGCCCGCGGGCAGCCCGCGGGCCGGCTGGACTATTGAGACCCCTGGCAGCATACCTTCTTCCATTTCACCACCTGGTTCTTTTGCTTGAGCCCGAACCGTACTCGAACCTCCTCACACGTAGGTTTCCGTTTCCCGCCATTCCAATCATCCACCTGTCCGTGTTCTGCCCAGGACAATACCCGGAGCTTAAACTCAACTGTCCTGCATCGCTTAGCTCTGGAAGGAGTGGCTGCCGGCACATCAGGAAAAAAAAATTTGCGTCCGGATGCAGGGGCTGCGTCCGGACGCTATATACGCGTCTGAAACGTCTAGACGCTCGGGACACAACCTGGCAAGGTAGTCTGCGCCCGGACGACGCATGCCACGGCATTTGCCTACTGGACGCAGAGTGTCAAGGCAAAGGTACTACGGACGACGCCTGCCACGGCATCTGCCTATTGGACACAGCGCGTGTCGTCCGGACACAAAGTGTCAAGGCAAATGTCGTCCGGACGACGCGCGCCACGGCATCTGACTTCTGGACGCAGCGCGTGTCTTCCGGACGCAGAGTGTCAAGGCAAATGTCGTCCGGACGACGCGTGCCACGGTATCTGCCTTCCGGACGAGGAGTGTCAGGGCATTCGCCAACCGGACGCAGTGCGTGTCTTACAGACGCCGAGTGTCAAGGCAAATTTCTTCCGGACGCAGAGTGTCAAACGACTATGGAGGAGGAATTCACATGTTGAAAGTGATGAACGTGTGTATTGTCTAAGTAAGGCTGAAGCCTCGAGAGAAAGGAGAATATAGGGGTAGGCCCATGCCTGCCGTGACTAAGCAACGAGTGAGATATTGCAACACTTCCTCCCTTGCTGCGTTCCGTATTTCCGTGAAAACAAAGCAGCAAGCGCATAAAAGAAACGAGAGAACATATGCCCAATACTCCCCGTTGGCCTCATTAAAACCTACACAGTAAACCCGG
>Ga0307508_10005026_pt1 | contig 12708 bp, 17 predicted proteins | sample 9_EM_MG_FD_203089 | JGI IMG/M metagenome (GOLD analysis project Ga0307508, IMG submission 203089) | Populus trichocarpa ectomycorrhiza microbial communities from riparian zone in the Pacific Northwest, United States - 9_EM | ecosystem: Host-associated > Plants > Roots > Unclassified | place... | reverse complement strand
TGTCGGAAAAATCAAGATTGGCAAATTTGTGGAAACTGGTACCTATATGTCTATATCAGTCCGTCAGTTCTCAGGGTCATTGATAAGCATTAGCCATCGCTCACATCTTTTACCAGTACTCACCGGCTGCACTAGCTGTATTAGTACTGACAGCCATTGATTCAACTGAAGAATTCTGCTCATAGTAATATGTGCCAACCGTTACTGACATGACTGAAGAGTGCCACTCATAATGATACATGCAAATGGTTACTGACATGACTAAAGAGTGCCACTCATAATGATACATGCAAATGGTTACTGACATGACTGAAGAGTGCCGCTCATAATGATACATGCAAATGGTTACTGACATGACTGAAGAATGCCGTTCATAATGATACATGCAAACAGTTACTGACATGACTGAAGAATGCTACTCAAAATGATATATGCAAGTGGTTACCGACCATAGCTGACATTACTGACTGGCACCAATCACACTGATGGGCTTGGTAAGAATCTATAGTACTTATGGGCATTGATAAGTATGTACGGACCTTGTATTAGTGGCCATCAGACGCCAATAGTACATGTATAATATTTTAACACTGATGAGAATGCTTTGGCCAGTTGGGCTATTTCACAGGAAATTCAATAAGGAAATGACAAAAACAATTTTCAAATAGCATATATATTACAAAAACTATTAAAATAAGTTTACGGTAGGTTGCGACAAGACAAAGCGGTCGAGAACCTTACCAATCTTGCAAGCCACCTCTTATGTACAGTTCTTGATATCATAAGCTCCCCCCCCAATCCAACCCATGTCCTCTTATCAACTTCTTGCAAAGCAAAGAGGCTATGAGGATACCGGGACCAGACTTGAACCTTCCCATCGAATATCGAAGCTGTAAAGAGAAGTGAGACAGCACTTTTTCAGCAACATCAGGGGATTCCAACCTTCGCTTCAAGGGATTATGACCATTATTCTAAAATTACTCGTTGTCAATGATTAGGTTTAACATCTGTGACGCAGTTACCTCAATAGTATTGTATACATCGTTGCGTCCAACCTCTTTGTTCGGCCATCAAAGTGCGACGGTGTGGGTATAATCCAAGGGAACGTAGATAGGACCATGGTGCAAAAGTCGACATCAACGAAAGAGCGGTGGATTCTTCACCACCTCCCAAGCCTGCACTTGAAAGGAACAAACCAATGTACTTTCCTGCGAGCTTTCCAGCGGCCCCGAGCTGACCCCCGGCATCCCAGGATGTCTATGTGGAAAAGCGTGGTCAAAAGAGAGAGAGTATGAATAAAGAACAATACGAACTTTCCATTGGGCAGGCCAATTGCCGTAACGAGTAGGAATGAGGATATTGGGGAGGTGGTTCCGACTCCATGGGTGAAAAACCCCACGTTGGGCCTTTCTGGACCGAAGATCGAGGGCGAGGGTGACGACGGCTTGTTGGGGAACGGAGATAATCTTGCGTGGGTGGGAGATCCGAATGGAGAGGATCGGGGAGTTCTCGGATGTGGGAAATCCAAATATTCGTCAGAGTCTTCCTGAGTCCGAAGTGGAAGAACAGCGGAATGCGGCATGGCAATTTGCTTGGAACGTCTCGCCTTTATAAGGGAGCAGACTGGTGAGTCACGTTAACATGACTCGACAACCTGACTCACCGGTACAAGGTGATGTCATGGTCTAATTATAATTTGAAGGCATTGTGTAGCGTTTCATTAGCGCTTGGAGGACAACGCCCGTAGCCATCATAACTTACTTCTATGCCTGTAATCACATCCTCCGTCTCTTCCGTAGTCTCGTTCATCATCCAAGTCTCTCTTTCGTCCCAATCACGTTCCGGACGTCATCCAAAGAATACGGAGAGTGGTGATGGAGATAGTCCTGGAACGGTGTTTGGGGTGGCCTATGGTTATAAGGCGACCTCGGAAGAGCTCTCCCTACTCCAGCCGAGATATTCCCTTCTCTTCAAGACCGTGTTCTCGTGCGGAATGATCCCGCTAATAACATATGTTCGTCCCCATTGACAAATGAAGTCTTCGATGACAGGGATTTCACCGGCCCAGGCGAAGTTGCTAACTTGCTGCATGACCACCGACCCTCCAGCAGATTGTGGCATGGAAGCAAGTGGTTCTTCACGATGATTTGTGTCACCCACTGGGATAGGGCGATTATTTTACGCCCTCTACGTCTATCCTTCTCTGTGGATTTTCGAGACCTATCGTGTTCGTAATTCGATTGCTCCGTGAAACCAGAGCCATCAGCATCGTCAATATGTTCGGGAATGTGCACCAGCACCTGACCCAGTTGAATGCTGGCTGTATTACTGCCCCTCCTACCAAGATTATACGACTTCACAGTGGAAGGGTCATCATCCAATGGTTTCCAAACTTCCGGCAAAGCTTTCGGGAGAACGCGCGGTAAAACTACCTGCAGATCGTAATGAACCGGGTCGTCCTAGAGAAGTGTCCCATCAATTATTGTCCGCCGGTGGAAGTGGCTCAAGTACCCGTGGCCTTGGTGGACGAAGCTCCTCAGACTAATCGGCAATGTCAGGAGACTCAGGGTCATCAGCCTGATTGCTACTCCTGGAACTACTGAGCTCGTGTTGGCGTCGAATGGTCCTCCCGATACCGGAGAAGCTTTCCTTGTGCATCAGATCCATGATGAGCGGACGGAGGAGGCTCATAAGGTTATCACAGTCTCCTTGGAGTCTGGAGCAACAAGCAGTGCGAGGGATGGTACGACGGAAGGCAAACGCATAGAACGCGATAGCCTTGTAGATTCGTGTGATGATGTCGTTTCCAATTTGGTGATGGGTGTGGCAGGTGTAGAACGACATTCTTTGACACAGAGAGAGACGTGGGGTGGAAAGGGGAGGATGGGTCGATTCAAAAATTGGAGTTCGTGTCAGTGGTGGAAAGACTAGAGAGGATTTGTATGTCAGTAGAGTGATTGAGACTTGAGTTGGAAATGAAAAAACAAACAAACCTGAACAACATCCAACCCCACAATCATCCCAACCGTCTTCAAGTTCCTCACCTGCGGCTCTAAGTCAGGCATCTCGAAACACGACTGCCTCTGCACCTGAGGCAAGAGAAATCTGTTGTAGCAAAGTGGTCATCGGCACTGCACCTGGCCCTGCCTAGGCATTACTCCTCTGGACGGACTCGAAGGTCCGCTTGCGCCTGGCCAGGAGGCCTATTGGGAGTTGGGGCGGTTGCGGTAGAGTTGGTGAGAGGTTGTAGGAGGCAGTATCTGCCATGAGAGTTTTTAGGTCGTCCGAGTGAAGTAGAAAGGGGAAGTCGAGTTTGCGTGGAAGTAGAGAGGTCTCTTGATGGAATCGTGACGCTCTGAGAAGAACACTGAAACAACAAATTGGCCCGCTACATGCCGAAGAAGTTGAATATTAATAATTTGATATTTTGACGAATACTAAACATCAAGAATTGCCTATTTTGTAAATATTATCCCCCATCGGAATTCTCATTCTCGTCTTCAGAGTCGGCGTCCAATGCATCCATCGCCCTCTTCACTCCATTATCTACACCAGTTTTCACTTTGGCAACAACTAAGCTCGAATCTGTGTTAGGAAAAATCCGTGAGTCCCATTCCTTGATGATATTGACAACGCTCTTCTTCTTTCGGCGGAGACCCATCGCGAGAAGCCTTACATATTCCTCGTAATCGTCGAAGTAGTGAATTCCGGTGCTTGTTCCGACTGGCTGCAAGGTTTCATCACTGGATAAAGCCCAGCGAGCCTGAAGTTTGAACTCAATCACATATTCCAGAACATATAGTCATGAACTTACCAGGATGCTGGCCGTTGCAATAGCACCTAAGGTGATGTTGCGGATTCCGTGAATTTGAGCCATAGTCTCAGTCTGGGGGTGATATGAGGCACCAGCAACAAAACTCTTCCCAGCCTTTGGGCCACGGATGAGTGCGATATAGAGCTAATCAATAAAATGATGAGCATCAGGGATGTCGATAGAACAAGTGAATACTCACACCCATAAGAATTGGGTTAAGAAATATGGATGAGAGGGAGTACTCCCCACTGTAGTCTTTATGAAGAATCTCAACGTCAACAGCCGAATATGAGCCACCTCCAGCGTCATTGTTGACCCAGCCAATCCGGTCGCGAAACTTGGTCTTCCGAACCTCAGCGTTCATGAGGTCAACTTCGGGGACTTGCAGGATGGCCCCACAGTGGTTACGAATACGTGAGGCCGTGTTATAACGTTCGGTTTTGAGTCCTTTCAGGAACTGCATACATTTCCAGTAGGTAAATATTGGCAAAAGAAGGAAAGACGCACCGCTCTATGTGCCCACTTCTGTTGAAGAACGTCGCGTTCAAATTTCCCATGAAGGAGAGTCCAAATTTCCTGCAGTTGGCCCTGGGCTTTGCTTTCATCGTTTTCAAATCTTTCAGTCACATTGTAGGCTTCATCAAATTCAGTTTCAAACATGCCATCTCCAAGATGAATCCATGGGCCATAGATCAAGAAAAACTTGTGGCCAGATTGATAGACGAAGGTGTCATCTGCTCGACTGCCGCGCTCTGCATCTTCATCCTCAGAGCCGGGGGACGCTGAGAGGGTGTGGATTCTTGGCCGTTTCGATTTATGGGCAGTGTTCTCTTCGCTATTGTTGGTAACATCGCTAAGCTTGCGACGGAGTGTCCTCAACTCTGCTTCGGCATTGTTCTTCTCAAGTTCGTATCTACGAGCGATCTAGGAGATGCATTCCGAGTCAGATGACAACAATCAATGCGAAACTTAAACTCGCTCACCTTGAGTAAGTCTGCCGGGCTGGTACTGGCGTTTAGCGCTGGCCTCAGGCTGTCCTCGTTGTCAGACGGAGGTGCCGATTGCGATCTGGAAGTTGGCATAGTGCGGAAGTGAGAAGTATGGAACAAGACTATGGTCACGGTGTTGATATGCAGCGCTCACCATGACTCGATGGTTTCTAAAAGGGGGATACCAACAGTACGTCGACTCACGAGCAGTCCTAGCTGTAGTTCAAGTTGTCAACATCAGTATGTCACATTTCAAGTCACACTGTTCTGAGTAACGATGGGGGAATAGCGTCTGCATACACTGGCAAGTTACACGATACACAAAGCAGGAAAAGGACGAAGCAGCCCAAACAGAAGGCCACTCGGACTCGGAAAATGTAAGAAAGTAACAGTTTAGGGTCCCAAACTTCATATTCTGCTGTGATTGTCCCTTCTCTGAGCGGGATTCATCAAGAATTCGCCCATTGCTTGCAACCTCCCGATTGACCAATAACTTCCAAATACCCCTACTTCGAGGTATGCGCATTGAGGTCAACAAGCGAGCCAAAACCATCCGTGGAAAAGTTCTTTGAACCAATGGAGCGATTGCAGGATCGCAATATTTCAGTGCGCTTCATTAAGTCAACGAGCTCCTCCCTCAGCTGATGCCCAAACTTCGAGATCATTTTGGCAATAATATCCATTGGAAGATAATCGGGCAATGAGCACGCGAAGATTGTACTGTGTGTGTTTGTAAAAGTGAATGTTGGGTCTAAGAGCTTGAGCAAATACGCGCAGATGGGGCAGCACCGTTTGGATACCCCTACTGCGTGTCTAGCACCCTATTATTATAATACAATTCACATCAGGAAGTTCCGAGCAGGACATGGAAACAACGCACAGATCGAACCCATCCCGTTTTCATGAAGATGCAGTAGGAGGCGACACAAACTTCACAATGACATGAGCCCGTAAAACCAAGCCCAGTATCTAGGGCTGAGCCCTTTTGCAGCATCTTTTCCAGCCTGACATTGTCTGCCAAGGTCACAATCATTCCAATGATGGTAGTGATCTCCTCATCATCCGGTAGCTGATAAACCAACATATCCTTGAAAGACTCGAGCTTTTCAACGATGGTTCGAGCGTACGGCGCCGACCCAGGTGTCATATACTCCGACTTCGTCATAAGGTCGATGGCCCTGTCAAAGGATCTGGCGAAGGTAGCCACATCGCTTTGGACGTCCAATTTTCGGAGCAAGGCTACAACGGCCTCACTGGAATCCTCATCCTTTTTCCCGGGGTTGGTCTTCCCCAAGTGCGTTGGTATGGGCTCCAGAAATCGTATAATTTCATCCACAGATGGGGAGGAAGGGCTCGTCGGAAAAAACTGTTTATGTCGTAGCAACGTCTTCCAAGGAAGCATCTCCCTAGGCGGAGTGGGCTGTAACAAGACTTCAACATCGATATCGACGGAACCTTCGTTCTTGACAAACTGAGAGAGGACCAGTATGGCATCGAAGTAGACTACCATCAAATTCAGCCATTGAAGACATGCCTTCCACTTGCGCACGGAAAGTTTGGAATCGCAATTGAGTTCTATCCACTCGTCATTCTCGTTCTCGTCCTCTTTCAGCTCTATACCAGACGGCCTAATAGGAAGGAACGTCGCAATAGCATAAAGGTGCTTCTTGATGGCAGAACCCTTAACCATCAGCCTAAGGACAGTTCCGATGCTTGCAATGAAGGATAGTTTGTTTCTGATCGATTCGACGTTCGGCCCGGAAAGAATCCCTTGCATTGTTGTTTGTAAGTCTCGCAACTCAACTAGAGCGTCGAAGAGTAATTGCAGTAGCTCGCATAAGAGCGCGTGGAAGTCCATGTATGTTTCTTCGTTGTAGAGGTTATCTGGATGTTGCATTAATTTGGCAATTGGGGTTTTGAGGTGGGATCCGATTTCGGCTAATTGGGTAATGAAGCGGTGGTCATTTGTATCCTTGCGCATGGACTCGGGATATTCGTTGGAGAACTCGAATGGTGGCAGATTCTGCAGAGTTCTGCGAAAGGATTGCGAAGTACGATAATTCATTCGCGTAAGCATCCTTTCGTAACATGTGGCAATGACATAGCAGGAGAGGGAGCGCGTGTCGGATCCAGACTTTTCAATGAACCTGCTTATCATCCATATGTGGATCTCAAAAGATTCCTCGATTTTGTCCTGGAGTGTGGACCTGTAATACATGAGAGGCATACCAGTATGAGATTATCAAAGGGCGCTCACCATTCGTGGGTAAGAAAACTCGTGAGTAGCTCAGATCCCCCACTAACAGCATCTTTGAGGTGTTGGGGGACCTTTATCTCTGGGTCAACAACAGTTGTGAGTTTCACGGACGCATCGCGCGGATTCTGAGCCATAAAAAGGTTCCGTAACCAAAATTTCTTGACCTGATGGACTGTCGCTGGGAGCTGCGCAGAGTTGAGAACTTCGCCTTTAAGATAAGCAGAAGCAAGGACCTGAAAACTTGTCGAACGGTCGTAAGGCATTGATGTGAGTGCAACTATTCCATGGTTCCTAATCGTAAGGGCTGCGAACGCATCCAGTACCGTGAGCGCTGGCTTGTCATCTGATTTCGCGTTCGATACATTGTCGGTAGTGTCTCTGATCGACTGGATGCTGGAGAGCATGGTGGTGATGGTGCGGAATGCGCAGAGAGCATCAGCTTTGTTCTTGCGCCGCTTCTCGTCCTTCCGAGAGATCTTGTCCCAGCTGAGCATTGTGGATGTAGCGGGGAAAGAATCAATGCGAATATTGGACGCAGAGGCCAGAATTTCACCGCAGCTTGCGGCAAACGCCGCATTTGAACCTAACTTTAAAAATGAGTGAGACCTCTGCATCAGGGAGATAAATCGAGAAAATGCATACCGAGAAGGGTTCTGGTGCACGTATTCAGTCCCAAACTCGAACTTGAAGGCAAGACTTCATCCAAGTGCCAGTAAATACTTTTCAAATTCAGACTCAGCTTTGCCAGACACGGCGACGCGTCTGATCTGATGGTTCAGCATCGGCATCGGTGCAGCAGGAATTCCGAGTCACTTTAAATTCTAAGGCTTGCATATCTCTCCCTTTATGTCGCGAAAGAAACGAAAGACGTCGAAGGTCGAGATCGACCTGCTTTATCGGAAGTGTCGCTACTGTAAAACTCACCGAACTAAACATTTCTTTAATCGGCATGAGAGTGCTTGCAGGACACAATGGCTAATTCGCAACGAGAATCAACAGTTACCTTCCCCTCCAACACTAACTACAACGGCTATAGAAAATGCAGGTACCCGTCAACAAGGCTTTATGGACTCAGGCTGTGACGAAGTTATGGAAGGGTGCAGCATGGTGCAACTGGAAGACACCACTGTGGAGGCAGATTTGCTGGATATGCCCCAGGCTGGGGTTGCCGAGGAACCAATCCCCAGTGAGTAAATCTAAACTAACGGTCCCCATTAACGCTAAGCATGAATGCAGAAGTCGAAGGACCCAGCCTTCCCGACGAGTTCATTAAAGTCATCCCCCACCCTCACTCTCTAGATCCAACTCCAATGATCATTCCCTTAACTTCGTCGCCGTCTCTCTCTATTGATGCCCCGGTTCCCGTCTTTCAGCCTCGATCTGACCCCTGGCCTTGGGCCCCCTTTACCACACTCGCAGACTTCGAGTACACAGAAACCGCCATACAAGGCCTATTATCAAAGACGCTCATCAATAAACAGCTGGCTGGCTTCAACTCCAAATGGGCGGTTGGAAGCAGACTGTCGATTAAGAACTACAATGACATGGAAAAGGTCCTCGCAAAGGCTCGGAAGCATACCGTCCAAGTGCGTAGTACTATTCTATCATATCTAGAATCACAAGTTAAATTTCTAACAAACAGTTCACGAGCGCCACAGTCTCTGGCACTTTGGACGGACGAGTTCATTCCTTCACCTTCGAATATCGAGATCCATGGGAGTGGATTCTCTCGCTCATACAAGACGAATCGTTGGCCTCTATGAACATGTGGAATTCCGTGAAAAAGTATTATTGCCATGGTGACTATGAGGAGCGTATTTACGACGAACCCAACACAGCAGATACCTGGTGGGCTGTAGATGTGAGTTCTTCAGGTTTCCTGGACTCGTCATTTATTACTGACATTTTCTTGAAGTCAGAATTGCCTGAGAAAGACGAGTTTCCACATTGCTACCTGCCGCTCCATTTCTGGCTTGATAAGGGCCTTGTTACCCGACGTGTGTCCAAGTACCCAATGGTGCTGCGTCCTGCATGGCTCCCACGCAGAATTAGGAATGCATCTGGAAATGGAGGTGGAGTCCTTGTTGGATATATGCCTATGGTGAGTTTCACATACAGAATTTGCAGCTTGCTTATTCTAAAATCCAATGTATCATGCAGATTATTGATACCTCAGATCCTTCAAGCCGCTCATCTGCTGAGACTGAAGAATTTGCCCATTTCAAGAGAGACATTTATCAGAAGGTTTTGAAAACTGTATTCAAATCATTGAAACACCGTTCACATAATGGTGATACTAATCGCTGTTCGGATGGTATCAGTCGAATTCTCTATCCTGGGATCCTGATTGAGTCACAGGATGCTGAGGAGGCCGCCTACTTTTGTGGTTGCCGCGCTGCTAGAGCCACTCACCCATGCCCTAAGTGTCTTGTATCACACTCAGAGCTGCACAAAATTCTTGGGAACTTCAAGCTACGTACTCCAAACAATATGCGAGCAGTACTTGAGAAAGTTGCAGGCATGAAGACAAAAGGTGAAAAGCAGCGGATTCTGGTGGAGCATGGTCTTCATAATATTCCGGTATGCTCCCTCCATTCTCAAATCTGATCTGCATTAATTTCTTTTGTAAAGCACTTTCTGTGGGACTTCCGTTTTTCTGATCCATATAAAGCAATCTCGTATGATACGCTGCACTCTGATGACTTAGGAAAATGGGGTAAGCATCTATGGGACCTTTTACTTAATACGGTTCTGGAGGATGCTGGTGCCCGAGGCAAAGTTACACAACGGTTTGTAAAATCAACTCATTTTTATCTTTTATTCTGATCACTGCTTTACCAGAATGGCAAACTTTCCTCGATGGAGTCAACTGAAACACTTCAATAGTGTCACAACAACAAGATTCACAGATGGAAATGCATTTTATGACATATTGAAGGTACATGCAACTGTATTCAAGCTCCTAACTATACTAACCATACTTTAGTGCATTCTTCCATGCATTGTTGATTTTCTCCCAAGAAATTCTTCCCTTGTACATTGTATTCGGGCCTATGTTACATACCGAATCCTGGTTGGCCTGACATGTGTGACAGAAAGCCGTCTGGGATTTTTGCAGGTTGCCCTCAAGGACTATCAAAAGTCCTGTGCAGTAAGTAGTCTTGCTATTTACTATATTTATAATCTAATATCTGTGTCTCTAGAAAGTTGAGCAGGATTATGGAAAGAATTTCGACTTTCTAAAGCAACATGCTTCATCACATGTGATTCAGGACATTCGGGAAAAAGGCACAACTGATGGCTTCTCTACTCGGACTGGTGAAGGATTTCAGCAGGAATCAGCCCAAGCATTTGAGCAGACCAACATGAAGAATGCAGAGCATCAAGTAAGTGGTTTTCTATTTTGTAGCTGTTCTGAGGCACTTAGATTCATATTGCAAAGATGTCAGTGATTGATGAGAAGCAGGAAGCCATTGCTTGTATAAGAATGGCAATTGACAATGACAAACTCGTGCAACTGAATTCAGATGCCCCAGACGATGAAGATGTTGATCACAATCTTGACTCACAATCCTGGCAGCTTGGATCCCCAGAAGGAAAGAAGTTGAATCTTCGTGTCATGTCTGCTGAGCTTGGAAGAACACATGAAGAGTACAGATGCCTTGATGAAAAAGTGAGAGAATTTGTTGCCTCTCACATGCCAGAGGAGGCAATGCGGTATGAGGATGATATACTTGTGAGTTTTACTAAACTCCCTTTAATTGACTTATTTTGTATATTGTCCAGGTTCAGCAGTATAACTGTGTCTCACTCAAATACCAGTCAAAGGTTGACTGGACAGAGATCAAGAATATAATGCGCTGCAACCCTAATTTTCATGGCCGAACTCGCTTTGATTGTGTAATTATTCATGACGATGCCCCTAGGATTACCTGCGCCCGTCTTGAAGGTCTTTTTCGCTGCTGGCTCCCATCTGGAAATGTACTTGCCTTTGCACTTGTTCATGGATTCACTCATAGCAAGTGGAAACCAAGAACATTATGGAAGGGATGCCGGATATTGGATGAGAAAAATGACGCGTATATAGTTCAGATGGACTACATTCTTCGTGGTGCTCTTCTGTGTCCAGTCAGTGGACAAGATGGTGAGAAAACACATTATTTTATAGATACAGTAGACTCAGATATGTTCCTCCGTGAAAACTATTAGTTCTTCTGTGAAATTGTTAGACATTATAGACATTAGTCATTTGTTCATTAAAGGTAATCCACAGGTATTTTTACCTCTGGCCACATCCACACCCATGTGAAATCCATGCCTGCACTCATCAATATGGATATATGGGCTATATAATGTGACACTCCATATCACCACCATGACACTGTTATGCTGACTCCTACCAATAACAACAATATGGCCACAACAACACATACACTCTGGTTCAACCTGTATCCTTCACCCCACCTAGTTTTGAACATGACCACTGGCTGTCTGTTGGTGAATGGAAAGGGGGCAAGGGAGATATAAGAGGTGTGTGGCATAGCCCACTTTTTGTTATTTATGCATGACCTTGAAGATGAAGGATAAGGCAGGGCCAAGAAGTATGGGGGATGGGGGTGACTCACCTAAACCACAAAGGTTATGTTCTTCATTCAACATAACATTTCTATGCACTAACTAAATTTTTTGGCTACTACCTACAGATTACAGTGACAGCAAGTGCAAAAATCACCCATTTTGGGCATGTTTCGTGCCTGGCGCCATTTGCACATGTCAAGCACGAAACCACCCACTGGCAGACTGCCTCCACAGACATTAGGCATGACAACACATCCAAATGGGGGCGTTTTTGTGTTCGGTGCCATTCTGCACACACCAAGCAGGAAAATGCACCCCAGGTGGGCGTTTGAGTTAGTAAATGACAACCATTCCATGCTCATGCCAATGCTCTTGTAGTTTCCTTCATTTTTTCAATTGTCTTTAGGTACATCAATATACTAGTATTTGATTTTATTTTCCTTTTTTGGTTGAAACCCCAATCCAAGGAACTCGTACATGCCACGCTTTGCGATGGCCCTCACTAGCACATTGTGTATTGTCATGCAAAGTGGCCTTCAGCTGTCAAGCAACTGTCCAATATAGTAATTTGTATACAAACCTGTATTAGTAGTGGGACGACAATCCATAGTGCTTCATAGCTATGGAGAGATACTCCATAGTGTTATGTAGTACTCAATGTAGTCTACAAAGTACTACATAGTTCAACCCTCTGCTGTCCAGTGAGGGACATATACTACAGCACTCCCACACTGTACAGCACTATGTAGCGCATCATAGGAAAATCCAGATTTGCTGATGTAATTCACGCAACACTATTACTGAGACTGACGGTTACTGATATCCACATCTCAGATACTTCAGGTGTACCTACTGGGACTGACAACCACATGTTGGGCAGCTCAGGTGTACATACTGGGGGTAATGGTAACTGATACATCATATTTTCGAACATAAAAAGAAATATTAGTGCTGACAGTGACTGATGCAAGCAATTAGGTGAACATATTCAATAGATACATACCTTATTTGTGTATATTTGGACCGTTTGCGGTGTCAGTCCCAATTGGTGAAGTGTGGATTTTCCGACA
>Ga0307508_10005025_pt1 | contig 12709 bp, 17 predicted proteins | sample 9_EM_MG_FD_203089 | JGI IMG/M metagenome (GOLD analysis project Ga0307508, IMG submission 203089) | Populus trichocarpa ectomycorrhiza microbial communities from riparian zone in the Pacific Northwest, United States - 9_EM | ecosystem: Host-associated > Plants > Roots > Unclassified | place... | reverse complement strand
ATCCCCTTGGCAACTTGATTCTGTCGTAGGCGCAGGTTGAGTTGTTGAAAAGCGTTCTGCAGATCTCCATTCTGAACAGCGAGCCGTCTACCTGTATAACGTTCGGCAGCGGGCAATCTAGGCGTTGATGGACCTACCTGTCCATGTATCCGGAGGTGGGGGAAGCTTCAGGTTATTGCTTTTGTCGGCCCACATGTCGGCAGGCGACTTGTTCTCTGGGAGCGAGCCTTTGAAATCTAGTGCTTTCCCTAACATGCCCTTCACGTCGAATCCACCCGGGTTCGGTGATGCGGGGGAAAGCCGAGAGGTATATCGAGCACCGCTCAAAAACGTTGTAGAGCTCGATGCTGCAAAACTGCCGGACAGTGAAGGAATAGCATGTCGTAGAATAGCCGTGGCAAGCTGATGCCTCAAGGACATTCTCCCGTACATCGTCGCGCCAACAAACTTGAGTTGTTTGAAAAATGTTCGGACCAAATATGGTAATCTGACTTCGGAACCAATCAGTCGGGTATCGGATGAACAGCTATGTCGTCTGTCCTACAGGAGGAAATCGAGGTTGTGAAGCCCTTGACGTGTCCGCTCCATCATTGCTCATTGAAAATTAGGTTCTGGATGCCATATATCCCTCAGAGCTATCAAGTTCGTGCCAGATAGTTTTCCTGCAGTTTGTTCGCTCAACACTCATGTATTATAAAGTCATATCGGACAGACAGATCGAGATCGATGTCGAACCAGACGTTGTTGTAGACGGTGCAGAACCCTGTGAGTCAGCTGTTTTAACCTCCAGCTCAAAACCAAATTCATATAAGGGTGCGGAAGAAAGTCAAGCTGAAATTAACAGTCAATTACACTGATGACTACCCGGATACGCTGCCCGCACTACGGCTGGAAGTTGTTGACGGAGAAATGAATGAATCAGAGAGTAGAGCACTTTTGAAGGGTCTTTTGGATGTGGTATGTCGTGGTTTTTGTTCCGGGGACTGAATGTCTGAGTATGCTGTAGGGCGAAGAGAACAAGGGCATGGCGATGACATTCACATTGGTTTCGCATCTCAGGGAAAAACTGACAAGTTTGGTGGAAAACCGTGTAAGGGCACATATGACAGAGGAACGCGAAAGAGAACGTCTGGCAATTGAAGTGAGGTCTTGGACTGTATGACCCAAGAATGTTGATGGACCCACCCTGTCAGGCGGAGGAGGCACGCACTCGCGGAACCTCTGTCACGATTGAATCTTTCAAAGCCTGGAAGGCTGACTTTGACAAGGGAATGTCCCAGAGAAAAATGCGGGATGAAGAAGAGAAGTTACGCGCCCTCACCCCGAAAGAGAGGGAAGAGATCAAGAAAATCGGAACTCGGTTGACCGGTCCGCAGCTCCCCACCACCTCCCTGCCCTCTGATGAGCGTTCTTAACAGGTCGCCAACTATTTGAAAGAAACAGGAACCTCGAGCATGAAGATGACAATCTGATGGAGGAGGGGACTGTCTCCGTTGACTTTAGTCAGTACGACCGCACCCTGGCCCTGGATGAAGACAACGAGGACTGCGTGCGTTTTAGCGACAGTGATTAAGAGCCACTTCTTTCACTACGATATGAGCACAGGGTAGCAGGGTGGTCATATGTGTTGTATCCATATCCACAGTTTAGCTTCTAAGTCTAGTTTTACAGGCCAGCCATCATGCCAGCTTGTACCTTGGTACCGACGATGATAAGTTCCTCGCCAACAACTTTGCAGCCTAGTCTCTCTGATCCTACCTCCGTTAAGAGTCCATCCAGCTCCTGAAACTTCTTAGTGTTTTGTCTATTTCGACAAATATCTTCTGCGGTAGCACGCAGCCATTCGATCACTGGGGTGCATATCCACCGCCTCACCTGACCCCAGCCATCACCCGACTCAAACCATCCGAGATGACCGCCATTAGGGGTTAGGACCATCACTACCCAGTCGTTCTCTTTTGCGTCTGCTGGGACTTCTTGAACGACTGGGTCATCTGCAGCATTGATCGAGAGGATGGGTATCCGTATGTTTCCGAGCACCTTGTGACTTGATGCATATTCGTAGTATTCGGATGCAGATGCAAAAGGCCAAGGAGGCGAAGAACCGCCTCCGATCCTGGTAAAGACCTGATCAAACGTGTCGATAGTGGGCCAACTCAAGGCACTTGCTAGAGTCGCAGCTTCGGCTATAGCGAGGTTGGGATCGTGGGTAAGCAAGGAAGTGTGCTTCCTGAGGATATTCACGAGATTTTGACCCATTCCCCTAGAGTAAACATAGCGTCCGATGTATGTGGAGTCCAGCCTGGTCATAACTGAGCGAACGCCGGATCAAGAATCAAGGTAGATGCTTACTTCTGGACATTCGCCATCAAATTCCACGGCTGCGTGACGAAGCAGGTTAATTTCACCTCCCAAAAACTAGAAGATGCAACCTACACAGCCCAAGATACATGCCGACTGAAAGCGGCAGTGCTCCCCTTCCTCGGCGACGTAGCGAGTCATCACATTTGCTCCGAGGGAAAAGGAGAGTCCCAGAAGGGGAGCATCCGGGAATCGGTCGGATATATGAAACACAGCCTGGCGAATATCGTCCGTGTGTCCCGCAGAGTAAAGCTGGGGGCTCGTGATGGGCACACCGGCACCTACAAGTGGCCAGGTTCATTAGAACATTTCTTTGTGGTGGATTACGACACCACACACATCCGCGGAAATTAACAACAACGGCACGATAGCCAAGTCCGCCTTGTGAGACCGCTCGACAAGCGGGTGCCAGTATAGCTCTCACGTATGATTCATACGAACCTTGAAGAGCGTCAAATGACGGATTACGAATGCAATAGGTCATACCTCCAGTCAGTCCATGCATGACTACCACGATTGGTGTGTCAGGTGGCATGTCGTTGCTATCCACTGGAGTGAAGTCGAGTCCCCTGAGTAGCACAACTTCTATCAAACATGTAGGTCGGTATCATCACGGTTCGGGACTGACAGTGTTCCGCCATCCCTTAAACGGAGAAAGGTTCTAGACCCTTCGGTTGAGGCGTGGACTGAATGTAGATAAGTGATTCTTCTTACCTCTTGTAATTCACCTTGTCTGTCTGTGTAAAATCACCGACGACGCTGTAAAGGGTCTGCATGTGGCCACTGATGGAAGATTAGTTTCACTTTGGAACCAAACGTCAGACTATGAGACCTCGGAAGCCACCAAACGGGATGGAACTTGGAATGCAGGCTGGGACATCTTTTCTCCACGAGTTCTTGAAGGGAGATGAATTCCTTTCCGAGCAGCTCCCTAGTCTGGATGAGAGTGGGTGCGGAAGGATACCTAACTTTTGTGATACGGTCCTGGTACCAGGGCCGGAAGAGAAAACTCATGTTGGTCCACTAGAAGAACGAATGGGAACTTGGATCCAAACAAGGACTTTGTTTTGATGTCTCGGAACTTTGGCATGGTGAGAAACACTGCCAGCCTACAAGTCGGTGTACATACTACAGTGGTTTGATCCAGCTAAGTCACAGGTCACAGTCACTCGCCACGAACCATCATGTCGCTGTACAAGACCCAGCGCTGTCGGGTGGGTATTCTTGTCTACCCATCGCCCATCTGTCTGATCTCCCGTCACCAAGCACTTCGACGAGGCGGGCGATCCGATCAAGCCATACTGCTCACAGGGCAACAAGTGCCGGCGCGTAACTTATCTACTGACTGGCCGCGACGGCGCGTCTACCTTGGGCTTAACCTCCTTCTAGGTTCATCCATCCAAACGATCATCAGTGGGCCAAGCTCAAGCGTAGGAATGACGACACTCCCTCCCCACAGAACCGTGAGACTACGAGATCAAAGGGAAAGAATAAGCTCCAGTTGTCCCCAGGGAGCCCTCCTCAGCGTCAACGTTCTTCGCCATTGATACCACAGACGGATTTATTCAAGCACAAGCAAAAGGATACACCGCGAGAACACGACCACGGAGACTGGTCTGTCCGGAATGGAGATCGTAGGCGCAGTTCTGACTCCTGGGTTCATCCACGAGAGCGTTTCGAGCAAGGATATTCCTTGAAGAGAGCGAATGATGAGGGCGACACATACCCGAATCAACGGCCGAGGCTGTCTGAGAGAGTCCGTGACCCAACATGTGATGTGTGCGATCGAGTCTGACATGTTGCCAGTCCTTGTACGGATCTGCCCCCGCGGGCGGATACATCAACACTCGCCACGCAGCCGAGACAGATAAGATTACTTGTCCAGCTCCATACGTCTCCGAACGCGATCCCAAATCAAGGACGAAAGTTTTGGATACTTTCCATCGTCTTGCAAAGTTGGCCTTTTTTCTTTCACCGTTGGAGACAACTAATTTGTGGACTAGGTTATGCTGCGAAATAGTCCAGGATACTTGCTTTTTGGACCGAGAGGAAGATAAATTGAAGGCCTTCACCAGTCTCTCTTCGGAGCTTTCGAGAGCCGTTCCCGACGCCGCAATGGCGGTGACCCCTGCACTCGCTACAGTCATAACTGGTCATACTCGGACTAGGGAGCGACTAGAAAATCACGCGGAGGAACTCGAAGCACTGTGGAAGACGCTGTTCTCCACGCTGGAAGGCGATATATCCAGGGTTATTGACTCACGCTTGGAGCAGGCGATGACCCTTCTGCATAAGGAAAGGGACAGTGCACTTCGGATGATAACCCGTTCACAGAATCTCGTCAGCGATAGACTACACGATGGAACAACAAGACCTCTCCAGCGGACAGATAGTTGGAGGGAAAAGGTCACAGACAGGACTACCATCTTGTCAGAGCGGGGAAGGAGCTCTGTTAACGGTGGGCCAACAATAAATGTGTCACCTGAAGGAACGCGTCACAATGGAGGCTCTACTTCCCTGTCATTGGTACCAACACAAGAAGGGGACCTTGGAACGAGCCTGAGGATTGTGCTTGAAGACATGAAAATGCAGATGGATAGACAGACAAGGGCAATTGAGTTGCTAGCGCAGGAAAATCTCCAGGTTGGTTCGTGCTAATTGGAGCAATATGCAGCTGATTATGGATACTCTCAGCTGAGGTCCACAACAGAGCGTATTCCTCCACAGCTCGTTCCCCCAGATTCCACTTCATCTTCTCCGAGGAAACCGTCGGTCCTGTAGAGCAAAGCTTTCACCCTGCTACAGCAAGTGTTCAGCTGTGTTTATCGAGCCCTACCGAATGTGTGCAACGAAGACATAGCACGTCCCGATCACTGGGTCCTGTGCCGTTGGATGAGGGGATTCCAGGAATGCCCACTCGGATAGTTTTCCTTCTCTCGTGTAGATTTTCTTTGTACTGTAGTTTGAACGTCGATGGTCAGTCGCGCGTCACGTGCGCCCAACGCGGTTTGAACGTTGCGTTGGACCCGGCTCGTTTCTCGATCAAACACTGGAACTGGGCTCGCCCTGATCATCTTTCCCAACTACGGCGCCGGCTGCTCGTCGTTCTTCTGCACACTCCATACGGCTCTCTTGTCGTCCACCGCGACATGGACGCAGCCACTACCAGTTGCCCGACCTCACCTCCAGGAAATGCGGATGCGGTCCACGCACCACCCCACCGAGGGCGTGATGACCCGCCGCAGTCGCCAGACAGACTACCTGTTGCGACTGTCGCGCAACGACGAATTATGAAAGCAGGTGCAATCGGTTCTCCTGTTCGTCGATCACCCCGCCTGTCTTGTCTTCCACCACCGCAACCACCAATGGAATCTCGGGACACGCAAGACCTAGATGAAAGCGGTGATGATGAGTCTGAAAGTGTCAATGATGTTGCCGTTCAACTCTCTCGCGATGAAACACCGGAGGACGATGTGCTTCCGCCAGACGGTGAGCGACCAACGTACTCAAGGTATTCTTACTAACATTCCGCCGTAGAACCTTCCACAGCACTTGCAAATAGGATTATACGAGCACACGATAACCCTTCACCTCCCCCGCAGGACCTTGCACACCCTGGCATCAACTACACGCCTGGAAAAGACGGACAATTCCCGCGAAGTACATCCGTACCTCCGAGTCCATTCCGTCCTATAAACTTTTTGGAACGGCTGAACCAGTCCCTTGAACCATCATTCGATCCTCCACGTAGCCCCCGCACTCCAACTTTGGGTATTCGACCAGATATGTCAGCGTCTGGCATCATTCCGCCATGCGGTTTCATCTCACCTGGTTCTTCTTCGCCATTTATTACATCCGTGTCCGTGGAAGGCAATCCCCACGAGGATCTGGCATCCGCTGACACAATCCCTCCATTGTCCACCCAGTGTACAGTCGACGACCTTCCTTCACAATCATCACAGGATGTATGTGAGCCCGCTAACCTTGTAGGTGACGCTTTAATTGATCCATCTTCTCAACCCGTCGCTGGACTACATGGACAGTTGACAACCAGTTCCCTTGATTCTGAGGTTCTCAGTTCGCCTCTAGGACAAGCTGTTCATTCCTCATTAAATCCCGCCGTGCCTTCCGCTTCGGATGACCGTCCGCTGGGGCCTCTGCCACGCTCTGAACGACGGCAGAGCGTAAGTAAACATTCACCACTCCTGCCCAACGCAAAAATTCCGTCATCCGCGTCGTCAAATGAGAATGGTAAGGCCTCACCAGGCACCGAGGCGATAGTCCCTGGCGGGCAAGATAACGACGGGTCATCCGTGAACAACAACAGTTCGTCCTTTTCAAAGGGGGAGCGGGAAGGCAAGTGCAGAGCGACAAGCACGAAGGAGGTCAATGCCAACTCGCACCAAAGACTAAATTCTCTTTCTCCACAATCTACCAATGTGCTCGCAGTGCTTTGCCAGCCCCCACAACCGACTTCATCGATCGAGCAAACGATTTTACCCGCGGAATCCATCCGCATTAAACACCCGCCAGCGACACCGCCCCGGACACCAATTCCTTCTGTAACGCATCCTGATTTTTCTCGGACAAGTGTTCAACGACCAACCATTGCTCCCACCCCGGTACGATCCGCCAGTTCTCGGAAATTGAACACCCCCGCCAAGTTCTCTCTTGAAGTCGATGATATCTATCGCACCCCTGCGCAAAGAGTACCTATTGAAACTGTTCTTGCACGCGGAACTTCTTCGTTCCAGAGATCTACAGGACCAGAGCAGCATCGGCCGGGACGCTTTCTGACGCCAAGAGCTCCCGTCTTCACGCGGCCTGCTCTTGATGACCCATCTCGCAGCCCGGCAAAGCGGATACCTGTAACTGACTCGGCAGCCTCCCCAACAAAGGGGGATCATTCCCAAAACTCCCCCATGCGAGTCGGTCTCCGTGCCAGGAGCACGTCCGTGGAGCCGCGCCCTTTGGGACCTATCCTTGCTCGCAGTCGATCTGCCGAGCCTTCCGCGAATGATAACCATGGAAAGGTCAAGGAATCTATTTTTTCGATGGTCCCTTTACTCCCGAGAGCCGGTGTGAAGCTCCCCTTCCCTCTCGTTCCTAGCCAGAACTCGAGTAATGATCTGCCGCCGACCATCCCTGAAGAACACGAGACTGCGGAGATAGGAAATACCGAAACTAATACTGCGCTGGGAAGAATGACACAGGGTAATGCGATGTCCCGATTGAGAAAGCCATCCGCCAACAGTCGTATTCCGCGCATTGGTAACAAGCCATATGCAAGACCACCACCGAAAAATGGAAAGACAACATTAAGTACAACGACGGCCAACATTGCTTGCGCCCCCGTGAGTAGTTCGTTCAATGTCCCCAGATTCCTCTCAAGTAATATTTGTTCGCAGAAAGCCTCACCATTTCAACTTGCTTGCAAGCCCAGCGGGGTTGGGAACAGCAATGTGCAAGTGTCTTCCACACAACCCGTGAATGATAAACGCCCGGTGGGATCGCTCAAACGAAAGCGAGGTACAGAGGCAATAGCCCCTTCCAATTCTCGTCCCATCATGATCCGCCAGGTTGTGCCAGGAATTCTTAGCGGGAAGTATGCTCCAAAACCTTCGAAATTTCCTTCCCAAGTCCAGGCACCTTCGGAATTAAGCCCGCCAAAGGCTTCCCAGCCATTGAAGTTTCGCAAGGTGGTAGACGGCATGTTATCAGCGCGATATGCACCAGCAAAGGCAAATCCTACTGAAACGGAAGTGTCTCCATCCCCACTTTCGGAACTTTCGTCATCATCGAATGAAGGGTCCTCTGATGAAAAGTTTCCACCCACCGCGCATCTGCCTGTGCGCCCTGAAGGCGAATCATCAGATACCCCACGGACGGTGGTTGAACCTAGCACACACGAACACTCTTCATTGCACCTAAATGCTGACGGCGACGAAACCTCCAGCCGCCCGCGGAGGACCTCTCGTACTCGCAAGCCGGCACAACAACAATACGTTCTTGACGTCTTCAACGATATCTCCACACGACCACCCCCAGCTCGTCGTAAACCTCAGTCTCGCACGGAAGGTGATTGGTTCATGGGCATGAGCGCTACTGCGCTGAAGGCACTCACTACATCCAATACGACGAAGAATCAACAAACCGTGGCAGTACTGGCAACAGAGGTTATTCGGAAGGAAGGTCTAAGACCAGAAAGTCCAACGGTTAAGGCACGAACCATTTTGCAGAAACAGCGGGATGAAAGAGACATCCGGAGGAGAGAAAGAGCCCAAAGACGAGCCCAAACGAGCGAAGAGGGTTATGGGAGCAGAGACACGGAAGGAAAGACCGAACTTGACGAACGGTTATCTCTCGGTGCGCGTCCAGATCATGATGAAAATGATTGTGCCATGCCGCAAAAGCACCGCCGAGGTCCTGGGGACGAGGAAGATTACGAGACTCCAGAGCGACCTGAGCGCATCACCGAACCGCTGAGGCTCGAAGGGGTGGATGGAAAGGTCATACCAATGAAACAAGTCAAGTGGCATCGAGGGTTATCCACTACCATTTATCTCGGTGAAGTTGATCCCAGGCCGAAGTCTTTACCAAAGGACGCCGTTGCAAGAGGGTGTCTAGCACCCACATCGAAGGTAGGTGTGTCGTAGCACGGCTATCTGAATATGCGCCAAACTACCCCTTTCAGAGCCTTCCTCTCGACCCCCTTGGAAACCTCGTCGACATTGACAATCGACCATCCCCTGAGCTCGTTACGGAACAAGTCGTAGTAAAGAAGTATCTTTACGATAACGATATTGAGCCAGAGCCTATTCCGGCGAAGATGACGAGGTCGAGAAGTAGGAAAAGCAGAAGCTAGCGTCTGTTCGCGTTTATCTTCATCCATGATATCGTTGCTGTATCCTTATTTTACGTGTTTCCGTCCTATCATGGTTGATTCCTACATAATTCTACTACAGTCTACCCTTAAAGTCCAGGGGACCTGTGGCTGAGAATGGCTGTTGCCTGGTTCACTGGAAGAACAAATACTTCGGCAAGATTTACGTGAGGTGGGCGCGACGCTGCCCAGACAATCTCCTCTGCAATGTCTTCCGCAACCACTTCGGCAACAATTAGTAGGCGATTAGGTAATGCTAGATTCGATACTTACATGGTTGTAATCCCTCGTAAACCTTGTCTGCTGCCGACTTGTTGCCTTTGTAGCGCACAACTGAGAATTCTGTCTCCACCATGCCTGCAATTTTGCGAAATTTGCGAAGTACCTGGTTGGAATATAGCGCAACGTACCAGGCTGGATCTCAGTCACCCTGATTGAGGTGTCAACGAGCTCTCGAAGTAATGCACCAGTAAATGCGTTGACCGCATGCTTGGTCGCGCAATAAATACTACCTCCGGCGTAGGGCTCTCTTCCAGCAATGGAGCCGAGGTTAATGATATGACCTGTTTTCCTTTCCTTGAAATCTGAAAGGCGATGAGGAGCGAATTGAGGTCAAGCTGAAAACCTACCTTTGATGAATAGCTGGGTCAACGCAATGAGTCCAAAGACATTGGTGGCGAACATGTTCTCCATATTTTCGAGTGAAAGGTCGCCGACGCGATCTACCCCGACGACATAGCCTGCATTGTTCACTATCGAAGAAGTATTGAGATGGGTGGGTGCATACGGTGGTAATGTTACCAACCGAGAACGTCGATGTTACGGAGCTCCGCCGGAACCTTGTCCAAAAACGAGGCGATCTGATCTCTGTCTGAAACATCAAGAGCGATGGGGACGAAACTTCCGCCTTGCTGGACGCCTGCTGCCTTGTGCGCGGCAGCACATTGCACTGCTACATCTCGAAGGGCATCCACCCGGCGTGCAGTGAGAATGACATTCGCACCACCCTGTTCAGTGTGTGTTTGAGCGCGACTAGCCAGAGTTGAGGACAAGATGCACAAACTTTGGCGAACAAGATGGCCGTGGCCTTGCCAGTGATAGATGATGAGCTGATATCTTCCTGAGAATTTGGGTGAGGCTCACCTCGCCGATACCAGAACTCGCCCCAGTGATGAGGACAGTCTTTCCGAGCAGACGAGAGGCGTCGAACACAGACATGTTGGGAGGGGGGATCTTGCTGAGAGGACGGCGAGGATGACCTATTATGTGGGAGCGAAAGAGGCAGCTTGGATGCCCGAAGAGCAGAATCGGCGCACCATGTGATCTCTCTGCTCTCGACGCAAATAAAGATCGTGCTCTTCGAAACGTTCATAACTAGGAAAAGATGTAGCCATGCTACAATCCCCCCTTCCCGCCTTACATGTCATAATTACCTGTTGTGGGTCTTGGGACTGTCTGGGAGCCCTGTCGGCCCTGGGTGGGCCCGGGGCGCAGTGGCACGACCGTGATAACACGACTTCGAGTCGAACCATGATGATCGATCATATGGTTGGCGCCGAAACCCCAATGTTCCAGCGCAGATGGAAAAATTTACTGGCCTGGCTTGAGGGCCACGGCTTTCAAACACACAATCTCCCCGTGGAGTGCCGAGAAATGACATATGGTTGAGTAACACAGCCGTTCACCGGCACCCATCATACATAGATTCATAGTTGAAACGAAACACAGCCGGCAATGGGCTCGTTGCACGCAATCCTTGCATGGTAAGTGCAGCTCATGGTTCCACTGCTACTGACAAACTGCACAAATGAAATCAGCCAGGAAGTGTTCTCTTCGTAGTCCCACCGAAAGCGCTGATGAACAAGATGACACTGAAACGGCTCTATGCTCCCAACATACGACTTGACAAAGCAGTTACCGCCGTACAATTGATCTCGATGCACTTATTCATATGGCGTCCGACGGCCGAAGAAGACAGTGTAGACCCTGTCTTTGGACCTTACATATCAGTGCTCCCCAGGGATTTTAGCAGTCATCCCCTCACCTGGCTTGTCCTGTCAAAGCTCAACAAGGCGGACGACTTGCGAACTTCCATGCTTGGTAGTCTGCCATCAAGTGTGCTAGTGGCATTGCATCGTCTGCACACTCGATTTTGGGATGATTGGTGCAAGGTGCGAACTTTCCTTGTAAGCAAACAATCTTCCCAGTCTATCATACTATTAAAGCTCATCTGTAGCAAACGACGCCTTTCATAGCACCCATAACTCAAGTGGCGTCAAATAGTCTTCAGGCACTTGATACAGTCTTGGACTTTTTGTGGGCTTGGCTGAATGGTAAACTTGCCTCACGTCTTGGTAAACTTGCAAACCATCCTTTCGATGACAGTGAACACCCGGTGCATCTACTACCGCCTGAAACATGCCAAAACGGATCCAGACAATCTGACTATGTGTCCCATTCTCGACTTCGCCAACCACACTCCGGGTCAAGCACACATGATCCCTGTCCCATCAAATTCTGAAACATGGAGCGCTGCCCCTGTAAATCCGATTGGTGATGGACTCAAATTCATCTCTCCTGACCATGTGAAGATAGAGGAGAACGATGAAATCCTCCTGACTTATGGATTGCATTCGAATAAAACATTATTCGTGGAATATGGCTTCGTGAACCCCTTCTCCAAAAATAGGCCATCCCCAAGCGGAGAGGTAGATGTGCAAGACCTAGTCGAGAAGCATGTCTTTATAGACGTACAACTTCGCGAGGCTGTGAAAGTTATACTCATCACCGAGGGCTATTGGGGGTGAGTCTCTCTCTTTGCAGCGATTGGTCGTGGTTCCAAAGTTTCACAAAGGGATTGGATATTGCATTCTACTCCAGATAGTGCTCAACCATCTTGGCGGCTGATTACTGCATTGCGACTGTACCATTTTGTCGTAGCCATTGATTCCGTGGACGAAGATACCATCCAACCATGGCGAGATGTCATCGCGGGAAAACGACACCGGGTTACCTGCGAGAATGAACGATCCTGGAGGAAGACGGTCGTGCTTCTGTGCGATATGCTTATCGAGAGAGCCGATAAATTCATCGCACTGGGTTCGTTGGATACTAATGAGAACAGAGAGGATACTTGGGCTCGATGGATGTCGGAAAACATTCAGTCATTGTGGAGGGAAGAGCTGTTTGTCGCAAGAGCTGTGAAGGAGTGTGTATTGAGAGGGGATGAATTTTGAGACTCTTATCAACTTAATTGATCTCCAACAGTCCACGATTGAAGGGGGCCTTGTGCACGCACAGAAAACAAGCAAGTGTTACGCAGTTAGACTTACATCAACCTATCCAGTGAAAAGAGAGAACTCGACCCTCCGCGTAGATTTGTCCTGGGCTATTCCTACAAGAGCTTTCCCGAAAAAACACAAATCGTATCACTACTACGCACCGCCCAGTGATTACATAGTAGTA
>Ga0307508_10005024_pt1 | contig 12710 bp, 10 predicted proteins | sample 9_EM_MG_FD_203089 | JGI IMG/M metagenome (GOLD analysis project Ga0307508, IMG submission 203089) | Populus trichocarpa ectomycorrhiza microbial communities from riparian zone in the Pacific Northwest, United States - 9_EM | ecosystem: Host-associated > Plants > Roots > Unclassified | place... | reverse complement strand
GATCTCCAACTCCTGGCGGACACCGTGACCGTCCAGCTCCGGCATGCCTACCCCGACCGGCGTCTGCGGCCGGGCATTCCGGAGCTCGACGTGAGCGATCAGGACTACGCCGAGCTGCTGCGCATCAAGGAGCGGATGGATCGCGGCAGCGCGGACCTGGAGCCCGAGCTCAAGAAGCTGGAGGAGATCGCGCGCAGCTCGCCGCGTTTCCTCGAAGCCCATCTGCAGATCGCCTCGGTGGCGCAGAGCCTCTTCGAATCGACCCGGGACACCACGCATCTCGAACGCGCCCGGCAGGCGGCCAAGGCCGCCCATGAGCTGGCGGCCGGCGATCCGCGTCCTCTCGAAGCCGGTTTCCGCATCGCTCTGGCGGGGAAGCGGCCGACCGAGGCCCAGGAGGCTCTGTCCGCGCTGTCCGCGATCGTTCCGAATGATCCCAGGCTCGACATCTTCGCCGGTCTCCTCGCCGAGAGCCGCGGCGATCTGGCGCGCGCCATCGAGGACGTCTCCCGCGCCACCCAGCGCGCCCCGTCCTGGCACAACCTCTTCCTGCTGGCGGACCTGGAGCTGCGGGCCGGCAAGACCGCCGACGCGCGCCGTCATCTCGAAGAGCTGCTGGCGCGCAATCCGGGCAACCCGTGGGGATTGGACATGCTGGGCCGCCTGGAGCTGCTGCAGGGCGATCCGGAGCGCGCCATCGCGACCTACCGCGAGCTGATCCGCGTCCAGCCCCTGCGCCCCTATTTCACCAACCTCGGGCTGGCGCACTCCCTGCTCGGCCGCCACGCCGAAGCCGCGGCGGCGTATCGCCAGGCGCTCGCTCTCGATCCGAATCACGCGCGGGTGCTGCTCAATCTGGCCGACGCCGAGCTGGCCCAGGGGCACGGGAGCGCGGCGGCGGAGCTTTACCGCCGCGCTCTCGCGCGCTTTGACGCGGTGCAGGCTGCCGGTGCCCTCGCGGCCAAGGACAGCATGGACAAGGCGCAGTGCCTGGCCCATCTCGGGCGCATTCCGGAGGCCGTGGAGCTGACCCAGAAGACCCTGCGGGAGAGCGGCGACGATGCGGAGCTGTTCTACGCCGCCTCCCTGGTCTACGCGCTCGCCGGCGACCGCGCCTCGTTCCTGCTCAACGCCAAGCTCGCCCTCGACAACGGCATGCAGCCGCGCTGGTTCACCCTGCCCGTCTTCGGCGTCCTGCGGAACGATCCGGATCTCGGAGCTTTGCTGCGGCGGCCGCCGGCTTGACTCTCAGGTGCCGGGCGGCCTGCCCAGGTTGTCGATGGAGGGGTCGTGCGAGGCCACCAGCACCCCCTCCGCGTTCCAGATCCGCACGCCATAGCTGGTCGACGCGGATGTGGATGGACCGAACGTCCCGCCGGCCAGGCGTACAGTCCCGGTCCCGTCCTTCCGCGTCCCGAAATTGCTGGAGAAAGGGCCTTGGAGGGAGCTGTCCACGGGGAACCAAAAAGCCGCGACGTGGTCGTCCGGCACATCCACGAGCTGCACGAGGACGGTGTCCCCCTCATGGAGGAGAAGCGTCGGTGGGTCGACGCTCACGGTCCCCGGCCCGGACGGCGCCGGAGCATAGGTGACCGTCGCCCAGGGAGATTGGAAGCGGGTCGTACATTGATTCTCGACCGTGAAAGGGCCGCCACTGGCGAGGTTGCCGCTTGGATCGGTCATCAGGTACAGGGTGTAGGCATAGGAGACAGAGGGATTGTCCCCCTTGTTGCCCTTGGCGACCACAAAGTGTGGAGCGGTTGCCCGTACGACCTGGAACGGCCCGAAATGTTGATCGAAACGGACCATCAGAAAGGCTGTTGACGGCAGCGAGGTCGAATTGAGCGTCCACTCGACCCAGTCGTCGGGAAACTCCAGAGTCACCGTCGGAGTATCCACAGTGAGCTGCTGGCCGGGCTGGGCGGTCGGGTCGTAAGTCACCTGCACAGTAATTTGTGTAGCCATCGGTCCCTCCTGCAAGCATGGAAAGCTGCGTTTCTCCTATCGCAGAGCAAATCCGGTGCCGGGGCAAAGGCAGGGGCTCAAGCAAGCTGGCTGAGACGGAAACAATATCTCTTCGGATACACTGTGTCTCCAAAGAGATCTACCCAGGAAGCCCATTGCGTCCCAGGCTCGTCCTCCTCAGCAGTCCCCGCTCGGGGCAGACCTTTCCGGTCGGACCGGAAGGGCTCTCCATCGGCCGCCATCCCGACAACCGGCTGCTGGTGACCGACCACGCCGCATCGCGGTTCCACTGCGTGGTCGAGCAGGCGGAGGGACGGTTCCGCCTGCGCGATCTGGAGAGCCGCCAGGGGACGTTCGTCAATGGGCGCCCCGTTCGCGAGCACGTCCTGGAAGAAGGAGATCTGGTGGCTGTGGGCGACCTGCTCCTCCTCTTCCAGACCAAGGATGCCGAGCCGGTCCGCGGCGAGCCCGCTGGTCTGGTGGACGAGGGTTCCTTCACCGCCCGCACGACGAGCCAGCTCGCGCCGCAGGATGCGCTCAAGACGCGCCCGGACTTTCAGACTCTGCTGCGCATCGCCGGCATCCTCCAGGCGGCCCGCTCGACCGAAGAGCTGGCCCGCGGTCTCCTCGATCAGGTCCTCGCGGCGGTGCCCGGCGACCGTGCGGCTCTGCTGCTCGCGGACCGCGGATCGGCCGAGATCGACACCGCCTTCGCCGCCCGCCGGCGCGGCGCCGGCGATCTCTTCCCGGTCTCCCGGACCGTCGTCCAGGCGGTGCTGCGCGATTGTATGGCCCTGAGGGCCGAGGACGTGCTGCTCGAAGAGCGGCTGGCCGGTGCCGAGAGCCTGCGGGCGGAGCGGATCCGGTCACTGCTCGCCGCGCCGCTCATCCACCTCGGCCGTACCCTGGGTCTGCTCTACGTCGATGTCCAGGAGATCGACGAGCCGGCGCGCCTGTTCGACGAAGGGCATCTGCAGATCCTCACCGCCCTGGCGGGCATCGCCGCGGGAGCGCTGGCCTCTGTGCGGCAGATGGAGTGGCTGGAGGAAGAGAACCGCCGCCTCACCGAGAGCCTCGCGTCCGACCTGGTGGGGGAGAGCCCGCGCATCCGCGAGGTCTACCGCCTCGTCGGCCGGGCGGCGGCGAGCGAGTCCACCGTGCTGTTGCGCGGCGAGAGCGGCACCGGCAAGGAGATGGTGGCGCGCGCCCTCCATCGGGAGAGCCCGCGGGCGGCCAAGCCGTTCGTGGCGGTCAACTGCGCCACGCTCTCCGAGACCCTGCTCGAAAGCGAGCTCTTCGGCCACGAGAAGGGCGCTTTCACCGGCGCGGTGGCGCGGAAGATCGGCAAAGCCGAGGCGGCGGACGGCGGCACCCTGTTTCTCGACGAGGTGGGGGAGATCCCGCTGCAGCTCCAGTCCAAGCTCCTGCGTTTCCTCCAGGAGCGCGAGCTCGACCGGGTGGGAGGCACGCATCCGATCCGCGTCGACGTGCGGGTGGTGGCGGCCACCAACCGCGACCTGGAGAAGGCGATCCGCGACGGCGCCTTCCGTGAAGACCTCTATTACCGGCTCAACGTCGTTCCCTTGCGCCTGCCGCCGCTGCGCGAGCGCCGCGAGGACATCTCCCTTCTGGCCAGCCATTTCGCGGCGCGGATCAGCCAGCGCCTCGGCCGGCCCCTGGCCGGCTTCACCCCGGAAGCCCGCGCCTGCCTGCAACGCTACGACTGGCCGGGGAACGTCCGCGAGCTCGCCAACGCCGTGGAGCGGGCGCTCGTGCTGGGCGAGGGCGATCTGATCCGCCCCGAGGACCTCCCCGAGACGGTGCTGGAGTCCGGCGGCGCCCCGGAGGTCTCCCTCGGGCAGTATTACGAGACGCTCCAGGAGACCAAGAAGCGGTTGATCCGCGGTGCCGTGGCGGACGCGGGAGGAAACATCACCCGGGCCGCCGCCCGCCTCGGCCTTCAGCCCACCTACCTCCACCGGCTGATCCGCAACCTCGACCTCCGCGGCGAGATCCGCGACGACTCCGCGGGCTGAAAGCACCCGGGAGGCGCAAGTGAGGCGGTCAAAAGAGCCAAATTGGGCCTTTTTAAAAAAACTTTGGGCAGAGTGTCAAAAAAAGGGGGCCAGCGGCAACTATATAAGAGAGAGGCCACGGCCTCTTTCTTCAACCCGGACTTAAGGGGCGACACCTCATCCTCCAGTCGCCCCTCTTTTTTTGCCTTTCACCCACCCAAAATCGGTTCCTCCTCCTCGCCGCGCGGCCACATGGTGAACACGAGAACCTCGTTCTCGACCAGCGCCTGCTCGTAGAAGGCCCGGTTCTCCTCGTCGTCCGCATAGTCGTCGAGGGTCACGCGGTCCTGGCTCTCCAGCGACTCGACCGCCCAGCCATACTCGAAGATCAGGTCCGTGGCCCGCTCTTCCGCCGCGTCCGGATCGTCGCTCTGGATCCAGCAGTTGACGTAGGCGCCCCCCTTGTCGGTCTCTTTGGCCTCCGGCGTGGGGACGGCGAGGAAGGTGAAGAAGTAGATAGACATATACTGATCAGCCTAGCACGGCCGGTCCCTGAAATAGTTTCCCGTCTTCTGCCACTCAGAGGTATAAGCTTCTGCCCACCCCCCGTGGGCCGAGGAGGCGCGGATGACCGACGAGATCACCTGCCCGCGTTGCGGGTGCGAGCAGCCCCAGGCCGCCGAGTGCTCACGCTGTGGGATTCTGTTCGCGAAGATCCGCAGCGAGGGTCCGCGGCCGGCTGCGCCTCCAGACGCCGCCCCAGACACCGCGCCGGCCGACCGGGGCCGCTCCTCATTCGCCAGCCGGTTCGTCCTGCTCTGTCTGGGGGCCACCGTGGCGGCCTACCTCTATGCCAGGAACCAGGCCCCTCCTCCGGTTCCTGATTGGCACGGGCCGGCTTCCGCTCCGCAGGCGAGCCAGGGAGCGAGCCGAGAGGTCAGGCCCGTGCGGATGCCTTACGAGTGGTACGAGGGCGCGTCGGGATACGCCGAGGCGATGGAAGAAGCCCGGCAGGGCCATCGGGTGGTGGCGGTCTACTTCTACACCGATTGGTGTCACTACTGCCGGCAGCTCGAGAGCGAGCTCCTCCACACCCGTGAGGTGGAGGGGCACCTCGCCACCGTGGTCAAGGTCAAGATCAATCCCGAGAGCGGCGTCGAAGAAGGGGAGATCGCCCGCCGTTACGGCATTGAGGGATACCCTTCCTTCTTCATCGAGGCTCCCCATCTCGGCCGCCGGCAGATGATCGAACGGACGACCGGCGACCGGCTGAAAACGCCGGATGAGTTCGTCGCCACCTGCCGCCAGGCCGCCGCCGGCTGATCGCCCCGCCACGATTCCGCCACAATCCGCCTTCGCTTCTCCTTGATCCTGCCCTTCCCTCGACATCGCCGCCGTGTGAGATGGCGGTGGGAGGTGCGAGGGCATGCCACGACCAGGGAAACCGCGGAAGGTGAAGATGATCCTGCCGGCGCTCACCGAGGCGACCGGGCCGTTCTGGAGGCCGATCAAGTACTCTCTGTTTCCGCCCCTGGGGCTGGCGACGCTGGCCGCCTATCTCGATCCCGAGACGGAGATCGATCTCGTGGACGAGCACGTGCAGCCGCTTTCGCTGGACGACCGGCCGGATCTGGTCGTCATTCAGGTCTACATCACCAACGCCTACCGCGCCTACGCCATCGCGGACCACTACCGGGCCCGGGGGTGCTACGTCGCGCTCGGCGGGCTGCACGTCACCTCGCTGCCCGAAGAGGCGGCGCCGCACGCCGACAGTCTGTTCTGCGGTCCGGGGGAGGAGACGTTTCCCACCTTCCTGCGCGACCTCGCCGCGGGGTGCCCGCAAAAGCGATATGCCTCGACGGTGCGGACGATCGAGCAGATTCCACCGATCCGCCGCGACCTGATCCGGCGCGAGCTGTATTTCGTCCCCAATTCGATCGTGGTCTCCCGCGGCTGTCCGCATCACTGCGACTTCTGCTACAAGGACGCCTTCTTCGAAGGCGGCCGGTCGTTCTACACCCAACGGGTGGACGATGCTCTGGCCGAGATCGAACGCCTGCCGGGCCGGCACCTCTATTTCCTGGACGATCACCTGCTCGGCAACCGGCGGTTCGCGGCGGCGCTCTTCGCCGGCCTGCGCGGCATGGGCCGGCTCTTCCAGGGCGCCGCCACGGTCGATTCGGTGCTGCAAGGCGACCTCGTCGAGCGCGCGGCGGAGGCCGGACTGCGCAGCCTCTTCGTCGGATTCGAGACGCTCAGCGCGGCCAACCTGCGGCAGAGCAATAAAGGGCAGAACCTGGGAAGGGATTACCGCGCGGTGGTGCGCCGGCTCGACGATCTCGGCATCAAGATCAACGGCAGCTTCGTCTTCGGGCTGAACGAAGACGGCCCGGACGTCTTCCGGCGGACGGTCGACTGGGCCCTCGAAAGCGGCATCACGACCGCCACCTTCCACATCCTGACGCCGTACCCGGGCACGGCGCTCTACGCACGGATGGAAACCGAGGGCCGCATCCGGACGCGCGACTGGGATCTCTATGACACGCGCCACGTGGTGTATGAGACGAGGGGGCTGTCCGCCGAGCAGCTCGAAGCGGGGTATTGGTGGGCCTACGAGGAATTCTACCGCTGGAGCTCGGTCGTCCGGTCCAGCGCGCACCACGCCACCTGGCTGGGGCGAGCCCAGAGTCTTTGCTACACCGCCGCCTGGAAAAAGCTGGAGCCCTTCTGGCACGCCCTCATCCGCTTCCGCCAACTGCGCCACACGCGCTCGATCCTGGAAGCGGTCCTGGCGGCCGCATCGGGAGACAACAGCACCGGGGGCTCGACGATGCTGCAAGCTCCCGCCATCTCCGCTCCCCGCCCGTTGCCCTGAGACGGCACCAGATGACTTTGCTGCAACGCTCCGCCCCGCGCGCACGCCGCACGCCACCGGACCTTCAGATCCCCAGGATTTGCCGCAATGTAGCCCCGCCGGCAGCCGGCGCACCGTTCCACTGCTGCAATGTCCAGAGATTTGCTGCAATGCCTCGAGACCAAGTGCCGAGGGAAGCTTATTTTTTCCCGCGGAAGCTTCCCTTGCTGCAAGGTAAGCTTGCACTGCTGCAATGTCAGCTTCCATTGCCGCAGAGTCTCGTTATTTTGCCGCAGAGTCAGCTCGCAATGCCGCAGAGTGAATTTCATTTGCTGCATAGTCCATCGATTATGCTGCAGCGCGAGTTGACTGTGCAGCGTATTCTCCTTACATTGCAGCAAATGAACGGAAGGCGAGGCACATCCGCGGCACTCCGCAGCATCGGTTGCTTATTCCGCAGCAAAACATCTTTACTCTGCGGCATAGTCCGTTCATTTTGCCGCAGAGTTTCTCGACTCTGCGGCAAATTAACGAGAAGCCGCAGCAAAATTAACGCCATTTGATCCAGAGTCAAGAGACTCTGATTCAAAATCTCTCGACTCTGCGGCATCCGGCGGATCTGCGAGCTTCAGTCCTGCGGCGTTGCAGCAAAACGGCGGCACTCTGCGGCAAAATGAGCGCGCTCTGCAGCATTGTCTCCTTAGGCTGCAGCAATTCCACCGTGCTCGATCGGCAACCCGAGTCGTGGGACGGATGGGAGCGATACCCTGCGGTAAAGTGGGGAAAATGACCGCATCGCTCAGGAAGCCAGACATCCAGATCCTTGAATCTCCCAGCCGAATCCTTGCCGTGGTTCGACGGAGAGCCGCCCTGTCTGAAGTGCCCGCGGTAATCCCTGAAGCGTGCGGCGAAGTGTGGAAGTTTCTCCGCGCAACCGCCCTTCCGCACGCCGGTCTCAACGTGGTGGTGTATCGCCATGCCCACGACCAGGTGTTCGACCTGGAGTGCGGAGTGGAGGTGCTCCAAGCCTTCGAGGACACCGGCGCAGTCGTCCGCTCCAGCACACCCGCCGGCCTTACCGCCACGGCGGCCCATTTCGGTCCCTACAGCGAGCTTCTGAACACCCATGCGGCGATCCGCACCTGGTGCCAGGCGCACGGAAAGGTCCTCGCCGGAGTGAGCTGGGAAGTCTACGGCCACTGGACCGACGAGCCCGCTCGGCTGCGCACGGACGTGTTCTACCTGCTGCGGGATCAAGTCCCCTGAAACAGGGCGCTCAGATCCAGAGATTCGACGGTCCCTCTCTGGCTCGCCAGGGTGACGTACTCCACGGCGAGGGCTTGCTTGCCGGCACCGAGGACCGTGCTCGCGAGCCCAAAGGCTTCTGGGTAGTCCTGCGGCGCCAGCCTGGCGGTGATCCTCTGCCAGATGATCTCTTCGAGGACGTTGAAGGCGGCATGCACTTCCTGGAGATCGAAGCCGTCCCGGTGGCGCTCCTGCGCCACCTGGTGCGCATGCTCGAGCATCGGGAGGAGGTTCTTGGTCCGGACACAGTCCAGCGTCAGGGCGAAGAGCTTGGAGATGCGCTGCCGGTTCTCTTCCGCCCCGCTCGCCGCGTAGTGCCGCAGGCGCGAGAGTGAGTCCGTGGCTTCGGCGACGATCGCATCGCCTTCGGTTTCGAGCAACTGGACAAGATCCATATCCCGCTCCTCCTCGATCCGTCGATCCCGACTATATCCCGGGGACGGCGTGACGCGCCGTCCCCGATCCACTCCCGCCAGGCCCTTGCTTACCGATTCCCGTTCGGGTGATCGTCGTTGTACTTCCCCCAGCTCTGCCACTTCGGGCTGTACTTGCCCGAGGTCGTGCCGGTCGTGCCGATCTCTCCCCACAGGTTGGCGTAGAGAATCCAGTTGGTCGTGTCGGTCACGATCTCGTAATTCTTGAGTGAGCCGCTGGTCAGCCATCCCTTCCACGCCGGGCCCGCCGCCGAGGTGTAATCGCTGGTGCCGCCGGCGTAGCCGGTCCAGGCGCACTGCGTGGCGCAGCCGCTGGGATAGACGGCATGGGTGCCGTCCGCCGAGTAGACGGTCGGGTGCGTCCCGCCGTCTTCGGTGCTGAAGGCCAGGCAGACGCGGGCCGAGGTGCCATTCTGCTTCATGGTGTATTTGCTGACGTAGCCACCGTTGCACATGCTCGTGTCGTCCGGGATGAACTGGGTCCCGTTCTCGTGCTCGGTGAGATAGAGCGAGATCACCTTCCCCTGATCGTTCACGGTGACCGTCACGCGCTCCCAGTCGCTCTCGTGATTGAAGCCCGCCGCGGCGTCGTCATAGGCATAGAAGAACCAGTACTGGATGTCGGCCGCGCCGCCGAAGCGCGAGGGAGTGAGCACGTAGGTGTACATCACCCACTGGCCCACCGCCGGCGGTGCCTCGGGATCGATCCCCTTCTTGAGCAGGTCCGCGACGCTCTCGCCCGCACCGTCCTTGCTGAACAGGGTCGGGTTGGCTCCGTTGGAGCCTCCATAGATTCCGTGATGGACCTTGTCGTAATCCTTTCCATCCCCGCTGCCGACACGCGGCTGGAGGAAGAAATAAGCCTTGGTCAGATCATCGCTGGGGTTTTTCTGACTGGCGTTGTAGTACGAGCCCGATTTTCTGCAGAAGGCGCCCGACTTGTACTGATCCTGCCACTGAGTCGACCCGACATTGCTCCGGTCGAGCTGGCCGGGCGATGCAATGCCGTCATCGGTGCAGCCCGGCTGGTTGAAGCGCATCGCCGCGCCCACGGTTTTGCCGTCGGCCTGGACGTTGGGATTCAAGTACCAATCGATGTTGGCCGGGCGGGTCCAGTCCTTGCCTGATCCCGAGCCATCGGTCCCGTAGGTGCAGAGATGGAGCTCCGGTGCATAGCGGCGGATCATGTCTTCGTTGACGTCGACCGCTACGGCCGTCCGATGGACGGCGAGGAGCCCGCAGGCGGTCAGGAGAGCAATGGCAAAGGGGTGGCGGACGGATGGCATCGTGGTTTCCTCCCAGATTCAGTGTGAATGGTTGTCGAAGCGCAGCGAGGACCAGAGAGAGCACGGTGCGTGCCAGGGAGGAAAACCCCGGAACTCGTGGGTTTGCAGAGGGGACCGCCCTTGGGCCTCTCACTTTTTGGTGAGAGGGTCACGCAGAAACGCTAGACGGCGGGAGGGTGTCCCCCCCCCCGCGCAGCTCAGCGCGGCAGGCTGGCCGGAGTGAAAGCGTGCCCCTCTCAGGATTGCCGCCGCTTTGCCTTGCAAGACGGCTCGGCTCCTTGCAAATCACGACTCCTCCTTGCTAGAGTGTTTCTCAGGAGGCTGTGATGGAAACCGCTGTCACCAAGAAGGGCCAGACCAATATTCCGGCGGCGATCCGCAAGCGGCACCAGATCCACGAGGGGGATCGGCTGGTGTGGATCGACGAGGGGGACGTCATCCGGGTGATCCCGATTCCGGCAGATCCTATTGCCGCCCTTCGCGGCTCGGCCAAGGGAGAGCGACTCCTGGAGCGCCTTCTCCAGCATCGCCGAGAGGACCGGGAGCGTGGATCGTAAGGCCTTCCTCCTCGATACCTCGGCCCTTTTTTCTCTCCTTGAGGAAGAAGCCGGCGCCGATCGGGTGGACAGCCTCTTACGGTCGGAGAAGGTCTACCTGCCCTGGGTCGCCCTCTTCGAAATGCACTACGTCAGCAGACAGGAGAGAGGGGAAGACGTAGCGAACGGCCGCTTGGCCCTCCTCAAAAAGCTGCCTGCCGAGATCATCTGGCAGCACGACGAGCCATCCCTTCTCCGGGCTTCTCAGTTCAAGGCACAGAACCGCCTTTCCCTGGCCGATGCTTTGATCGCTGGGCTTGCCAGCCAGTTGGGCGCTGTTCTGGTCCACAAGGATCCAGAGTTTGAAGCCTTGAAGGGTGCCGTGGACCTCGAATCTCTTCCCTACAAATAGGGAACCGCGGGAGGAGGCAACCCTCCTCCCGCGGTCGTCAGACCGCCGATTTGCCACTCATGCCCGGATCGGGGAGGATGTCGGCCATGAGACTGATCCAGATCGCTTTGGCCAGCCCCAACCCGACGGTGGGGGCGGTCCGTTCCAATACCGACCAGATGCTCGGCATGGCCTGGGAGATGGCGGCGGCCGGGGTGACCCTCGGCTGTTTCACCGAGCAGTGCATCGGCGGCTATCCGCCGGAGGACCTCATCCAGTTCCGCTCCTTCGTCGACGCGCAGTGGGCGGAGCTGGAGCGCTTCGCGGCGGAGACGGCGGCGCTGTCCACCGTGTTCGTCACCGGCATCGCCGCCGCCCTCGGCGGCCGCATCTTCAACGCTGCGGCGGTGGTGCATGGCGGACGCATCCTCGGCGTCGTACCGAAGGAGAAGCTGCCTACCTACAACGTCTTCTATGAGGCGCGCACCTTCTCGCGCGGCGCCGCGGGGCTCGCCTTGGAGGTCAACGGCGTGCCGTTCGGCGACTATCTGTTCGCCTTCGACTTCGGAACCCTCGCCATCGAGGTGTGCGAAGACGCGTGGTCGCCCGACGGACCGATGCGCCGCCGGTGCTACTCGGGGGCGGAGCTGGTGGTCAACGTCTCGGCGTCGCCGTTCCGCGTCGGCGTGGTGGCGACGCGGCGCGAGATGCTGGCGACGCGTTCGGCGGACAACCAGGCGCTCCTCATCTACGCCAACTCGGTCGGCGCGCAGGACGGTCTGGTCTTCGACGGCGGCGGCTGGGTGTTCCAGAACGGCCGGCGGGTGTTCGAAGCGCCGCGCTTCCGCGAAGGGTGGAGCGGCTGTGTGGTGGACCTCGACCGCACGCGCCACATGCGGCAGGAGAACACCACCTGGAGCTCCGACTGCGAGGAGTTCTTCCGCCAGGAAGTCCCCGTGCCGGTGCTGAAAGCGGAGAAGTCGACCGGCGACCGTTCCGCCTTGCGCTACCCGGTGCCGCCGGGGACGAGCTTCTTCCTGCCGCCCGCCGGATCGCCGGAGCGCTCGCTGCGCGACGAGGTGCTGGACGATCTCATCGAGGCGCTCTCCCTGGGAGTGCGCGACTACTACCGTAAGACCGGCGCCTTCCGCTGCCTGGGGATCGCCCTCTCCGGAGGCCGCGATTCGATGCTGACCCTCCTGATCGCCTGGCGCGCCGCCCACCTCCTTGGCGGTTGCGAGATCAAGGCTTTCTATATGCCGAGCCGTTTCTCCGGCGACGAGACGCGCACCGCTGCGGCGACGCTCTGCCGCGAGCTCGGCGTCGAGCTGCGGGTGGTGCCGATCGACGACGCCTTCGACCGCGAGGTGGAAGCGGCGGAGCGGATGCTCGCGGGAGAAGAGCCCTCCGACATCACGCGCCAGAACATTCAGGCCCGCCTGCGCGCCTTGCGCATGTGGAATTGGGCCAACAGCGCCGGCGCCCTCTTCCTGCAGACCGGCGACATGAGCGAAAAAGCGGTGGGCTACACCACCATCGGCGGCGACCTCGAAGGCGCGCTCTCGGTGATTGCCAACGTGCCGAAGACCGTCGTCGTCGCTCTCCTCGAACGCTTCCAGCAGCGTTTCGGCGCGGCCTCCGGAGCAACCGGCCGACTGACCGGAATCGCCCAGACCCTCGCCACCGCACCCGGTCCGGAGCTGTCCGAAGCGCAGGAAGCCGAAGCCGAGCTGATGCCCTTTCCCGTGCTCGACGCCTGCCTTCAGCTCTACGCCGGAGAGAAGCTCTCCCCGGACGAAGTCGCCGTCGCCCTGACCGCCCTCTTCCCACAGCATCCACCGGAACAACTCGCCGCCTGGGCCGACCGCTTCGCCGTCCTCTTCACCCGCTCCATCTACAAATGGGTGCAATCCCCTCTTTCCCT
>Ga0307508_10005023_pt1 | contig 12712 bp, 12 predicted proteins | sample 9_EM_MG_FD_203089 | JGI IMG/M metagenome (GOLD analysis project Ga0307508, IMG submission 203089) | Populus trichocarpa ectomycorrhiza microbial communities from riparian zone in the Pacific Northwest, United States - 9_EM | ecosystem: Host-associated > Plants > Roots > Unclassified | place... | reverse complement strand
TCTATAATTAGTGCGTGGGATTATATACATAGGGACCTATGCTACAGCGCTATGGTGCTATATAGTGGTATGTAGTGTTACCTAACTGGGACAGGAATTCCTGATGCAGAGTGGTTTGAATTGGGTTTGAAGAATTATGCATTATGTGGGTTGCGTTGTCTTCTATGCCAAAAGAGTCTTGGATGGCACGTGCATGGCAGGTGGGGTGAGAAAAAGGCCCTTCATTCTTATTCCCTGCCAACTGTGACATCAGTTCTGCATCCATAACCTTCCAACCTTCGGTTGTGGGAATTAAAAACCTGTTACAGTGCCGAGCGCTGACACATCGGTGGCTATATGATATAAGGGTTGTTTATATGTATTTCTGAAATAAAATTAGATATTTATATTATCAATCCGACAATAAGACTCCCTTTTGTTTTAGATATAAGGCAAAAATTTTCCAAATAAGGAAATTTTTCACCTGAAATCTAAAACAAAAGGGAGTCTTACTGTGAGATTGATAATTTAAATATATAACTTTATTTTGGAAATATATATAAGTGGCCTTTATATCGTATAGCCACCAATGTGTGAACGTCCAAGTTTGTAAGGGTACTGAAATCAGAGATGATACAGCACTGGCCTGTAATACAGTAAAGAGTGAATTGCTAGTGAAATTTTTGTTTGTGAGCTTGCAGTGGGCACTGAATTTACCTGGCTGACTCATAACCGTTGGAAATCTGTAACTTTGAAGTTCCCCGCTGTCATGGTCATTATCAAATATCCTGCTGGATAAACCAATGGGCCCAAATCCAGGGTACAATTTGATTTGGGAGGGTTTATGAGTTGTGAATGACATTCCATACTTTCTGAAGAAATTTCTGATAATGGATCATCCAGGCTCCACTTGGGCTCCACTGTCCACACTGTACAAAGTTCAAACTCATTGAATGATTGTCATCCAGACGAATTAATGATGGGTCCCCTTTCCTTCTGTCAACACAAGTGGCTGGATTGGATGAGCATGAAAGATGGACATTCAATGATCAAAATGGACTCCTTAACAATACACTCTCAGTCATGTCTGAGTTGGGGCCGGGCGCCCGTGTATGGCATTATCAGTGGTTTCCTGTGTTTTATGCAAATACAAGCTGAATGTTTATAACAGCGGCTATGTGTCGTTATCCCATTGACACACACACATGGATAATTCTATTTGGAAACCCCCCTTCAAGGGGTTTCACAAGAAACCCATAGTTTTTGGTGTGTTGGAGGTTGCTGATGGCCAAACTTGGAATTAATGCCAAGAAGCAGGCTCACACACAAATTTAATACAGGTTCTGCTCGAGCATTCATGAATGATGATGCATCCATGGAATATAAAGTGGGCTTCTGTAGGATAAATTAATGTTGGCTTATTTACAGCTTGCCTTGGAAAATAGGCATCATAGCTTTACTTTTGACTTGCACTTCAGTGGATGACCCCCATTGCAAATTATGATGGCCTAGATCTCCATGGAGGAATGGAAAGCACTGTCTCCAAGTTGTCCATTATTAACTTGCCACAGCTAGCTAGGTTTTCCAAATATCTGTTCCTTGCTGGTAGAATGTAGTATTCACAAAGCTTACACTTGACGACTTACACTCTTCGGCATTTTGCTGAAATTGAATCAGAGTCTTAAAGCTAATCAATTGCAACACAGTTTTCAAATTGGCAACTACAGGAACCCTAAGAAACGGGGTTTCCAAATAGAATTATCCCACACACACACCTCTTCCAAGTTCCGAAAGCAGTGTGCTCCCTAAATGGTGGCCAAAGTGAGAGAGATCATGGAAAATTTAAAATATTAAATGCATTATTTGCCACTGGCACAAGCGCTCAAAATACAAACCCTCCAGTTTTATTCACCAGGCCCTAATTTTATACTAATGCCTGGCAGGAAATATAGTTTGATTCTGTATCCCAGATCCACGAGTCAAAATCTGCCCAGAATAAACTCTACCTCTAAACGCCGTTGTAAAGGTGGCCTCATAATGATGACAACACAGGAAGATCAAACCCCATTTGTCGAAACCTTATCGATATGCATACCGTAATAAATCTCTGCACATGAAGAACCGTTTTGAGCGGATGCCAATGTTGCTTTTGTTTCCTGATTTCACTTACTAAAACAAAAAGTTCAGGCTAGGCACAGCTTTTCATGTTCTCCGTGTTTCACCAATTCATGGAGATCCTACCGAATCAACTAAATGTTTAAGAATGACAGAAAAAATCAAGCCTTGCAGGTATATATCATATGCATAAGGATCAGATGATTGAGCGAGCATTGTGTACGGAACAAGCCAAAAAAAAGTGTTGCAATTGAATGTACAAAAAGGAGTCCACAAAATTGTTGATTGTAAGGTCAAATGCGTTAAGTAATGAACAAAAATTGTTTCGCAGTAGGATGTGTCCGTAATTTAGTCCAGCAGCTGAACTTGCTTGTAGTGGTAACAAATGTGCTAGGTCTGAAGGGAGGGGCGCAGAGAGAAAATAAAGTCCGAACTATATCTAGTTCAAATCGGGGGGAAGCTATTGGCAAATTGCTCGCCCGATTGTTTACTGTCAGGACCATTATAGCTGGAAGGATAAAAATTATAATCATCGGTCGACTGGTAGAGCCCAAAAAAAAAGGAGCTTACTGGCCAGCTCCGTCATTAGGTGAAGTTTCTAATCCTTTCTTCTGGAGTGTCGTTCCGTGGCTAATTAGACCACTTTGGAGCCACTGGGTAGGGGTAAGGTATCAGAAAATGTATAGGATGGTTTTTTTTCTTTTTTTTGTTCACTCACAAGATACTCCAACATGCCATCGACATCGCCAGTTAGAGAAGCTAAATAGAAATGTGTCAATTTAAAATATGAAAATGAGAAGTGAAAGCCAGATGCACTTCCTGCCCAAGATACGAAAGCGTAATCCTGTTGGAATAATTCAACTCCACCTACAGTATATGTCCAATGTCAAAATTAACAAAAACACAATAAAATTTTTTAAAAAAATCCTTATGACAAGGTACACCATCAGGCTTGCGAGAAGTACAATTAAAGGGGATGAAAAATTTCCAGTGTTCCTTCGTCACAATTGCCATGGCTGTAAGTGTCTCCGGTTTACACAACCTAATTAGTAAAAGAGAGTGAATAAATCTGGACAAAGCATGATTAAGGTTTGAAACTTCTTACAGCTCTGCCGTGTTTGAATGTACCTTCACCCATTTACTGCCATCACCGATAGCCTTGATGGCGAAAGTGGGTTGCTTCTCAGGGAAATACTCTACTTGGTCCGAGAAGAGTTGACTATTCTCAATGTCAGTAACGCATAGAATCAGCATGTGAAAAGGAGGGCATACAAAGAACCAAAGTCAATGTTGGGACTGGCTATAATGTCTTCTGTATCTACCCCATATGAGCCATCAAATGATGGTCCAGGAAGCGATGCCTTCAGCTCTGTGTGCTTGGAGGTAGCATACAGCTTCGGGCAATTCAGGCAGTAAAATCTGCCATCACTGAGAAAAAGATGGTGGTCAATCTGACATAATAGGGATGGTGAACTGAAAGTATACCCAGCAGTTATAAGGTGATGGGAATTGAGGCTTTTGATATATTTTGCTGCAGTTCTGGGTTAGAATTGGCCTTGGAAAACCCATTTTGGATGATTGGCTCACATATGTCTGTGACCCACTTAGTGATGGTATGTGTATTGCAAGACTTGGACGCAGGGAGGGTCGAGGAGCACCAGAGATCATTGCCTAGTTCCCAGCCGAGGACTGCTGGGTTATTGGCATACCGCAGAACCACATGTGCAAGGTAGTCCTTGAAGGCCTTAATAATAGTTGGGTCAGTGTAGAACAAATTATGCGTGCCACCAGGATGGAAGTTCTTGACATAGAGATCCATTCCACCTATATAGAGAAAGTAAAACTGTTATGTAGCAGGCTTGCGCTATATTTTTTACGGACCATAGTCATTCGAGAGATATCCTCTAGGAAGCTCGCCACTGTTCTCCTAACAGCTCCAGGAATTGCTGGGCTCTCAGGGTTCCAGTTGTTCATGAGTGAAAGCAGGAGCTTGATCCCATATTTGTTTGCAGCCGCAACTACTTGGTCGAGCTGCTTCAGACCATCCGAGCCTTCGTTAATGGTTGCCTTGCCATTTGCTAGAATCTTGTGCACAAATCAACAAATGATTTAAATGAAGCAATGATCAAAGCAATACCTGGAAGTAGGTGTCTGATGAAGGTTTGCTACACACATTATTGAAAGCCCAAGTGCGGACTACCCTGAAGCCAGTCTTCACAATGTCGTGGAATGTCAAGTCTATGTCAGTGTCTGTGGACATTTGTAACCAATAGGCATTTGTCCCGTAGAAGTGCCAAAGCCTATTATGGATGATGTCAGTTTCTAGACATAAGGAAAGTCAATGAGCAACTTGCTTGCCATCCAACTGGAAGTGGCCTCCAGAAACAGTAACATAACTAGACGAATTGCTTCATTCCAGCAGATTCGAAGTGGAAGCGATCCAGAAATGGAGGATGAATGTCAGACAAAGGACTGAAAACATGCTGGGCGCGAGTCTAGTTAGGCCAGGGAGGGGTTGACTCTATATATGCAAGCACAAGCATGCCAGTAGGACCAGAATATTCTGAGCTCAATCAGGGGAATAACATATTCCCTGAAATGTATTACATCTTCACTACCATCTCTTTAATGACACACCCTGCACCACTTCCTGTCATGAAAGGTCATGAGCAGAGCAGATGTCTTTGAGAGTCTGGGGCATAGGTGATTTACTGTCCAACAGGATTGTTCAGGTGATGATACAAGATGCGAAATTTGACAGATAGCCTTCACTTTTTGGACAGTGATGAGTCGATTGGTATATCTCAATCCGGATCGCCAATCGGACTTCACGCGGAAACAACCACAAAAGGAAGTCCCCACTGCGAAGGTCAACTAACTTTCAGCCAACATGGAGAAGCAGATGCTGGGACCCAGGACATCTCTAACACGGCAGGGAATGTATTGTAATTGATAGAATTGTTTCTGGCCTTGCAGTGTGACTGTGACCATTGTCATATACTGTACCGGCAAGCCAAGCATGAGTCATGACCAAAGAATAATGACATATTCAACATTGCGACCATCTTGTTGAAACATGAGTGCGGCACAACCTGAGGATTGCATTCAAGCTTTTACTGACTGAAATCATCTAATGCTGTACAAAGTGCGCTAAATGTGCTGAAATGAATGTTTGGATCATAAGGCATCATATGGAGAGGCTGCAGCAATGTAGAATCCACTGAGGACTGAGAAGTTAATAGAGATGCTTGTGTGTAAAAGTTACTGGCATGACGTGGAGTGAATACATCAGCAAGCTCTGAGTAGGTACTGATTTCGCTTGCCTCAATAGGAGGATGGAGGATGCTTGTTGGAATCGCAATGTCGGGATCACTGCCAGTGGCAGATGTAACACCATCTATGGCTGGGTGCTCCTGATACAAGAAATCCACTATTGGACCAGAAACACAAATCACAGAGGTCGGAGAGGGGATAGCTACACCTGCTACTCAAGAAAATATAAGCAATGGAAAGCAGTCAATATTGTGATGGATAACATTACTCTGTAAGCCTGAGTTGTCTAGTAGAGTGCTACTCATGTTGAGGTCATCGACAACTGTATCAAACTCACAGCTCAAAAAATGTTCAGCTGGTGCTCAACAGGCTGTCCAATGCTGAATGACCACTATTGATATTATGAGAGCCATTAAAACAACAGAAAAGCTTTCGTACCTTGGCGGTTAAGCGCCCGTTGTAGACGCCGAAAGCAGGTTGACTCTTGATCACAGACATATATGCCTTGAAGACTGTGTAGTTCATGGCTATTCATTGCACGTCTATCATATTGCATTCCACACATGATTCCGCCCAAAACTGTGAGGTTTACGCCATCTTCATTGATGTTTCGATGTGCTTGCTCATTGCCATTTGTTGTAGAGGGTGCTGCTTTCCAGACATCAAGAGGAATCAAACTGTGTGGCTGGTAGACAGCTGGGAGTACAAATTTGCTGTTAATCTTGTCTTTGAGCCAGGCTATTAATGTGATGTGGTGAGTAATAAAAATTGGCAAGTCCAACTGGTTCCTACTGCGTGCCTTTGAACTGCCACCCTTAATGACATCAAATGCACCATTGAGATCTGGGTGTAGCTCCGAAGAGGTGAGACTCAACATAGCCCAGTGAACATCATCTGTGATATGACTTTGGAGGTCATGTATGTTCCGTTTGAAATGAGTAAGACAGACATGAAAAATGCAGCGAAGGTGGTCATATGGGTCAAATGTTTTCAGTTGCCATGTTGAATCATATTGACAAATGGCTGTATCAGCAAGATCAGCACAAAGTGACTGGCAGAACATGCTAAGTCCTGTTATATTTCTGTGAATAATGGCATGACGTGGGCAAGGTGTAAAGTGTGTGCCGAGGTCCGCGGAACTAGATGCTGCAGTGCAGGACGGGATCGGGATACGAGACAGGACGGGAGATCGGAAGGAGACTAAACGGGAAGAGAGGACTTACTGCCAAGGTATTACACTTGGCCCGCGAGAATCACAGTCCTAACCGGGATTGGGAGTTAAGCGCAGGAGAGCTTAATGGACGGGAATTAGAAGCAGGGAAGGTTAACTTGATATTCAGACTGCCGACCCACTTCGGGGCGCGGCAGTATTTAACTAACTAAATACAATGGGAACATGTACAATAGAAGCGTGGGATAATGGAACGGATGGGAACAGTGACATAATGGAAACATGTTAATGACAATGGGAAAGAACAGAACAATGACATAACGGGAAGCAGAGAAGCACACCGAGAGTTTGGCCCGTGGAGCGGGCTGTGGATACTGCGGGAGTGGATTGAGTCGCGGGCCGGAGTGATGATGTAATGGTACGTTACACAAGGCCAGTGTGAATGTACCAAGTGCTTGGCCTTTGTGAGCATCAGCAATGAAAAGTAGAAACCCTTCACCATGAATGTGGGAAAATTTGGGTAGTAACCCAGTATCCATGGTTGCGAAATGGAAAACTCTTGTAAATAGAAACCCAAACATGAAAAACGCGAATGTTATTCGTGTTTTTCATGTTTGGGTGCTACTTTCCCCTCACCCACAACCCAAACACCGTCAGTTTTGCAAATGCAGACCACCCTGGGACCCATTATTGCAAAATCACCCTCATTATCCCTCGGTTTTGCAAGGACGATCATGCCGGGGGCTAGTTCTTGCAAAATCAATACCCTCCAGGTACCCACGGCCCACAGGTACTTGGTAACTGTGACCTGTCTCCCTGACAACCTTGCACAGCACCACTACCAACATGCGCACGCGATGCCACACCAAGGACAGTGACCGAGGGAAGGATGAGGGTGCGGGGGAATGGGCTGTCGTGCCCAACCCCCAAAAATGTACGTTTCTTAATTAAATTGTATTCTATATATTTACTGACCTCTCCCAACCCTGAAAACAAGCATTGTTTTCGGGGTTTAGACCATCTTTGCTTGCCACCACCACCACCACTTCCCCTCCGAAACCAGCATACATGCTCATTTTGGGGGTTCCAACCTCTCATCAGCCTTCCAATCCTGAAAATGAGCAATGAACACTCCTTTTTGGGGTTCTGACCTTTTTCTGGCCGCCAACCTTGAAAATGAGCCTTCACGTTGCTCATTTTTGAGGTTTGAACCTCTCACTGGTTGCCACCACCCCCAACCCCAGGAATGAGCAATGAAGGCTCACTCTCGGGGTTCCAACCTTTCTCTGACTGCCACCACCCATCCCAACCCCAAAAACAAGCTCATTTTGGCCCTTGGGTTGGGAACTTTCTTTAGGTGCCACCGCCCCCCCAACCCCGCTCTCTGGCTACGGCCAACACCCCAACCCTGAAAACGAGCCCTCACTGCTCGTTTTTGGGGGTTGGGACCTTTCCCTGGGCCCTGGCCACCCTTCTCACCCTTCAACCCCAAAAATGGGCAGCAAGGGCTCGTTTTCAGGTTGAGACCTTTCTTTGGCCCCCACCACCACCATGTCCAGAGAACTAGCTTATTCTCTGGGGTTCATTTCAATGCAACGGAGGGGCACACCCCTCTGTTGCGTTAGAGTAGATATGTAAATAATGTAAATTAATAATATATATGTGTACTGGTCGGTACCTGCAGGAGTACCCATGCCATTGCCTCATTTTTGCAAGTACAACCACCCCCTGAAAGGAGCACATGCTCAATTTGGGCCTCCAACTGCTGGCTGCCACCCCAACCTTGAACTTGTGTCCATTTTCGCATCCATTCTAGTTACAAAAATGTATTATTATTCTCTGGAATACAATTACAGTTCAATCTATACAATAAGAAATAAATTTTAATTGCCTGCTGCATATTATACAGTAAAAGCAACACTTCTAATTTATTGCAATTTCCAAGCAAAAGACGAAGGTGCGGCTCAAGTGGAAGGTGGCTGTGAGGCTTGAGCACAGCCACACCGAATATAGAAATAAGTTCGCTCAATTTTGATCCTGACATTTTGTTGCACCAAACTTGGGGTAAAGGAACGAGTACTCTAAAGGGGACTCGTAATTGTATTTTTTAAGGGGTCATTTTGTCCATCTGCATTTTGTGCTCATCCAATCCAGCTACTTGCATTGACAGAAGAAAAGGGGACAAATTTGGACTCACCATATTCCTGTCATTAATTCATCTGGACAACAATCATTCAATAAGTTTGAACTTTGTACAGTGTGGAGCCCAAGTGGAGCCTGATCAATGATCCATCATCAGAAATTCCTTCAGATAAGTATATGGAATGTCATTTGCAACTGATTCATTCCAAAATCAATAAGTAGTACCCTGCAGGCCTATTGGTTTATACAGCAGGATAATTTGATAACAACTGTGACAGCGGGAACTTCAAGTTATGGATTTCCAATAGCTGAGAGTCATCCAGGTAAATTCAGTCACCACCACAAGCCAAGGAATTCACAAACAGAAATTTCACTAGCAATTCACTCTTTACTGTAAGGCCAGTGCCATAAAAATGAGCACACATCAATTTTATATAAAAGGCTCCTCTCCATTTATATTTAGACCTCCATCCTCGCCCCACAATAACTAAAGCCAGAAGAAGAACTGCAGACGTATTCAGCATCAGTGAAATGATGCAGATAGCTGAAATTTGAGTTAATAACAACTTTGAATCTATAGTACTAGAACCTTCAGTATGAGCCAAATATTATTACTTAATTAAGACTTTGAAAAACCAAGCTAAACCACATTTCACTCCTATTTATCCAAATCCAGCTGACAGTCATGGCCAGCATATAGAAGTCAAATTGCTGCTGAGCATGTCATATCAATGAGTAATCCAATCACATGTCAAGTTGAAGGGTCACATGTCACATTCATCAATTTTTTTTTATTTTTTGTTCAATGCAATGACTTGAAAATCAACTCAACTGCGAGTTGTGTGCACTTATTGATCTAAAAGCAATTTTGGATGATGAGCCTGATTCCAGTACATCACACTACCCCCAGTTTCCATGTGAAATAAATGGTAAATTTCACATTTATTAGATACTTTTTCCTGATATATTTTAGACACATTTCCTTATGTATTTCTGATGGTTTCTGGTATTTTCCTGATAAATTTCAGGTGTTTTCTTGTAGTTTACTGATGTTTTTCTTGTACTTTTGTTATAATTTGAAAATCTTTACCACTTATATATTATACATTTTTTGCATAACTTATATTGAAAAAAAATCACATCGATATCAGTCTAGTCTGCTTCTTCTTCATCACTCTCTTCATTATCACTATTTTGAGCAGCATTTTCCTTCTTCTCCTTCTTTGCCTTCTATTTTGCAAGGACAGTTTATATATGAAAAAAACAACATCACATGAATGAACCAATTAAAATTTCCAGGCTTCATCTTCTTCAGAATTGTTTCAAAGCCTTCTAGCCAGGCATTAAGCTGCTCACAGACTTGTGTATTAAAGGCCTGCTTGAGAACAGATTTTCCATTCTTGTCTTGAGCAAGAACAACAAGATTTGGTGCAGATCCATCAGTTAGGGCTGGATTGCAATATGTTCAACACAGAATATCAGTAGCCTTGTGGTTGATATAGTGATAAGTGTCAACAATAAAGCAAGTAGTATTTTTCCACATAGAATCCAATTTTCCACTGTTAATACATATCTTCCAGTACAGCTGTAGGATTGTTGTGATGAATTGCATCTGCTGTTTTCTTATAAGGCTGTAAAGTACGTGCCGAAGTACCATGGGAACAGGTGCCGAAGCGTGGGAAAGTGGGACAAGCGGATACCTCGGAGCATTCTCAGAAGCCAGGTATGTGTGGGACAGAGGGCTTGGCTTCAGCCTGGAGGCTGCACCCTCATGGAATGCTGATGCCCTATTTTGGATGGACAAGGCTGGGCCAAGGCCCAGCCAGGACACACAAGAAACAGGACTAAAAGAGAAAGCCGGACAAGCTAAGGTTACTTGATGGTACTTGATATTATGGCTAAGGAGTCCTATCTACTACAGGGGACTATATATAGTAATAGACAAACAATAGTAAACTACTACAATGGGACAGGGATAGGACAATGAAGACAATGATAACAAGGAATAATGTGCCAAGTCACAATGGGACAATGAGATGCCTTTTGGGCTGAAACGGACCATGGGAATTTCGGGTCATTACCCCGAGGCATGGGCCATTGCTCTGCAGCTCGGAGTGGAAGCATGCAGGAGCTGGTGGAAGCCAGTGGAAGCTATGGAAGTCATCGGGAAGCCATGGAAGTCATCAGGAAGCCATGGAAGTCATCGGGAAGCTGTGGAAGTCATCAGGAAGTGGGTGGAAGACAGGGAAGGGATCAGGAGGGGTGCAGGAGGGTCAGGAGAGGTGCAGGAGGTCTGGAAGGTGTGGAAGAGGTCCAGAAGGTCATGGAAAAGTGCTGAAGAGGCAGGAAGGCACAGGAAGTAATGGTACATTACAAAGGCTGTGCACATTCACCACAGAAATGACCATCTGCTACCTGAATAATTCCTCCATCCCCAAGATATGTGAAAGCTTCTCTTGCCACTTTATAAATAGTAGCATGTGGAGAAAGAACAAGATTTGTTTCTGAGACACTAGCAACAGACCAAATAGATTCTTGTATAAAGGCCTGCCAAATATACCATCAAGAAATTATAAAAGATGAGGCAGAATTGTTGAAAGCATAGCTGAGATTCCAGAAGTCCATATAGGCTGTAGCTGATGCATGAAAGGTGTACATGCCCTTTAATACTGAAGAAGAGAATATACAATCTATCCAAATTCTATGTCCAATTTTAAGATATGAAGCAGAATTCAGATAGACCTGAGCTCTACCACCATCTGGGAATCTATCTATATCATAGTCCACATGGTAAATTGTATTACAAGCTGGATACAATGCAGAGAGAATGGTGACATTCTTATATACAGTAGTATTTTTGATGAGTGTCACATTTGTAATATCTTCTATCTTTCCAGATCTTAATAATGAATGACCAGATCTAGGACAAGTTGATGTAAGGGGAACCCCTTCTGCCTCCGCTCCCGCTTCCGCTCCTGCTCCCGCCACCTTGTCTCTCTTCCGCAATGCCTTCGGTTGCATGACATCGTACGCTACCCACTCCCGACCCACTTCCCTTCCGACCCGCCTCCCACTTATGACATGTTGACACGACACGTACACCATACCTTACACGTATTTACTAATTTCGGACTTATCTCTTATATCCATTATTTTGTATATTAGGCCACACCTGCAGGTGGATCCTTATCCTTTCCTCTTTGGATCCCCTGCTAGGTATGTTTGTGATTAGATTAGTATTGCATAATAATATAATCCTCTTTGGATCCCCTGCTAGTACCATGTTCCGCTCTGCATCCCGCTCCGTGCCTCGCCCAACCACAGTAGCCCTTACAGCAGGAAAGGATCCCCCTAGAGAGCCGACTTCCGAAACACAGTTGACACCATAGGTCGCTTCGGGTTCCCCTCAAACTCCTCCGCCTCTGAAACAACTCCATCCAAAAGTCCCCTCTCCCGCCCCGCGTCTGACTACCAGTCCCCTCCCATGTCGCCTTCCGATATGATCGACGACCAACTGGTCCATATGAACCGAGTCACCGCCATCGAAGCCACTATGGATGAGATGAAGAGCCAGCACAAGGCCACCCACCAATTGCTGCAGAATCTGATTGCCAGACTTGGCCCTGCATAGTGTTGCCACAACTCGGCTTCAAACCGGCTCGAAGCCAAAGTCAGTCATGTGATTTGGTTGACTTGATGAACACGGAGTTCCTGGGAAAGTCAGCATCCTGAGTCTCAACTCGACCTAAACCGTTGCTTGGAGTCGACTTGAGTCGGTTGAGCTTTTCCATCATGGATGTCACCACGCCCCATAATACGACTTGTCCCCTCCCGCAATCTACTCCAGTTAAAACTGGCACTGCTACAGTACTCCCTTTCACTACGAATCAGAAATTCCGTGTTCAATCATGCACGGCGATGGCGGCCGAAATCAAAAACTATCTAGTTGGACCAATGCCCATACAGACCTTTCTGGATGATTTCTTTCCCACTACCTCTCTTCAAGGTCTTGCTCAACTCCCCAAATTTACT
>Ga0307508_10005022_pt1 | contig 12712 bp, 15 predicted proteins | sample 9_EM_MG_FD_203089 | JGI IMG/M metagenome (GOLD analysis project Ga0307508, IMG submission 203089) | Populus trichocarpa ectomycorrhiza microbial communities from riparian zone in the Pacific Northwest, United States - 9_EM | ecosystem: Host-associated > Plants > Roots > Unclassified | place... | reverse complement strand
ATCTGTCAAGACTCTGCAATTTTGAGGCCAATGTAGTGCAAACACCATATTGTGCTTGATACAAGTCTTTTACCTCCATGTCCAGCTATACATGTCCAGGCATTGAATGGTCAATTTTCGTGATGAGATTATGGATGATGTAGCAGTGATTTTTGCGAACGTCAACAATCGTTCGCAAGTGATCTTACCTTTCATACTTCGTCTGATGTTTGCACACACAACAAAACACAAATAGATCACCACAGAAGGACTGGTCGTGAGTCTAGGTTACACATGGGTGGCTTCACGATATAAGGGCCACTTAAATGTATTTTCGAAATCAAATTAGACATTTAAAATATTAGTCTGCCTCTTGTGGCACTTTATAGTGCAAATATAAATTCCAATATCAGTAATCCCTATATTAAAAAACAAACGCAACAATAAGAGCAGATATCATTTAAACAATAGCGCTCCATTTTTGGGATGAGAGTTTCTTAGTTATCAATCCAATAATAAGCCCCCCTTGCTGTAAAACAATTGGGGATTCAGATATGTAGATTTCAGTTTTAAAAATAAAATCACTGAACAATAAACCTTATATAAAATAAAATAGATGACATAAAAAACTTCCCCAATATGTAGATTGATTTTACAAATGAAAGTGGGCAAGAAATGGATCGCCCGCTCATTGCCCACTCATTGCCTGCTCATCGTCCACTCATCACCCATGTAGTCACCCAGGGATCCCAACAAAAATAATTGTATACAAGTTCAAGGTTCGTATATTATAAGATTTCAACCCATCGCGATTGCGTGAAAGGACAAATTGCGTAGTGACAATATCAGTCCTGTCACATAGGAAGTCTCGGAAAAAGAACTTGAACACCGACTTACACAAGACAGAATGAGGACTACTACATGATCATTGTCAATTTCCCATCGTGCATAATGAGATAGAATCCAATCAGGACGAACAAGATCCAGGTCAGGAGAAAGTGCGTTGGTATAAAGGCGAGCAGGAAAGTGTGGATAGGGATCAACCAACCCAGGAGAGGCTGAAGGCACTCGACGTGCGACCCATCAACTCTGCGTTGGAGCAAATATGTGCAAGACTTTCCAAACATGACTTCGCACGATGTTCCATATGGTCGAGGGTGTGATGAGCCCTCTTGGTATACTTGTTATGCTCTTGTTTGGATTTTCGGCGCTCTGAAGGGGAGAGCTTTGCTGCAGACGGGGAAACCGCATCGGGTCCTATAGATAATTGTTCGGTCGCAGAGGTGATATAGTCAATAGACGTTTCGGCAACCAAACGTCCAACAGTTTCTGCGATGACACCGATTGCCCCTTCACAGATTGGGTTGGAAGGAACACAATTGCCGCTCTGGAATTCATGTCGAGACGTCCATAGTCGACTGGGTTGGGAGTTTAGATTTGGGCCATTGTCAGTTAAAACATGAGCAAAAATATTGGTCTTCAACTCGGTTGACGAGGGTGAATCGTCGCAATTTGTGGGCAGGGGGGTTCTGCGAGCCTCGTGTTCTGCTTTTATGCGTGTAAGGTGAGGAATTTGTTGAGACGTTGGCATAGTCACACTGAGAGGTTCACCATCATTACTGAGAGGACCAGTTTCTCGGCATGACTCACAAAAACATAGGAACAACTGATCGCGTTTGGGCATGACCACAGAATGGGCGTTGCAATGGTAGAGAAATCGACAGAAAGTGGGGAAGATAGACCAGGCCTCCTGTCCAATTTATTTACTGGAGTTGTGGAGTCGAATACAAACAACAAGGACTGGATCAACAGCCAGGGCAGAGCCCCGTTGGGATGTTGTAGGAGAACAAGAGAAGAAGTCCTTGTATAAAATACAAGGGACGCAAGAAATCGGACGCCAAAGCAAAGAAGTCCCTGTAATAACAAGGAACTACCGCCAGCGTACGGCGGTTAGGTCCAAGAGATGCAGGAAATCGGGTCACCTAAGCAAAAAGGAGTGTGTGATGACCAGGAAAGAGCGTGTCCAAATGACAAAAAGTCTTGAGAGAAGTCCCAAACAGCGACAGCTGCCGGTCAGCACCAAAGGGAAGACCAAGGAGGTTATCCAACTGAGTGGCTTCAAGCGCAAACTCCTCGCGAACGCCGTGGATTACTTATTCCAGATGGGAATTTCCCGTCGCTTCAAACTGCTGAAAACATGAAGGGGAGTGGGGTACTGGTTACCGTTTGTAGTCCTGTATTACAATGTTTGCTGAAAGCCTCGGGATCGCTACTAAATCTCGTCAGTTTAGAATGATGCTCAAGTCATTGGAGTCGTACCATGGGCCAAAGGAATGAACCAAGGTGGAATAGCAGGAACTCGTCGGATATTCTGGTGAGTATGCAAAGTCATATTCAGAGCATTGGGAAGACCAGGCGACGGCGAAACCTGGTGGAATCTCACCGGATGCAATCCAGGTGAGCGTAATGGGCACAATGTCAGGACAGGTACTTGGCTTCGGTGGATATCAAATAAGAGCTTTCATGATAAACAGACAGGAAGAAGACCGTCAGGTCCAGCAAGCGAAGAAGTCCCCATATAAATACAAGGGACGGCAGTAGGCAAATCGAAGAAGTCCCTGTATAGATACAAGGGACGATGGCAGGCAACGAGGGACAGAGGGAAGGACAGTTTGGTTGGAGTTCAAATTTAAAGGTTCCATCGCAATCTCACCACTTCAATTTTTCAGCTTACCTTCAACCAACTCTCACCTGGATTGTATCCGGCAAGTTTCTTTGGTAGACATGAAGCCACTCACCTGGATTGTAGTCCGATGAGTTCCCGGTTCTTTATATTGTGGATGATTTTGGATGTTTTGCAAAGTACTCGTCCTGGAGTCTATCGTTCTTGTGACCCAACACTAGAGCCATGAACTACGACTGCGCGCGCGTTTATACTCCACTACGTGTTCCACTCCACGGCAGGTCCTGGTAAATGCGCGTCAGACCAACCTCTGCCGTCACGCCCCTCCATTCCCTGAAAATCACTTTGGGGAATCTTCCTTCCATTCAGCCATACATCCTTCCATTCAGCCATATGCCATACATCTCTTCCATTCAGCCCCACAACTGTCTGATCACAGTTCATGAAGGCATCCATGAGTACCGGTTTATGGTGTTCTTCAAACGCCATGTCCTTTTGAAGAAGAACAAATGCCTCTCAATGCTTCTGCGAAGCCCTGCATCTCTTCTCAAAGGTGACGCACTGGTTATGCGTATGGGTTCCATTGCCACTTATGTCAATATGCGTGATTGAGACACTATATTAGCAGATTGGTTGATCAAAAAGTAAGTATTAATTCTGTACCGACGTGCTTGGCTCATTATACGTAGGTTTTGCACTATGCAATTGCTCATGTGTCCACATCACTAACCTACTATAGGGATAGTTACTAGGTGATTACAGCGATTTGCATAATCGTAGACAAGTTTCGATTTTTCGTGGGCTGCGCCTCTGTTTGGAAATACAAACAAGAAGGGCTCCACTTAGCTCGATTTTTGTTAGCAACGACTATGTCATGTACTGATGATCGCTTATATACACTAAATAAAGATCAACCGAGTTGTTGCTCCAATCCATTCCAGCTTCCATTTTGTTTACTACAAACAGAGGCGCAGTCCACGGAAAATCAAAACCTGTCTACGATTATGCTAATCGCTGTAATATGTGCATGAGAAAGGTTGAAACCAGAATAATTCGTTCCGTGTGGATATGAAATAAACAACGACTATGACTAAGTGGTACCTTTGAAGGTTGCAATTTGTGGGCATTTCAAGCCTCGCGTTCCGCTTTGTGAGGAATACGTTGAGACGTTAGCATAGTCCCACCGAGAGGTTCACATCATTCCTAAAGGACCAGTTTCTTGTCAAAAATATAGGAATAGGGACAAATAATGGGATGCCAAAGCAAAGTCCCTACATTAGATAATACAAGGGAAAAAATATGGGGAAGTCCCTATATATTAGGACTAAGGTATGGCATTGAGGGCAATGAAAAGCAGTATTCGGACTGTGAGTGCGCCAGGATGGCGTCGACGACTGACAGATGGCTATGAGAAAGGAGAAATAGCCAAGGTAGACGGCGAAGGCATCAAGGGAGGATGAGATTGCAGCATGCGCAACAGATTCCGATTCGTGAGTGTTGAAGTATCCGTATTTCAATGGAAGGTCTGGTTTTCGATAACTGTGTATTTGGGTGATTTCGTTGAAAAAATGAGAGCAAACTCTTCGCGGCGAGGTCCAAGGGAATCTCCAACGCCTTCCCATCCTTTGCATTTTGCCGTGTCAGATGCCAACCGTGGGTGTCATAGATGACTTTGATTCGTTCCAAAGGAACAGCGAAGGAGCAAGTCACCGTGAAATGGTGACTTGAGTATGAGGGAAGATATGGATGGTCGGATGAGTACCAAAGTCGATCCCGGAGTTTTGGGGAGGGATTATTGGGAAGGGATAACCACGATGGTAAAGCAGCTGGGAAGGCGGAGGTATAGAAGATGCAAAGAAGTCCCCGTATAAATATAAGGGATGAAATATGGATGCCAAAGCAAAGTCCCTGTATAAATACAAGGGACAGCAGTGGGGCAAATCAAAGAAGTCCCTGTATAGATACAAGGGACGACAGCGGGCGACAGAACAGTCTGGTGTGTACAAGAAATAACTCTGAGTTTGGTGGAGCGATCTCACCACTGGTGAGGGAAAGGAGTACGTGCAGCGCACCGCTGTCGTCCGTTGTACTTATAATTAGTCCCTTGTATAATATGTTTTCTTAAAGTATGATCGGAAACCCGAAATGGTGTCACAGGGTCAATGTTTTGAGAATGCAAAAACAGGAAAAAATCCGCAAGACCAGCTACCCTATTTAGAAAAAGGAGACCAAAGAGGCTTGAGGTGTGAAAGATGATGAGGGGGTATGTTACTTGATCTCCATCTCCGGAGCAGAACCACCGTCTTTGCGCCAATGAGCAGGGTGGACGTCAGTTCCTGGGTTCATGCTCCTTGTCGCATTTTGAAGACCATTGGACTTTTTGCGTTCATAAACATTAGGGAAAACACTGGACCGGAGTAGCAATTCAGTGAATACGGTATCGTCCTTGATTGGAAGGAATGTCTCATGCGATGCCTTTGCACACCAGATATCAAAGGCCGTATATTGATCTTCCTGAAATTTGGTTTTAAAGGCACCATCCCTTGGCGGCTGCACTCTTTCGGGACGTCCAAGCAACACCACATCTGCAATTGGCGAAGCTAGGGCAAAGACCATGCGAATAACAGGAACGGGGTCGATCTCATCCTTGTCGAAAAACTGAATGTGGTAAGGATTCATCATATCAAAGAGGTATTCACGAGGATTCGCCAGAAATGTTGCATTATTCTTGCATTGTATGAAGAATGCCGAGACATTGCGCTGTTGTAGAGTGTGGTCCCAGTAGAGAAAAGGGATCACGATGTCAAGACCATATTGATAATCTGCACAGAGGCCCGCTGCGCCACGGGCAATAAGACGCCAAAGGTATTTTCGATTGATGACCCTGTGGTCACGGAATTTGACGAAGTGACTGAAGAAGATATTGGACTTGCAAAATGTATCCTTAAAGGTTTTATCAGCTTGACTGGAAGTTGTAGCCTGTACTGGCTTTGAATGAAGGACATGAGCTGAGGGCACTAGCAGCTCTCGAATAAAGTCACAGACAGGAATGACTTGACTGTCCAATTTCTTTGCGGCAGCATCGTGGCCCATAAGACATAGTGTCATCCCAATGAGTTCACCCCGATCGCCTTTACTGAGTCCTGACTGTTCTAATTCTGAGAGCAGGCTGCGGGGGAGATCGAATGCGGGAGATTTCATAAGAAGGAAAGATGCTTGGGCAAGAAGAGGTTCTGACGGCGCGATGGTGACAGCAGTTTCAAATCCGGGATCCACACTTAGACAGACACGCATGTGTTTCTCCACAAGGGTCTTCTCCAAATCCTGAGAACGCAGAGTCCTCGGGTTGAACTCCAATGGGATACGAACGGAGACGCACGCCATCTTTTCTACGCCAGTCAACCCTCAAATGGATGCTTCAGAGGTTGAGAACACCTTGCAGAGTAATTTTTCTCCTGCAAACAGGACGATCGATTTCTTGATGTCTTCATCACCCATTATGTATCGACCTGCAACTCTGATAACAGCTTTGGCTATGTGAACAATGGACAACAACTGCACACTCACAAAGGACGAGAAAGGGTCGCCATGAATTCCAGCAAGGCAATTGTGTCAAGAGTCAGCTCGCCACTGATGGTCTTGATGGTCTTGCCACTGGTGGTCATGCAAGCCAGCTGATCAAATCCAAGTTCACAAAAGGGAGGAAACAATTTCAATACTCCCTGCTGGACTCGATTGGAAATGTCATGCTTAGGTTGCAGCATGAACTGATTGACTTTGCCAGTTGTCGAAAGGAAGACAGTGAAGCAAGGATATGAGTGGATGATCTGAAGCACCCATCTGAGTTCAGAAAATCTTGACCACAGACCAGCCTCGATCTTTGCCAAAGGGTGCGCCTCATCAAACGAGATAATCAAGGCCGGCTTATAAGTTTTCATAACATCAAAACCCGGGAGTAAAAACTTCATCAAGTTGTTGACCGCCGCCCTTATATCGCTATTAGCCTCGTCCTGAGAAGGATGGGATACTGGCGGTGTGCTGGGTGGCAGTGTGCTGGGTGGAGTCGAGGGTGACAGTGATACCAGGGCCTGTAGAAAATCCATTAGAGCAGTACAAGGAACAGTAATATAAGTACCTCGTCTGCAAGTATTAACACCTCGTCATAGAATTGTATCCTCTTCGGGCCTTGATCAGAAAAGGTTTGACCCGTGGTCATTAAGAGCCGAAATATACTCGGTAGTGATTTGCCATCGGAGTTAGTCTCTTTTTTCAAGTAACGGAGTAAGATCACAAATAACGCATATAAAAATGCCCGAGCACAAGTAAAAGCCTCTGTTTGCGACTTGCTTTCGAGAAGCCATTTACACACGTTGTTATTGGGCGGTGGAAAGCCTAGTGTGGAGGTTAACGACTGGACAATAGTAAAACCAATTCAGAAATCACCGTTCGAGTTTTGACGGAGATTCAGAGGTACAACCAAGTGCTTTTTGGAAAGTTCATCAATTGTGCAGGACTTTCCCATTCCTGAAGATTGGATGATCGAAGTATATCTAGCAAGATCGCCGTCCTCATCGGAGCACGCTATGTGCTCGTATAGCAGATCATCTGCAGAGCCAACATAGGCAATGTCCCATGAGTCTATGGTTGCTTTATGTGATAAACGTTATATTGGGACTGTGTTCAAGACCAAACGAAACAGACCTGACTGGCTCTGCCCAGTTGACATGCGTGGTGACAAGTCTTCAATCAATTCACCAGTCCCGCCGTCTGCACTTGGAAGTTCGACGTGAAGTGAGGCCACATAATCCGCAAACCCGCTCCAGTCTCCACTCTTGGAAGCTCCAATCCAAATGGAGGCGAGCTCCAGTCGATCCTCGCTTGATAGCCGATCGATGTGTTCCTGGGCGATGTTCGCATCCTCCCAAAACCTTTGAATAATTGATGTATGCGCGGCAACCTCTCGAAGCGCCAGCGTAAGATAGTTTGTCTTGACGTCTTCCGGACTTGAGACTGGTAAATCGGAGATGAAATCAAGGTTTTGCTTCAATTTTTTACGTTGTTCATCTGTTAGTCCTAGCCTAGGTTTTTTGTCGAATTCGGAACTGAGAGGTGAGGGGGCAGCACGTTTGCCAGAGATTTGTGGCATTGGATACATAGGCAAGACGATTGCAAAGCACAAATCCTGTAAACCCAAGTTAAAAATTAGTGGAAGGAGAAGAGAGAAAATACAAGAGATGGCGAGAAAAAGGGAAACCCGAGCAATCCCCGTATAAATACAAGGGACTGGACAATGACACAGCGGGCGACAACACGAAAAGCAATCCCCGTATAAATACAAGGGACCCAGCGGAGAGTGGGCGACAACACGAAAACCTGTGAAAACCTACCTGAGTCCTGGGATGGATCAAAGGCGACAGGTGGCAAAAATTGTTTCATGTTCATCTGCTGGGTTCGAATTTAACACGGCCTAAGCATGGTCAACCGTCATCGGCTGGGTTCGAATTTGGACATGATAAGTGCCTCGATGTACATGTAGGCTTCCTCAATCTTAGGCCGTTTCCTTTAATATCCAGGAGTGGGAAGACCAGGCGACGACAAAGCCTCACGGGATGCAATCCAGGTGGGTATAGTCTGATGTTGTAGCCAGGCTTCAGACCATGGAGGGAAGTTTCACTGTCAGAGGGGATAAGCTGGAACACCAAAGAAACTCACCGGATACAATCCAGGTGAGATTGGTGGAAGGTAAATTCCTCACCGGATAAATCCAGGTGAGTGTGGTTGAATAATGATTGGAGATCGATGGAAGATTTGTTGCCACCTTTGAATTTGAACTCCGACTGAATTACAAAAAAAAACTATATACAGGCCTTAAATTTCCAAACCTCCTCCAGATTCCATTCGGGCCATTACGATTTTCTCACTGTTAGTTGTGGAGGATTTCCCCCTAAATTGTGTCTGAATCTAGCCGTAATTAGCTTAGCCAACATCTTCTGAGAGTATCTGCAATCAATGCCGAGGACTTATGCATGGACCGATTTATTCGAGCCCATCACATGCGTCACAGGCCATAAACCAAATCGTGAGATTGCCAAGAGATTACAGACTTCTGTAAATAAAAATATAACTACTGCTTGTGTAGCAGACGCTTCGTCAATGCCTTGTCATTTAAACATTACGTGCTCTTACACCTTTTTTTTTGTATGTGTCGTCTGCGATCAACTGTTCAATAATCTTATCTAAGGTTCGAGCCCCCATCGTGAGATTACAAACTAATAAATGCAACTACCGCTTCTTGTGTAGCAGACGCTTCGCTAACTCACGGGAACCCTTGTCATTCAAACGTGCTCTGCCTGAAGTGTACTTCAGGTTCAATCTAACCATATCCGTGACAGGCCACAAATCAATGTAATTGCGAAGTTCAGGAAATTGCATTGCAGCCTACAACATCTATGATTGAATATACAATAGTTCAATAACAGGAACATACCATTTGCTGAACAACCCGAATAGCCGATGCGTTCTGACTGATGAAGTTCTTCGTTGGCTCAAGGTATTGTTCTACGAGTTTCTTCACATATTTCTGATCACATATGAAGAATGGCTAGCATTGGGTTCATACGACTTCACTCACTTTAACCTTTAGGTATTTCTTGTGTTCCCATTTAAGGGCTTCTTCAAGATTGTAGCCTCCACGACCTGGTCGACCTGCCTCGCCTTCAGGCTTAGGGATAAGATGCGAATCATCCGACTCCAAGTCACTAAGCGACGTCAATTCCGAGTCAGATGTGTCTCCATCTGAACAGACTGGATCATTGTGATGCGGCTTTGCAGGTCGCGATTTATGATAAGGAGTGTAGTGTGCGTTCGAATGGGCAGACCATGCAATGGTGGGGTCAGACCCGATCTCTTCTTGTGCAAGCAGTTTAGTGGGGGAACCAGCACAGCCCACTTTGGTTTGAGCTATTAGAATAGGCAATGTAGGTGGAGGAGTGCCTGGCTCAAAAAATGGGGGTATAGGAGTCAATGAAGCTGAAGCTGAAGCCACTAGGACCATGGTGGGCGGACGAGGTGACAGCGACGAAATGAGGTTCTATATATAGAATACTGCCACAATAAGGGTGCAACAATAAGATAAGGGTGGCGATCGTGTCAGTGACCAGTGTGGGAATACAGACAACAAATACAATAACTGCTGTTGTTGGAAGCGTGAAGACAAATGGATCGACTGAGATCTTATAACTAGGAGATGTGGAGTCACACTCACAAAAGTACCCAATGCCATCCTCCACGATTTACGCTCACTTGTTGAACTTTCGCCGCACACGACTTCTTGCAGAGTTCAATGGCCACAAAGGCCCTGTCATCAGCTTGGCCATTTCACCGAACGGAAAAATTCTTGCCAGTGGTGGTAAATTGGATGTTTCTTCGCTGTGATTGATTGAACTAACACTTGGAGGTAGGCATTGATGGTGTAAGGGTGTGGAACTTGGAGACCAATGATTCAATCCACATTCCTCAGCAACCACTTCATGAACGAGGACAAGTCAGTTGTGTTTGCTGGATTACACGTCAGAACGAGGCGTTTGATATGCTTTGTTATGGAAATGCACTGGGGTTTTTGGTATTCTTGCAGCACCATCCAACTGAGGTGAGACTCAAAGGTGAATGGATGAGTTGCTCCAGCTGATTTGGAGTTAGCGACAATTTGAGGCCATCCACTCTGTCCAAATTGCGCGGGGTGGGGAAATCTTGACTGTGATTGCAGATACGTCTCGTGGAAGCGCTACGCATATAGCTATGGGAACACGTGATAAATGTGTCCAGGTCTGGTCGTTCGACTCGAGTAGCAGGAAGCTAACCTCTGTTTACTCCAATGCATTCGGAGATAAAGACATCATACCCAAAGGCCTTGCATTTGACAATAACGAAACGCAGGATTTGTACGTCTTCGGACTCTATGATGGTGGGCTGTGAGTACACGACGATTGACAGAAAATTCCGCAAGCTAAGTATGAATCCAGCCATAAGTACAATGGGGGGGACAGAAAATGGATATCGACTAACCAGTTGGGATCAAAGATGTGAGTCCGTGATCTGTGTAAGAAACTGCTTTCTCACTGGCAGCAGTGGCAATACCGCTGTTGACATAGAACATCGACTTTGTGTCATCGACAACGTCAATAACGGATTCAATATCTATAAGATAGATTCCGGGAATTTCGTACGCACTCTCATCACCCAAGACCCGATCAAAACTTATCCGAAAGGAGTGGCATTTGCAAATCACTCCCAGGCAATTGTAGGGGGCAGCGATCACGGTCTCATCTACATTTTCGAACGTAAATCGGGTAGAGTGATAACCACACTAAGGCATGGAAAGGCTGAGGGTGTACAAACAGTCACCGTAAGTGATCTGGTAACGCCCAACCAATATGCTTATTTGCTGCAAAGGTGCATGACCACGATGAAACAGTGACCATTGCAACAGCATCAGCAAGTGCATCGGGTCCCAGCGTTATTCGCCTGTGGCTCTGGAAGCCTCCCTCAAATGACGGGAAGGAGAAGCGGTCGAACCAAAAATGGGCATTTTTCCAAGGCCTCGAGTGGTTGCTGAAGCTGCTAATTCTGATGGCGGCAGTAGCGTACGTCATCAAAGTACTTAGGGGACAGGTGCGGGGGAAAAGACTTTTGAAGTTTTAGAGTGTAACTAATGCATGAGCAGACATTTTACGAAATCAGCGTGCCGGATATCACTGAAAGAAAGAGAGGGTTGCCGAACGAGCGCGTATACGAAGATATGAGGGATTATATTCGTCGTGAAATGGCAGCTGAATTTGATGCCATGAAAACAGCCAGCCAGATAGCTGCCTTGGAAAGGGAAGGGGCCTTGAAAACGAATGGCAAAGCTGGACGAGCCACGGGACAGGAGGTAGTAAAAAAAATGTCGGTCATAGTATTATAGACCTGTTGGATCGTAGCTGTATAAGTTTATGGAAATATTTAGCGAAAAGGCAACATGGCAGACCTCTGAAGTGTGGAAAGGGCGAAAGGTGGCACTCGCAGGATCGCCTCCTGTTCCGGGATTTAATCCAGGTGTCGCAGCATAAAGGGAGACGTCAAAAAGCGTGGAGCGATGAGGCCTGAGGAACCAGCGGGCAGAAAGGCCCAAGTGATGAAATCCAACGGTGCGATAACAGGTACGGTGCGATAAGCCAGACTCGCAGGATCAACCTATGCGAATGCCTTGGTTGCAGAACTCACCATTGCTGAGCTGAGCCAAAGTCAATGAACAACAACACCATCTGGCGAGTCATCCAGAAAGTGGCCTTTGCTCAACCAAGCATTTCCCAGGCAATGTCGCCCATCTCTGATTGCCTACTATATTTGGTTAGTTTTATTTGGACATAAACAAAACGGCTGAACATTGATTTTGCAAAATCAGTCTATCGATGTGGTTTTAGCTGTAAGCCACCCGTCGAACATAATTTTTCGAATGTGATAAATATAGTTTCCCATGAAAATGACCTCTGATGAAGTACAGCTTTGTGCTACCTATGATGCCCCTACTGGACATGCTCCCCATAGCAATCGTGTCTGAAACAAGGAATTGGCCAGTGTGAGGGGCCATAGATTGTAAGCGAAGTATGGGCGAGTTACAAGTGAATTGTTTGTTGACTGAGCTGTCTGAAAAAGGAAATTTCACGTGACATTTGAGCTGAAATCCTGCAGCGCGGTCTGACCCTCGCACATGAAATCAGACTACTAGTAGGATCGTCCATCATAACAAACAAATAGACCCAGATTAGTCAGGCTGGCTACGGGAGACTATAGCTACAAAGAATCTGGGATTTGGAAATGTTGAACATTGATCGCGATCAAACTTTCGGGTTATAGCGATGACCGAGTCCTGGTATCTAATGTTCCTTCAGGAATGATGAACCTCTTGGTGGGACTATGCTAACGTTGTCGACGAGAAAATGTTTTCTCCTGGGTTTCGCCGGATGTAACGTTAGTCGGGCTATTCCAGTTGTTCGTTGGGGGACTATAGCT
>Ga0307508_10005019_pt1 | contig 12718 bp, 15 predicted proteins | sample 9_EM_MG_FD_203089 | JGI IMG/M metagenome (GOLD analysis project Ga0307508, IMG submission 203089) | Populus trichocarpa ectomycorrhiza microbial communities from riparian zone in the Pacific Northwest, United States - 9_EM | ecosystem: Host-associated > Plants > Roots > Unclassified | place... | reverse complement strand
CAGCAGCAGGATTGAAGGTCGAACCTTCTGCAGAGGAAGACTCGGAAGATGTGGTTGATCATCCGGGGATCAAACCCGTTTGGTTGTTGAGGTTCTTTACGAGTTGGAGAGCGAGGTGGAGCGCTGTTGCTGCTGCCTCGTCTCCCTCTCCCTCCTCATCTCCGGTAGCGACGGGAGCAGCTACTCGTGTTCCTTCTGCTGCTAGTGCCGCTGGTGCTTCTTCCACTCCGCTGCTAAACAGCAGCAGCGGCGCAAATGCCAATGTAGGCGGTGGTGATACCTTGATGGGTGCTACCTCAAATCCAGGTGGTGCTACAAAGGAGGAGGTACAACGTCCTACTGTGGAGAAGGATCCCTGAAAGTTTTGAAGGAGGGATATCGATATCGATAGCGATAAAGCGAGTCCCACGTCCTCGAAGTTGCCACTTCAGGGTTGCCTCGTGTCGTAATTTGTTTCCTGTCGATTATTAAATTAAGAGGGCCCCTTTCGTATTTTGACATATATATGATCGACCTTTTGTTATCTTAAGAGAACAGAAAATCCGACGGATAGTGTTGGTTAGTATTGACAAATTCATGAAGCAAATACAAGGCTCTATAGTATTTTTATTTTCAATAACCAAGAAATCGAAGCATCTCCCCATCCTCCTCCTCGCTTACTTACGGACAACCTTCTGACTCTTCCTAATCATCCTCTTCTTCTCCCTCTCCCTCTCCTTTCTCTGCTCAGCTGCACTGAGCTTACTGATCCTCTCCTCCTCAGCTTTCTTCTTCTTCGCAGCCTTGGCCTCTTCTTCCTCCTCCTTCTTCTCCCTTTCACTCTCCTCTTTCAGCACCTTATCGAACTCCTCTCTCGTCTTCCGAAGCTTCGCCTTCGTCTCGGGACGGAGACTGAGCTTGTGCAACGAGTCGATCAGGTGGAACGTTGAGTTGATGAGAGGGATGGTGTGTTCCGCTTCGGATGGATCAGGGAGACGAAGGGTTAGAATGACGTGCTTTTCGCGCTCGTCGGTTCGAATGGGAGACGTTGGTCGTTCTCGAGGTTGGTCAGTGATCTGTTATGATAGAAGGGAAGCTATTAGTTCTTTTTTTCTTTCTTTTGTGATGACAAAACGCACGGAGAGGGACCGGAAGTAAGGCAATATCTTGGGATCCTGGAGGGCAGCTGCGAGGTTGATGTTGCCGGGGAGCTTGACAAGAATGTTCTCAGTGATGTCAGCGTACTCTATGGAAACGCGAGCCAAAAGTTTATGGTTAGAGCGTGGTAGAGAGTTAAAAGCATACGCAAAAAGTTTAAAAAAACATACCGGACATTACCGATAGAGTGGCAGGGAGAGCAGGGTTCTCGGATGTTTTGGCGAAGGTCTGATATATTGCAATTTTAAAGTAAGCAATAATGGAAAGGAGAAGAAAAAAAGAGACGCACCAAATCCCACCTTCCACCTTTAACGGAAGAAAGCTCATCTTTTGCAACGACAGCAAAAACAAACGAGTCCTGCACCGCCCCAGGAGCAAGCGTAAAATCGAGCTGCAACTCATCGACAGGGCGGTACTGCAAGTCGATTAGCTTCCAAGCCGTCTGTAGGATATACTGAAGTAGATCATGCCGTGGACGGAGACGGAAAATGGTGTGCAGAGACTTGATGTTGCGTCTGCCGGTGGAGAAGACGAAGAAGTCGGTGTGGCCATCGGTCGTTAGGCCTTTTGGGTTTGGTTGAGAGAATTGTTGGTCGTAGATTGGGAGGTGTTTGGATACCCTATAGGAACGTTAGGGCCAGTGACGACAACAACGCGCCATTGGAAAAGGAAGTGACGTTACCATTTCTTTGCCTTGTTGGCATTGATTGACGATCCCCACCAGAAGAAAGCTACGTAGAATAGAATGCCCAAAATGAGGTAGAGTTCGTTCTTGAATACTGTGGAACCAAACCGAGTTTAGTTCAATGTCAATGGGTGAGCAAAGAAAACATACGCGCAGGCCTGAAGACCATAAACTTCCACCTAAACTGCCATCCGTCGTATTGGTTCGGAATATTAACCGGTGGAGGAGAAAGCGCATTCACGAAGTCGTTGAGCTTAGACATCCCTCTGCGTTGTTTCTCTGTCGTCACCCCTTTGCCACCCAAATGAACCGGGCCGGAGAAGGCCGACGCCCCTGTCAGTTTGCCAGGGCCCTGGCGCCCTCGTTTCCAAGTCCCTGCATTGCCGTAATCTACGATCTCGAGGCCCCTCAACTCACTTGCGTCAACCCATTTGTCTATTGAAATTAATTTCTGTCCGAATACATATAATCACCATGTTGGAACCCTGATTCTTCTTCCCAAAGGACCGTCCTCCCACCGCCAACTTTCACTGTACTTAGCTCCCTAGGGACACGAGATGGCCACTGCAGACCATGTCCATGAATTGCCGCACGCATTACCAGCGGACAATACGGTCGAAGCCGTCTGTCAAATATGTCTTCCTCCCATTCCACGAACTAATAAAAAAAACCCTTTCTAGTTACCTCCGACGGACTTTGGTACATTCGTTACACACGTCCTAGCTCGGACCCACCACCGAGAAGCTCAAGCAGCTTCATCCGCTTCCTCCTCATCCGCCGGCTCTTCCTCCGGTGCAGAAAAGGTCGACCAAAAGATCCTCAGACACTGCATCAATCTCTCGTCTTCCTTCCTCATCACGGACATGGCCACCAACCCCGACGACGGCATCTCAACATGGTTCACTGGCCTCGCAAGACTCGTCGACCTCGTCATCGTCCTGCACAAACGGGACGAGCTGGAAGTAGAGACCGTGAGCGCCGCCTCACAAGCTTGTTCGGAATGCTGGACCGTGGCCGGCAATTGGAGAGGTTTCGATGACTGCAGGCAACGCGTGCGCGAGGTTGGAGGCAGGCTCAAGATAATTCTGGACCCTAATGAACGAACTTACAGAGGTATAACCTCCAACATCTTCTCCCCATCTGTACCAATGAGCTCTGATGATCCTTTCAATAAATGGCCAGGTCAGCGAGTTTATGCACCCTGACATCCATAGCGTTCTTGTTGTGGTTGACCATCCGGACTTCTCTACTACTCGACGGCACTGCATTCAGTATCATGTATATTCCATGCATTTCCTCAATTTTTCATTTGCTCTTCGAGAGTGAGTTACACGTACAATTATACAACTTGCTAGACCAGACATGCTTGCGGATCAGCCCCCAACAAGACGCATCTCAACCTTTTTGCAAGTACTACAAAGCCGCCACGTTAGTGACAGGCCAGAAGCTATAGATGTGGTCAGCGACGAGTGTCAGAATAACTTGGCTGCACAACATACTAAGAGTCTGCGATCCTACGATAACCATGCTTCATGATGAAAGAATTGACCTCTTCAGGTCCTCGCGATCCAGTGCAAAATCGGTGTGAAAATCCTGCAATGCAAGTAAGTCATGTCTCTTTAGCAGAAGGCAATCGAGAATGAGTGCTTCATATGCCTCTGGAATTTTAGCTTCCACAAACCGGTTCAGGTAGGTCAGATCCATCTCCGTTGGAATCACTTGTATGTACAATCCAGGCGTCTTCGCGTTGATCTTCAAATAGGTAGCTTCAGAAGGTTGAATGCGAATGACGAGTTCGTTGCGAGCGATATCCTTGAAAATACCCCGCGAAACATCCTTGAATTGAATGCGGATTTCCACTTTCGCCTCGTTGAGGGCTAAAAGGTGTAAGGAGACGCTTAGATCGAATGTCATCCCACTTGCCTTTTCCGGCCTTCAGAATGAACACCTTCCCATCTCGGATTGTTGATACAACACCGAATTCTTCGGGACAGTATCCTCGAGATGCCCATCCCCTGGCCGAATCGTACTTGTTTGCTCCGTAATACCTACTCGGAGGTCCAGCACTAGTAACCTCACGCCACAATGTATCCGATACAAAAACCAAGCCCTGCACTTTGCATTAAGTACCTACGTGCCTATCCCCTGGCCGAATCGCACCTGCTTTCTCCATAATACCCAACGCTACCTATTCACCTCACGCCAACAATGTACTCGATACACAAATGCATAAGTGCCCATCTCCCGGCCAAATTGCCCCTGCTTGCTCCATACTAACACCTAACGCTGCCGAGGTCCAACACTAACCCCACGCCAACAATGTATTCGATATCCAAATCAAGCCCTGCACTTTGCAGAAGTGCCTATCCCCCGGCTGAATCGTCCTTGCTGACTCCGTAATTCCCAACACTGCCTGCTCACCTCGTGCCAACAATGTAGTACTCGATACACAAAAGTGCCTATCCCCGGCTGAATCGTCGCTGCTTGCCCCATAATACCCAACACTGCCTTCTCACCTCATGCCAACAATGTATTCGATACGCAAACCATGCCCTGCACTTTGCATAAGGCTACCCCCTGCCAACCCCCTGCTCCATCGTGGATGATTTCAAATTCCTTTATCAGAGTCGCTGACTCCCGTCATCGGCCTCGGTCCTGGTAATCGTAGCTTGCTATCTGCAAGCCAGAACCAGGCAGTTTCGGATCTAGCTCAGCCAAACTCTTAGCGTAGGCGCAGTTGAGGCGCAGTACTTATCCACCAGGCCCTTCACTTCTCGATTCAAGAGATTGGAGATTCTGGCTACGCCTCACGGAATCAACCATCATCCTCGCATCGACCATCAACGCCGAACACGATGATTGGCACCAGCGAGTTGGGGATACCCAGCCAAACATGAAATCCCCTTGCGACGACGGTTCTCTGTTTTTTTAATGAAAAGACGGGTTTTGAGCGCAGAAGGCAATGAATACTTACTTCGCTTCCATCTTGGATGTCTAACAACGCGCTGCAGGAGGTTGAAGACAACGAGGAGGATGATGATGAAGACGAAGAGAAGAAAGAGAAGAAGACGAAGGAAATCAAGGAGGTCTCCAACGAAGAACTCAACAAGACCAAGCCCATCTGGACTCGCAACCCTTCCGACGTCACTCCGGAGAAGTACGGTTCATTTTACAAGAGCTTGATGAACGACTGGGAAGATCAATTTGCCGTTAAGCACTTCTCTGTCGAAGGTCAGCAGGAAACCAAAGTCATTCTTTTCGTTCCCAAACGAGCACCCTTTGACCTGTTCGTGTCCAAGAAGAAGTGGAAATTATGTCCGCCGAGTCTTCATCATGGACGACTGTGGAGACCTCATTCCGACTCTGAGGATCTTCCCCTTAACATCTCTCGTGAGACCCTCCAACAAAAGGAGGTTCTGAAGGTCATTCGCAAGGACCTCGCCAAAAAGTCACTCGACCTCTTCAGTGAGATCGCCGAGGATAAGGACAACGTCAACAAGTTCTACGAGGCCATTGGCAAGAACATGTACGCGAAGACGCCCAGAAACGTAGCAAGCTTGCCGAATTCTTGCAGTTCTATTTCACCAAATCCAGCGGGGAGACATTGCAAGGTATTATTTTCATCTCCAATGCAATCTAAACGCTAAATCTTAACACAACGTAGACATGCATCGCCAGAACACCAAAAGATGATTTACTACCTCACTGGTGAATCCCTTGATGTTACCAAAGAAGATTCGTCCTTCCTCGAGGTTCTCAAGAATCTCCCTGCGAGAGTTGATCTCTAACTCCTCCGATGCGCTCGACAAAACCCAGTATGCCTCTCTAACCGTTGCCACCGTCCTCGACGCGGACAAGGAGCTTTACATCCGCATCTCCCCCCACAACTTGGAGAACAAGACCTCTCGATTCGTGGTATAACCAAAGCTGATTGATCAACAACCCCGGTATACGATCGCTAAGTCTGCCACAAAAGTGTGTCTTGTTTCTTAATATTCAATTCAATTCTAACGCGTCTCTACTCAGGGATTCATAGAGGCTCTGAGCTCCGGTGCTGATATCTGCACGATTGGTCAATTCGGTGTTGGTTTCTACCCCGCCTACCTTGTGGCCAAGCGCGTCCAGTTCATCTCGAGGCACAACGATGGCGAACAATACATTCGGGAGTCTTCTGCCGGCAGTATTTTTACGATTACACCTGACACTGTCAATCCTCCTCTCGGTCGTGGTAGTAAAATCCGTCTCTATCTCAAAGAAGACCAATTCGAGTACATCGAAGAGAAAATGATGAAAGAGATCATCAAGAAGCACTCCGAGTTCATCTCGTATCCCATCCAATTGATCTTGACCAAGGAAGTTGAAAAGGTATGCCCTTTCCGCAATTGCATCTTGGATATGTCTAACAACGCGTTACAGGAAGTTGACGACGACGACGACGAAGCCAAGGAAGATGATGGCGAGAAGGCCAAGATCGAAGAAGTCGATGAAGACCGAGAGAAGAAAGCGAAGAAGACGAAGAAAATCAAGGAGAATGAGGTCTCCAACAAAGAAGTCAACAAGACAAAGCCTATCCGGACTTGCAACCCTTCTGACATCACTCCTGAGGAGTACGGTTCATTTTACAAGAGCTTGACGAACGACTGGGATGATTTGGCAGACTGGAGTCACACATCAACACAATTCTTTGCTTATTTTATCTCCACATACGAGGATCAGTGGCATCCACTTCCCTCTTGTCATTGTTTATACATAAAAGAGGAAAAAGGTAAAGTAATCATTATATCTGCTTGCACATAAAAATGATCTAACCAGATGGCTCAGACGTGATTTCCACCGAGAGTTGGATTGACATTAGGCTTGTGGAGTCCATTCTCTTGCAATCGCTTGAGGAGGAAGGTGATCGGCGTAGCATACGTGATGTCCACGGAAGCCTCCGAGTCTTGGGAGCCATTCCCACCAGTGAGGAGGCCGCCAATGCGTCCGAGGCCATCGACAATAACGGAACCCGAATCGCCATAGTCCGAAAAGGCGCCAGACTTGGAGTCATACGAGAAGATGCCCCATTCTTTTGAGGTGTCCTGGTATTCGTCGTCGGATTCGTCGCCATAGTAGTAACGTTTGTAGGAGACAATGTTGTTGGCCCGGCCGATGGTCAGGCCAGAGCCGCTACCACGCTTGATTACCATAAGGCACTGTTCGTCAGTCTGGTTGACTGAGGTCGGCTTACGCATATCTGTATCTGGGATGGTGCCATTGAGCCTTAGGAGACCGTCATGCGGATACGTGAAGTTTTGAGCATTCTGGGAATTAGAGTTCATCATGCGAGTAAAGTCATAGGATGTGATACGGCCACTGAGGTCAATGATATTGCCCTGGAAATTGCTAGTGTTGACCTTCGAGGAGTCAATTTCGATGACAGCCCAGTCTTCAGTATAACCCTCGTTACCAAAGCTGATGTTGATGGGAGGTGAGAGGGTGGTGCGGCCAATAACGCGGCTCTCCGAGGGCCTCCAGTGAGTCAAAACATCCTGTTTGAAGAGTCTGAGATCATGTTGAGCCTCCCTTGCATCATCCAACTGGAACTGAACAAATTGGCGCTCCCTGTTTGCTGCCGGGTCGTCTCGCCCCTGGACCGCCACAAGACGTTTCTCCATCACATCAGCAATATGAACTCGGGTTCCAATCTCTTCCTCAATAGATTGGAGATAAAGTGTGAACCCACTATCACCAAAGAGCCTGACATTATAAGGGTCGTCCTTATGCTCAAAGTGCTTGTTATTGTTTCTGTCCGCTTTGAAGAGGACGTGCCGAGCAGTGACAAGGAGAAGTCTCTCGGGTTTCCCATCCTCAGTAATGAAAAAGCCACCAGTACCCTCAGCCCAAGGTCTCGACTGGGCACATATAGGGAGACCGAGAGAAGTGGTAAGCGGCTCGCGGACTTTAACAGTGGTGCTCGAAGGGAGATCAAATGGGAGGAGCCTGGGACCGTCTAAGAGGGTAACGGTCGACTCGCGTATCTCGACTTCAACGTCAGCGACATTGTTTCGCCTAAGAATGTCCAGGCACTTGGAGGCCACGACGACGCCATCATCGCCAGACAGAGATCCAGGCATCACACCAATCCAGAGGATGACAGAGGAGGAAGAGTCTGCAGTGTTCAAAATACGGACGACGTCCGTGCTGGACCACTTGACCTTCATTGAGTCCAAAACGGCATGGAGTTTTAAAGCCAGGTCGTCTTCCCAGACTTCCTGGAGCATGTGCTTGCCGACAGCACGGAGCTCTTTAGCCTTGTGATATGCCTCCAGACCAGTGGGGCCTTCCATGGCGGGCCAGGCCAGCGTAGTAGAACTTGGCCTCCTCCTTGGACGGAGGCGATGGGGGCATCAAGAAAGGCCCTTCAGCAGGGATGCTGCTGGATGGTGGGTGCTATTTCCTGGCAAAGCTGGTAAGCGAGCATGAAAACTATATGCGAGGAACTCCTCGCACATTGAGATTTGAAACCGATGACTCACGTTCGGATACCTCACCACAGAGTTCCTTGTCACGAATTGCTGTGAGGACGTTGTCCACTGTATCGAATTGTGCAGCTATAACCGTAGAGAGGATTTCAAGGCTGTCGGGAAGGAATAGATCTCTTATAGATGGCGGAAGAGGATAGACATCGGACTCGTGAAAACGCTTAGTCATAGGGACACATGACACCGTTTGCAGAGACATACTCACCATTTAGCACTTATCAAGCAATGGTCACGACTTGACAACTTGCTGATATGGCTGCCAACAAAGCCTGATACGCACTGATATGCCAATCTGGATTTTTCCGACATAATGAACGAACTTACAGAGGTAAAACCTCCAACATCTTCTCCCTATCTGTACCAATGAGCTCTGATGATCGTTTCAATAAATGGCCAGGTCAGCGAGTTTATGCACCCTGACATCCATAGCGTTCTTGTTGTGGTTGACCATCCGGACTTCTCTACTACTCGACGGCACTGCATTCAGTGTCATGTATATTCCATGGATTTCCTCAATTTTTCATTTGCTCTTCGAGAGTGAGTTACACGTACAATTATACAACTTGCTAGACCAGACATGCTTGCGGATCAGCCCCCAACAAGACGTCGACATCTCAACCTTTTTGCAAGTACTACAAAGCCGCCACGTTAGTGACAGGCCAGAAGCTATAGATGTGGTCAGCGACGAGTGTCCGAATAACTTGGCTGCACAACATACTAAGAATCTGCGATCCTACGATAACCATGCTTCATGATGAAAGAATTGACCTCTTCAGGTCCTCGCGATCCATACGGGTATGGAATCGGTTTTGGCGGATCACCATCTTTACCCTCTATCCAGTGCAAAATCGGTGTGAAAATCTTGCAATGCAAGTAAGTCATATCTCTTTAGCAGAGTGAAAAGAAACAAAAACTACCTTCCAAGCCACTTCCAATTCATCATGACGAACAAAGTTCGAGTGATCACCCCGAAGGCAATCGAGAATGAGTGCTTCATATGCCTCTGGAATTTTGGCTTCCGCAAACCGGTTCAGGTAGGTCAGATCCATCTCCGTTGGAATCACTTGTGTGTACAATCCAGGCGTCTTCGCGTTGATCTTCAAATAGGTAGCTTCAGAAGGTTGAATGCGAATGACGAGTTCGTTGCGAGCGATATCCTTGAAAATACCCTGTGAAACATCCTTGAATTGAATGCGGATTTCCACTTTCGCCTCGTTGAGGGCTAAAAGGTGTAAGGAGACGCTTATAATGCAAGTAGATGGAATGTCATCCCACTTGCCTTTTCCGGCCTTCAGAATGAATGGAACACCTTCCCATCTCGGATTGTTGATCCACAACGTACAAGCAGCGTATGTGGGGCACACCGAATTCTTCGGGACAGTATCATCCTCGAGATAACCAGGTTTTCCATTAGCAGCAACGTATTGTCCTAGGATCGTATCCTCTTTCGTGATAGGGGGAATGGAGCGCAGGACTTTCACCTGTAACATGCCCAATTACAACACATCAAAGAATTCGTGTAATATCATATTGACCTTCTCATCGCGAATATCTTCTGCCGAAAATGAGACGGGACGTTCCATGGTAAGGATACTCAAGACTTGTAACAGATCTAGAGAAAATACAAGTCTGACATAACAGAGTGCAGAGCTGAAACGACGTGTACTTACGGTTTTGCATTATGTCACGAATGATACCAAACTCATCAAAGTAGCCGCCTCGTCCCTCAGTACCGAATGGCTCCTTGAAGGTAATTTGGACATTGCTGATCCAATTTTTGTCCCAAGCAGCACTCAGAGCGATATTAGCGAATCGGAGAACAAGCAAATTTTTTACCATCTCCTTTCCAAGGTAATGGTCGATTCGGAAGGTTTCATCTTCATTCCAATATAGTTTGAGAGAGCTCAGCAACTGATGAGCGGAGTCGAGGTCCTTTCCGAAGGGTTTTTCAACGACTATGCGATTAATTCCACTCTTATCAGAGTAGCAGTGTTCCCTGAGATTTTTTGCGACTGGAATAAAAACGCTGGGCGGAAGGGCTAGATAAAAGATCCGATTGCGCTCCTTGGTTTGATAAGTAGACTCGAGTTTCTCGATGTGACTTCTGAGGTTGTCAAAAGAGGCTCCATCTTCGTAACCACCAGAGATGTACGACAAAATGGTTTTAAATGCCTCGACCTGCTTTGCGATCTGTGGATCCTCTTTGATCCCTTTAATGTAGGATGTCGCGCGCATCTCAAAGTCTCGATCGTCCATCTTTGTCCTTGCATAGCCAACAATTTTGCAGTCCCTAGGAAGGAAGCCTTGGCGATGAAGGGCGAACAGAGCAGGGAATGTCTATTATCCAAGCAATCAGCACTTGATGCAAGAGAGGATCACGGAACATAGAATGCCAGTACTTTTTTCTTTGCCAAATCGCCAGATGCGCCAAGAACTGAATATATATCTCAGTGACCGCTAAACTTACAGGGTAGATACGGACCTATGATAGTAGTATTGTCCTTCAGCTCATCATGCTTGGTTTCCATGGAGAGAATAGTCCCAGATTTGCTACGTTCGGGAGCCATGTTATCGGAGGTCCTGTGTAGTGGGAGAGAAAAGAGATATCGAAAGAAAGATGAACTATCAGACACAAGAGATAAAAAAAGTGGGCCGAAGATGACCCATCAAGAACTCTGAACTGCTGAGTGATCAATGGATATGATATCATGGTGGTATCACGGCCCGGTATATTCTCCCACACCTTCACATAGTGATTTCGCGCACATCCTTCTGATTCTATATATTATATTCTGGAAGAATTCATACGGCTGGCCCCTCCAGAAGCCTGCACGGCCCACGTCCCCCGTTGAGCTGATACTCAACCGTTTAAGCTAAGTTTTGAGTTTGCGGTGCGCCAGCGGTACGCGCGTCACAGATTCTACTAGTACACACCATCCCCCCTCTGATGTTCAACTTGCTAATAGACCATCCATGCTTGTGGATCAGCCCCCAACAATACGTCGACATCTCAACCGCAAGTACTACAGAGCCGCCATGTTAGTGACAGGCCGGAAGCTATAAACGCGAAAAGTGTCTGAATAATTTGGCTGTACAATATACTAAGAGTCTCCGGTCCTATGATAACCATACTTGGTGATGAACGAATTGACCTCTTCAGGTCCTCGAGACTCATACGGGTACATGGACTCGGTGTAGGTGGATCACGATCTTTACCATCCAGGGTCCGCGGTCCTCCGTGATATCAACATCGTCCTCAGTACATTACATGCATCCAATAAAATCACGAATCTCTCATTCGACTTTATCATGTTGGGTGAGCACCCCTTTGGTGGGTGTCTTGATGAAGATTGGGCTGGATTATGCAACGAAGTCGTGCGCCTTTCTGCCGGGAAGCCTCTCGAGTTGGAATTACAGACGACGGTGTCTACGCTTGTACGTCACATTTGATAATCGCATAGAGTGCAAATACATGCAGACATGAAAGATCGCTGAGGTTTACGAGTCCAGCAAGTGAGAATTGTTCACCTTGTTGAGAAGCCTGTCAAACCCGATTCGTTCTATTAGAAGGTTGCACAATTGCCCACTCGTAAACGAGTGAGATAATGAGGAAAAGGGGCAACGGAATGTTCTTGCAGTCGGTGAGGTGGATGGTAGTCAGGGTTTGCGAAAGGAATGATTGCATGAGCCATCCCACGACGGATATGGGGTCCTCAATCCTTAATGGACCGCATAGAACTCCACCAAAGTGAAGTTCATGTGGCGGCATTGGCGATTTGGCGAGTAGTTGGAGGATCCTGATGAGCGTAGGGTCGTTGAAAAGCCATACATTCCTTTTGTGTGAGATGGCAAGCCGAACCACGCGTACTCAGTTAGCAAATGATGGGCTGTTGTCCAAGATCTTTCTCATCTTTTGTAGCTGCATGTATATCTTTCCGCGCAATTGGAGGGTCTGGAAGATGTATTCTTTACAGAACTGCGTGAATGCCCGGATAGATTACGGAGGTGTTCATCCCGAAATGGGAGCTTTGCAACGTGTTTGAACGATGTAAAATAGCAGGTCGCCTAGAGGCAGAGAAAGCGGAGGATTTAACGGAAGAGTGATAGCACGGCCCGGTATACTCCCACGCCCTCGGATCTGTTCAACCGGCTTTCAATCCGTCGTCCCGATGAGTAACGACTTGCCTGTTCCTGGTGCTCGTTCTGCTGCTCTACCACCTGACCCAACCGAGGTTCTCGAGAAGCTGCGTGACCTCGTCTCAACAGCTTACCAGCAGCATGAGACCGCTGCACTTCACATCCGTGCTATGGCCCTCATCGGGCGATTAAAGTCTCTGTATCGCGCTGCCAACACGGCCACCCGTATACACAAGGA
>Ga0307508_10005018_pt1 | contig 12721 bp, 8 predicted proteins | sample 9_EM_MG_FD_203089 | JGI IMG/M metagenome (GOLD analysis project Ga0307508, IMG submission 203089) | Populus trichocarpa ectomycorrhiza microbial communities from riparian zone in the Pacific Northwest, United States - 9_EM | ecosystem: Host-associated > Plants > Roots > Unclassified | place... | reverse complement strand
TGGTGCGTGGCCTTGGGATGATCGCCTTTTACTTTATTGAGACAGCTTTTTACCTCTTCCACCGTAGCTACCGGGAAAGCATAGGCAATAAACTTGCTGCCGCGGTCCTTGAACTCGGCTTCCGATCCTTTTTCAATGGTATAATACACCTCTTTGTCTGCCATAATTATCCAAACGTAATCAGCGCGATAGCGCCCAATGATAAAATAATACCAATACAGTTGAGCACCGTCAGCCGCTCGCGAAACAGGAATACGGCCGCCAGCGTGCCGCTCAGCACAATGCCCATATTAATAATGGGTATGATGGCCGAGCTGTTGCCCGGGTATTGCTTGAGCGCCGCCACCATGCACCAGATGGAAAAATAATTGGGGAGACCGATGGCGATGCCTGCCGGCACGCTGCGGTAGTTGAACCGCTGCCGGCCGCTGAGCAATTCAAACGCCAGCAGCAGCACACCAAAACCGGCGGCAAAAACAAAAGCCATGACCAGGAAATCATTGCGGTTGGCATTGTTTAAATACAGCTGCTCCACGTATTTGATCATCGTATCCAGCAAGCCGCTGCCGGCAAAAAGCACCGCCGGCCAGATGAGCAGCCATTTGTTGAAGCGCGGCTTCCCGGCAGGGTGACCCACCCCTGTAGGGTGACCCACCCTATCAGCCCGCGGCTGCCGCACCGTAAAGTAAACCCCCAGCAATGCGATAACCACCCCCGCCACCCGCAAAAAAGTCACCTGTTCATTATACAGCCAGATGGAAAATACAAAAGGAATGACCAGCGACAGCTTATACGCCACCGCCGTAATGGCCACGCCTATCCGGCGCGAGGTAAAAGCTACGATATTGAATAAAAAGATAAACGTGGCGCCCATCACCGCCGCCCATTTAAACCAGGGCTCCCGGATAGTGACGGCATCCAGCGGAAACCGGCCGTTGAACAAAGAGCCCGTTACCACGCAGGTAATATAATTAAATACGATAGCCTGGAACGCATTCACATTCCAGCGTTCGGCCAGCTTAAACGAAATCGTCAGGTAAGCAGTTATCAGTATACAGCCAATCAGGTATAGCATGAGGTTATCGGGTAGTGGGTTTATAAAAACGGATGGTATCGTTTTGCAGGAGGGTTGTCTCCGTTAGTTCCATCGCCGGCGCCTGCGGCGCCGGTATACCCGCCGGCTGCAGCAGAACATTGTTGGTGATAACCCGTACTTCGTCCCAGGCTCCGGCATCAAAAAACGATTGCAGCAGCTGCGCGCCGCCTTCTACCAGTACCGACTGGATGTTCATTTGGTACAGCGCATGGTTTACCTGGTCTACCAGGCTGGTATCGCGGGTCACCTGGTAATACAACAGGTTGTCCCTTTCCCCGTGGCGAACAGTATTAAAAACAATGGTGCGTACCTGCCCGTCAAACAATTGCAGCGAAGCAGGCAGGCGCAGATCCATATCCACCACCAGGCGCACGGGGTTATTGCCTTTCCAGAGCCGGGTAGTGAGCGAGGGATTGTCGGATAAAGCGGTATTGGTGCCGGTTAGGATGGCCGCTTCTTCGCTCCGCCACTTATGCACCAGCCGGTTACTATAGTCGTTGCTGATGAGCAGGCGGGAATAATCTTCGTTGGCAATCCGCCCGTCGGCGGTCTGCGCCCATTTCAAAATAATATAAGGGCGTCGTTGCGTATGAAAGGTAAAGAAGCGGCGGTTCAGTTCGCGGCAGGCATCTTCCAGTACTCCCACGTCTGTTTTCACACCCGCAGCCCTGAGCTTTTCTATTCCTTTGCCATCCACTTCCTTAAACGGATCGCGGCAGCCGATGATCACTTCCGGAATTTGTTTGCGGATGATTAAATCGGCGCAGGGAGGCGTTTTACCGTAATGCGCGCAGGGCTCGAGCGATACATAGATGGTGGACCGGCTTACCAGGTGCTGCAGCTCCGGCGCAACGGAGTTGATGCAATTTACTTCGGCATGCGCCTCCCCGTACTGCCGGTGGTAACCCTCCCCGATAATACCCCCCTCGTGTACCAGCACTGCGCCCACCATGGGGTTGGGGGCTACCGTGCCGGCGCCCAGACGGGCCAGCTCAATACAGCGCTGCATATATGTTTCGTGGAGGGTCAAAATGCCTTAAATGGCGGCAAAAATAAGCTAATTGAACTAGGTTTGCAGGTATGACTATCCACGATGCAGGCCGGCAGCTGCTTTTGCAGCTTTTACCGGTATACGAAGAGCGGGAGGCGGGTAATATTGCCGATTGGGTAATGGAAAGTATTACCGGTTGGACCAAAATAGACCGGGTTATTAATAAAACCCTTCGCCTCAGCGCCATTCAGAAGGATACCCTGGCGGCCTATACGCGCGACCTGCTGGCCCACAAGCCCGTACAATACGTGCTGCATGAAGCCTGGTTTTACGGCATGAAGCTCTATGTCGATGAAAACGTGCTCATACCCCGGCCGGAAACCGAAGAGTTGGTAGAGTGGATCGTGGGCGAAGCCCGGGCCTCCGGCGCTCGTCCCCCGGCTATACTCGATGTGGGCGCCGGCAGCGGCTGCATCGCCCTGGGCCTCAAAAAAGGCCTGCCGCAGGCAAGTGTCTACGGCTGCGATATCAGCGCCGGCGCACTGTCGGTAGCCCGCAGAAATGCCGCCGCACAGCACCTGGATATTACATTACAGCAGCTCGATTTTTTATCCGCGCCGGCCCGCCAGGCATTACCCGTATTTGATATCATCGTAAGCAATCCGCCCTATATACCGGTAAGGGACAAGGCTGGCATGGCGGCCAATGTGCTCAACCACGAGCCCCACCTGGCGCTGTTTGTAGCCAATAACGACCCGCTGCAATATTATAAAGCCATTGCAGCCTTTGCGCAGGAGCGCCTTGCCCCCGGCGGCGCTATCTACCTGGAGATATATGAAGAGGCAGGCAATACCGTATTGACCTTGTTTCGCGAAGCGGGTTTTACACATACGGTTCTCCGTAAGGATCTACAGCAAAAAAACCGCATGGTAAAAGCGTGTATATAGGTTCTTTTTACAAATTATTTTTCTTCAGCTCCTCCACCGCAAAATCACAGGCCCTTGCCGTGAGCGCCATATAGGTAAGCGAAGGATTCTGGCAGCCGCCCGAGGGCATACAGCTGCCATCGGTGACAAAAACATTGGGAGCGGCATGCACCTGGTTGTGGCCGTTGAGCACCGATGTCTTCGGGTCGCGGCCCATGCGCGCCGTACCCATTTCGTGCACGGCCGAGCCCGGCGGCGGATCATAATCGAAGGGCTGCAGGTTTTTAAACCCCGCCGCATCCAGCATTTCCACCGCGCTGGTGATTGCATCCCCGCGCATGGCTTTTTCATTGGGACCGTACTTAAAGCGGATACGCACCAGCGGCAGTCCCCACTTGTCTTTTTGATGCGCATCGGGGGTCACGCTATTGGTATACACCGGCAGGCATTCTCCCCAGGCGCCCATCGATACCGACCAGGGACCGGGCCTGCTGATCAGATCTTTAAAACCGGCGCCAAAGCCATCCGCTACCGTCATCGTCTCCTGCCAGTTGCGGCGCTCGCCCTCCCCCTGGTAGCCATAGCCGCGCAGGAAACCAGGATGGCGCGTAGCTTCATTGATATTGCGGAACCGGGGAATATAAATACCCGTTGGCCGCCGTCCCTTATAGTACTGGTCGCCGAAACCCTCGTACTCGCCGCAGGCGCCTGCCGATATATGATGGTCCATCAGGTAATGCCCCAGCTGCCCGCTGTCGTTGCCAAAACCGTTGGGGAAACGATTTGAAACGGATTGCAGCAGGATAGACGTGCTGGCGATGGTGGAAGCGTTCAGGAAAATGATCTTCGCATAGTACTCATACGTTTGCCTGGTGAGCTCGTCGATGATGCGCACGCCGGTGGCCCGGCCTTTGACTTCATCGTAGATCAATTCGTATACAATGGAATGCGGGCGCAGCGTGAGATGGCCCGTAAGCGCCGCAGCCGGCAGGGTAGCCGAATTGCTGCTAAAATAACCGCCGAAAGGACAACCCCGCATACACAGGTTGCGCGCATGACAGGGACCGCGGCCGTTCCACCCGCGCGACAGGTTGGCCACACGGCCATGAATAACCGTACGATCCGTATAACGCGCTTTTACCGCCCCCGCAAAATAAGTCTCCACGCAGTTCATATCCATCGGCGGCAGGAAAACGCTGTCGGGCAGGTGAGCGATGCCCTCCGCCCGGCCGCTTACACCGATAAACCGCTCCACGTAATCATACCACGGGGCAATATCTTTATAGCGTATCGGCCAGTCTACACCATACCCATCCCTTGCATTGGCTTCAAAATCGAGATCGCTGAGGCGATAGGTTTGCCGGCCCCATACCAGCGATCGGCCGCCTACCTGGTAACCGCGTATCCAGTGAAAGCGGTCTTCCTGTATATAGGGATGCTCTTTATCGCTCACAAAAAAATGCCTGCTGCTTTCATCATACACGGTGCTCTGCACGGGATTGTCTCTCCTGTCCTGCTCAGACACCTGGAGGCGGTGGGCAAAGTCCCACGGGTCGAGCGAAGCGGTAGGATAATCTTTTACATGCTCTACGTTGCGGCCGCGCTCCAGCAGCAGCGTCTTCAATCCTTTTTCACACAGCTCTTTGGCAGCCCATCCGCCGCTGATGCCACTGCCTATGATGATGGCATCATAGGTGTGCTGCGCCGTGGCCCTGTTGTTAATCGTCACTGATTGCGGATCTCCCATAATACGGTTGTTATTTTGTAGCCCATGCCTTCTGGTTGGGGGTAAGATACATGGAGCCCGTATAGCTGAATGGCATTACATCATAGGCAAGCCCCCGCGTAGCCCCTACCCTCGACGTACAATAGCCGATAACCGTGGCGTCCCTGAGCGTGTCAAAAAAAGTTTTTCCCATAACGGCCTGCTTTATTTTGCCCGCCAGTCCGCTGCCGCGTCTTCCTTTCTGCTGCAGGCGCGCCACTACCTGCTGCTGCGTGGCAGTGCCGAGATTGGAAAAAGATTTACCATAAGCATCATGCGTATAGGCCTGCAGGTCTTTCAGCCCTTCGATAAAATTATTTTGCGCCCTGCGGTCGCTGATGTCTTTTACCAGGCAGATGATAAAGGCGCCCACGCCGGCATCTTTGGCGCCGGGAGTATCGGTACGGGGAATGATCACTTCCGCCAAATCGTCGATCATCGTTGCATGATTATCCAGGTAAGACAAATCGGGACTGCGATACAGGCGTACCCATGTATACCCCGAAAAAGCGGTGGCAGTGGCTCCGCCCCCCAAAAAAATAGAATAGATAGCTTCTCTTCGATGCATAGACTGACAGGTACGTTTTACTGTTTTCAATAAGTATAACGCTACTGTATTTCCGCAAATGGGAAACAAGCCTTGAACCATGAATAGCTACGGGATAAAAACGGGATGAACAGACAAGGATTATGAGAGCAATATCAAACAGGATAAGTAATAAAAAAACAAAGAGAAAAACAGGTTGCTTTTCTCTTTGTAAATATAATAAACAAAATCAGATTATAACGTATTAAAATTTATCAGTCGCAGTACTACATGAAACCATATAGCATTTACTCTTTTACCAGCGTATAGCTGTACGGCTTGTCCTGCCCGTTGAACTGTACGCGTATAAAATAAGCGCCATTGGCAAGCTGACCGATGTTCATTTGCTGGCGGAATTTCTGCTCCTGCTTATTGAATACCTGCGTTGTAATCAGCCGGCCACCGGTTTCAAAAAGCGAGACCTGTACCTTACCCATCATATCGTTCATGGCATCGATGGTAATGATACGTCCCCGCACCGGGTTGGGATATACCTGCATCAGGGTGCTATAACGCAGGTCTACCACTACATTTAGTTTTACGGTGTCCTTGCCTACGCCGCCTTTGTCATCTGTTACCGTTAGCTCGTAGGTGAAGTCGCCGCCCTGCAGCGAACCCGCCAGGGTAGATACATTCGTGGGCTGCGACAGCGCAGAAGAAGCCGGGCCGCTTAGCTGCCGCCATTTATAGCCCACAATACTTCCCTGCTTGGAATAGCTGGCTTTGCCATCCAGCATCGCGCTGGTATTTAAAGGAAAATTAACTGTTTGGTCGGTGCCTGCTTCCGCCACCACGCCACCGGGCGTTGCGCCGATAACGGTAATCGCAACCTGGTCGGTGGAAGTGCCGCCCCTGTTGTCTGTCACCGTAAGCTCAAATACGAACACACCTGCTACCGATCCTACAATCGACGGGTGGGCTGTATTGGCGTTCTTCAGCGTAGCGGTGCCCGGCCCGGATACCTGCGTCCAGCTGTATTGCGCAATACTGCCGTCGGTATCATAAGAAGACGAGCCGTCGAGCGTGGCAATACCCGGTATGGGTACCTGCTGGTCGGCCCCTGCATAAGCTACAGGCAGCCCATTGGCATCCTGCTCTACAATGACCGTTACGGTAGTCGTTGAAGTGGCATTATTATTATCGGTTACGGTAAGCTGAAACACATACAATCCCGCCTTCAACCCGGTAATCACCGGTTTTGCTGCCGAGGCGTTTGATATGGCCGCGCTGGCGCCCTGCACCTGCGTCCAGCTGTATTGGGCAATCGTTCCATCGGGGTCCGATGAGGCGCTGCCGTCGAGTGTAACGGGCGCTGGTATGGGAATGGTGATATTGGAGCCCGCATTGGCTACCGGCGCCTGGTTGGGCACAGCGCCAACAGTGATGGACACCTGCGACTTTCCAATCGCACCCTGGTTGTCGGTTACCGTCAATAAGAAAGTATAAACATTCCCATTTTGCAGTCCTGTAACAGACGGGGTGGCCGTACCGCCGTTTGTAATGGTTACGGCCGTGCCCGATACCTGTGTCCAGCTATAGCTTGCAACGGTGCCATCAGGGTCATAGGAAGCAGACCCGTCCAGCGCCGTCGGTATCGGCACCGCAATGACCTGGTTGGTGCCCGCATTGGCCACAGGAGGCTTGTTGCTGATGCTGGTGGTATCTGCCCGCATAAAATACAATATGGGTCGCTCGTATACATTTACGTTCATATAACCGCCGCTGGCTGTAATGGGCGTAACGATACCGTTGATTTGCGTAAACGACAGGTCTACCTGGTTTACCCGGCCGCCCAATACCGAATCGACAAATATCGACTGGTTCAGCAAGCTGCTGCCGTTGTAAGAACCCTTCCACACGGCATAACAGATGCTGTCGGGATTATTGATGTTCCGCCAGCGCGTTACCCATAAGCCGGTACCGCCGTTCTTTACCACTTCGTCGGGATAATAATCCTTCAGGCTGTTGTACAAACAGGCGCGGTAATACCACCATGGGTAAAAAGTAGTGGCCTCCGAGGTGACAATATTCCTGCCGGTAACGCGGCCATAGGAAGCAAACAGCATATAGCTGTTGGCCCCAAAGCCGGTATTATGAAAGAAGTACTCATTGTAGCCGTAATAAGGCGTAAATGGCATGATAAGCTCGGAGCGCGCCATCAGCAGGGCCTTCAGCTGAAGGCTGTCCCAGCCGCCCGACGAAGGTACGCAGCCGAGATCCCAGGGATAGGCCGCCTGTGTAGCCGTTGCGGCGGGTGTGCCCCAGTTGCCATACCCATATTCGGTATTCATGATTTTTATCGTCGTGTCGCCGTCCAGGTAGTTATAAATCGATTTGGCGCTGGCGGTATACCAGGCCAGGATATCGTCGGCCTCGGGGCTTTCGCCATGGGCGCCTACCTGCTGGTCGGAACCCGGCGCATATCCCAGCACATCGGTGGTACGGGGATAGTGGTGAAAATTGATCACGTCAAAAGGCAGTTTGCCGTCGGTACGCATCAGCTTGCTGAACCATACATAATTATCCACCACGGCCGTATCGATTTCCATCGTGCCCGACATAATCATTTTGAAATTGGGGTCGGCGGTTTTCAAACCCGTCCGCCCGGGAATACCTACCCGTCCTTCGTAACCATCGTAATCACATACGCTGCGTGCCCAATAAGCCAGCTGGCTTACGCCGTGCGCATCTTCCTCGTTGCCGTTCTCCACGTAATTGATGGTTCCCTGCCCGTTGGGATTCGATGCATCGCCCGTCCACCTGGTCAGGCCGGAAGACACTTTAACAGTACCGAACTTGGCGGCATAGTTATAATAGAAGTCCCCGTCACGGGCATAGTTATACGGGTTTTCCGGATCGCTCCACCAGTCGTCGATATTTACGCCCGTACCGCCGGGAACGATGCTGTTGATATAGCTGCTCGCGCCGCGAATGCTCCACCACATTTTTTTGCCGGCTCTTTTATAAGCGGGGTATTGGGTGGGACCGATATCAAGGAAATAATCGAATGTATACTTAATGGCGCCCACGGTGGAAGCCGTTATGTCTTTATCCCAATAGCTGGTGCTGCCATATACCCTGATATTGCCATCGTAAGCCATCTGCAGGGTATCAAAGCCCTGCCCCAGGTTGGTGCCTACAAAAGCGCCATAGGTTTGCTGATGGCTTTTCTTGCTCGGCAGTGGCCCGGTATAAATATCGGCTCTTGTACCGGCCGTGGCCGTATCGTATAGATAAGTGCCGTACAGCGAAAGCTCTTTAAAATCGGGCAGCGTATTATAATTGCCGCGGTTCCTGGGCAGCCAGCGCACCAGGATATAGCGCACCTTTTCATTCACCGCCACGTTTCTCCACTTGCCTGCCGCAGAGCCGCCGGTGACCAGCGTAGCAAACGGTGTCAGCAAAGAGTCGGGCCGCGCCAGCCATTTCCAACGCTCGGTCATCGGCTGGTCCAGCATCACGTCGAGGTTGTAGAAATACAGCGTATCGCCCGGATCCCACGTATATTCATACCCGTAAATATCAGTCAGGTTGATTTTGTGCGTCATATCGTTGGCATCCTTCATGCCCGTCATATCAAATACCACGCGGGCGCCACGGTTGCCGGGATAATACAGGTCGCCTACCCGCCCGCTGGGATAATAAGAAGTATATACACGTTGCGGAAGCGCCGGCGTTAAGTCACCCCTGCTGCTGGCAGGAAAAGCGGTGACACCATTCTTAGGGTCGATGGAGCCGTATGAGTCGAAGAAATTCCAAACCTTGGAGGGATCCGCCTGGGGGCCGGAGTAATTAATAAGATCGCGGATTATCTTAGGTCTAACAGGCTTTACCTGCGCATAACCAGACAAACTCACAATACAACACATCAGTATAGCTACAGAGCTATAAACTCGGTTAATGTTAGACATCAGGGTAACGGTTTCTAATAGGATGAAATGGGCTCGGATAACAGTTTTACAAGACTTTGAATTCGGTTTTCAGCTCGTTACACTGCGTCTCTTTTGCCACTAATTAAACGCCTCAGTAATGCTATTATTTTCGAAAAACCTTACATACATAAACCGTGCTAAATTGGGTTGTTACAGGTCGGTTTTTTCGTTAATGACCACGTGGTGAAAGCCTGCACGGCTAGTTATCAATATTTTATACCGCAAAAAAGTTGATAAAAAACCCCTATAAAAAGCAGCAAATACGGCCCGGAGAGGAAAAAAATCCACGTTCCCCAAAAAATTATTTCAGGCAATCAAGAGTATAGCTATAATATTTACTAAGTAGTATTACGAAGGCTGTAGAAGTAGAACTACAAGGGGCTTGCTGTTCTTACTACATACCGTCATCATACAGGATTGTATATATGTATCCTGGTGCCAGGCAATGGATAAGGCATTATTTTATATTACCTGTTCTCCCGCAGAAAATACAAGGTGGGCCTTTCGTAAACAGTTACATTGATGTGGCCGCCGGTGGTCGTAACAGGTGTAACTGTTCCGGCTATTTGTGAAAAGGAGAGATCGACCCGCTTTACGTTGCTGCCGGGGGCGGATGCAATGGCAATTACCTGGTTGGGCAGCGAAGCTCCGCTGTAGGAGCCTTTCCAAACAACATAGCATACGCTGTCGGGTTGACTGATATGGCGCCAGCGCGTTACCCATAACCCGGTATCCCGGCTGCTCACCAAAGCGTCAGGATAATAGTCTTTAAGGTTATTGTATAAACCGGCGCGGTAATACCACCAGGGATAGAACACGTTGGCCTGGAAGCTGGCGTTATCCCTGCCGGATACGCGGCCATAGGAGGCAAACAACATATAGCTGTTGGCGCCAAAACCGGTATTATGAAAAAAATATTCGTTGTAGCCATAATAAGGAGTAAAAGCCATAATCAGTTCGGAACGCGCCATCAGCAGGGCTTTTAATTGAAGGCTGTCCCAACCGCCCGACGATGGCATACAGCCGCCGTCCCAGGGATAAGCGGCCTGGTGCGGCGTAGCGGCGGGGGTGCCCCAGTTGCCATACCCATATTCGGTATTCATGATTTTTACGGCCGTATCCCCATCCAGGTAATTGTAAACGGCTTTGCCGCTGGCCGTATACCGTGTAAGAACCTGGTCGGCCTCCGGGCTTTCGCCGTGTGCGCCTACCTGCTGCTCCGTACCCGGGGCATAGCCCAGCGTATCTGTTGTACGCGGGTAATGGTGAAAATTAACCACGTCAAAAGGCAGCCTGCCATCCGTACGCATCAGCTTGCTGAACCATACATAATTGTCCACCACATTGGTGTCTATTTCCATGGTGCCTGCCATAACCAGTTTAAAATCGGGATCAGCTTTCTTTACACCCGTTTTACCCGGTACGCCTACCCTGCCCTCATACCCGTCGTAGTCACATACGCTCCGGGCCCAGTAGGCCAGCTGGCTTACGCCGTGCGCATCTTCCTCATTACCGTTTTCTACATAGCCAAGCGTGTTCTGCCCGTTGGGATAACCGGCATCGCCCTTCCATTTGGTATTGCCTGCAGGCACCGCTACGCGGCCAAATTTGGCGGCATAGTTATAATAGAAATCGCCATCGCGGCTGTAATTATACGGGTTTTCGGGATCGCTATACCAATGGTCGATGTTTACGCCCGTACCTCCCGGAATGAGGTTGTTGGTATAGCTAGCTGCGCCACGTATGCTCCACCACATACGTTTACCGGCCCTTTTAAAAGCGTTGTATTGCCGGGGTCCGATATCGGGGAAGTAATCGAAAGTGTATTTGATGGAAGAAACAGTGGAAGCGGCGGCTTCTTTATCCCAATAGCCGGTGCTGCCGTATACCCTGATATTACCATCGTAACGCAGCTGCAGCGTATCGAAACCCTGTCCCAGGTTGGTGCCCACAAAAGCGCCATAGCATTGCGCTGTTGTTTTTTTGGAGGGAAGCGGGCCCTTATACAACGGCGCCCTGGTAGCCAATGCGCTGGTATCATACAGGTAGCGGCCATACAGCACCAGTTCCCTGAAATCGGGAACGGTTGCATATTTTCCCCTGTTCCTGGGCAGCCAGCGCACCATGATATACCGTACCTTTTCATCAACCGCCACGTTTCTCCATTTGCCTGCGGCCGAGCCCCCGGTAACCAGTTTGGCAAAAGGCCTGAGCAGCGAATCGGGCCGGGCCAGCCATTTCCAGCGGTCGGCAATGGGCTGCCGCAGCATGATGTCGAGGTTATAAAAATACAGGGTGTCGCCGGCATCCCATGTAAATTCATACCCGTACACATCGGTAAGCTTTATTTTGTGGAGGGTATCAGTCATGTCTTTGGCGCCGGTCATATCAAATACCACCCGTGCGCCGCGCTGGCCGGGGTAATACAAATCGCCTACCCGCCCCGAAGGATAATAAGAGCTGTAATTGCGTGCCGGTAAAGCGCTTGTTACATCCCCCCTGCTGCCGGCAGGAAAAGCGGTTACTCCGTTTTTGGGATCAATGTGACCGTATGAGTCAAAGAAATTCCAAACCTTGGAAGGATCACCCTGCGGCCCGGAGTAATTGATAAGATCATGAATAATGCGGGGCTTCACAGGTATCACCTGCGTAAAACCCGCCATACACGCATGACACAGCAGCAGTATGGCGGCAATGCTGTATGTTCCTTTGGCTGGCATACATTTGAATGATGGTAACCGTTATTGTGTTTTATTATCCACCAGCAGGGTGGCTTTTGCATTGAGGTCGCGGGCGATGCGCATAATGGCCACCACGTCTTCCAGCGGCACCGTTTTATCGGCATTGATGGCAATGGTAGCCTGGGCCGAGTCTTTAACGGTATAAGGCTCCACGAAGGCCTTGATATCGGGCAGCGCCAGCGTTTTACCATTGATAATATACTGGCCGTTGGGTTTAATATTAACGATAACGGTTTGCTTGGCCTTGGTATCGCTTTTGGCCCTGGGAGTAGACAGCTTGACCACGTTGGGATTGGCCAGCGTAGACACGATAAGAAAAAAGAACAGCAGGATAAACAGGATATCGTTCAGCGCACCGGCATGCAGCTCGGGCTGTGATTTATGTCGTCTGTGTAGGTTCACGGCAAAATTTTTTGACTGTCATTTATATTCACCACCAAATACCCTTCGACAAGCTCAGGGTGACAAAGCTCACAATTCACAACTCATTACTCATTATTCACTCTTCACTATTCACCGCTCACTCGCTCCTATCTCGTCGGTTCCTGCAGGATATCGATAAATTCCGCGCTGGCCGATTCCATTTTATTGATGTTCTTATTGATCTGCGCATTCAGGAAATTATATCCTACATACGCCAGCAGGCCAATGATAAGACCCGAAGCCGACGTAATCATCTTGGTA
>Ga0307508_10005016_pt1 | contig 12728 bp, 10 predicted proteins | sample 9_EM_MG_FD_203089 | JGI IMG/M metagenome (GOLD analysis project Ga0307508, IMG submission 203089) | Populus trichocarpa ectomycorrhiza microbial communities from riparian zone in the Pacific Northwest, United States - 9_EM | ecosystem: Host-associated > Plants > Roots > Unclassified | place... | reverse complement strand
AGTGATTTTCTGTGCGATCGAAGAGCATAGCCAACTGCATGTAGTAGCATTATAACTAGTAATGAAACTGCTCACAGTGCACACTCGTTGCTCCCGTAAGCTTCCCTAGCTTTCCTAGCTTTTCTAGTTTCCCTAGCTCCCGTAAGGTGGTGGTTGCGTCGGTAAGGTTGGTGGTTGCGTCGGTAAGGTTGGTGGTTGCGTCGGTAAGATTGTTGGTGCGTCCGTAGCTTTGCTAGCTTTCCTAGCTTTCCTAGCTTCCGTAAGTGGGTGGTTGCTTCGGTAAGATTCACTATCCTTACCGGAGCTACAGATGCTAGCAAAGCTACCGACGCAGGTCGTTCTTACCGACGTGAAGGGATAATTTCTTAATTTTTTCCTGATGCATACGGCGGCGCATAAGGGCAGATGAGCAACTCGTACAAGATGTAGGCCAGCGAGGAGAATAAGGGCAGACGAGTAATGCATACGAGCAGTAGGTAAGGGAGAAAGAGAGCAGACGCGGAACGCGTACGAGCAGTAGGCCAGCGTAGAGAATGAGGGCCGACGAGCAACAGGTACGAGATGTTGGCCAACAAGGAGAGTGAGGGCAGACGAGTAACGCGTATGAGCAGTAGGTAAGGGAGAATGAGAGCAGATGTGGAACGTGTAGGAGAGGTAGGCCAGCAAGGAGAATGAGGGAAGACAAGCAATGCGTACGAGTGGGCCAGCGTGGCGAATGAGGACAAACGAGCAATACGTACGAGATGTAGGCCACTGATGCCTAACACGGTGTTTCTGCCACATGTCCGAATGTAAGTCAGCAAAAACGAGGTCAAACAAGCAATGCGTCAGAAAAGTAGGACAGCATGGAGAATGAGGGCCGACAAGCAACCGGTACGAGATGTTTGTGACACTGGGGTTGTCTCGTAACCGGAGTGTGGGGAGAATCAAAGGTAATCAGGCTACTTTCGATAATTCACAACGGAATAATCTTAGATCTTGTGTGTGGGTTTCGGTGGTAGTGTTCGTGAGGATTTTTCGTGCTGATTTCTCTCCGTCGAGGGAAATCCTCTTTTTTGTAGAGAAAGAGTCGTCGTGAGATCTGATGACTTGTCGTGAGAAGTGGTGACTCGGGCTTGGATTTCCCCGAGGTGCATGGGCCCCGTGGGAAGATCATTGGTCCTGGCGGGGGTGGTGATAAGGGAGATGAGCTGTCTTATGGGTCTGAGCGGGGAACTGGCGTCTAGACTTCGTACGTGGCTCCCCTCGTAAGGATCCAAGCCAGTCCCCGTGAGGACTCAGTCTCTCTGCGTATGTGTCCTCCCCCCGCAAGGGGACTAGTTCGGCCATATTCCCTCAGCTCGTTTGCACTCACCTCGGAGGTCTCTGGGCCGATCCCCGCAAGGTTCGATCTCTCCCCGCGGGGTTCGATCTCTCAGCCGAGAGTTCGTCTCTGGCTCCTTAACTCCGGCCTAGACTCTTGATCCTTCATCTGTCACCCGATAGTCCTCCTACTACTCTGTCGCTAAGTAATCTAGATACTCTGTGTGCTCCGCGAAATATTCAGGTGTAACACTACCTCCCCTCCCTCTTAGCCTCGTCCCGAGTGCTGATCTTTGTTTTTATCTAAGTAGCCCGTCTCTTTCTTGGATCGTGAGATTCTTTCAACGCTGAGTTCCTTGCAGCGTCACGGACTGAAGTCCTCCACCCCTGCAGCCCTCCCAGCCGCCGGATCAGGGCATCCTTCTCTGTAATCCGTCGGAACGGCTGGGCCCTCTGAGTAGGCCGATGCCTACTCATACTTGTCGTGTCATATTGAGTCGTACTCGCCGCCGCGCTGCGCCAAGGCTTTGGCCGACTTGGTGAGGTTCCGGGGTCGCAGTTTGGCACAGGGAATCGGGAGAGGCATGGTGTCCTTCGTGCTAGTAACCGGTATGCTCGGCAGTGACCGCGCCCACGTCCTTCCGGGGGGAGACTAGTATGCTGGAGCAGTGACCGCACTGTCGGGGACTCACTTCACTGATTTTGTGCCATCTGCGCCGGTTCCGCCGGTCCAAGTCGGTCGCCGAGAGGTCGATACGTCTGTTCTGAACGGTTTTCCTGACTCTCAACGGTTTTCCGGTCGCGTGCACTCCTCGCCAGACGCCCGGTCGGTGGCTTCTCGTGGTCGCCCGTGAAGCGGGTCTTTTTGTCGGTCGTGGGGTTTTTGGTGCTGAAGTCCTCCGCCCCTTCAGCCCACAACCGCCAGGTCCTCGGTGGATCTGGTCTAGCCCACGGTGAGCCGGTAGTCCCTCGGCGCGTCTGGGTTTCGTTGGTGAAACTCCCGGAGTTTCTCCAGACCGCCTACCGAAAAGTTGTCGTATGGTTCTTCCGTCCAGTCCTTCCGTTCCGGATAATCGAGCCATTTGACCAGGTAGAGGATCCGTCGTCCCTGTTTCCGGGCCGACATTACTTCCTCGACGTCGTATTCCTCCGATTGTTCGATGTCGTCGGATTCTCGCAGCACTTTTGTGGGGTCCGGTGGCGACCGGTGTTCGCTGGTTATGTAGGGCTCCAATAAGGACACATGGAAGACGTTATGGATTTTCCATTTCCTGGGTAGCGTCAGGCGTACCGCGAAGGGGGAGATGATTTTCTCAATCTGGAAGGGGCCATGATTCTTGTGGTCCAACTTCTTAGAGGGTCGGCGCGTTTTTATGTTGCGTCCGTTGAGCATTGCCAGGTCCCCTACCTGGTAGGCTGGGGATTCCTTCCTGGCCGAGTCGGTATATCGGCGCATTCGTTCCTGAGCCGTTTCCAAACTTTTCCGGGCCTCGTCCTGAATGGCCTTCATCCAGTGTGCATATACGGTGCTGGCTGGATTGACCGGTTCCTCCGATTCTTCCCGGGGATTCAGTGTTCGGGGGTGGAATCCGTAATTGGCGTAGAAGGGAGAGATTCCGTTTCCCATTGTAACGGAGTTGTTGTAGGCAAACTCTGCCATTGGCAACAAGCGTACCCAGTCGTCTTGTTCTTGCCCCACAAAGGCTCGTAGGTAAGATTCAATCGTCTGGTTGAGTCGTTCTGTCTGACCGTCCGTTTGCGGGTGGAATGCTGTCGACATCTGGGGTCGGATTCCTAGTAGGCTCAAAAATTCTTGCCAAGCTTGCGAGGTGAAGCGGGAATCTCGGTCTGACACGATATCAGTGGGAAGACCGTGGAGGCGCCATACTTCTCTCGCGAAGCCTCTTGCCAGGTCAGCGGTCGTCTTGCCGTCCTGTGGTAGTGGTATGAAATGGGCCATTTTGGTGAAGCGATCGATGATCACCCACAGTTGGTCACATTTTTCTGAGACCGGTAGTTCCGTGATGAAATCCATGGCAATTGATTGCCATGGTGCATACGGAAGCTCCAGTGGCGATGATAGACTGTAGGGTCGGTGTCGTGCTGCCTTATTTTTCTGGCACTCCGGACAGCTCCTGACGAAATCGATGATTCGTTCGTTCATTTTTGGCCACCAAAGATTTCGTCGGATTAGCTCGATGGTCTTATCCTGGCCCATGTGCCCGGCCACTTTTGTATCGTGTTCTGATTCCATAACCAACTGGATTCTTCCTTCTGGGATCCACAGCTTATTCTTTCTGTAGAGTAACCCTTCTTTTGCTTCCCATTCCTTGGTCCCCTGGTCCTTCAATGCTGGTATTCTCAGCGCTGCTTGATACCCTGGGTCGTTCTTCGCCGCTTCCCGGATTCCCTCGAGGAACGTTGGACTCCATTTTCTTGCTGGTATTGAGGAGAGTCTGGCCAATGAACAGATGAACGAACTTGCCCTTCTTTCCTTGGTTTCTTCTTCGAAGCTTCCAAAGTGTTTTTTTCCCAAAACCGTCATTATCGGCTGGTTTTCTGTCCCCCTTTTTCTGGGCGGTACTCTGAACGCCTAGACAAAGCATCTGGTTTGCCGTTCTGGGTACCTGGTCGGTAGTAGATTCTGAAATCGACTCCTGCTAGCTCCTGTGCCCATCTTGCTTGCCGACGGTTTAGTACCTTTGTGTTCGTGAAGTACTCCAGGTTCTGGTGGTCCGAGAACACCTGGACTTGCTGGGTTGCTCCTTCGCAATACCGTCTCCAGTGTTTGAAGGCATCCACCACTGTGAGAAGTTCCTTGTCGTGGATCTCGTAGTTGATTTCTGCCGCTGTGAATTTTCTCGAGTGAAACGCCACTGGGTGTAGGCGTCCTTCTTCGTCCCGCTGGGACAGCACTGCTCCTATCGCGAAGTCTGAGGCGTCGGTCTCGATGATGACTGCACGTTGGGCGTCGAAGTGGGCTAATATGGGGGCGGTGGTGAATCGTTCTTTTAACTCCTTGAAGGCCGCCTCCGCTTCCTGATTCCAGGACCATTTTCCCACAGTCTTTTTTGTCAATTCCGTCAGTGGCTTAGCGACTCGGGAATAGTCTTTGATGAACCGTCAGTAGAAATTAGCAAATCCTAAAATGGACTGTACCTCCGCCAAGGATTCGGGGGTTTTCCATTTTAGGACCGCGTCCACCTTGTCTTTTGACATTTTGACTCCTTCTCTTCCTATTATGTAACCCAGAAACTCCACTTCCTGGGTTTTCCAGACGCATTTCTCAGGAGAAACGGCTAGTCCGTTCGCTGTGAGCCTTTTGAGTAGTTCTTTGACTCGTTCGTCATGTTCTTTCTTCCGTAACGCCGTATACGAGTATGTCGTCCATGTATGCCAGTACGCCCACATCTAACATGTTCGAGAGAACGTGGTTCATCATATCCTGAAATGTGGACGGTGCGTTGGTTAGACCAAATGGCATAACCTGGAATTCGAACAGCCCGTAGCGCGTCCTGAACGCCGTTTTCCATTCATCCCCGGCTCGGATTCGGATAAGGTTGAATCCGTTTTTTAGGTCCATTTTTGTGAACCATTGGGCACCGCGTACTCGGTCCTGCAGTTCTTGCATTAACGGAAGTGGGTAACGATTTGGGATGGTTACCGCGTTTAATCCCCGATAGTCGACGCATAGCCTTAACCCTCGCCCATTGGGTTTTGGAACGAAGAGGATTGGAGATCCCGTGGGGGATGTGGATCTCTTTATTTTCCCCGTCTTTTCCATTTCTTTTAGCCATTCTCGGAGTGTTCGTAGTTCTTCCTCGGATAGTGGATAGATGGGTCCCCAAGGCGCCGTTGCCCCTTCCTTGAGCTCGATCTTGCAGTCGTAGGGGCGGTGTTCAGGTAGTGCGTCTGCTGCCTCTTTTCCCATTATCCCCAGATACTGACGGAACCCCATTGGGACGTTGCTTAGGGGATCGTCTGATACCGCGAATGCGTGTCCTATGACCCAGGCATCTTCGTCCATTGGCACCAAGTCGTCCCAGCTCATGGAGAAGTCGTTGTTTTCGTATTTGGTGCAAGCTTCCAGACACGGGGCGCTGTTGAACCTTATTTCGTCCTGGGTCCATGCTCCTTGGGGTGGGTGCCGTTCTATCCATCTAAACGGTAAAAATATGTCCACCCCTTTTTCCATCGGGGGGTATTTCAAATTTTTCCGTCGTGAAGTGCTTTCGGTGTTGCAGTCGCAGGGGTTCTGTCTGATATTTTCCTGCGTTTTCCCTGTGAAATTTTCGATGCTTCTTGGGTTTTTGTGGGGTCGCTTTGCCAGTTGCAAGCGTTCGACTGTTTGTTGGTTTATCAGGTTGATTGAGCACCCGGTGTCCAGGAGGACTCGGACTGGGTGGCTTTTCCCCTGCCAGTGTAGCATCATCAGGATGACTGGCCGAACATTTCTCCGTCGTTTCTTGTTATCCGAAGCATCTTTCCCCTCTGGTGGTGTTTTTCGTTTGGTGGCGCCGCATATTAGTTCGATCGTTCCTTTCGGCGCCGGGAAGGAACTTCTCAAAAATCCAAGTCTTCTGCGTCCGCCCATGCTGGTGGCTCGATGTCCATTTCTTCCACTGCTGCTACCTTCTGCTGTTTCGCTGTAGCATTTCCTTCGTCGCCCTCTCTCTTCCGTTCCCCCGAGGCTAGTTCCGGCGCTGGCGGGTTTACCGTGGCAACCTTCCACTTGGCCGGGGGCAGCTCTGTTCCTTGAATGGTTTGGAAGGAATAGCAGTCGTGGGTTCTGTGCCCTGTTCTGCCACATCTCCAGCAGCCATCGCGGTTCTTTTTGTGCGCTTTGATCTCATTCTGTGGAACCCCTTGCAGCGCCGCTCCTGTTGTCCCCCATCCTTCTTGTCTTGGGGTTCTGGCGTCGCCTCTCCTTGGTTCCCGTGTTTGCTGCGGGGCGGGCGTCCGCTTCTCCTCCTTCTTTCTTTCTTCCTTCTTCTTGTCGTCACTCCGCCCATTGGCCCCTTTCATTTGTTCTCGGGCCTGCCTCAACGCCTTTTTCTTCTCTACCTGAAGGCCTGCTTGATGCGTAGCTTGCAGGAATCCCTCGTCGTCCGCGAAGTCTTCGAGGTAGTGGGCGAAGCGCATGTCCAGTACCGCGTCCGGCATGGCCAGGTCGACTTTTTCTCGTAGTGCTTCTCCTGTTGTCCGGGCGAAGTTGTTTAGCGCCCGGAATTCCGTGAGGTAGGCGCGGATGGACCCCTGGTATTTGAGCTGGCCGAGTTGCAGCTGGGCGTCGGCCGCCTCACGCTCGTTGTGATATTCCGCACAGATGGCCGCCGAGTAGTTTGCCCACGTATCGTTCTCTCGCAGCTCTCGGTACCGGTGTAGGTGCCATACCAGGGCCGTGTCTGTCAGGAGGGTTCCGACCCAAGCGATTTTCTGTCGGTCGGTGGTGTCCGGGTAGAATCCCAAATACATTGTGACCGATTCCCACCACTGGTTGAACGCGGTTGGGCTTTTTCCATCGAATTTTTCGGGGTTTTCCATTTTTAGTCGGGACGTGTGTACCCGTGCTTCGCCCGTGGGTTGTTCCAGCTGTCTGGCCCTGTGCACTCCTTCCGCCACTAACCGCACCAATTCTTGTGTGGTGATCGTAGGTGTCGGATTCCTAGGCGGCGAGGGGGAGCGGCGGGGCCGGAGAGGCGGACGGGGTGGCTCGGACGGCAGGCCCGAAGGCGGCCCCACGGATGATCTGGGGGGTGTTGAGGGGGGATTTCCTCCTTGCCCGCCCGTAAGCTCAAGCATTGGTGGTCTTGGAGGGATGTGGCCTCGAAGTTCCGACAGTCGCCGCCTCATTTCCGGCGTCGGGGGTAACGCCGGGGGTCTCTGCCGACGGGGAGGTGGTCCCAGGTTTAAGTGTAGTGGGCTTCCCAGTGCCGGTGGGGAATGCGCTGAAGGGGCGCTGGTGCTGGTTTGTCGGGCCGGACTCCTCCACGTTGGGGGTGCCGGTGGCGTTGCAGGTAGTGGGATTCTCGCTGCAATGCGTTGGATTTCTGTCCTTGCTTCCCAAAGTTGGTTTTCCAGGGAGGCCACCCGATTTTGGTGGTCTGCGGCCCATAGCTCTACGTTTCCCTGAAAGTTGGCCAGGTGTTGATTGCGGGCCGCGTTAGCCTCTGCCAAAAACGATAGGGCGTCGTTTACCCGGGCCAGCTGGGTGGCCTGGCATATTTGTCGTTCGTTGGCCTCGTTGGTGTGCTCGAGGATGGCCTGCCAGATATTGCTGGCAAGGGATTGGTACGCATTTGCGGCATTTGACAGTTCGCTGCGTATCCATTCTTCGGCTATTTTTTCGTTAGCGTTGACCCTGTCATATACGTACCTAGTGCCTTCCGCCAAAGTTTGGTAGGCACGCTCAATTTCCCACGTTCGTTGGTCGGTTCTGTCGTAGGCATCACCACATAGCTTCGTGAGTCGTTGGAGGTCGCTCTTGGCATGTCGCTGTTATTTTACCAAGGTTCTGACCCAGACCGCGGGGTTGGCAAGCTCGACTGCCTGTTCTGGATTTGGTGTCCCGCTGGTGATCTGGAGCAGGTCCCGAGGGGCCTTGAGCCGGAGCATGTTGAAGTCGGTAGATGCCATCTCGTGGGTCTAGTATAGGTCCAGTAAGTGTCCCGTGTAAATGGTTTCGTCGTCTTGGAACTCGTAGTCGCAGATTTCTCGAAATTCGAGTCCGTTAAGATTGGCGCTTTGTCGAAGCAGGGCGCAAGTGGACCAGTATTGGGTATACCAGTGCCATGGTGTGATATCGTCGAGTTCGACAGGGGCTGGTCCGTTGGCGTACTCGTCCCACCTGTTCTCTTTGGTGGTTGCTATTTCTTCGTCGATTGAGCCGAAGGTATAGTCAAACTGGTAGCTGGACTGGGGTTCGAGAATCGTGACTAAGTCGAGCAGGAAGAAGTGTTCTTGCTCGAATGAGGGCATGAAAGTAGGGTGATTTTGAGATCAAGATTATAGTGTGACACTGGGGTTGTCTCGTAACCGGAGTGTGGGGAGAATCAAAGGTAATCAGGCTACTTTCGATAATTCACAACGGAATAATCTTAGATCTTGTGTGTGGGTTTCGGTGGTAGTGTTCGTGAGGATTTTTCGTGCTGATTTCTCTCCGTCGAGGGAAATCCTCTTTTTTGTAGAGAAAGAGTCGTCGTGAGATCTGATGACTTGTCGTGAGAAGTGGTGACTCGGGCTTGGATTTCCCCGAGGTGCATGGGCCCCGTGGGAAGATCATTGGTCCAGGCGGGGGTGGTGATAAGGGAGATGAGCTGTCTTATGCATCTGAGCGGGGAACTGGCATCTAGACTTCGTACGTGGCTCCCCTCGCAAGGATCCAAGCCAGTCACCGCGAGGACTCAGTCCCTCTGCGTACGTGTCCTCCCCACGCAAGGGGACTAGTTTGGCCATATTCCCTCAGCTCGTTTGCACTCACCTTGGAGGTCTCTGGGCCGATCCCCACAAGGTTCGATCTCTCCCCGCGGGGTTCGATCTCTCGGCCAAGAGTTCGTCTCTGGCTCCTTAACTCCAGCCTAGACTCTTGATCCTTCATCTGTCACCCGATAGTCCTCCTACTACTCTGTCGCTAAGTAATCTAGATACTCTGTGTGCTCCGCGAAATATTCAGGTGTAACAATGTTGGCCAACAAGGAGAATGAGGGCAGACGAGCAACGTGTACGAGTAGGCCTGCGTGGCGAATGAGGACAAACGAGCAACACGTACGAGATGTAGGCCAGGCGTTTCTGCCACATATCCGAACGTAAGTCAGCAAAAATGAGGTCAAACGAGCAACGCGTAGGAGCAGTAGGCCAGTGTGGAGAATGAGGGCAGACGAGCAACGCGTACGAGTAGGCCAGCACGGCGAATGAGGACAAATGAGCAACACGTACGAGATGTAGGCCACCGATGCCTAACACGGCGTTTCTGCCATACGTCCGAATGTAAGTCAGCAAAAACGAGGTCAAACGAGAAACGCGTAGAAGCAGTACGCCAGCATGGAGAATGAGGGCAGACGAGCAACACGTACGAGATGTAGGCCAGTGATGCCTAACACGGTGTTTCTGCCACACGTCTGAACGTAAGTCAGCAAAAATGAGGTCAAACGAGCAACACGTAGGAGTAGTAGGCCAGTGTAGAGAATGAGGGCAGACGAGCAATGCGTAAGAGTAAGCCAGCGCGGCGAATGAGGACAAACGAGCAACACGTACGAGATGTAGGCCACCGATGCCTAACACGGCGTTTCTACCAAACGTCCGAATGTAAGTCAGCAAAAATGAGGTCAAATAAGCGACGCGTAGAAGCAGTACGCCAGCATGGAGAATGAGGGCCGACGAGCAACCGGTACGAGATGTTGGCCAACAACGAGAATGAGGGCAGACGAGCAAGGCGTACGAGTAGGCCATCACGGCGAATGAGGACAAACGAGCAACACGTACAAGATGGAGGCCAGCAAGGAGAATGAAGGCAGGCCGGTAATGCGTAACAGTGTGTTTCTGTAACGTGTACGACGATAGGTGAGCTGTGGGTAGGCTGGTGGTGTGTAATACTGCAACTCGTAATGACTTGGATAGCGTGTGTTGGTAGTGCTGGCAAGCACTTAGGAGAAAAACGAACTGACGGGGGGGGCACTCAGCTTCATAGGTTGCGGTTATCACGTGACCGGTTTTTTTTACGGCGATTAAACTTGACATCAACGAGCAGGATACAGTCAGTTCATTGAGCTTCAAGATGTCTAAGCCTATATCTAAGCAATAGCACTGAAAGTTGAGTAGAAGTAAGTTCACAAGCCGGGTCGACAGTAAATAATTGAATTGCATGCGGGTAGGTGACTCTTTATAATATACTACATCAGATGTCAAATATCACCAGTCTGCGTGGTGTAGTTGGTAGCACAGCTTATGACAAAGCATGTAATGACTGGTTTGTTTAACCTTGGGGTAGTGAGGAAAGTGCAGGTTCGAATCCTGTCCCACTTGTGACTTTTTTTTCTCATTTTATCTACTTTTGCCTACTCCCTGCCAAGCATGTCGGCGCGTGTGTAAACCCTGTACCGAACACAAATGTCCACTGGCACCAGATATCACTCGTCATATGCAAAGGCATTTCGAAGTGCACCTTCAGCAGTACACCTATGTAGGTGCCTAGGTGCTCGGTAGCCTCTCGTTTTTATAGTTGAAACCTACCTCTCTCATGCAAACCGACGCTGTCTAAATTTTCACCAGACAGGAGACAATTTTGCGGTGTCGGGTTACGGATCACTTAATTCAAAGACTCTAGCAGCAGCAATTCAATTATTTACTGTCAACCCAGCTTGTGAACTTACTTCTACTCAACTTTCAGTGCTATTGCTTAGATATAGGCTTAGACATCTTGAAGCTCAATGAACTGACTGTATCCTGCTCGTTGATGTCAAGTTTAATCGCCATAAAAAAAACCGGTCACATGATAACCGCAACCTACGAAGCTGAGTGCTCCCCCCGTCAGTTCGTTTTTCTCCTAAGTGCTTGCCAGCACTACCAACACATGCTATCCAAGTCATTACGAGTTGCAGTATTACACACCACCAACCTACCCACAGCTCACATATCATCGTACACGTTACAGAAACGCACTGTTACGTATTACTGGCCTGCCTTCATTCTCCTTGCTGGCCTCCATCTCGTACATGTTGCTCGTTTGTCCTCATTTGCTGGGCTGGCCTACTCGTACGCCTTGCTAGTTTCCCCTCATTCTCCTTGTTGGCCAACATCTCGTACCGGTTACTCGTCAGCCCTCATTCTCCACACTGGCTTACTGTTCCTAGGTGTCGCTCGTCGGCACTCATTCTCCACGCAGGCCTACTGCTCCTACGCGTCGCTCGTTTGACCTCATTTTTGCTGACTTATATTTGGACGTTTGGCAGGAACACCGTGTTAGGCATCAGTGGCCTTCATCTCATACGTGCTGCTCGTTTGTCCTCATTCACCACGCTGGCCTACTCTTACGCGTTGCTCGTCTGCCCTCATTCTCCACACTGGCGTACTGCTACTACGCATTTCTCGTTTGACCTCGTTTTTGCTGACTTACATTCGGACGTGTGGCAGAAACGCCGTGTTAGGCATCGGTGGCCTACATCTCGTACGTGTTGCTCGTTTGTCCACATTCGCAGTGCTGGCCTACTCGTACACGTTGCTCATCTGCCCTCATTCTCCTTGTTGGCCAACATCTCGTACCGGTTGCTCATCGGCCCTCATTCTCCACGCTTACCTACTGGTCCTACGCGTTGCTCGTTTGACCTCGTTTTTGCTGACTTACATTCAGACCTGTGGCAGAAACACCGTGTTTGGCATCGGTGGCCTACATCTCGTACGTGTTGCTCATTTGTCCTCATTTGCCGCGCTGGCCCACTCGTACGCATTGCTCGTCCTCCCTCATTCTCCTTGCTGGCCTACCTCTTCTACGCGTTCCGCATCTGCTCTCATTCTCCCTTACCTACTGCTCGTAAGCGTTACTCGTCTGCCCTCATTCTGCCCTTATTCTCCTCGCTGGTCTACATCTTGTACGCATTGCTCGTCTGCCCTTATGTGCCGCCATATGTGCCCCGTACGTCGCGACTAGATTTGGGATGTTGGACTTTGTATCATAATGTATATATATATTTTAAATAAAATAATAGTTATTATGTATAATCGAAGAACATAGCCAACTGTGTGTAGTAGCATTGCAACAGTAGTAATTGTCGATACGAAACCCCTCGCAGTGCACACTCGCTTCTTCTGTAGCTTCCGTAAGGTGGTTGTTGCGTCAGTAAGGTTGGTGGTTGTGTCGGTAAGATTGGTGGTTGCGTCGGTAAGATTGGTGGTTGCGTCGGTAAGATTGGTGGTTCATCCGTAGCGTCGCTAAGCTTCGCTAGCCTAGCGAAAGACAAAGTTATATTTCACTCCCAGTGCTCTGGTAAGCTTCGCTAGCTCCTGTAGCTCCTGTAAGCTGGTGGGTGCGTCAGTAAGATTGGTGGTTGCGTGTGACACTGGGGTGGTCTCGTAACCGGAGTGTGGGGGGGATTCAAGGGTAATCAGGCTACTTTCGATAATTCACAACGGAATAATCTTAGATCTTTTGTGTGTGGGTTTGGTGGTAGTGTTGGTGAGGATGTTCGTGCTGGTTTTTCTCTGTTCCGAGAGAAAACCTCTTTCTTTTTATGGTGGAGGCCGTAGCGTGAGATCTTGATGAACCAGCGTGAGCGCTGATGATTCGGGCTTGGATTCCCCCGAGGTGCAGAGCCCCCGGGGTTGATTCATTGGTCATAGCAGGGTGTAGATAAGGGGAGATGAGGTTTCATGCACCTTGCGGCACCCTAGGCTCAGAGTCCTCCGTCTTTCCCTGAGGCAAGAGCTCCCTGGGG
>Ga0307508_10005015_pt1 | contig 12729 bp, 20 predicted proteins | sample 9_EM_MG_FD_203089 | JGI IMG/M metagenome (GOLD analysis project Ga0307508, IMG submission 203089) | Populus trichocarpa ectomycorrhiza microbial communities from riparian zone in the Pacific Northwest, United States - 9_EM | ecosystem: Host-associated > Plants > Roots > Unclassified | place... | reverse complement strand
GCGCAGCTTAATGCGCGTCACAGCGCGCCGCACTCTAAAACCTGCTGTGCCATCTCGACCACTGTACAAAGTTCTTCCTGGGTACACTGTTCTCGTTGCGGACACCAATATTCTTCTCTCGTCTCTCTCCGTTGTGGCAACCACAGCTCGATCTTCGATGATATGTCGGAGAATGAGGATGACATGTACTTAACGCCCTCGACCGTCATTCCCTGTTCTTTTAAAGCGGTCCAGAAGCAATGGTAGGCCGCCCCGAGACACCAACTCCGTTGCCATGTTAGGGCTTTTAGTTAGCAGGACCAGCTAGAGTCGCTTATGAGGTGGGATCTCATCGTGTGGTTCAGCCAACCTAGAACTCGCACGACAGATGTGGGGACATTCCTTTGACATAACTCTCATGTTGCGCTACAAGATCCTACAGTCTTCATTGATTCCTACAAGTCAGTCTATATGCTGTCATCGTCGAGTCCAAGCGGGTCGAACTATAGTATCACACTAAACCATTCCGGCACCGCTGAGGAAAATGCAGGTCATGAAGAAATTCTGCCAACTGGTCAAACCGCCGAGTCGTTGGACAAATTGCTTCATATCTGAAGTCACACGTGTCGGCAAAAACGTGCTGAATCCCCCGAGAATGCTCCCTCCAATCGTCCCACATCAGACAACAATACTGCGGCTATGGCAACTACCGCTTCACCTGGTGGAACAACCCAACCACTGGCCATTCGGTGGTGGATTATGTTTCCACATGCTTCTTGCTGCAGTGTTTGACCGAGCCGTTGTCCACATATAACCTTTGCAAACTTGCCTTCACGAACTACTCCCGCAAGCGTGCCGGCACGCCTTCGAAGGATTCCAAACCCCGTGCGGCAGTTCTCCAGTTTATTTTGTCAGAGATGATTTCCATAGGTGGCATGAACGCATCAGCCATGCCTACAAGTATGAAGAAGAGGATGACACTGAGTGTTTGGGCAGTGGTAGCCCTCTGCATGGACCCCTCTGTGTCATCGAATATCAAGGACATACCCGGGGAAGTGATCACAGCACGCAAACCCATCCTCGACATTATTGCGAAATCTATCCTGCATGCCTTAACCGGGGAAACCCTTGAATCGTGATATAGTCATCTTAGCGTTCTAGCAGAGCTCACTTTCCGATTGCTCAGTTGGACCAGCGCCCCGGAGGCGCAAAGCCAACATGTCATGCACATATGCACATACCAAAAGCATGCTTGAGAAGAATTTCGTTGTGCTCCTGACATCGACCCTCAGAGAAATCGACCTGAACTTCCCAAATGTTCGAAGCCTTGTTACGACCCTTCTCCGTCCACTCGAACTCCTGTAGGTCATCGAATATTGGCGCATGCGATCAGCTGCTTACGCTCTCATTCAGCACCAAACTGGCTATGAAAATGGGTAGGGCCAAGGAAAAGAAACCGTCTTCAGTGGTAAGTGAATCGGAAGCAAGTGAATGATTATTGGTGTGTCACATAATCCTGACCACAATTGCTCAGGACATGGAAGACGTGGTGTATCTGGGACGTGATGATGATATGGACAAAGACGGGGAGATCGAGTACGGAGATGATGAGATCGGTTCGGATCACACATCTGAAACTAGTCAAGACGGTGATAATGACGGACACGCGATGGTGGCATCAATGTCATCAGCGAGGCATCTCGCTCACATCCATGGGACGCTCCCAAAGAAGAGGAAGAAGAAGATAGCGTCAAAGGCGATGACGTCGAGGACGAAATGGATCAAGATGAGGCACTCTGGGAGGTGAGCATACGGCAAAACCTGGATCTGATCTGCGTCTAATGGTTGGGAATCTGCAGGATGACCCTGAAGCCGTGGACGACCCCCTCGGTGGTGGACCGCCTTGAGGAGGAGGTTAAACTACATCAAGGTAATGTAGTGGCCTTCGTACTATCGCGATATTGAATGCGCTGCATACAAGATGAGGACGAAGACGAGGAAGAAACACACCAGCTTGCCCTGTATGTCGACACCAATCAACCGAGTGAATCGTCTTGCGTAACATTGACTTTATCCAAAGACATGACCTCGGGAATCTGGATGTTCAGTTCGGTGACCCTGTCGGAGGGCTGTCAACTCGCCGATGTCAACACGACCTCGCCATCGCCGACTGCGACGAAGCCTTGAGGCGCGATCCTGGATATGTCAAGGCGCTCAACAGGCGGGCTAACGCTTTGGAGGCACTTGGGAAATTCCACAAATCATTATGAGGTAGGTTGTGTGCCACAGGTCTGTAATAGTTTCGAATTCAACGTATTTTCGGCCCCTAGATTTTACGGCAGCAACGATTCTTGAACGGTTCCAAAACGAAACTGCGAGTGCATCTCTTGAACGGGTTCTAAAAAAAATTGCACAGCAAGAAGCATGGGAAATATTGACTTTCGAGCCTTGTTGGGCCCACATGTTCAAGCATCGCTTGCTCCCTCAGTTGGAGCACTATGGAGATACAAGGGGTACGACCGGTCTGTCACCACGGTCATGCAGGGGACAATGACAATTTTTTCGAAACATCCAGTGCGTCAACTGGACGATTCCGGCACGTCGGGCTACTGAAAATGGTTCATTCTTTTGGTGTAGATGGGCCTTACAGACTGGGCGTTCCAGAAGGTGAGTTCATTATGGCGTTTGATGCCCAGAGATCTCACATCTGTGTTGAGATGCGCCTCTTTCCCTATTGCCGAATGGATGTTGTCGTTTCTGGAATCCTATGCTGAACGCTTCAATCTTCTGCCGAAAATCAAGTTCGGCACCGTTGTAGCTGCCGTGGATCTGGGTCCGGCTTCGGCGTCCCCGGCTGAAGGAACGTGTTTTGTCATCAAATACAGACAGAGCGATAACAACTCCGGGAATGACAGCACTATTACCGTCGACCAATTGATTGTGGCTACTGGGCTGAATTCTCAGCGCAATATTCCCATCATACACGGTATCGAGCACTTCAAAAGGGAGGTTCTTCACAGCAGCCCCATCAGAACATCCGTGTAACTAGTGCTCTACTATTTACGAACTGCTTTGTTGACATCACTCTTTATCAGGGGAGCTCAATTTAAGGATAAGAACGTCCTAGTGGTTGGCTCTCCGATTTATGTTCGTTTTTGGTCAATGGAGGGGCGGGAGACATTTATATGTCTCATCAGAGAGGCGTTCAGATGGTAATATGTTCTCTCGGTCGCATTCCAACATCAATCTCATATTTGCGTAGATACTGTGAATCTGGAGAGGACAGCCCATTGACTATCTTCTCACTCGTCACCTGGCTCGCGTCCAAGTTGCGATGGAGAGCATGTTTACTTACTCAAGCAGCTGGATCTACAATCAAGTTGTAGGATTTGTGTGTGTGATATATCCTGACATGTTCTGATATTCGTCGAGCTGAGGAAGATGATTCCGAATGTTCAAGCAAAGGACGTCCTTCAACAAATGAGGAACTGTAGGGCGTTATACACGACAACACGTCTGCATTGCGCCCCAAATATTACTGTTCAAGTTCAAGGACTAACATTGGTTCCTTCATCCTTCACAGCTTACATTAAGGAGACCTTGGAAGGTCATTTTCCTATATGCCACCTGCGGCGCGGCGCCCATCACTGAGCGCCGAGGCAGCCCGCGCCGCCGTGTTGACGGCCGAGTTCAATGAGAAAAGATGGGTATGGGTTCCAGATGAAAAGGAGGGCTATGTCGTGGCTTGGGTTATGCGCGAACATTATGAAATAGGCGATGTAATGCTTGTGGGAGGTGACGAAGTACGTCTGTCCAACATGTCCTCGTGTTCTGTTCCATTTGCTTATTGACGCGTCTCAGACGCGTAGTGTTCCCCTCTACCGTTTAATTCGACCGGGTTGTCGATATTGCTGATCTTACATACCTCCGCGAAGCCAGTGTTGTACACAATCTGCGTCTGCGGTATGGCTCAGGGGCCATCTACGTTGGTCGATTCGAGCCACCAGGCATGCTATTAAACTGACAGATGTGCCTAGACATATTCAGGACTCTTTCTGGTTGCCATACAACCTTACGCCTATGCACCGACTCCGTTGTCCAACAATATTGCAACAAGCGAAAAGACGAAAACCCTCCTCACATATTCTCAATAACGGAGCAAGCATGGGTCAATATGGGGGAGCAATGCAAAAATCAATCTATACTTATCACGTATGCCGCTCTTGCTTGTGTGAAGTGACGACGCATTGATAAAGATGCCTCTAGCGGTGAGTCCGGCGCAGGAAAAACGGAGAATACCAAGGTCAACCAATACCTGGCCACTATCGCGGCTGAACATGCAGCTCTGCCAAGCACGGCATCTCCACTCATACCACAGCACACCTCGAGATCTCAGTCAATATCCTTTAAGTCTAGTCACAAGGCCAACACCCTGAGCCAGTCATTCGCGAAAACTCCCGTGTTGGGCTTGCTTGGACGCCACATACTGCGGCCAATCCGATCCTGGAAGCCTTCGGTAACACACAAATTCAACGCAATAACTACTCCAGCCGTTTTGGCAAGTTAAGCTTCGCAAGGGACAGCACAATCGCTGGCGTGAACATTGACTGGTATCTGCTGGAGAAAAGTCAGGTCACGGCGAGACACGAGCGCAACTTCCATGTATTCTATCAGCTCCTTGGGGGGGCTGGTGCCCTGCGAGGTATTTCATAACGGCTACTACCAGACTCACAACAGATTCATATGTTTCGCTCACCTGGGACGGCTCCTACTCGAAAATGGCATCGAGAACTACACTATCCTGAACAAATCAAGTCGCCGCATTGACGGTGTGGACGATCGGGAAGAATGGCGACAGCTGAAGGTTTGCCATGAGAACCCACGCCAAAGAAGGTGCTCGCTGACCATCCTGGTTATAGGCGGCCCTTGATGTGGTTGGTTTTGGTCCCGACCAGCAATTCCACCTGTTCCGCATCGGAGCCGCAATTTTGCGCGTTGGGAATATCGAAATAGATTATGATCCCTCAGATCAAGCACATTTCGCATCGCCGTCGCAGGTGGAGAAGGCATGCCACCTCCTGGGCTTGCTAGTTGCAGAAATTTTTTAAAGCCGTTCTTCGACCCCGCTCAATTGCTGGCCGCGAATGGGCGAAGAATCCTATCGTCTTCATTGGGCCACCGGGATCTGCAATGCGTTCTCTCGGCGACAAGATTTTGCCGACCATCGTCGCGCAACACGCTCAAGCCCCGTGTATGGCCTGGTCAGGGACTGGTATCTCGGATACAGTGATGTCTCCTCAAGGCTTCGTCGCTTTCCCAGACGATGCGTACGCGATGGCGTGTGTCAACAGCTGGGAAGAGGGTCTCGACCGTACAAAGAAAATTGGTTAAGGCGAGCGAAGGTGGCAGCGGTAAAGGAATTCGAAAAGTAGACACCAAAGAGTTCGGCATGGTGCTGGGAGAAGTTCCTGGTTCGTCGATATTTCAATTCCATCTTCATTATGAAACTCGCTGGCCAGGCTTGCCATCTCGAAGTCCAGCTGCTGGCTGATCAGTGTGGCAATGCTGTTTCATTATTTGGACGTGACTGTTCCGTACAGCGTCGTCATCAAAAAATTATCGAGGAGGCTCCCGTGACTATTGCAAGGTCAGAACGCTTCGGGCAGATGGAGAAGGCTGCAGTGCGTCTTGCCAGGCTCGTAGGCTATGTTAGTGCAGGAACTGTGGAATGTGAGTCAGGGAGCTTCATCATAGCATACTCACCTATCTAAATGTTGGCGCGGTAGACCTCTACAGCCATGCTGATGATTCTTTCTACTTCCTTGAGCTCAACCCGCATCTCCAAGTCGAGCATCCTACCGCCGAGGTGGTTACAGGTGTCAACTTGCCCGCTGCGCAACTCCCTGCACAACTCCAAGTGGCAATGGGCATTCCTCTTCACGGCAGCTGTATGGTGTATCCCACTACGGTTCATCCGAGATTGACTTCGACTTTGAGAAACCTGAATCACAACAACTTCAGCGCAAACCGCAGCCGAAAGGAATCCGGGCGCGTACGGCGCTGACCGTGGCGAGGCCAGGAAGAACATGGTTGTTGCCCTCAAAGAGATGGGTCGTCCAAGGCGACTTCCGCACAACCGTGGAATATCTTATCAAGCTTCTTCAGACCGATGCGTTTGAGGGTAACCCTTTTACGACTGGGTGGCTTGATCAGCTCATTTCGAGCAAGCTCACGGCAAAAGCCACTCGATTTACTGGCGCGAGGAAGTTGGGGCAACGCGTCTCTTGATTGACTCGCAGGCAGACGTATTTGATTGAGCAGAGGCAGTTGCACAGTCCCCCCCAGTCCAGGTAACTTGTCCGCTTCCTTGTTGATGGCGGCGATCACATACAAGCTGGCGAGCCATATGCAGAGATTGAGGTACGAAGGCTCTTGGGGTCGCTGGTGTGGTGACGCACTTATACGATTCTATAGGTCATGAAAATGTACATGTCCTCTCATCGCTGCGGAAGACGGTATCGTGCAGTTTGTCAAGCAACCCAGTGCAAGTCTCAACCCCGGAGACATTCTTGGCATCCTCACCCTTGATGACCCATCCCGAGTCAAGCACGCCAAGCCATTTGATGGCTTTCTCCCCCCCATGGGCGTCATCAGCAGTCGGCCACATCAGCGATACTACTACTGCCTTGAGATTCTCAATATCCTTGATGGCTTCGATAACCAAGCCATCATGCAAGGCACTCTCAAAGAACTGATGGCCATTCTTGAGGACTCCAGCCTTCCCCATAGTGAGATATATTCTGTTCTCTCAGTTCTTTCAGGACGCGTGCCCGCCAAACTCGAGGAGTTGGTTCGTGCAACAATTGACGCCTCGAAGGCTAATAATGCCGAATTCCCTGCCTCTCGCGTGCACAAAGTGTTGGATGCTTGGGTATCTGACAGCACGAAGCCACAAGATCGCACTATGCTGCGCGCGCAGCTCTCGCCACTCATGAGATCACCGAACGCTTCCGTACCGGCCTGAAGAGTGCTAAGTGGAGTACGATCGTCGAACTGCTCACGTGCTACTACGACACCGAGAAGTCACCCGGGGAAGGTGGTAGTATCGAGGAACGCGTGCTCAAGTTGCGCGAAGAGAACACTGACGACTTTGGTCGAGTTGCTTCTCTTGTGCTGAGCCACACTCGGGCGAGGGCGAGAACAAGCTCATACTCGCGTTGCTTGATATCATTAAATCTGCAGGCCCCTCAATGCAAACTATTGAGCCACGCCTGATGGATCTTGTCAGGGGCTTGACATCCCTCGATAGCAGGTACAAAAAACACCCCCTCCTGTGAATATCACTGCTGAGATCATTCATTAGGTCTACCAATGCCGTTTCTCTCAAGGCGCGTGAAGTTTTGATTGCTAGCCGCCCTCGTACGAAGAGCGGTCCGTGCAGATGGAGCAGGTACTCAAGCATGTGGTGTCTGCGCACGTACGGCGAGCAGGACTCGGGACTTAGGTACGATTGACATCCTATGACGGGCATGCGCCTGATTGGGCTGACATTGCTGTCCGCAGAATCCCATCCGCTGAGATCCTGCGCGAGTTAGGCGATTCTCGATGGACAGTCTACCACGTATTACCGACATTATTCAGGCATGATGATGTTTCAATTGAGCTAGGTATGGGCTTGTTATGGGTGTTGTCAAGTACCTGGCTGATGAGTTCTTTCAGCTGCTTTGGAGGTGTACGTGCGCCGAGCGTACTGCGCTTATCCTCTCTTGTCTATCGACTATGAGGAAGGAGACGGTGGTGACGATGGGGAATCGCCCACCGCCGTCACATGGCGTTTCAAACTCGGCCAGTCCAACTCCCCTCCTGTTACCCCCTCCGTCTCCAACCTGACGTAAGTGCGGTATTTTAATTGTTCCTATTGCAGCAATTGATGGTTCTTGAATCATGCCAGTGGGAAACAAAGGGCGGGCTCCTTCAGCGATCTGACTTACATGATCAACAAGAGCCAGATCGAGCCAACCCGCAGTGGAGCGATTGCTTCATTCCCGGATGCTACAGCACTTCGCAATGGCTTCAACAATGTCGCCGTGTTGCTGCCGTCGTTAGATGCCAATGAGTTCAGGCAGCGGCACGGTATTGATGCGCAGGTGCCGAACGTCCTGTACCTTGCCCTACGCCTGTTTGACGAGCAGGACGACATGAAGAACGAGCAGTGGCGCGAAGTATCCTTATCACTTGTGAACGAACGCAAGCCCATTATCACGAGCCAATGCGTTTGCCGATTGACTTTCCTCATCTCTCGCAAGCAAGGCACAATACCCCTGGTATTTCACACTTCGCGAGCGGGACGGTGCTTGGCTCGAAGAGGAGGCTATTCATAACATTGAACCTGCTCTGGCATTCCAATTGGAGCTGGGGCGTCTGTCAAACTATACCCTTACGCCCACATTCGTTGAGAACTGACAGATCCGCGTTTACTGCGCCGTCGCTCGCGAGAATCAACTGGACAAACGATTCTTCATTCGTGCCCTCGTTCGCCCTGGTCGTCTTTGTGGCGGTATGAGCACAGCAGATTACCTCTCCTTGCCTATGAACTTGCATCACGATTTGCTGAACTTCAATTCTTGCTTGTCACAAGTGCACGAATCTCAAGCGGTGCTCTCAATCCGGACTGAAGCGAATTGATTGCGGGAACCATATGTAAGGTTATCAGATGCCCGTTGCCTCACACCAAAGCACATCGATTCGATGTGTCATCGAAGAGGTATACTATCTCTGTACAGGTTTCAGACCGCGGTGTCGTCAGTTTGCCCCAACATGAGGCCCTATATTGCTCCGTCCTCCTCGTTCGAACTCGAGATTTGAGATGTATGAGGAGATAGTTCGATCTGTCCTAGTGACGTTGCAACTGGACATCACGACAAGATTGCCGCGCTCCGCAGAGTCCCAAGGGCGTCTCATGTATTTGGACTTAGTTGTTCCCTATCTCGTGCATGTCTGCACTCTGCACTCTAGACCTTGGAAACCTACACCCCAGGCAGGATATCTTCGATCAATTTAAACTCCGAGCAATTCGACATCTCTACATGAAGGGATGTCTTGATCGTTGCTCCGCGACCATTCTTTCTCCAGGCGGCGTCAAAATCGCCTCTTGAGATCTACGCTTTCCTACGATGCCGACGCCGCGCTGGAGTACTCCACCATTCCCACCTCAAAATTCGTCTCATGTCAAATAAGCAGACCTCGTGTCAGGACCAACACCGCTAAATTCATTGAATCATCGGCAATACAAGTCCTTTACCTGTGATCGGCAACGTGGGATCATGACACATTGTTGACGTAGTAATGCCTGACGTGCCAGGACGCCTACTAGGTTTGCTGCCCAATCTTCTTCATCTGTCAATAGACGTTTCCTATACAGACCAGCCTACTGGCACAATGGCCAGACCTTCCAGTCTAAGCCCTTGTATTTCACTGCTCACCAACGGAGGGAAGCTTGCATTGCCGACGTCTTGTGAAAGCTCGCGAATTATTGGTCTGGGAAATCTGGGATTACGATGCTTCAAAAGCAGCTGACGTCCTTCATGCTTGCTGGGATGATGGGGTGGCCAGTAGTGTTCAAAAGCCTTTGCGCCTTCTCCGGATAATTATGCACACGTGGCGCTGGAGGCGCCGCGGACTTCAAGGCCAAATCGAGTTCAGAGGGGCGCCGCAACTTGCAAATGCGTTTTGTCAAGCTCCAAACCGAAATAACTCTCTGTCTCAGGTACCGGTTGGCTTTGGCCGGACGCCATTCCGCAACAGTGGGACAGCCCTTCCTCCGTCGCCAATTGACTCTAAGGAGAACAGTATCGCCAGCTCAGTGGACCGCTCATCTGATGGCCATGGTGAAGTATCGCCTCTGCATCAGAACGCGTCTGTCGCATTCGCTTCCCTTGGTTGAAATTTCTCTCTACTGCCGAGTTCAATATCCTCTGTCTCCCTGGCCTTTTTCACACGGTCATGAACAGAACCCCCCCACGACTCGAGGAACAGTGCCATTTTCTCAACCTTATGACGAACACATCCTTAGTGGGGCAGGTGGCGTGTTGGGAGGTAATCTGCCCAACGGCAACAAGATATCCTTCCAAGCATCGAGTGTCGGCAGCGGCATTACCACTGATCGTAAGTCACTGAGCCGTGCTTCATCGAGTTCTGTGTCAATGAATAGCAACAATCAGGTATACGATTGTCCCCCATCATGCTTCTATGTTTTCCAGCATGGTCGGACGGCTTCGATGCCAGGATTCCACAAAGGAAATTCAACGCGAACTTGGGGGACGTCACACAAAAGCTCAACTGGTTAATTGAGTGATCTAACACTGCCGGACAGAGTCCGCAAACCCCAGCCAGGACCGCTGACAATGTCAGGACACAGACTCAGCGCGTCAATACACTCACGACGTCTGTGGGGCAATTACTCGCTCTTCAAACACAGGCATACATGCAGAACATCAATGGCACAAGTTCCGCCACCAGCGTGAGTGTCATACCCAGGGGGTCTAACAATCCTATCACCTCGCTGAATGCTATTCCTTTGAATCCATTGCATACCATAAATGGCTCTGGTACGCAGAGTGCATGCTCTCAGGCTGTCAAGGTCGAGGATTTGTCGACCAATAACATCCGTGAAAAAATCATTACCTTCATTAACAAAGCCTATCCTGGCGCATTGTGTCGTCTCTCAAGCACAAATTAGAAGTCTAACATTGAGTTTAGTCCATCCACATACAACCTCCAAAGTGCCAGCAATCATGGGACCGTCAATCGACTCTATACACCCAATTGCCGTCAGCACTTGAAGTTCCAATCAACAAGCTCATTGGCTTTGTGGAGTCTGCACAGCATCGTAACTCTGCTCTTGACAAGGCAAAGTCAACTTTGAAGTCATTTGCACCCTATTTGAAGAAATTGTTTCCTCTTGGCTCATCCCCATCTGTGATTACCGGGAAGTCTTCGGTCTCCATAAGCACCATGGAGGTAAAGAAGTGGACTTTGATGAACACGGCGTTGCAGTTGCTGGAATCGCTTCCGCCAGAAAATCTATTCCCGCTCGTCGACTTGTGGTGACTGTCCACTCTTGACACCCCAATTGTCAGCAAAGTCGGACCTTCAGTTGTACTAATTATTGAGCAGAAGCTTGTCGCTTTGCTCGCATCAGCCTCTTCACCATCGGATGGTTTGCACCCACTTGGGTGACAACACTTTGACTCTGCGCAAACTCCTTTGCCCATCCAACCTCTTCAGACAGCATGATCTGACCAGAAATGAAGGACATGTCTCAGGCCTGCTTCATCCTGATGTGAGCGTCCGCACAGGGGCTGCTAGCTTAGCATTCAATGTTGCAACCAGGAGAAATGCCCCTTTTAGGACAGGTAAAGCTGGCGTGCAGTCATATAACTGGGCTGAGGCTGATCAAAGGGAGAGAAATGATGAGAGAGGGCAATATATGGAACTTGTGGTTGCATTACTTGAAGCGACGGAGCGAGAAAAACCAATGAGAAAGTCGGTTCCTGTGCTTTGGGGACTCGGTGCTGTTGTGTCCATAAGCCTGCTCACACTGTTCCACTCCAACATTTCATCGTTTGACTGCCTCTCTGGCCATGCTGATTTATCTCTCTCTTCAACTGCTCCAGCGTGATTCAGATCTTCACGGGACACTTGAAGGACAAGCTGAATGCTAAGCTCGCACCAGGAGGATGTGGCCCCAAGGACGTGACTTGGATAACTTAGGCATGGGATGCAGGGGATGGCATGTTCTGCCCCAGGGCTCACGATAGCAGAGGCGGTTGGCCCTCAACAACGATCTGGTTGCACAACTGATTGATGGGCGCATTAAACCAGCTGTTCTGTTATGATTAGAGCACTGCACCCACACTGAGACACGTGGCACGCCACTCAAACTGCAAGTGGTTGGACTGCCAGATAGCTTCTTGGTTACTTCCCAAGTGCCACCTGATTTCTTTGGCTGTAATCCCAACTCCTAAACTTGTTCACAGTCAGCCCTATCCACTAGATCCACTAGCACCATGACTTATATTCAAACTCACATTGCCATGTCTACTGCCAGGATGTCAAGTCCACTATTGTCATTACCTTGCTCCACCAGGAACATCCCCAATCCACCTACCAATGCTCCCTACATTCCTTCCCATGTTGACAAATTACTACTATGGCCTACCATCTCAGTCCCACTTTATTGCTCATTCCCGTCCCAACATTTGGATGCTGAATCTGATCTGATCTGCCATACCACACTTCAAAGTACTGTAAGTGCTTCAACATCCTACTATGCTACTGGCCCATCACAGGCATCAAAGCACTCTGACTTTCCTGATGCCAGTTAACAACAAAATGGGGGGTCCCAGATCTTGCCTTGCTGAGCACAGCTGTGTGTGCCATTCATTCTGTGGCGACACTATCATTGCAACACCTTATAGCAGCCCTGGGCCTCATATCTCAAGAACCAAAACAGCTATCAACAAGATTGATGCACCATTGGATTCTGGTCATCAAGGGCTTTCCATGCGCATTTGTTTGAGAAAAATGCGCCCAGAAACAAGTGAGATAGCCCTCCCCCTGCATGAAGGATAGTTACCCCATGCTGGCACTAAGTGTCAGCAGCTATCTCACCCATTTCTGTGCGCATTTTTCTCAAACGAATGCGCATGGAAAGTGCTCAGTGACCTGATTCCGACCATGCATCCATCT
>Ga0307508_10005014_pt1 | contig 12731 bp, 10 predicted proteins | sample 9_EM_MG_FD_203089 | JGI IMG/M metagenome (GOLD analysis project Ga0307508, IMG submission 203089) | Populus trichocarpa ectomycorrhiza microbial communities from riparian zone in the Pacific Northwest, United States - 9_EM | ecosystem: Host-associated > Plants > Roots > Unclassified | place... | reverse complement strand
TCATACCGAGGAAGGTGCCAGCCCCCACCGACAAACCACCGACAGCCTGCCGACAGGGGCCTACAGATCGCCGACAGGCCTGCCGGCGGCAGCGAAAAGGGGGCGCCCGGGCTCACCGGGCGCCCCCTTCGTCGTACGACCGCTCAGTGCCGTACGGCTTCCACCTGCTCCGGCAGATGGGACGCGACCAGCCGCTCGCGGCCGGTGGAGACGCCCACGCGGCGCCGGTCCACGACCGTGGCCACCGCGGCGACGCCGAGGCCGAGCACGGCCAGGCCCGCTCCCGTCAGGGCGGGGGAGGTCACGCCGAGGCCCGCGGCCAGGGCGAGGCCGCCGATCCAGGCGCCGCCGGCGTTGGCGAGGTTGAAGGCGGCCTGGTTGGCCGAGGACGCCAGGGAGGGGGCCGCGGAGGCCTTCTCCATGACCATCAGCTGGAGCGGGGAACCGGTGACGAAGGCGGCCGTGCCCAGCAGGACCACCGCGACCGCCGCGCTCCACTGCGTGGACATCAGCGCCGGGAACAGCGCGAGGACCACCACCAGCGAGGTCAGACCGCCGAACAGGGTGCCCCGCATCGAGTGGTCGGCCAGCCGTCCGCCGAGCAGGTTGCCCACCGTCGCGCCCACGCCGAACAGCGCGAGCAGCAGCGTCACGCTGGAGTCGGCGTAGCCGGCGGCGTCCGTGAGCATCGGCGTGATGTAGCTGTACGCGGAGAACAGCGCGCCGAAGCCCGCGACCGTCGTACCGAGCGCCAGCCAGACCGGGACGCTGCGCAGGGCCACCAGTTCGCGGCGCAGGCCCAGGGCGGGCGCGTGCGCGTGGTCGTGGGGGATCAGCAGCGCCAGGGACGCTATCGCCGCCAGGCCGATCGCGCTGACGGCGAGGAAGGTCGCCCGCCAGCCGAAGTCCTGCCCCATGAGAGTGGCGACGGGCACGCCCGCGATGTTGGCGAGGGTCAGGCCGAGGAACATCAGGGACACCGAGCGGGCCTTGCGCTCCGGCGCCACCATGCCGGTGGCGACGACCGCGCCCACCCCGAAGAAGGCGCCGTGCGGCAGACCGCTGAGGAAGCGGGCCGCGAGCAGCCAGTGCTCGTCGGGGGCGAGGGCGGAGAGCGCGTTGCCGGCCACGAACAGTCCCATCAGGCCGATGAGGACCTTGCGGCGGGACATCCGGGCGGTGACCGCGGCGAGCAGCGGGGCGCCGATCACCACGCCCAGCGCGTACGCCGAGACCAGGTGACCCGCGCTGGGGATCGAGATGTTCAGGTCGTCGGCGACGTCGGGCAGCAGGCCCATCATCACGAATTCGGTGGTGCCGAGACCAAAAGCGCCGACGGCCAGTGCGAGCAGGGCCAAGGGCATGGAGAGCCGAGCCTTTCAGGGGAGAGCGGGATTCCGTACAAGTGTATGTTCACGTACGGAACAAAGGCTCCCTGGCTCACTATTCCAACGGGGGTCCGGTGAGTTACGAGGACGTGGCGATGTTCACACGCGCGGCCACCGGCAGATGGTCACTGCCCGTCTGAGGCAGCGTCCACGAGCTCACCGGGTCGACGCCCTGCACCATGATCTGGTCGATCCGCGCCATCGGGAACGAGGCCGGCCAGCTGAACCCGAAGCCGCTGCCCGCCGCGCCCTGCGTGGAGCGCATCTGGGAGGTGACGGCGTTGAGCGCGCGGTCGTTCATCGTGCCGTTGAGGTCGCCGAGCAGGATCTTGCGGGGGAGCTTCTCGTCGGCGATGGCCTCGCCCAGCGCGTTGGCGCTCTTGTCGCGCTGCCGGGCGGTGAACCCGGCCTCCACCTTCACCCGTACGGACGGCATGTGGGCGACGTAGACCGCGACCTGTCCGGCCGGCGCGGTCACCGTGGCGCGCATCGCCCGGGTCCAGCCCAGCTTGATGTCGACGGCCTTGACGCCCGTCATCGGGTACTTGCTCCACAGCCCGACGGTGCCCTCGACCGTGTGGTACTTGTACGTCGCCGCCAGCGCCTTCTCGTACACCGGCACCGCCGAGGTGGTCAGCTCCTCCAGGGCGACCACGTCCGCGCCGGAGGCGGCCACCGCGCGGGCGGTGCCGGACGGGTCGGCGTTCTCGGCGTTGACGTTGTGCGTGGCCACCGTGAGGTCGCCGCCGGTGCCGTCCTTGTCGGAGAGCAGCCCGCCGAAGAGGTTCAGCCACACGGCCGCCGGCAGCAGCACCGCGATCAGCGCGGTGGCGGACTTGCGCACCAGGGCGAGCACGAGCAGCAGCGGGACGAACAGGCCCAGCCAGGGCAGGAAGGTCTCGGTGAGACTGCCGAGGTTGCCGACGGCGTTCGGGATCTGCGCGTGCAGCAGCATCACCAGCGCGACGACGACCGCGAGGGCGGCGAGGACGAGACCGCGGCGCCAGATGCGCCGGTCACCGCGCCAGCCGGAGACCGTCCGGCCGAGCAGGCGTCGGAATCGGGCTCTCTGGCGCTCGGGTCCCGAGCCGCCGTCCGCCGTCTCCGTCACGTATGCCTGCTGCGCCATACCGTCGCCTCACTACCTGCCGTGCACACCGTCGCCCCCGTGCCTCTCTACGACCCTAGGGGATGATCGGTTCCGTTCCCGCCGTGCCATGACGGCCGTACGGGGGCGAGGACGCACAAGTCGCCTCGCCGAGTTCCGTATTGCGGCGGGGGAAAGCGCGCTCTGTGACGAACCGCGCATACGCGCGTTACGCGATGGGCGAACTGACGGGGCGTAGCCCTTCGAGCACACTGTCGACGATCTGCTCCGAGAGGCCCTCGGGGAGGGCGGCGTTCGGCTGCATGATCGTGCGGAACAGCATGGGTCCGACGATCAGGTCGTTGACGAGCTCGATGTCGATGTCCGTGCGGAGTTCGCCGTTCTCCTGCCCCCGGCGCAGGATGGCGATCTGCTTCCTTCGCCGGGGCGCGATGACGAGCGTGTGGTACGCGTCCCAGACCTTCGCGCTGCTCTTCATCTGCGCGAACACACTGTGGAACAGCGCGGAGGAACGGGTCATCAGCCCGCGCTGCCGCAACTGCTCCAGCAGCGCCACGAGATCGTCCCGCATGGAGGTGCCGGGCAGCTCGGGCTCCGGGGGCTCCGCGGTGCGCACGACGTCGACGAAGAGCTCCTCCTTGCCGTTCCAGCGACGGTAGATGGTGGCCTTGCCGACGCCCGCGGTCCGGGCGATGCGCTCGATGGACAGCTCGGCGAGCGGCACGCCGTCCTCCAGCAGCTTGATGACGGCCTCGACGATCGCCCGCTCCACGGCCTCACTGCGCGGCCGCCCCCGTACCGGCCCCGGCTCCTTGTGCTGACTCCCTGCGAGGCCGCTCACGTCACTCCGCCCTCTCTGTGGTCTGAGGCGATTCTCCCTGGTGTACGACGGTGTCGCGGCGCGGGGTTCGGCCAATGCCGTCGGCGACGTCGCCGGGAGCCGGGGTCCTCGGGCGGTTGCTCCGGGCGGCGGGTGTTCCCTTGGCTGTGCCACCACGGCCGCGTCCGCCGCCCGGCGTCACAGGGTCGCCTACTCGCCCACCGTCACCAACTCCTGTTCCTCCGGCTTTTGTTGAGGCTTCGTCGGCCTGCCGGGGAGGAAGAGGGCCAGGACCACCGCGCCGACCAGGGCCACGCCCGCTCCGCACAGGGCGGTGACGTGCATGGCGTGGAGGAAGGCGTCGTTGGCCGAGCCGACCAGGGCGTCGCCCCGGGGGCCGAGCTTCGCGGCGACGCCGAGGGTGGCCTCGATGGACTCGCCCGCGGTGTGCCGTGCCCCTGCCGGGACCAGACCGAGATGGGGCTCGATGCCGTTGCGGTAGGCCGTGGAGAGGACCGAGCCGAGCACGGCGATGCCGAGCGCGCCGCCGACCTGGCGGAAGGTGTTGCTGAGCGCGGACGCGGAGCCGGCCTTCTCGCGCGGCAGGGCCTGCATGATGACGACGCTGGTCGGCGTCATGATGTGCGCCATACCGGCGCCCATGAGGAAGAAGATCACCTCAAGGAGCCAGATCGGCGTGTCCGCCTCCAGCGTGGCGAACGCGACCAGCATCGCCGAGATCAGGAGCATGCCCCCGGTCGTCGTCGCCTTGTTGCCGAAGCGGTCGACGACCAGCCGCGCGCGCGGCGCGAAGATCAGCTGCGCGACGGCCAGCGGCAGCATCAGCAGACCGGTCTGAAGCGGCGAGTAGCCCCGCACGCTCTGGGTGTAGAAGACCGAGAAGAAGGTCACCCCCATCAGCGCGAAGAACACCAGCCCGATGGCACCGATCGCGGCCGAGAAGACCTTGTTCTTGAAGTACGTGACATCGATCGACGGATGGTCGCTGCGCTTCTCGAACACCACGAACGCGACCAGTACGGCGAGACCGGCACCGATCGTGGCCAGCACGGTCGCGTCCGTGAAGTCGGCCAACTGGCCGCCCTTGATGATGCCGTAGACCAGCAGGACCAGGCCGATGACCGACAGCACGACACCGACGGGGTCCAGACGGCCCGGGTTCGGGTCGCGGGAGTCCGGCACCAGCCACAGCATCAGCGCGAGCGCGATCAGCACGATCGGCACGTTGATGAGGAAGACCGAACCCCACCAGAAGTGGTCGAGGAGCACCCCGCCGGTGATCGGCCCGATGGCGATGGCGAGTCCGACGCCGCCCGCCCAGATGCCGATGGCCTTGGGCTGCTCCTCGCGCTCGAAGACGTTCATCAGCACGGCGAGCGTGGCCGGCATCACGAAGGCCGCGCCGAGACCCATCAGCGCGCGGAAGCTGATCAGCTCACCGGGCGAGCCGGACGAGGCCGCGAGGGCGGAACCGGCGCCGAACACGACCAGTCCGCCGAGCAGGACCTTCTTGCGGCCCAGCCGGTCGCCGAGCAGGCCCGCGGTGAACAGGAGGCCCGCGAAGACCAGGGTGTAGGCGTTGATCGCCCACTCCAGCTCGCTCTGGGTGGCGCCCAGACCGGTCGGCGCGGGGGTCGAGATCGTCTTGATCGCGACGTTCAGGATCGAGTTGTCGAGCACCACGATCAACAGGCTCAGCATCAGTACGCCGAGGATCGCCCAGCGGCGCCGGTGCACCGCTTCCGGTATCCGGGAGTCAGGGACTGCGGTAGTCATGCGTTCGAGCGTAGCGCCATTACGATACGGCACCGTCTCGTATCGTAATTCTTTACTGAGGCCTTACCCACAGGGGGGCCTCTGGCCTGTCCCGGCGCGAAGTGCCACCATGGAGATGATCCGGGGACGCCGTCAGGGCGCCTCGAGATGACGAAGGAGCCGTTGCAATGACGCAGCTTTCGGCTGCCCAGAACAAGCCCTCCGACGGCAGCAAGGCGCTGTACGGGGGCAAGGGCACACGCCGCATCACTGTTCGGGACATCGCCCTCGCCAAGGAGCGCGGCGAGAAGTGGCCCATGCTCACCGCCTACGACGCGATGACCGCGTCCGTCTTCGACGAGTCCGGCATCCCGGTGATGCTCGTCGGCGACTCGGCGGGCAACTGCCACCTCGGGTACGAGTCCACCGTGCCCGTCACGCTGGACGAGATGACCATGCTGTCGGCGGCCGTCGTACGGGGCACCTCGCGCGCCCTGATCGTCGGCGACCTGCCCTTCGGGTCGTACCAGGAGGGCCCGGTGCAGGCGCTGCGCTCGGCGACCCGGCTGGTCAAGGAGGCGGGCGTCGGCGCCGTGAAGCTGGAGGGCGGCGAGCGCTCCCACGAGCAGATCCGGCTGCTGGTCGAGTCCGGCATCCCGGTCATGGCCCACATCGGTCTGACCCCCCAGTCCGTCAACTCCATGGGCTACCGCGTCCAGGGTCGCGGCGAGGAGGCGGCCCAGCAGCTGCTGCGCGACGCGAAGGCCGTCCAGGACGCGGGCGCGTTCGCGGTCGTCCTGGAGCTCGTCCCGGCGGAGCTCGCGGCCGAGGTGACCCGCGTCCTGCACATCCCGACGGTCGGTATCGGCGCCGGCCCCGAGACCGACGCGCAGGTCCTGGTCTGGACCGACATGCTCGGCCTCACCGGCGGCCGCGTCCCGAAGTTCGTCAAGCAGTACGCCAACCTGCGCGAGGTCATGGGCGACGCGGCGAAGGCCTTCGCCGAGGACGTCGTCGGCGGAACGTTCCCGCTGGAGGAGCACTCCGTCCACTAGGGCCAGGCCCTTAGAGCCACAGTGGCACCACAGCGCCCCGCCGATCTTCCCCCGTCGGCGGGGCGCTCTCCTTTGCGCGTTCGCTCTGTAGTAGGACAGGAACTGGCCTACTTCGCGCCTAGCGTCGTCGCCGTCGAGAGCCGACAGCCGACAACCGACAGCAGCTCAGCGAAGGGGCTCACATGTCCGAGCAGACCAGCACCGCGCCCGAGGGCTACACCACCGTCGCGCCCTGGGTCGTCACCGACGACACGGGAGCCTTCCTCGACTTCGTCACCGAGGCGTTCGGGGGCGAGGAACTCGGCAGGGTGGCCACCGAATTCGGGGCGATCGGCCACGGCGAGATCCGGATCGGCGACACCGTCGTCCTGGCCTTCGACCGGAGCCCGGACTGGCCGGTCATGCCGAGCCTGCTGCGGGTCTTCGTCGCGGACGCGGACGAGACGTTCTCCCGGGCGGTCGCGGCCGGTGCCCGGGTCGTCACGTCCCTGTCCGACTCCGCCTTCGGACAGCGCGGCGGCCGGGTCAGGGACCCCTTCGGCAACATCTGGTGGGTGGTCGCCCATGTCGAGGACGTCCCCGAGGAGGAGATGTGGAAGCGGCTGGGGATGCCGGTGTACGCGGAGGCGATGAAGGTGGCGCAGGAGACGTTCGACGCGGAGATGACCGGGCGGGGGAGCGGTCGCAGCAGCGCACCGGTCAGGACCGACGGCTGACCTCCGGAGCCCCGTCGGCCTGGTCGAACCGCTCCAGATCCCGCAGCCACGCCCGCGCCGAACTGTCCGACGGCGCCCGCCAGTCACCGCGCGGCGAGAGCGAACCGCCGGCCGAGACCTTCGGCCCGTTCGGCATCGCGGACCGCTTGAACTGCGCGAACGCGAAGAAGCGCCGGCAGAACACCTCCAGCCACCGCCGGATCTCCGGCAGCTCGTACGCCACCCGCTTGGCCTCGGGGAAGCCCGGCGGCCAGGCCCCGGCGTCCGCGTCGTGCCAGGCGTGCCAGGCCAGGAAGGCGATCTTCGACGGCCGGAAGCCGTAGCGCAGCACATGGAAGAGCGTGAAGTCGTGCAGCGCGTACGGCCCGATCTTCGACTCCGTGGACTGCATCTCCTCGCCCGGCACCAGCTCCGGACTGATCTCCGTGTCGAGGATCGCGGCGAGGATCTTGCCGGTCTCCTCGTCGAACTGGTCGCTGCTGATGACCCACCGGATGAGGTGCTGGATCAGCGTCTTCGGCACACCGGAGTTGACGTTGTAGTGGCTCATCTGGTCGCCCACGCCGTACGTGGACCAGCCGAGCGCCAGCTCCGAGAGGTCACCGGTGCCGAGCACGATGCCGCCGCGCTGGTTGGCGAGCCGGAAGAGGTAGTCGGTGCGCAGACCCGCCTGCACGTTCTCGAAGGTGACGTCGTACACCGGCTCGCCGGACGCGAACGGGTGGTCCATCTCCTTCAGCATCAGCCGCGCGGTCGGCGTGATGTCCAGCTCGGCCGCGGTGACACCGATCGCCCGCATCAGCGCGTGCGCGTTGTCCTTCGTGTGGTCGCTGGTGGCGAACCCGGGCAGGGTCCAGGCCAGGATGTCGCTGCGCGGGCGCCCTGCACGGTCCATCGCGCGGGCGGCGACGATCAGCGCGTGCGTGGAGTCGAGGCCGCCGGACACCCCGATGACGACCTTCGAGCCGCCGATCGACGCCAGCCGCTGCTGAAGGCCCTGGACCTGGATGTTGTACGCCTCGAAGCAGTCCTGGGCGAGGCGCTCGGCGTCGGCCGGCACGAACGGGAAGCGCTCCAGACGGCGCTTGAGGCCCAGGTCGGTCAGCGGCGGGTCGAGCTCGAACGACACCGTCCGGAAGTCACCGGTCCGCGCGCGGTGCGTACGCCGGTTGTCGTCGAACGTGCCCATCCGCTGCCGCTCCTGCCGCAGCAGGTCGAGGTCCACGTCGGCCACCGCGTACTCGTCGCCGAGCGGGAACCGCTCCGTCTCGGCCAGCAGCACGCCGTTCTCGTAGACCATGGCCTGGCCGTCCCAGGACAGGTCGGTGGTCGACTCGCCGAGACCGGCCGCCGCGTAGACGTACGCGGCCAGGCAGCGGGAGGACGCCGAGCGGCACAGCAGCTTGCGGTCCTCGGCCCGCCCGACCGTGATCGGGCTGCCGGAGAGGTTCACGAGGACGGTCGCCCCGGCGAGGGCCGCCTCCGCGCTGGGCGGCAACGGCACCCACATGTCCTCGCAGATCTCCGCGTGCAGCACGAGCGAGGGGACGTCGGCCGCCTCGAACAGCAGATCCACGCCGAACGGCACCGTCTCGTCGAGCACGCCGAGGCGGATCGACCCGCCGCGCTCGTCGGCGCCGTCGCCGATCTGCCGGCGCTCGTAGAACTCGCGGTAGTTGGGCGGGTACGACTTCGGTACGACCCCGAGGACCCGGCCACGGTGCACGATCACCGCACAGTTGTAGATCCGGTTGCGGTGGCGCAGCGGGGCGCCCACGACCAGCACCGGAAGCAGCCCGGCCGACCCGGTCACCACGCTCGCGAGGGCCGCCTCGACCTCGTCGAGCAGCGCGTCCTGGAGCAGCAGGTCCTCGATCGAGTAGCCGCACAGCCCCATCTCCGGGAAGACGGCGACGGCGACGCCCTCCTCGGCACACCGCCGCGCGTGCCGCAGGACCGCTTCGGCGTTGGCGGGCGGGTCCGCGATGACGGTGTGACCCGTACACGCGGCGACCCGGGTGAACCCGTGCTGATAGATCGACCAGAAGTTCAAGGGAGGCACGGGATCAGTGTAATCGTCAGAGCGACACGATGGGGTGGCGTGAGATGTCGTACGTCTCACGCCACCCCTCGTACGGCTAACGCCTGCGGAACGACTGCACGTAACCGTTCGCGGGCGTGCCCACGCCGGTGACGTCGTCATACCCCTTCACGGCGGACAGCGAGCTGTCCTTGCCGAGGCTGCGGACCGAGGTGAGCAGCCCGCCCGTCGCGTCGTACCCGTTGGTGAAGTCCACGCGGGCCACCGCCAGGCCGGAGCCCGTGGGGTTGTCCGTGACGTCGTGGTACGCCTTCGACCCGTACTTGGCGTAGATCGACGGGTTGGCGAAACCGATCGCCTTGCCGCCGCGCGCCTCCTGGGCCAGTGCCTGCACGGCCGCGATCACCGGCGAGGCCAGCGAGGTGCCGCCGATGCGGTACTCGCTGTACTTCTGCGACCCGTCCGGGAAGGTCTGCGTCTGGCCGACGAGGAACCCGGTGTTGGGGTCGGCGATCGCCGAGATGTCCGGGACGACGCGGTTGCCGGCGGCGTTGTTGGCCTTGGCGAGCGCGTCCGGGACGACACCCTGCTGGTAGAAGGGCTCGGCGACCGTCGCACTGGTGCCGCCGCCCGCGCCCGAGGTGAACGCGCCGGGGAAGCCCGTCCAGCTCTTGCCGTCCGTGGACAGCGAGGCCTTCTCGGTGCCCCAGCCGGTCTCCCACAGGTACTTGTCGCCCTTGCCGACCGCCAGCGAGGTACCGCCGACCGCCGTCACCCACGCCGAGTTGGCCGGGGTGTCGACCTGCTTCGTACCGGTGTTGGCGACCTCGTCGCCGTTGTCGCCGGAGGAGAAGTAGAAGCCGATGCCCTCGACCGCGCCGAACTGGAAGACCTGGTCGTAGGCGGCCGCGAGGTCCGGCGTCTGGTTGGCCTCGATGTCGCCCCAGGAGTTGGAGACGAGGTCGGCCAGGTGGTTGTCGACGACCTTGCTGAGCGAGTCGAGCAGATCGTCGTCCATGCAGGACGCGGCACCCACGTACGTGATGTTCGCGTCCGGCGCGACCGCGTGCACGGCCTCGACGTCGAGGGTCTCCTCGCCGTACCAGCCGGAGGCGTCGCACTCGTCGGCGCCGGTGTTCGTGTAGCCCTTGGGCAGGACCTGGCGCAGCTGGCCGGTCTTGTAGGCCGCGTCACCGTTCTTCTTCGCGTAGGTAGCCGCGTCGAAGGCGATGGTCGGGGAGGCGAACGCGTCGGTGATGGCCACGCGCACCCCCTTGCCCGTGTACTTGCCCGCGCCGTACGCGGAGCGCAGCTGCTTGCCCGTGTATCCCTTGATCGCGTACGGGATCTTCGACCCGTACGCGTCCGGCAGCGTGCTCGCGGTGTTCGAGCCGTAGTACGAGGAGAACGGCCCGGCGTTCTTGAACACGGCGCCCGGCGCCGGCAGCTGGTCCTTGGAGCTCGCCTTGTGCGGCGCGTTGTCCAGACCGGTCACGGTCAGGACGGCACCGTCGAGGCCGACCGGCGCGGACGCGGTCTTCACCGGGGCGCGGTAGGTCTTCGAGCCCTTGGTGTAGTTGTGCAGCTGCGTCCCGAAGGCCTTCTCGACGGCGGCCACGTCACCGCTGACGGCGACGTAGTGCTCCGCGACGTCCGTGACCTTCAGGCCCGCCGACGTCAGCCAGGACTTCACCGCGGCGACCTGTGCCTTGGTCGCGCCGAAGCGCTGCTGCGCCTGCGCGGCGCTCAGGTACTTGCCGTACGCCGCCGAGTTCGGGTCGGACACGGCCTTCGCGTACGCGGCGAGGCCTGCGGCGTCCCCCCGGAGGTAGACCCGGGCGGAGACCTGGGCGCTGTCGGACGTCGCGCCCTTGTCGGCCTTGGTCGTGGCCCACGCCGGCTTGGTGCCCGCGATCGTGTCCCGGGTCGGGTTGTCCGCGGCGTGGGCCGCGGGTATGCCGAGCGCCAGCGCGCCCGCGAGCATCGGCAGTGTCGCCGCCATGCTCACCCCGGCGCGCACCTTGGCGCGATTGGATCTCATAGAACCCCCTGTGCGGTTCGTCGCGAGTGATCACTCGACGGTCGTCACTCTTTCGATGAACCGTTCATGCCAGGGGAATGCGAATGTCAAGAGGAGCCCAATTAACCTAATGACAAAGCCATTTGAGGATTAAGCCGCTGCGAAGACCGAGGGTTAACCCTCTGCGGCCCGCTAAGAACGCGCTTTCGCGCCCCGCTCCTTCAACAGGCCCGCCATCAGGTCGATCTCCGACTGCTGTGCGTCGACCATGCCCTGCGCGAGCCGCTTCTCCACCGTGACCGTGCACTTCTCGGCACAGCCCTTCGCCATGTGGATGCCACCCTTGTGATGGTCCGTCATCAGCTGGAGATAGAAGATCTCGGCCTGTTTGCCGTTGAGCGTGCCCAGCTTCTTCATCTCGCTGTCGGTCGCCATGCCCGGCATCAGCGAACCGTCCCCGGCGGAGGGCGCGTCACCCATGTCCATCCACGTCATCGGCGGATCCGCCGACACCTTCGGCAGCTGCCACAGATCCAGCCAGCCGATCAGCATCCCGCGCTGGTTGGCCTGCGTCTGCGCGATGTCGTAGGCGAGCCGCCGTACCTCGACGTTCTTCGTGCGGTCGCGCACGATGTACGACATCTCGACGGCCTGCTGATGGTGTACGGCCATGTCGCGCGCGAAACCGGCGTCCGCCGACGCGGCGGTCGGAGTGTCGTCCGAGCCGCCGTCCTCGGCCACGGCGTAGGTGATCGCGCCGGCCGCGACGAGCACGCCCGCCACGGCGACGGCCACTCCGGCGAACCTCACTGAGACAGACCACCCGTGCACGCCGCGCCCGGCTCGGGCGTCTGCTCGCCCTGCACGAACTTCTCGAAGAACTTGTCGACGTTCGGGTCGTCGGCCCCCGTCACCGTCCGCTGGTGGCCCCACGCCGACAGCATGATCGGGTCCTTCTGCTTGTCGTCCGGGCTCATCAGCGTGTACGGCGTCTTCTTCACCTTCGCCGCGAGCGCCTCGACGTCGGCCTTCTTGGCCGCGCTGGTGTACGTCACCCACACCGACCCGTGCTCCAGCGAGTGCACGGCGTTCATGTTGTTGATCGCCTTGGTGTAGACGTCGCCGTTGCAGTTCATCCACACCTGGTTGTGATCGCCGCCGACCGGGGGCTCCATCGGGTACGTCACGGTCTTGGCGACGTGGGTGCGGCCGAGGGTGCCCTTCCAGGTCTTCACCCCGTCCGCGCCCGTCACGAACTTTCCGCTCGCCTTGGAGTCGGCCGCGGTGCTCTCGTCGTCGGACTGCGACTGCACCAGGACGACCGTGCCCGCGACGAGGCCGGCGACGACCACGACGCTCGCGGCGATGACGAGGATCCGGTTGCGGCGCTCCCGGGACTGCTCGGCGCGCCGCATCTCCTCTATGCGCGCCTTGCGTGCCGTGGCGGTGCTGTTCTTGGCGGAACCCATGAGGTGTGTCCTTCTGGGGGAAAGGGGCCGGATGTGGTGACGGGCGGTCCGCTGATCGTAGTGGGAGAGGGGTGACTCCTCGTAGGCGGTCGACAGGAAAGGTGAGACGCACCGGGCCGGGCATTACGTATGTCAGTCCGAGCAGGCAAGATGGGCGGCGGAGCAGTGCATCTGCCGGCCGCGAGGCGTTCACTTCGAGGTCGGTCGGACGATCAAGGTCGGCAACGCGCACGAAATGGTGTTGTGGTGTGATGCTCAGGTGCCCGACCGCCTCCTGCGGGACACGGAGACAGGCGGCCTGACCAGCAAGGATGGGGAAGCGGAAGATGGACAAGCAG
>Ga0307508_10005013_pt1 | contig 12731 bp, 17 predicted proteins | sample 9_EM_MG_FD_203089 | JGI IMG/M metagenome (GOLD analysis project Ga0307508, IMG submission 203089) | Populus trichocarpa ectomycorrhiza microbial communities from riparian zone in the Pacific Northwest, United States - 9_EM | ecosystem: Host-associated > Plants > Roots > Unclassified | place... | reverse complement strand
TTTTTTTTTAATCTAATTTATATTTTGTTTTTTTGCATTTTTTTTTTTTTTTTTAAATTTTATTTAATTTTAATATATTTTTTTTTTTTTTTTGGGGTTTACCCCCCCCCCCCCCCCCCCCCCCCCTTAGATGGCATATGTCATCTTATTCTCCTCAAACACCTTTAGTAGTCCCTCATAATCATTACAATCCGATCCAACCTCATCAGCTGTGCCAACAACCGTTCTTCCCGGGACCTCCAGATATCCAACTCCCTCTTCTCGTTCTTTGTCATGTACTCCTCGTAGTTTGCCTTGACATCCGAGCGCTCGCTCTTTTCGATGAGATGCCTACGTTTCTCCTTCTCGACCTTGGTCCGTTGAATATTCCTGCTCATGGCCTTATAGACGTCCGAGAGCAAAAGAGCGTTAGCTCTTTTTTCGTCGAAAAACCACAGGAAGTATGTCCGCGTTGCTTGTGGTGGGATGGATTTGGGGACTTCTTGGAGCTCAATATGACCGGACTCGTGAAGTCCAGAGAGAATAGCGCGGATTTGGTTCTGCTTAAGTAACGCTATGTTCGCGATCTGTCATAGTCAGCAAGCAGACTCCAGAAACAAGAGAAAAGGCAGTCTACCTGTTTCTCATCCATTTTCCCCTTATCCTTAATGATCCTAAGTAACCGAGTCCCGGTGCTCTCAAATCGCTCTTCAACAATCTTCTCAAGCTCTATACCTCGCATCCTCTTTCCTAGTTCCTTATAATCGACGCTCCATTCTCCCATACCTCGATTGCTTTCTCCGGTTAGGAATTTGAAAGAGTCTTCTTCCAGAAGTTGCAGGTGCTGCTTCAACAACTGTGTCAAATTCCGCTTGTTGATGGCCTCGAGATCCATATCTGCATCCGCATCGGCCCATTCGTCTTCATCGTCATCTTCTTCCGATTCGTCTGAGCCGTGAAGACTCTTGCCGTTCGGGTTCAGGCTGCCATTTCTGCAGGATGTGTCGGAGTCGGAGTCGTGGAGCGATCGTTTACGTGCTTTTAATTTGCTTTCTTTGGGCGGAGTCACAATGGAGCCTTCCAACTTGATTTCCTTGCTAAAGCTTTTCGATAATTCAAGACAACTGAGCTTAATTTCTATCGTAAAGTCAGATCTTGCAAGGATATATGTACGATGGATGAACAACATACTCTTGACGAGCTGGCCGTCGTCTTCTTCGGTTTCGTCTCCATCGTTGTCCTTACAGCGGAGGATCTTGGGCTCGATCTTGCCCAGGAATTGTGCGTAGACTAGGGCAGTGACTTTTCCAAGTCGCTGTTCGGCCAGTGACACCAATTCAGCGTTCCGGAAGACAACGAGAAATTTGTCGTGATTGATTCGCAGAACTAAATTCTCCTATAGTCACCAAAACATTAGCCAATCGTCTCATCGTGAAAGCGGATCCTCCCAGATCGCAAGCTTACATCGATCACCCAATCAACATCTTCCTCCTCGTCGTCGTATATCGACACCTTCTTCCGCTTCTTAGACCTTCCACCCACCTGTGCAACCTTTCTCTTCAATCCGACATGTTCCGATACGTCGCCAATCTCCATCTCCTTCAATTTGAGCTGCATTTGCGCATTGACCTCCTTCATCAATTTCAATTCACTGCTGAAATTCTTGTGTAACTTCGAGACAAGCTCGGCGCGCATGCTGTTTTCCAAATCGGTCTTCGTATGTACGTGATGTTGCTTGACCTCAACCAGGAACCTTTCGCGCAGCATACTGGTCATGACCTCCTTTAGCGTTTCCACAGAGGTGGTCAGTGTGTCGGTCTCGATGGTAGCGGACGTTTCGGCTTCCTTCGCCTTCCGTGCCTTCTTCGTTGAGATGCCGTACGCGGCCAGAAAATCGCTGACCCGGGCATGGCCTAACTGAAGCAGGTTGCTGGCTATCAGAGCGCCATCATTACCGAAGCGTTCCTCAACCGTCCGAATGATCCGCCCCGCGTGTAGCAATTCATAGGCCTGAGCCCAATTGCAATCGTAGTAACAAACAGGGCCCCCTCCCTCGCTGTGCGTGAAATGGACGACGAGGTGCTGCTGAATCAATACCACGAGTGTCTGCTTGACGGTCTTCTGTGGCAGGGAGGTGTACTGGCAGATTTGAAGGAGAGGTAATCGACCGCGTTCGAGAAGGATACTGACGACTTTCTAGGCTTCAGTGAGTGCAGGCACTCGGGTGCAGGATTGGGAATCCTAACCGAAGACACTTCTCCATAGATATCATGCACAAGGAGTTTGCACAACTCGGCTGCCGACGCCTGGGCGTTATCAGTGAGCGCTCTCTCTCTCCCGAGAAGTCACATCAATGTCGGAAAACAGTGGTGATAATGGGGGATTGCGTACTTGCGACATTACATAACCTGATTTCGTAGAAAGGGGATAGTGTTATGGGTATCGTGAAGGTGTTTGAGAGAGGGGCATGTAGAAATGAGGCTGGAGATGAGGCCTAGATTGTTTGAATTCGAGATGAGGAAGGCAAACGCTAGCGTAGACTAATATTTGTGTTGTGTGAGTCGCGCTCAGTACTCACTCTGCTCACTCGACCCCACCGAGGCTGAAGAGCAGTACGAATAGCGGCGGCTCCGGGTTCGGAGGCGCCATTGTGGCTGACCCACTGATCCCAGCGGAACACATAAAACCCTTGCTCGCAGCACATCTCAGACCCAACCTCGGCCAATCAGAGCTTCCCTCTGTCGAACACTCCCGCATTTCTGTGTCTGCCAATTCTCACGACCTCACAAGTTGCCGGTTTCGCCAAAACCAACCCCACCACCACCACCACCAACACAAACCCAACCTCCGCCACCACAACTCTCCCCTCCAGATTCTCCGACATGCTCGCGAGGTCTTCCATCGCCCGGGGCCTTCCCCAATGCTGCGCCAAAGCTTCTCCCTCGGCCCGCCGGGGTATGGCCGCCGTGGCAAATCCTTTCCGCTACTCGGTCGGCAATGCCGGCGGTGTTAAGGTTGCATCCCGGGACGATGGTGGACCAACTACATCCGTTGCCGTTGTTGTGCGGGGTGGAAGCAGATACGAGTCGTCGCCAGGTCTCGCCCACGGATTAGCTTCCTTCGCATTCAAGGTACCCCGACAAATTCAGTGGTGGGAAGGGAAATGAGAGACCTTGGGAGCATAAGGGTGCTGATCGGGGTATCAATTGTTAACAGAACACTACAAAACGCTCGGCACTGCGCCTGCAGAGAGAGTCGGAACTGCTCGGAGGAACTTTCGGCTCGACTTTGTCTCGGGAGAATATCGTCCTGAGGGCAAAGTTCCTCCGTGATGACCTTCCATACTTTGTCGAAGCTCTCGGAGAGGTGATGAGCAAGACCAAGTACATCCGTAAGGATGCCTGTCGATTTGCTACCGCTATTCGTTGCGCCTGACGTTTCCTATCAGACTACGAATTCCAGGAGGAAGTCGCTCCTCTCATGATGGCTGAACTCAGCAAATACTCGCACAACCCCGCAGATGTCGCCCTTGAGCACGCCCACAACGTCGCCTTCCACTCCGGGCTCGGTGGCCACCGCCTCGCGATGAACAACAAGTTCTCTTCCCAGCTCATCCCTTCGTACGCCAAACAAGTGTACCAGAAGGGCAACATCGCCGTCGTTGCTTCCGGAGCCCCTCAGGCCGAGCTAGAGAAGTGGACCGGCCAGTTCTTCGCTGACCTGACCGAAGGTTTCGGTATCTCTCCCAACGCCACCAAATATTACGGTGGTGAGAACCGCATCTACAACGATCATGGTGATGCCCTCGTTATCGCTTTCCCCGGATCTCAGGGTGGTCCCAACTTCAAGGCCGAGTTCAGCGTGCTCGCCTACCTCCTCGGTGGTGAGTCTTCCACCAAGTGGAACGCCGGCACCAGCGCTCTGTCCCGGGCCGTTTCCCAGATGCCGAACATGAAGGCTATTGCCAAACACGTTGCCTATTCGGACGCTGGGTTGCTGTCGATCACTGTCACCGGTCCTCAAGCTGCTCTTCACCAGGCCGGTGCGGAGGCCGTCAAGGCCATCAACAGCCTCACTTCCGTGAAGCCCGAGGATGTCAAGAAGGCCATCGCACAGGCTAAGTTTGATGTCTTGGCTGCTGCTGAGGACCGGACCATTGGTCTGGAACTCATTGGCCAGAGCGTCATCGCCTCTGGCAAGGCTCCCCAGGTTGAAGAGGTCGTCAAGGCTGTGGAGGGTGTTACCGTTGATGCCATCAAGAGCGTGGGTTTCCCTTTACTGTTCGTGTCATTCTTGCCCTTACTGACGTACACTTACAGGCCGTGAAGCAGCTTCTGGATGGCAAGGCTACATACACCGCTGTCGGAGACCTGCATTACCTTCCCTTTGCCGCGGACATTGGCCTGCAGGTATAAATGCCTGCAGGACGGGTGCGGATGGGAAGGGGTTGTTAGATTACAATGGGTACCGTGTCATGATAACGGAAAAGGCGATGCAAAAAGCAATAGAGCTGCGGTGTGTTGGAGACCATCTAAAGATGCCTTTATTTTTTCGCACATCTGATCCGCTTGGTTTAGTCGCAATACCACACACTAGAGCAAGTGCTATGTATACAGGATCATACTCTCGATGGTTTCTGCCAGGCAACGGAAGCTCGGGCAACGTATCATTCTTCATCCACATCATGGTTTCCTCGCGCCCATCCCACCGCTCAATTATCTACCAACCCGGCCGGCACAGCTCAACCACCTGGAGCACTCGGCGGCGGACACAAGCTCACGGTGTATGCAGTCGGAACACTGAGCAGAACAGTCGCACCATCACTCGAGCGAGATCGCATGATGTTATATGGTTTACTCGCCGCCGCCACCACCACTTGTCATCAGTCGCCGACTGCCATTCTCCCTATTCTTGCCGAACCCGCCGTCATTCAAATAACGGGGCACTATCTAGCAAATGTCCTCAACTTTGAGGTTGGCCTCGAACGGGCCAAGATCCGATTTCAACGTCCGCCCAAACAACTCCAGCAAGATCTCAAAGCACACTTTCGTGATCGCTGGATCATACCTGCCCTTCGAGCTTTCGTCTCTGATGAACCTGCACTTGTATGTCAGCCGCGGTTCTACAGGAGGCGAAAGGAATAAAGGGAGATGGCCATGTACGCATGTTGACTCCATGCCAGCTCGTAGAAACTGAATACTGCCCCGGCTTCGTGGAGCGACTTCCTGATCAGGTCCCGGCCGTCGGCGGGGACGTGGTTGTCCATCTTCCCGAAGATCATGGCCACCTCGGCGTGGCCCAGGTCGCCGCCCGCGACGCGCTGGAGGGAATTGTCGCTCTTGCCGGCGCCGAGGCTGTGGCTGTGTATGTCCGTCGCGAAGTAGCACACAGCACTGGAGACCCGGGCGTCCATGGCGCAGCGGAAGGCGAGGTGGCCGCCGAGACACATCCCCGTTGCCCCGATTAGGCCGTTGCAGGTGCGCAGGGCGAGGAGGAGGTCGATCGATAGTGTGGCGTCTTCGTCGTAGGATTTCACCGTCTAAAGTACGACAGCAACCCCCAAATCAGCTGCACAGAGAGACACGGGGCAAATCCCACCCCACGTACTTTGGTGATCTTGAGCTCATTCCCCCGATCCGTCCCCGGCCCGTCGTAGGCGAATGGCTCTGGCCCCTCGAAGCCATGGAAGGAACTGGGCGCAGCGCAGATGTAGCCCTGGCCGGCGATCTGCCGGGCGAATCGTGCGACCGGGCCCGTTACTTGGTAGATCTCGGAGAACACTACCACGCCGGGGAATTTCGCGTGCGGACGGTTCGGGATCGACGGGTGCGTGATGAAGATTCGCATCATCTCGCCCGAGGCGGTCTTGACGTCTTTGTGGAACTCTTTGATGAGCATTGTGGCGATGGTTTGGCGACGGCGATGGTGGGAACGCTGGAGGGTGTGAATGTTTGCAATGCGGACACTGCGGGGTTAGTTATACATACCTTTGTCGGCGAGTACCGGCTAACCGGCTATGTAACCGGCTAGCAGGCCGCTATATACCCGTTAGTTACCCGAACACTTTGTTAGCGTGATTTAGCCCAGCTGCCACACCTTATTTTGCACGCTCAGCATACATGGTCACACCCATCAAACCCATTGATAGCCTAAGGATGGCCCCTGCCAAGCCTTGAGAATCCAGGAACACTATCTATTCAAGAAGACAGGATTGGATTCGCCGTGCCCTAGAGGAACGGCGACTGGAAGGCTCTCGAAGACTGGTCCACGCCGCTAGACGACTGGGGATTTCCGTGCAATGGCGGGCGCATTGACAAAGATCCGCACTGAAGAAGAGAACAACCCACCTCGGCAAGCATTGGTTACCCAACTTTCTCGACCATCATCCGCCGATAACGAGCCTACGGAAGTATCGTCACTGCCCTAAAAGACTATTTCACTAAGTCGATACATTTGATTCGCACATGCAAACTCCAACCCCAAGATATCTCCAACACAGACAAAAAAAGGTTTCACTATTGGTTTATCTGCGACGGCAAAGGTAATATGTCGGACAGGGCGGCGACCACCACGGGTGACGCAGGACGGAACGAGGCAGATGCCCACGGCTATGAATGTTTGTTGCGCCTCACTTTACATGCTTCCCTCCTTTGTGATCTTCAAACAGAACTGCGCAGTATATGGGTGGCACACAGAAACCAGTGACCCCGATGCAAAATTCGCCTACATATCTACTCTCCCGACGGCTGGACCGACGATCAACTTGTGTTGGAGTGGCTGTGCCACTCTGATCGGCACACCAGATATCAAGCTTACTTATTCTGGACGGCCACCGGTAAAATAGGTACGTTACATACATGAAAATTGAAGCTAACTATGCACTAGCGTGGTTACGGGTGCGTTCAGCAGACATGATCGGTGATATTTTCAACCTAGATATGTATGATATCTATGCATCTGATGCATCCCGTGGGGTTGCCAGTCGCTTACTTAAGTGTCCCAATTTGGCTTAGCATATAAGCACTAATGCATGACCTCGATTTTCATGTAAATATCTACATATCTTACATATCATACTCGCCAGACAAAGGGAAATGTAGGGCTGGGTTGTTTTAGATTATCATGCGACGGTGGGGGTTCCCATAGGGCTGATCATCCCATTTCCATTTATCTGTATAGAAACGTAGACTATGCACTATGTAACTGGATAACCTACTCGCCTATGGACTCACAACTCTGACCTCGATTTCGTCTTCCAACCCATACATTCTCCTCCAGTCCGCCGGCCAATTGAACAGTCCACTCCCGCTGGCCATCTGCGCACCAAAGGGATTCAACTCCACCGGCTCAACGACCCATTCGCCGTCCCTCAATGCCGCATGCACATCGAGCACGTACCCACTCTCTGGCAGTTCCTTCCCCTCTGCCTCCGCACGCTTCCTAAACATCTCATTGCATTCCAAAACCCTGGGCACCACCTCCCTCAGCCTCTTGTAACCCTCTACTTCGTCATCTCCCCATACCAGGCTTTCCGAATACTGTGAAACGGCCCTCACCCTCCCATCCCCAGGCACGAAGACCCGCCACTCGTTGTCGGAACCGATATCGTTCCTCCACGGCAAAAAGTGTATCATCTCCCCCTCTCCGGGGTCCCGCAGAGTCTTGAAAGCCCGATGGCTGGTGAGAAGGCTAATCGCGACGCCTCTGGCGTCCTGGAAGGGCCCCATGGAGCCGACGCCGTCCTTGCTGGAAGCTTCGTCCAGACGCATGAAATACCTCTCTCCTCTCCCCGGGAAATACGGCGCCAGCAGCGGGAGTAGCAGGTCTTCCACATCCTCCCTGTACATTTCGGGGATGCGACCGGTCTGCATTCCGATTTCGACGGCCGGCTTCAGTGCTGCGCATATCCGCCGGGACAGCGGTATCTGGCCGGTAAGATCTTCCGGAAAGGAGCCGGTGTCCGCGGGCGGCTGGTGTAGTGATGTGAGAACGGGCCGCCAGTGAGAAAAGCGGACCTCGTAGAGGCGGTGCCGGTAGGTGGCTGGCGGAAGCTGGGAGTGCTCGAGGGATTGGAGGGCCGCCGGGAGATCAGCGAAGGCATGGTTGTTAGTGTTGTACTCCTTGGGATGGGAGACGATGTGCTGGAGGGGGATCTGGACGATCTTGACGGCCGGTGGCATCTTGAAGGGTGGTGGAGAATTAGAGACCAGTAACGCGGGAGGTAGATGAGCTCTGTGGAGAGCTCAAGAGGTCCAGCCCAAGGGTGGCTAAGGGTACATAGTCCTCTGCGGCGGTGGCGAGGCATTCCGCTCAAGGAATAAATATCCTTAACTTTCTTCTCGATCACTCACGAACTGTAATCAAGTGCTTCTTATTACGTATCTCATTTATTTACCGTTTTCAAAGGATCGTCCGGAGCTGGACGTAGAGCTGCATTCTCATCATGCAGACGCTACATACCAAGCTAACCAACAAGCGAGTCCTTGCCCCACCTCTCACCTTCATACCAGCACACCATGGCAACGATCTCCAACCCCCGCCGCATCCTCGTAGTGGGCACCCAGAACTCTGGCAAGCTCACGTTCCTAAAAAGCACCTCCCCCCCATCCCTCCATCTCGTTCCCGTGCCCCAGCTAACGGATGGGGGGAACAGCACTTACCGGCAGTCTCCCGCCGCTTCCGGATGCGACCACACCGCACGCCGGTCTGTCACACGAGTACGAGATAAGGACGGCGTACTACAACGCCACGGTGCCGGTATGGGTTGACGAGCTCCCGCCGGCTGCGAAGGTGGGGGAGAAGGAGGCGGCGGCGGATGGGGCGAAGCAAGAAGAGACGACGACGACGCCGCCGGAGGGGGAGGGGCTCGGCGAAGCGCAGGAAGTCGAAACGCTCCAAACCTGGACGGCGTCGTACCTGTCGCCGGCCGCGTCGGAGGTCCTCAGCGTCCTAGGCAGCATAATCCTGACGTTCCGGTCGACCTCGGAGCTGCCGCTGCTCCTCGGCTCGCTCCAGCGCATCGTGAACAAGATGGGTACGATGTGGGACGGCGTGTGTCTGGCCGTCGCCATGGCCGACGGGCGGCCGCCCGAGGGCCTGGAGGATACGTGCCAGGGGTACGGGTTCGAGCTCGTCGAATTCAATGGCGGCAGGAGGGGCGGCAGGAATGAGTATGGTGAGCTCATCGGGATGGATAGAGTTGTTGAGGCGCTGGCGGCAGGGGATTGGGCCGGCGACGGAGCGGAGGAGGATGAGGATGAGGATGACGAGGGTGAAGATGGCGGAAAAGAGGAGGGGAAGGAGAAGGAGTGGCTGAGTGTGATTGGGGGCGAGATGGAGAGAGAGATAATGGGGCTGAAGGTGGAACTCGCTCGAGAAGATGAGGGCTCCGAGGAGAAGGGCGTGGAGAATCTGGAGGCGGTATTGGCCAGGTTGCAGATGGTCAAAGGTGCGTGGGCTGCGCTCTATGTTACTGGACTGGCTGACAAGTGCAGACATGGGCGAGGAGTTACCCATGGCGGAGCGGCGAAAGATGGCTGCAAAGGCCATCGCCGATATCATGAAATGAATGGTATCCCTCAAACGCAGCGCTGATCGAGAAAAGGAGAAAAAAAAAAGACCGAAGTAAACAACTGTAGATAACTAATATGGTAACTCATTACATGTCGAGCATGTCTAATCCTCCTCCATCTCCATCACCAAGCTGTTCCTCAAATCCCCAATCTTCCTCACCAGCACGGAACGGTCACATTTGGCAGCGACCTTGATGGCCATGTCAAGCGTCCGTTTCTGCACAAAAAGCCCGCATATCTCGAGAGCCTTCGCTTCCTGGTCTTCCTCTTTACAGGCCATCAGCAGCAGCTGGAGTAGAGCGCGATCGATGCCGTTCTCTCGTTCGACGATCTCCATGCGCTCATCGGCGGTCAGACTTCTCGCCGTTGCACTGTCCTGTTGAAGAGATAGCAGGATGCTGTTGCGCACGTATGTCTCCTCCAACGCATCACTGCCGTTAGGCTCTGCAACCGTCTCGGTTGGTTTGCCAGTGAGCGGGATCTTGAAGTCGAATTCACTCAGCAGTGGCCGCGGGAAGTAGGGGTATTGTTCTCCGCCCTGCAAACCTGTCAGCTCGTCTCGCTACGGACGTCATTGGGGTGCAGACCTTGAGGATGATGCAGTGGAACTTATTCTGTGCTACAGCGACGGGCCAGTACTTCTCCTCCTTCCTCCCTCCCGCTAGCCGCTCCAACGCCTTCGTATCCAACAGCGGTGTCCACCTGGCCTGTCCAGCTTCCCGCCAGTGCTGCAGCACCAGCAGCACGCCGTCGGAATCGTAGATTACCGGATCGCCGTCTTCGGAGAAGAAAACGCTCTTCAGCTCTCCGCCTGGCGGCAATGCCACCACATCGTTGCTCTGCAGCGTCTCGTCACGCTTGATATTCTCGAGCGTGTACGTGAGTTGCGTCTTTCCGTCCGCACCAATTGCGCCGTTCCCCAGAGTGAGGACGTAATCGCGGTAGCTAGCACACGTCACGACGGGTGTGTGTTTCTGCCTGTAGATCCGGAACGGGATGCCGAAGAGTGTGAACACCCTGACGTATCCGGCGTTGGTGCACGCAACGATATAGTTGTCTGACAACGCGATACTGGTGATTTCTTCGCCGTCGGGAAGACTGGTTCGCCAGTCTCCACGATTGGCCCAGGACTCGTGAGGTCGGTAGTAAAGCATTGCCGGGCTCCTGCTTTCGGCCTGTGGCTGGCACGAAAATAGACCGCCCGTCTCGTTGAGACAAGCTTTGTCGTAGAGGAACTGGTCGGTGAAGTGAACATCACGGAACAATTCGCGGTCGTGGAATTCGACGGTGACCGTATTGTGCGTATCCTGGTCGATCGTCCACACGAAGCCGACCATGTTAAGACACAAGTACCGACGTTTTCCGCGCCACGGTGTGGCGGACGGCTGGAACGATTCGTGGATGCTCGGTGTCCATGCGTAGGCGGGGCGTTTGGGCTCTCGCCCTCCCACGACGATATCCGTGGTGTCGAGCTTGCGCTTGCCAGTCAAGACTCGATCCGGGTCGTTGTCATCGTTCTCTATCCAATCGAACATTCCCTCATCATCGTCGAGCCCATCCTCGTCATCCGTGCCATCGCCTAGGATTCCGGCCAGCGGATCCGGAGATTTTCTATTACCGGGTTTCCCCTGACCACTGCGGACAGTTTTGGTAGTGGCCGGGGCAGAGTCGGCGCCAGTTATCAGTGGTGCTGGCCGTGTGGAAAGCTTCAACCTCCCGGCAATCCCGCCAGGCACGACACCAGCGAGGGTATATAGCCTTCCCTCGGTAGTGGTGAAGGAGATGGTATTCTCGCTCGGATGCCATGCCAGCGCGCAAACGTTCTTATGAGTATACGTCGCGACGACTGTCTGTCCGGCCGTCTCCCAGACCACGATTTTCCCGTCTTTCGCGGCGCTCATGAGGAAGGCACCGTTAGGACTCCAGCAGAAATCTGTGATGTCGGCGGTGTGCGCCGCCGCGAAACTCCTCTGTTTCGCCCAGTCCTGGCGGCCGACAACGATGATGTCCCTCGTCACCGTGGGCGCAGCAAATGCTCTTCCGTCCGGACACCACGCCACCTTGACACTGGTCTCGTCCCCGGCCTCGACCCGCGGGATGATCCCATCCAATGTCTTCAGCAACTCCGGCTCCTCGCTGGAGACGGAGTACACGTAGATCTGGCCATCCGTGCATGACACGGCGATGTAGTTCCCCGACGGGTCGTACGAGACGTGTTTGTTGCTGTTGCTCTGCGAGCGGAGCGTGAGCACGCGCGTCGGGTCGGAGAGGTTGACGACCTTCACGATGCGGTCGTCGCTGGCCACGGCCACCCAGGCGCCGTCGGGGGAAAGGGCGAGGCCACGCGCGGGGAGGTTCGTGCGGAGGAGGAGGCGCTCGGGGGTGTTGGTGACAGAGGAGAACACGCTGACGGAACAATCCTCGCTGCAGGAAATGATCTTGTCATTCTTTGGAGGGAGGGTTTGTGTCAGCGATGGGGGACGCGGAGGGGGGATATAATAAGGGCGCTCATACGGTGGCTACGAGCCCCGTGTTGTCCGCGGTCGTGTCAATCGTCACCGGCTCGTCTTTGGACGCGGTGGTGTATTTCCGGATAAACGTATTCGTGCCGGCGGTGTAGAGGTAGCGGCCGTCGGGGGAGTAGTTGACAATTGTCTGGCCAGGAGGGTCTGGCAGCTGTGTAAGTGCACGGAATCGGTAGGTCGATCGATCGACGACTGGGGGAACTCACGGGCAAAGAGCGGGCCTTGGATCAGGGTGCTCGCCATTATTGGTTTTTTTTGGGGGGTTTTCGTCTGGCGTGACTGATGGGCGTTGGGCCGTCGGAGAGCTCGCGATGTAGAGCGAAGAATTCTCCAGACAGCCCTGGGCTACTAGGCGCGTCCTGGGGGACGCGTTGGAAAACGCGTCAATCCCTTCGTTGGACTACGCTAGCTGTGGACAATGTAAGCCCTTTCAGCGCGAATTCAACCCCTGCATTAAGCCAAGACTTCCCAGAATGTGCCGGTATGTAACGTACTGTAGGGGTTACCCGGCTACTACCCATTAACCGGACCCCGTCGGCGTCGCACCCCACCACGCAAATTCACGATACCTCAACAACCACATACCAGATCGCCATAAAAGTTCGCGCGACCGAGGAGAATGCATTGAGGAAGGTTCGGTAAGTCTCAAAAAAAA
>Ga0307508_10005012_pt1 | contig 12732 bp, 9 predicted proteins | sample 9_EM_MG_FD_203089 | JGI IMG/M metagenome (GOLD analysis project Ga0307508, IMG submission 203089) | Populus trichocarpa ectomycorrhiza microbial communities from riparian zone in the Pacific Northwest, United States - 9_EM | ecosystem: Host-associated > Plants > Roots > Unclassified | place... | reverse complement strand
CTCGTCGAGCTTGGGCAGGTCGGTTGGCCATTCGGCCACGCGGGTATAGCCAATATTTTGAATGAATGTGGCGGGCGATAACTCTTTCGCTCTGGTAAGTGACGCCGAAGCAGGACCACTATCCCCCAATGCCTCATGAACCCCTGACCGCGTCAACCACGCAGTTGCATCATCAGGGGCATTCGCCACCGCTAAATCCAGATGAGTAAGGGCTTCCACGAATTTTTTATCATGAATGTAGATGGAGGCTATGGCGACATGAGGCTCGTGCCAGTCCGGCGCGAGCTTGGCTGCTGTCGCGAACGCATCCGTTGCCTCTTCGTCGAGGCCACGCGCCGTCAATACAAGACCCAAGGAGAAGTGGGCCGCGGCTTGGGCGGGATCTCTGGCTACCGCACGTTCGGCATCCCGGCCGGCTTCGTCGATGTTCCGCTGTCGCAACAGGGCGCGTGCGCGAAGAGTGAGTAGTTCGGCGGAGGTGGGAAACTTCTCCAAGGCTGCTGTAAGAATCATAGCCGATTTGGCGAATTGCGACTGGTCAAAGTACGAGATACCGAGGGCCAGATAGGGAAGCAAGCGGTCTGGCGCTTGCTGCCGAAGGTCCGTGGCACGCTTGATCGCGTCGTCAGCGTGTAGCTGAAGAGCGTCGGAAATCGCGCTGAGTTCGCTTGATAGTCGCGCATCTCCACCCATACTCCTCGCTTGTGCAATCGCACGCCGCGCCTCTTCCACTTCTACCGCGACAACGCCCTGAAGAGGAGGCGTTCTTCCCACCGCGGGTAGTAACAGCTGTAATGATTGGCGGAGTAGCTCTTCTGCTGAACCAGCACGCTCCGCAACATCAATTCTATGCCGATAGTGAGAATAGTATGTCTGAATTCCACCGAATAGCATAGCGATTACCGGGATAGCGATTAATGCTCCCGAGATCAGACGCCTCCACGGTCCTCGGTGCCACCAACGACGTAACCGAGGTGCTGTGGGAAGTGGCTCTGTTGAGATTGTGGAGACATCTGCTCGTGCACGAGTCGTTTGTTCATCCGTCTTCGCTTGGGTGTCTTCCTGCCTCGCTATAGCGTGGGTCTTCCGGTTCTCTTTCACGCTTCTTCTTCTGCTCTTCTTGGTCGCCATTTTTTATCCTGTAATTATCTTGACGCGCCGCTGGAGCGGTGCGCCTCGTCGGCAACTCGTTGCTCGATCTGGTTGTAGAGGAGGCCTGGGCGCTGAAGAGTGGAGGTTTTGACGCTCATCGTTTTTTTAACCACTCCAGAATATTACCCTAGATCTGACATCCTAGGCGCTTCGGCTCTCGGATTCACGGGCACATCCGCTCCGGGCAGCCGACGACCGTACCTGCCGGAGGCGTTTGGGGATCAGATTGCGTGGGCGATGAAGTGGCTGCCCGGACCCGGCTCGGCACTGGATGGCGTGACTGTTGTCCATGGAGGTCGGCCGGAGCGCGTGAAGAGCGGCCCGACTGGTGTAGTGGTCAGCTCAAGCCCGCACAGTAGCCCCTTGGCGCATAAGTTGCTACTGCTCCTTGGCGTGCAGATCGACAATGCCTGGAACCTCCTGACGACGTCTAGTAAGCTCATCGGATGGGCACGGGCGTGGCTGGGGCGCAATCTTGCCAAGCGCTTTCTGCACCGTGTTTCCCATAGCGAGCAGGTTGCCTGGCTGGTTTCCCAGGCTGTCTTTCTGGCGCTCTTCACCTCCGGCGCCTGATCATCCTTCAACTCTCCAATCTGGCCGTGGCGGTGGTCGTTGTCTTCTGGCTGGTGGGGCGAGAAGAAGATACCGATGCCCAGCCGCGCGGATGCGGGCCGGCGATTTCGGCCGAGGCCCGTCTGCCCGAGGTTCAGCGCAACCGCGTCTGGCAGACCCTGCGCCTCGCCGAGTTCGTTGGGAGAGGAGACCGCCGTCCTTTCCGTCGAGTGCCCAGCCGACGAGATCCTCGACTAACGCCCGCCTCCGCAACGTCTCGAAGCGGCAAGCGCATCCACGCCCGCTGGAGAGATCTCCTCTTCGGCTTCGTGCGCGACGAGCTGGTGCTCGGCAGCAGCGGCGGCATCAACGGCTACATCCTCTCCGGCGATCCGGGCGCCGGCCCTCGCCCTGCACCGTCGTCTGCGCCTTCCTGGCGCCGTGTTTCGCGCAGACCCAATCTCGTCATGGTTTACCTGCCCTCTCGTGTCTCCGGAGCGGATGCACCTGCTGGAAGCGTTCGGGGATCAGATTGCGTTGGCGGTGGAGTAGCTGCGAGGCAGGGAAAAGTGCCGCAACGTACCGTGGCAATGCTGCAGATGCAGTCTGTTTTGCCGCAGCTCCTGTTTCATTTGCTGCAGAGTCACCGCCCCATGAGCTGAGGCGCGCTCTTTTGATCCGATGTCTTGATATTTTGCCGCAGAGTGAGCTGGAGAAGAGGCACATGACGCGATGATGCCGCAATGTGGAGACACTCTGCGGCAAAATGACGCGGAATGGAGGCGCGAGAAAGACATTTTGCTGCAATGTAAGCTTGGGCCGCAGCAGATGAACCCAGAACGCCTCAGCATGGAGATCGTTTGCTGCAATGTATCTCCGCTATGCATCGGAATGACGCTGATATGCTGCAGCGTGCCGCGATTGTGCTGCAACGCAAGCTCACTCCGCGGCAAAATTGCGGCACATTGCAGCAGAATAACTTTGCGATGCTGCAACGCAAGCTTGCGTTGCGGCATTGTAGGCTTCTGTGCCGCAACGCAAGCTTACATTGCAGCAGCAGAAGCTTCCCTGGAGAAAAATAAGCTTCTGTCGGTGTGTTGTCCGCTTACATTGCATCAAACGGCGGGACGCTGCAGCAAAATCCGTGAAGGCACCCGCGTCTACCCGGAGCGTTGCAGCAAGAGACGGGGATCTGAGGGAGCGGGGAGAGACATCGTTTCCGCAGCGCGGGACGTTGCAGCAAATCACCGAACGGCTTGATCTGAGTTGGCTTTTCTGCGGCACTGGAGCGCGACGTTGGGGCATTGTCCGGGGATTTGAGAGAACGGTGGGCGGTCCGAAGGCGATGTCGTCGTGTCCCCCGGTATGATAGCGCGCATGAGAAGAGCATTCACCGTCCTACTCCTTGCCCTAGCATGTCTGTCCGCGGGGGCCGCGCAGCATCCGAAGTCGAAAGACGTAGCCCTTGAAGCGCGCGTGCATCGCGTCGAGCACGGGCTGCTCCCGAGCGTCCTCATCCAGGGCGCGCCGCCGGCGCCGATGGAGCTGGCCGAGCGGATGCGGTTCTACAAGGTGCCCGGCGTGAGCGTCGCGGTCATTGCGGAGGGCCGCGTCGAGTGGGCGCGCGGGTATGGGGTGAAGGAGGCGGGCAAGAGCGATCCGGTCACGCCCGACACGATGTTTCAGGCCGGCTCGATCAGCAAGCCCGTCGCGGCGCTGGCCGCGCTCCGCCTGGTGCAGGACGGGCGGCTCGATCTCGATGAAAATGTGAACGCGAAGCTCGTTTCGTGGCACGTGCCGGAGAACGACTTCACGCGCGAGCAGAAGGTCACCTTGCGCCGTCTTTTGAGCCACAGCGCCGGCCTCACGGTGCACGGCTTTCCTGGCTACGCGGCGGACGCGCCCGTACCAACTCTCGTGCAGGTGCTCGACGGCGGCAAGCCCGCGAACACAGACGCCATCCGTGTCGACACCGTGCCCGGCACGCAGTGGCGCTACTCGGGCGGCGGCTACACGATCATGCAGCAGCTCCTGATCGATGTGGCGAAGAAGCCTTTTCCCACCCTCCTGCGAGAGCGGGTCATCGCGCCGCTCGGTCTCCGTCACAGCACCTACGAGCAGCCGCTGCCCGCGTCGTTCGCCGCGTTGGCCGCGACCGCGCACAACGAAGGCCAGCCCATCAAGGGGCGCTGGCACACGTATCCCGAGATGGCCGCCGCCGGGTTGTGGACGACGCCGACGGACCTCGCGCTCATCGCCATCGAGATCCAGCGCGCGCTCGCCGGCCGCTCCGACAAAATTCTCGCGCCGGCAATGGCGCGGCAGATGGTCACGGCTCAGATCAAAAACCATGGGCTGGGGCCGGCGGTCGAGGGCACGGGTGCGACAGCCCATTTCAGTCATGGCGGCGTGGACGAGGGCTTTGAGGCATTCTGGGTCGCGTACGAGACGACGGGCAAGGGCGCGGTCGTGATGACGAACGGAGAGGGCGGTACCGCGCTAGCGATGGAGACCATCCGCGCGATCGCGCGCGAGTACGGCTGGCCGGACTACGCACCCAGGGAGCGCTCACTCGCCGCCGTCGATCCCCAGAAGCTCGCGGCCTACGTCGGCACGTACGAGTTTCACCCCACGCCCGCCGTGACCATCGAGTTCCTGGTGACGAGCGTGCAGGGCCGGCTCTACACGCTGCGGGAGGGCACTCCGAAGACGGAGTGGCTACCGTTTTCCGAGACCGAGTTTTTCCGCACGGATTCGGAGACCACGCTGCGATTCGTCAGGGACGAGCAAGGCCACGTCAGCGAGCTCCTCATCGATCAAGGCGGAGACGTCTATCGCGGGCAGAGGCTCAAGCCCACACAGTAGGCCTGGCACGCAAGTTGCCTCTGCTCCTTGGCATGCAGATCGACAACGCCTGGAACCTCCTGACCAGCAAGCTCATCGGATGGACGCGGGCGATCATCCTTCAACTCCCCAACCTGGCCGTCGCGGTGGCGGTGGTCGTTGTCTTCTGGCTGGTGGCGCGGCTGGGGCGCAATCTGGCCAAGCGCCTTCTGCACCGTGTTTCCCATAGCGAGCAGGTCACCTGGCTGGTCTCCCAGGCGGTCTTTCTGGCGCTCTTCACCTCCGGCGCCTTCATGGCCCTGGGTATCCTCGGGCTCCAGAAGACGGTTGCCTCCCTGCTCGCCGGCGCCGGCATCCTGGGCCTCGCTCTGGGCTTCGCGTTCCAGGACATCGCCGCGAACTTCATGGCTGGCATCTACCTGTCGGTGGAGCATCCGTTCCGCCGCGGGCACATGATCAAGACCAAAGAATGGCTCGGAATCGTGCAGCACGTGTCCTTGCGCTTCACCGAGATCCTGACGCAGCAGGGTGAGCTCGTACTCGTCCCCAACAAGCATGTGTTCGAGAACCCCATCGTGAACTACACGATCGGCGGGACCCGCCGGGTAGACCTGAGTATCGGCGTCTCCTACAGCGACGACCTGGAGCAAGTGAGGCAGGTGGCGCTCGCGGCGGTCGAGGGGATTCCCGGGCGGATGCCGGACAAGGAGGCGGAGCTGTTCTACGACCAGATCGGTGACAGCTCCATCACGTTCAACCTGCGTTTCTGGATCGAGTTCAAGACCCAGAGAGATTACCTGCTGGCGCGCAGCGAAGCGATCGAGCGCATCAAGCGCTCCTTCGAAGACCACGGCATCACGATCCCATTCCCCACCCAGACCCTCGATCTCGGAGACAAAGCCAGCGCAGCGCTCGCCCGCGAGCTGACGGCGGCCGGCAAGGAGTCGGAACAACGGGAGCAGTGATCGGGACGTTCAGGACGGTCGTTCGCAGAATCGTCCCCCGTCATTTCCAGACCGAAGCGAGTTATTGCCGGACCGTACCCCGTCATTGCCGGACCGCCCCGAGCCGGGGGACGATCCTACCGAGTCGTTGGCGGTCCCTACCGAGTTGGGGGAGGGCGGTACCCCGTCATTTCCGGACAGAGGTGAGTTATTGCCGGACAAGGGTGAGTTATTGGCGGACCGCCCCGACTCGGGGGAAGGCTCAGAGCCGTTCGAGCTGCTCGACCGTCCGCTCGTTGCGGACGTTCCCCGTGTTGAGCGTCGTGGCGGGCTCGAAGAGGAGGATGTGCGTCTCTTCTTCGGCTGACGGACGGTGCTCGACGCCGCGGGGCACGACGAGCATCTCTCCCTCTTCGAGGATGATGTCGCCGTCGCGCAGCTCCATCCGCAGGCGCCCCTTGATCACCAGGAACAGCTCGTCCTCGTCGTCGTGGTGGTGCCAGATGAAGGGGCCTTGCAGCTTGGCCAGCTTGACGGCCTGGCCGTTCAGCTCGGCGACCAGCTTGGGGGTGTAGTGCTCCTGGAAGAGCGAGAGCTTCTGGGCGATGTTGACTTTCTCCATGGTGAGAGCATATCTCCCCCGGTGCGCCTTGCAACACAATGCAGGGTGCCCTGGTCTATACTTCTACGAGGGCCAACGCTGATGACCTTGACTCTGGAAATCCCCAAAGAGCTGGAAACCGTGCTCGCCGCCGAGGCGGCAAGCCTGGGGCTGCCCCTTTCCGAGTACGCGCAGCGCCTGCTTGCGGCCGGAAGGGTTCCGGAAGCGGTTCCGAAGACAGGCGCCGAGCTCCTGGCCTACTGGCGGCGCGAAGGGGTGATCGGCTCCCGGCCCGATATCACCGACAGCCTGGAGCATGCACGCGCGATCCGGCGCAAGGCCGAGAAGCGGTCTCGCGTCCAATAGTCGATGCTCCTTCTGGACACCGACGTCCTGATTGATCTTCAGCGGGGCCGGCTGCCGGCGCTGGACTGGTTCGCCAGCCTCGCCGAGCTTCCCTCAGTGCCCGGACTGGTGGTCATGGAGCTCATCCAGGACGCCAAGAACACACAACAGGTGCAGCAATCCTTGAAACTGGTTTCGTTTCTTCCTGTCGTGTGGCCCACTCAGGCGGACTGCAACCGCGCGTTGACCGATTTCAAAGCCTACCACCTGTCTCACAGGTTGGGTCTGATCGACTCTCTGATCGCCGCCTGCGCGGTCGGACTCTCGGCGGATCTCTGCACCTTCAACCTCAAGCACTACCAGGTCGTCCCTGGCCTGACCACAAAACAGCCATACCAGCGCTGAGCCTCGCGAAGCCTCAGTCCAGCTCCGAGTCTCGGCCTCCTGAAACAGGCCCGGGGGCTCCGGCGTATTGACCAGCGAGACGGGAGACCATGAAGAGTATGACGAGAACGCGAATGATGTTTCTGACCGGGGCCGTCCTCTTGATGGGGATGCTGGCGACCGGTCTTGCGGCGTCAGCCGGATACGACGCGAAGCGCGATCCGGCGGCGGATGTTCGGGCGGCGGTGCAGGTGGCGCGGCAGAGCGGTCAGCGCATCCTTCTTGAGGTGGGCGGCGAGTGGTGTAGCTGGTGCCATGTCCTCCAGGACCTGGTGACGGGCGACAAGGAGGTCGGCACCCGGTTGCGCGAGGGATTCATCCTCGTCAAGGTCAACTGGAGCCCCGAGAACGAGAACACCCGGTTTCTGAGCGCCTATCCGCCGATTCCGGCCTATCCCCACTTCTTTGTGCTGGACAGCAATGGGACCTATCTGTGGTCCCAGGCCGGCGCCGACTTCGTGAAGGGGACGGGCTACGATCGCACCAAATTCCTCGCGTTCCTCAAGAAGTGGTCTCCGGCGTCTCCCCAAACCAAGAAGAAGAAGTAGCCACGGATCGGAGGGTTCGCCATGGAGCTGGTCATCGAAGGCGTGGGCAAGCGGTACAAGGGGGATTTCTGGGGATTACGCGGTTTCAGTCTCAAGCTGGAGCCTGGAGTTCTGGGGCTGCTTGGCCCCAACGGCGCGGGGAAGTCGACGCTCATGCGCATCCTCGCCACGATCACCAAACCGACCGAGGGGCGGGTGCTGTGGAACGGCGACGACATCGCCCGCTCGCCCGACGGATTGCGCTCGGTGCTCGGCTATCTGCCGCAGGACTTCGGCGTCTATCCGAACCTGACGGCGGAAGAGTTCCTGGAGTATCTGGCGGCGGTCAAGGGGCTCGCCGGCAGTGTCGCACGGCGGCGGATCAGCGAGCTGCTCGCGCTGGTCAACCTGACCGACGCGCGCAAGAAGCCGCTCGGCGGATATTCGGGCGGCATGAAGCAGCGCATCGGCATCGCGCAGGCATTGCTCAACGATCCGCGGCTGCTGATCGTCGACGAGCCGACCGTGGGGCTCGATCCCGAAGAGCGGGTGCGTTTCCGCAATCTGCTCTCCGAGCTTTCCGGAGAGCGGATCGTCATCCTGTCGACCCATATCGTGTCGGACGTCGAGGCGACGGCGAACGAGATCGCCATCGTCGATCATGGCCGGCTGTTGACCCATGCCGAGCCCGAGACGCTGCTGCGTGGCGTCGAGGGGACGGTGTGGGATTGGGTGCTGTCGAGCGCCGACCTGCCGGCCGCCCGCGAGCGTTGGAAGATCGGCAGCACCATCCGCCGGGCCGACGGCGTGCATGCGCGAGTGGTCTCACCAGTGCCGCCGTCCGCGAGCGCGACGCCGCTCGTGCCGACGCTGGAGGACGCATACCTGGCCGTGCTGGAGGGGAGCCGCGGACCGGCGGTCGCTTCGGGGATGCGGGAGGTGGCGTAATGAAAACCTCTCGTGTTCTCTGGCACATGCTGCGCGCCGACTTCCTGGAGCGAGTGCGGCGCTATAGCTTCCTCGTCACCCTCGCTGCCACCGTATGGCTGGGCTATCTCGTCGGCAGTGGCAAGCTCGGCCTGTGGATCGGCGGCGCCCGCGGCATCTTCAACTCGGCCTGGATCGGCACCGCCATGGCTCTGGTGATCAATACCTTCCTGGCTTTGTTCGGCTTCTACGTCGTCAAGGGTTCGGTGGACCGTGACCGCAAGACCGGGGTGGGGCAGATCCTGGCTACCACGCCGCTCGCGAAGCCGCTCTACACGCTCGGCAAGGCGGCGAGCAACTTCGCCGTCCTGGCCAGCATGGTGGGTGTGCTGGCGGTGGCTTCGGTCGTCATCCAATTCACGGCGGGAGAGGATCCGCACGTTCATCTCGCGACCCTTCTGATGCCGTTCGTCTTTCTCTCCCTGCCGCTGATGGCGCTGGTGGCGGCGACCGCCGTGCTGTTCGAGACGACGCCCGGCCTGCGCGGCGGTTTCGGCAACATCGTCTGGTTCTTCCTCTGGACGGCGGGACTGGCGAGCGGGATCGGTAGGCCCGACACCAACGATTTGATCGGCATGGGCCAGGTGTATGGCAACCTGATGCGTGCCTTCCAGGCGAGGTTCGGGACGGTGCCCAAAGGCTTCGTTCTCGGCGGCGTCGAGCACACGGAGCCGGTCAAGACGTTTCTCTGGAACGGCCTCGACTGGACGGTGAGCACGATGGCCGGCCGTCTGATCTGGGCAGCCCTGGCAGTGGGCGTCGCCTTCCTGGCAGCCCTCTTCTTCGACCGCTTCGATCCGTCCCGAGGTGGCCTGCGGCGGCAGAGCGGGGTCGCCGGCACGAACGGCGAGCTTATCGAGCTGAAACCGCCCATCGCGGCTCGCCCGGAGCCCGTCACCTTGACTCCCATCCCAAACGGAGGAGCAAGCTTCCGCTTCATCGCGGTTCTCTTCGCCGAGCTCAAGCTCGCTTTGAAGGGGCAGCGCTGGTGGTGGTACGCCGGAGCGGCGGGTCTTTTCATCGCCGGCTTGGCCAATCAGCCGCAAGCCGTGAAGGAGATCGTCCTCCCGCTCACCTGGATCTGGCCGATTCTCGTCTGGTCTCCCCTGGGCACGCGAGAGTCGCGCTTCGACACCGGCGGACTGCTCTTCTCCTCCGCCCGGCCGCTGCTGCGCCAACTGCCAGCCACCTGGCTCGCCGGAGTGTTCCTGGCGATGGCGACCGGCTCCGGCGCGGCGGTCCGTTTCCTCGCCGCCGGCGATCACACCGCTCTCGGCGCCTGGCTGGTGGGCGCGTTGTTCATCCCGACGCTCGCTCTGGCTCTGGGCGTCTGGAGCGGCACGAGCAAGCTCTTCGAGGTGCTTTATCTGGCGATCTGGTACATCGGCGCCTTGAACCACGTCTCCACGTTTGATTACCTGGGAGCGTCGAAGACCGGCGCGGCGGAAGGGATGCCGCTGATCTATCTGGGGCTCACCGCGGCGCTGGCCGTGGCCGCGGTGGCGGGACGGCGGCGGCAGTTGGCGGGGTAGGGTGGGCCCTCACCCCCACCCCTCTCCCGGCTCCCCCCGCCCGCCCCCGGGAGAGGGGAGACCAGCAGAAAAAACAGGTGTGGGGCGACAGCCCTCGCTCACCTTTCGGTCGGAGCGACGGGGCGCCGTTGCTGTTGCTTGTCTCCCCTCTCCCGGGGCTGGGTGGCGGGAGCTGGGAGAGGGGCGGGGGTGAGGGCCCCCCTACACGATCCGCGGAAACGGCTGCGCCGCCATCTTGCGCGAGATCAGCATCGCGACTTCCAGGGCCTGCTCGTAGTTGAGGCGCGGGTCGACCTGGGTGTGGTAGGAGCGTTGGAGGTCTTCTTCGGAGAGGCCGCGGGCGCCGCCGACGCATTCGGTGACGTTCTCGCCGGTGAGCTCCAGGTGGACGCCGCCGAGGTGGGTTCCGGCCTGTTTGTGGAGGTCGATGGCCTGGTCGAGCTCGCCCAGGATGGCGTCGAAGCGCCGCGTCTTATAGCCGCTCGCGGTCGACTCGGTGTTGCCGTGCATCGGATCGCAGACCCAGAGGACTTTCCTCCCCGCCTGTTGCACCGCGTTGAGGAGCAGCGGCAGGCCGTCGGCGATCTTCTTCTGGCCGAAGCGGTGGATGAGAGTGAGGCGGCCGGGTATCCGGTCGGGGTCGAGGATGCCGATCAGCTCCATGAGCTTTTCCGGCGTCGTTCCCGGGCCGACTTTGATCCCGATGGGGTTCGCGATGCCGCGGAAGTACTCGACGTGCGCGCCGTCCGCCTGGGCCGTGCGCATGCCGATCCAGGGGAAGTGCGTCGACAGGTTGTACCAGCCCGGCCGCCGCGGCACCTTGCGGGTCTGCGCCTGCTCGTAATAGAGGTGGAGCCCTTCGTGGCTGCTGAAGTAGTCGACCCGGCTCATCGTGGCGACCGGCCGGTCCGCCAGGGTCTCCAGGAAGAGGAGCGACTGGCTGATCGCCGCCACCAGCCGCTGATACTCCTCGGCGTGCGGGGAGTGCTTCACCCAGTCGAGGTCCCAGTACTCCGGATGGTGGAGGTCCGCGAAGCCGCCGTCGATCAGGCCGCGGATGAAGTTGAGCGTCAGACCGGCCCGCTCGTAGCCGCGCAGCAGGCGCTCGGGGTCCGGCGTGCGGTCGGCGAGCGTGTAGGGCGGACTGTTGATCAGCTCACCACGGTAGGACGGCAGGGAAGTGTCTCCCCGCTTCTCCATGTCGTCGCTGCGTGGCTTCGCATACTGACCGGCGAAACGCCCGACGCGGACCACCCGGCGCTGCGTGCCGTGGATGAGGACGAGGCTCATCTGCAGCAGGATCTTGAGCTTGTTGGCGATGACGTCCGACGTGCAGTCGGCGAAGCTCTCGGCGCAGTCGCCCCCCTGGAGGAGGAACATCTTGCCGTCTGCCGCATCGGCGAGCTGCGACCTCAGGTGCTCGATCTCCCAGGACGTGACGAGCGGAGGCAGGCGCGACAGGTCCTGCATCACCTGCTCCAGACGGGCGGTGTCCGGGTACGTGGGCTGCTGCAACGCAGTCTTCTTCTGCCAGGAAGTCGGGCTCCAGTCGAGGCTCATGGTGACCGAGAACTGTACACCAGAAGACCTCCTGTAAGATGCCCTGGATGACTGACGAAGAACCGCTCCTCCCTTCGATTTCCGACTTGATCGACCGTGCCCTCGAACGCGTCCCCGATGCCCACCGGGGGCAGGTCATGGAGTCCGTCCGCGCGCTCAAGGAGATGCTGATGGAATCGCGTCCGCCGAAGCTGATGATCGTGGGCCGCCGCGGCGCGGGGAAGTCCTCGCTGATCAACGCCATCTGCGGCGGACCGGTGGCGGCCGTGGGCTCCGTGCTCTCCACCACCGGCCAGCCCACCTGGTACACCGCGCGCAGCCCGCGCGGCGACCTGTGGGTGCTCGACACCCGCGGCCTCGGCGACAGCACGCAGCCCGAGTCGGCCAACTTCCGCAACGCCCTGGACGAGATTCGCACCGCGCTGACCAAGGACTACCCGGACGCCATCCTCTTCCTGGTCAAGGCGAAAGAGGTGGACTCGCACATCGCCCAGGACATCGCGAACGTACGCGAGATCCGCCAGTTCCTGCACAGCAAGCACCGCTATGACGCGCCTGTCGTGGCCGTGGTCACCCAGGTCGACGAGCTGGACCCGAAGCGGATCGAGCCGCCGTACGACAACGAGACCAAGAAGCAGAACATCCGCACCGCTGTCGAGGCGGTCGAGAAAGCGCTCCGCGACAACGGGATCGCCCTCGCGAGGGTCATCCCGGTCTCTGCTTACGCTGAATACGGAGAGGACGGCCGGCGGAGCTACGACAACTACTGGAACCTCGAAGACCTGGTCGAATACCTCGTCGAGGTCCTGCCGCAGAGTGCCCAGATGCAGATGGCGCGCCTCTCGCGTCTCAAGAGCGCGCAGGCCAAAGCCGCCCGCAGGATGTCCGGTGCCGCCGCCACCATCGCGGCCGGCATCGCGGCGACGCCCATCCCGGTGGCGGACATCTTTCCGATCACCGCTCTCCAAATCGGCCTCATCACCGGCATCGCCTACCTCTCGGGTCGCGAGCTCTCGCGCAAAGCCGCGAAGGAGTTCCTGGTCGCCCTGGGGGCCAACCTGGGAGCCGCCTTCGCGCTCCGCGAGCTGGCCCGCGCGGTCGTCAAGTTCGCCTTCCCGGGAGGTGGAGAAGTCATCTCCGCCGGAGTCGCCTTCGCCGGCACCTGGGCCCTCGGAGAGGCCGCCATCGCCTACTTCGTGGAGAACCGCACGATTGAGGAGGCGAAGACACGGTTTCAGAAGAAG
>Ga0307508_10005011_pt1 | contig 12732 bp, 15 predicted proteins | sample 9_EM_MG_FD_203089 | JGI IMG/M metagenome (GOLD analysis project Ga0307508, IMG submission 203089) | Populus trichocarpa ectomycorrhiza microbial communities from riparian zone in the Pacific Northwest, United States - 9_EM | ecosystem: Host-associated > Plants > Roots > Unclassified | place... | reverse complement strand
AACCCTTATCGGGAAAGCCAAGAACGCCTATGCCTCCCTCTCCATCTGGATCATGGAGAAACTCGAGATCTGGACGGCGCCAAAGGACGACAGGCAGATCGCATGGATCCTTGGAATTGGTTGGGCGTGCTGTGGCGGTGGTCTCGCAGGTGGATGTCTTGTGTTTGCCAAGGCTACGTACGTGCCCTTCGTCCAAGTTACCCTCGGTTGTTCTGAGTCCTTGTAGCGTCAAATTGCTCACCGGGAGTCTCTCGCATGAGAACCCAGGGAATCAGTTTGGGCATATTGCACCCATCTTCACAATCATTTTCTTGGCCATCACAGCGGTCTTGCAGATCATCTGTCTCAACCGTGGACTGAAAGTGTATGATTCCACGCTCGTCGTACCTGTGTTCTATGGTGTCTACACTGCTACGGGGTATGTCTCTCTCTTCCCCCACGGCCTCTGCTTACCCGTTACATGTAGTTTTTTGGACTCGCTCATCTTCAATAACCAAGTCGATGCCTACAAGCCCTGGATTCTCTTCCTCATTTTCGCTTCTATCGTGATCCTGATATCGGGTGTCGTCCTTCTGACACACAAGAAGCCTGAGCGATCCCAAAGGAATATTGCGCCATCACAGACAACGGGTGCACGATCTGCCAAGAACAGTGAGGAGGACGAAGCACAGGCGCTGCGGGTGCCAGAAGAGGGGGAATCATCAACCCACGAGCTGTGGCAACTCGGAGACATGAGTGACGACGAGGACGGCGTCGACGCTGATACCACTGGGAAACCTACCCCGAGGGGAGTGAATGGGTCTGCAGATAGCGGTGTGGAGGGGCGAGAAGAAGGGCGTAGATTGATTCAGGACGAGGACGAGGACAATGCCCGGCCCCGACGATCATCGTCTTCGGATGCGACGCTTGCCCGTAACGACGGCCACGACAAGGACAAGGACGAGTTTGGGGAGTGGAACGAGGGTGGTAAAGATTACAGTATATAAGGATCTAATTGTGAAGCGATACTATGTATACACCCTGACGCGTGTGTGGCTGATCCCGTGGTTGACTCCACGCCCACAACACGACTCGCGCCCCCGCTGCGAACATGGCCAACAAAAGCGACAGCCAAGACAAGGACATTGACGAACTCGACGACGACTTTGGCTCCGAGGATGAGAACGCGGATCCAAACGTGTTTCGGATAAGCCATGCATTGACGCCCCCCTCCGCTATGAGCTACAGCGCACAAGAACTCCACAGTGAGCTGACCGACGTTCTTGTCTAGCGTCTCCCTAATATCCCATAGCTTTTATTCACGAAGGGTATATCGACCTCAACCCCAGCTACCAACGAGGTACGTTTTCTGCGCCGCCGCCGTCGCGGCGTCGTTCATCGTGACAGGGCCCGTTCGTAGACGTAGTCTGGCCAGAGAGCAAGCAGATTGGACTCATCGACTCTATTTTCCGCAATTTTTACGTGCCACCGGTCATATTTGCAGTTCAAAAAGACGACGACGGAGAGACAGTGAGGGTGTGTGTCGATGGTAAACAGAGGCTGACATCAATACAAAAGTTTCTCGACGGTTTGGTGAGCGACCATGTCTGCTTTTTTGGTCTCTCCCGTTTGACTGGCATATCGTCACAGATACCTCGTGAGTGCAACGCCCCCAGGTTTTGCCGTGTCTCGTGCTGATGAAAATTTCGTCAAGACCGTGATGCACGCACCAAGAAGAGCTTCTGGTTCGTCAGATCCGATGCACAGAAGACGACACGCCTGGAAATCCCTGACCAGTGGAAACGACGGTTTGCCGAAACGAGGATCACATGTGGTCAGTTTGTCACTACACGACCGTCCCCCATCATTCACGCCCTGTCACCAGTCGAGTATCATAACCTCCCACCGGGCACAGAGAGAGAAATTTTCCAACGGGTGCAGCTTGGGATGAGCTTGACCGCCGCAGGTGCGGATCCATCCAGGTATCCAAGGATGATCGAGTCTAATGCCATGTAGAAAAACTGCAAGCAATTTCCTCGTCTTGGGCAGATTGGATAGGCGACCTCGAACTGCGACACGTCAATTGTGAAGGTGGCCTCGCCGAAGTCCTCGAGTGGGATACGCGACGTGGCCGCGATTTTCAATGCATCGCACAAATGGTATTCTGTTGCGATCTGTTACCGGAACACGGCCTGCCCACGGCCGCCAAACTTGAAAAATGGCTGTCGCGCGTAGACAAGCCAAACCAAGTGTTTATGAACAATATAGGCGAGGTGTTGAACGAATTCGGGTACATCGCCACGACGCCCAAGCTCGATGTGGCCTTTGAACAGGTCGATAAGCGCGTCGCACCTGTCGAATTCGTATTTATTGGTACGGTCATGCCCGACTTGTGATGCCCAGTCGTTGTTGATGCTTACTTTCTTGCCCCTTCCTAGGGACGCTACTCTACATTCTTCGAGAACATTCACACCACGAGCGGGCAAACGCCGTCTTGCACATGCGCCTACGAATCCGAGAACAATTCCGCGACGTTCGAAACAATGGGGTTGTCTGCAAGGCGCTCTGGAATTTCATCGAGAGTCTCATGGGACCGACTGGTCTCAAAATTCTCTCTAACAAGAAAGGCTATTCTGTCGCAACACCCAGTTCTCAGCGGAAACGCAAAAAGGTGGATGACGAAGACCAGGACGAAGAGTATCACCCTTCCCCTGTTAGGACCTTGAGCCAGGGTGTGAAAACGCGAGGAAAAGGACGAAAGATGGGGGAGTAGTGGCAAGGATAGCATTGCATTTAGGCGACTCTTTCGGTTGGAATACCTTGTTGTAACCCCTACTTGACGCGTAATACATTATCACTAATCTGTTACGACACAAATGCTTGCTTAAAGAGGAGGTAAGAAATACAATCGTGCGACGGCTTTTGAAAGTGTGGGGTTTTCATGCTGCCTGGGGGTGCAGTCTCTGTCAGACCACCTCTGGCCAGTCGACAGCGATAAAACGTGTCGGCTCCCTGCGGAAAGCATCCAGCCCGACGTCGATCCATCCGGAACGCGTTCAACGTTGCGACCTAATTGTTGTAGCCCACTCTTGCAGTGTACCAAGTACCCTCCGGTGTCGTCATCGCACGTGCAAACTTGAGCAATAACTTGTCCCGCTCTTTCGAATTCACAGCAATGTCAGAGAGAAACGGTTCGATCTCGTCGCTCCTCCATCGTGGGCGGGTCAGGAACAGCTCTGCAAAGCGTGCAGCGGGATCTGTCGGGAGGGTGGACGCGGCAAGGTAACTTAATGTCGCGCCTGAGATGTCGTTGGCGTTTCGAAGGTAGTTGCCCTGGCGTTTGCATGAGCGCTCGCATCAGGGTCCCCGAAAAGAAGTAGGGGAGGACGTACCGAGAGTAGCTGGAGCGAGACGGCCGACTCGAACGCATCGCCGACGGCGTTCTTCCATTTGGTCATGAATTCTGTCTCCAGTATGGGTTCGTGCTTTGCTCACGACGCCATGTCAACCGGAGAGGAGGGAGGAGCGATGAGAGGAGGGCACCTTGTAGTGTCTGAGGATCCCTAGTCCAATCTCTGCGACCGCTGCGTTAACGTCCATCTTCCACGTGCCCTCCTCTACCTGGCCGAACCAAGACATGACCTGGTTCGACACGTCCCGTGGGATGTCGTGATCGTCCGCCAGCGCAGACACCAAGTCATCGACTGGTGCAGCTTCGTGCGAAAGGCTCAGCGATATGAGGTAGTTGAGAAGGAGTTCCAGAATCGTGTTCAAATGTACAGGCGCGATCGGTCGAAGGTAGCCTGCGTGTATCAAGAACACAGACGAGTGAGACGACAACCACGGTCGAAAAGACAATACAGACCATCGAGGACGAGGATCCGCCGTTCCTTGAGACCGAGCCCCAATTCAGAGTCGCTCGCTTGGATCTCCCCTCGTGCCTGCTCGTAGCTGTACCTCGGAAGCGTCGCCTGGAAGTTGCACGTGTCAGAAACTATTCAGATATGCCCACCACCGTGGGGTGGCGTTGGCGACGTGACTGACGCGTCGATCTTCGTCCCCCTCGTCGTACTCCATCCCTCGAAGGAGTACAGACAGCTTGTGTAACTTGGGAACGGACGGTGCCAACTCCAACACCTCGTGCAGCTGATCGCGGACGTGAACCGTCCCGTCCGGATCTGTCCTCGACGGGGTCACGACGAGCACCGAGTTGGAGAGTACGACCGAGCGGAGGGTGTACGTCTTGTCTGCTGTGCATATCACGGCGTCCTCGGTGGGGTGTCCTTTGATGGAGAGTCTGTCCTGGATGAAAACGATGGCATGCGGGTGGCTGCATCACTTACATTGGCCGGGATGGTTTGGTCTCTGCCGCAGAATCGATGAGCTGGCACAGTTCGGGTGGAAGTTCTATGAGGCGGAACGCGCCTGCGTCTTGATCAGTCGACGGGGAAAACCTGAGCTCGAGTTTGCTCATCTCAGTAAGAGTCAAACACGCGTTGCGAACCAAATCATCCTGAATGTCCTACCAATACAACACTAGTAATATGTATGTGGAAGAGTCAAGACGACAAAAACGTCTCATAAATTACAACGAATTCTGCTCTACAGGATGGAACTTGACTCTGACTTCTGAAACCTCCCCCCTCGCTTCCTTAAGTAGCTGGGTAATCTCTTGCTCCAACTCAGAGGTGGCGAGGACGGTCATCGCGTGAGGTACGTCGACGGTGAGGTCGACGTTTATCAACGATCCAGCTCGCTTCGCTCTCAACTCCTTGATTGCGAGTACGCGAGCGCCTTCCGAGACAGCAGTGACATTGTCACTGCGCTGAAGCAGAGGGTCCAGCGCACGCAAAAGCTTATCTCGCGAGCTCTTCGAAATCCCAGCATCGGTCAACTCGGCAAATGCGCCTCCAAACAAGTCCACGCCTTGCTTCAGGATGACAAACGACACGAGCAGCCCTATAATCAAACCCTGCATGAGTGATCGCGTGGGATTTATTACGGATCGCCAACGTACCTCCAAGTGGGTCGAGCGGCAGGGCTGGGAAGATGGACGACCCCAGGATGGCAAACAGCGCGACGAAGCTCGAGTATGCGTCACTCCGGTGATGCACCGCATTCGCGTAGAGTACAGGGCTGTGTTCTTCGTCGGCAACCTTTTTCGTGACGCGATACAACCATTCCTTTAACAATACGCTGACAGCTGCAAACCATGCAGCGTTGGGATCAAGTACATCCACGTGTGTATGTGCATGCCCGACGGATGGAACGTGGTGACCGACAGAGGCAACGTGTTCTAAGATGTCGTGAAGTTGACCAGGAGGGAGGGTGGGCGCAGTCCCCGAGAGAGCCTCCATCAAAAGATGGTAAGAATGAAAACCTATGCCAAGTGCACCACCGATCAAAAGAAATGAGACCGTTGTCGTTCCGAGCGTTTCGAACTTGGCAAAGCCATAAGGGTATCTTTCAGAAGGTGGTTTTCTAGATAGTTTCCAGCAGAATAAGGTGACAAAGTCACCCAACAGGTCTTGAGGGATAGCAATGAGTATACTCGTTGTGGCACAAGGAACAAACGCACCACTCAGTGAGTGACCTGCGTCGGCAAGCAGTGATGCAGAATGCATGTACCAGCCTGCAACTCCCTTTGCACTAGTCAATCCAACATTAACGAAAAGCCCGAGTAAAGTTATTCGACTGCCCCGGTCGCCTGCATCACGCGTGTAGAGCCAGAACACAATGTCCAGCAAAGGACAACTCACCCTTTCCTTCCAAGACATGTATTATCTGTTCCGCACCATGAGCGTGGTCGTGATCATCATGCGAATGCGAATGAAAGATGGAGTGAGAATGGTCACTGGGGTGTTCATGACTATGGTCACAACCGGCGCTCGGTGTGCTTTGCTCGGCGCTGCTCGCATCGTTGCCTTTGGGCGCACCTGTTGAACTGGGCCTTTGTTGCGACATGAATGGGGAAATCCCTGCGCTTGTGAGTGGTGCTGAACGAGATGCCAACGAAGACCTAGAGACACGACACGTTGGCATCGCGTGTTTATAAGGCTCGTGCGACGTGCAACACTGGCGCGGTACCTTTCGATCGGGAGTACTCCACCCTGCGATCTTACTCTCGGAGCTGTGCACGCGCTGTGGATGACCTCCTTGCTCCGTGGGTGGGGTGGGGTAATAGAGGAGTAAGAGTACAGGGTTCCAGGATAAAGAGTGCGACTTGGCGCTGTCTTGCCACGTAGCCGAGCCAGGTTGGAGATCAGGGCAGCGCGTCGCGATGGACAATAATGCTGTCCTAGAGCCAACAGCAACTTCATGAATCCAATCCGTTGGCGAACAAGAGGGAGTGCTGCAAGCTTCGAGGCTATAGCACTACATCGACCATGTGTCGTATGTTCAAGTTCAGGCCGATTCATCCGAGCGCAGTCTGGGACTGTCCCAGGCTCACTAGAGTCGTGCCTACAGGAGACTACCTTTTCCAATCCATTCCCGTCTCTTGGTCACTTGGACGACATACACTGGTACAGAGATATATGAATATAAATTCGCCCCACAAGACTCCCCTGATTCTGGCCGTTACGCGTCATAGATGCTTTCCAGCAATGCTTCCACTCTGGGCTGATATTCTTCTAGATCGTACCCTGGTGACTTTTCCAAGGCCAACTTTGCAATGGTTGGCAAGTTAGCCCTCGGGACATTGTATGATGCGAGCGTGCGATGCAAACCCAGGCCGCGCACGAGTCTGGTTGAATAGCCTTCAGTCCCGGTCGGGCAAGTTCGGAAGAAGCACGCATACTCATCAATCTTGCTTCCCAGTCGTTTGACATCTCCCTCGACTGAGCCAGTAGTGGGTTCCCGCAGATAGAACAGCGCTTCTGCAAGTGCTGCCTTATCTTCCGGACTTGCGGTATCGGCTTTAAGAGCGACAACCGAAGCGAGCGTCAAACACTTTCAAAGCTCTTAAGACCCAAGTCCTCGGATCAAAGACCTCCCCCACTCACAGATGTGATCCCGTGCGGAATTCCGTAGGTCGCTCCAAGTCTGTGACCAAGCGAATGTGATAATCCAAGGGTACTAGGGAGGATTGTGAGAAATCGCTCTTTTATTGTGGTACGACCTGAGTCTCCTTACCCGTATTCCACCTTTAGAGGCCAAAGACTCATCCATGCCGCTATCAACAGTTTCTGTCTCGCTTCCAAATTCCCAGGCTGTGCCTTACTCTCTGGGAGATACTTGAAGAGGTCGGACAAAGCGGCGTAGCAGAGAACCTTTATGGGATATGGCAGTATTGGGTAGTAAAGGTTCTCTGTGGTTCAACATGAGCCTCTAACGCCGAACTGCATGTAGCGGGGACCACGGCATACCAACAGCATGGTCTAAAGCTCGAATGCCCGTCGATAGCCTGCATGTACCTCATGTTGAGCACGAGATGAGAGACAAGGCCACGAGGCGTACCATAGTTCCTCCGGAGTGGCCACCGTCAACTCAGCATCGAGAATGATGCCAGAAGGGGCAATCATGGGGTCGGAAACGCTGACCTTGTTGCCTTGCTCGTCGGTGTATCCAGCACCGCCCTGATGGAATGAATCATGGATAGGGTTTTTTGATGTGCCATGACAAACTCACCCTGTACTCAGCTGCACTCAGGGTGGTCGGAATAGCAATATGATTGAGAAATTTGCCCCGGTTCTGCTGCTGAAGACGATAAACGATAGCTTTTGCTGCATCGATTGGCGAGCCACCTCCGATGGACACGATGATATCGGCGCCTGCAGCTCTGAACGCCTCGATGCCGCGGTTGATGCCTTGGACAGGAGCATGCTGCCCTATCTCGGAGAAGGTCGCAGCAAAGGCACCGTTATCATTCAATATTCGTTCAACGTTGGCAACCACGTTTGTCTTGGAAATAGAGCGTACGTCAGCGCGGAGGATGAAGTGAGTGTAAATTCATAAAGGTTGACCTTCTCCCGGAGCGACTTGCCAGTGACGATGAACGCCCTGCTACCACCTAGGACGGAGAGTAATTTTGGGAGGGCTGTGTTCACACAGCCTGGTCCGTAGTATACGCCTTTCAACGTGTCGTGATAGACATAGAATCCATGCAGATTGCTGTTGGTGTTGGCCATTTGGGATCAGTGAGTACGAACACGCTTCGGTCACGGTGCTGGTCGATAGCTGCGATGTCGGCGGTATTGAACGTTCGTCCCGGATGCGGAACGTGATTGGTCTTTACCCCGAATGCTATCTGCAGGTGATCTGCCCTCCGATTTCACAAAAAGTGTATAACGGGCGACTTGACTGTGAGGGGATATGATACTGGTATGCGTGGGTTGAGATCTGGCTCCGCAAATCAACGTGTGCATCGACGAGGCTCGACTCCGTCGGATCCCCTGCAGAGCCCAGGTCGACGGATTTGGAGGGGCCCGATTTCCTGGACTCAAGGGTTCGTTGTGATCCCCTCGGATGCGCAGGGTCACCTTTCGTAGTTGAACAGGCGGCAGTTTCAGGTAGTTTGTAATTCCATCCTGGAAGATGATGGTTCTCGGAAAGAAGAAGACGCGTGAATTACTACATGGTACTCTCGACTGGCTACGCGTCAACGGCTCAGGCGATGTGGCAAGAGTGGGGGAACATTCTGTGGCATCGCATCATGACAAGGACGCGCCACTTCCTCTTCGGGGCGACTTCGCGGCAGAGCAGACAAGCGCTCTGGACAGGGGTCAAAGTGCATCATCAGAATTCGGGGCCAACGCGGGGTAAGGTGGCTTGTTTCGAAGCGGGCTGTGGGGCTCTCCAGCTATGACTGTCTTATCTCCAGTCAATCTCCTCTTCAGTGGAAGCTCGGACCGGGATGCAAGGGCCACACCTCCATGGGAACCCACGGGGCCCTGGACAAGACACCTTTGTGGCCACCAGTAAACAGTAATTCAGTTGGGTCGAGTCGGTGTTTGAGTTGGCTGCCACGGCAATTTCCCGCGACTCGATTTGGACGTGTCAACTCAGTCATGCCCCGCATTCTGTCGGGATCCTGGCCATCGTGTCTTCACAGTCACTTCTTCAAAAAGTCATGGCAGGTGTCATCCGCAGCCAGGCGGTTCGTGACAGAACCCAACCCGGAGCAAGAAAGCAAGGATTTGCCCGACTTTGATCCCGCCCCCTCGTTTCGACTGACCATGGCCCCCAATCCAAAATGGGAGCCTTGCCAAGGAGCATCGCGCGACAAGGAACTCGACAGGGCCTGGACACACGACTTGCATGGTGTGAAGACATGGAATCCGGTCATGATGCCTTCCAGGTATGTGTCATCCATGCGGACCTGGTGGGCCACGAATGCCGTCGGCGTTGATCCATCAAATTTAACTTTGTTTCTGTGCATGTGGGATTGACTTTATGTCTCACACAGGCGTGTGCATTCATTATTGACCAGTGCGGTCGTCCCTCGGCCGATTGCGCTGCTCTCGACAGTCTCCACCAATGGACGACCTAACCTGACACTGTCCAGGTGAGCACGTCGGGCTGGATCACAACCCATGCACTAAGCCCCGGGCTGGCCGGGTATAGCTACTTCTCGCTGGTGGGCCATATTCCTTCCCTCCGCGCTACGTTACGTAGTCATCCATTTCCAAGGTTGCGCACAATCCCCCACTTCTCAGCATTTCATTTTCGGTGACGTCGCAGAAACCGGAAGAGACCCGAGCGAATATAATGGCAACCAAGGAATTCACGGTCAGCCTTGTTAGCGAGCCCTTCGTGGAAGCAGCGAATGTGGTATCCACCGACACACCGGAACACGTGGATATGTGGGCTTTGAGTGGACTGACGATGGCACGTAGTGTGAGTCGATTGTTATTGGTCAAACCCCGATGGAACATATCACACGACAACCTTTTAACAACATGCGTTTGCTCGCTTTGGACGAATTTCAGTCGGATGTGAGGCCTGCATGGGTAAAGGAGAGTGGGGCAGGCTTCGAATGCAAGGTATGTGAGATGCCCGCTTGGTCGGGTCAGCTGATGGATCGGTCGGTGATATAGCTGTATCACGCATTTGATATCCCCGAGCCAGAAACGGGAACGGTGACCCAAACGATGATGCTGGGACTCATCAAGCGCATTCACGTGCGCAGATCCGTGTTGGGCACGGACGGAACCATCGACCCGGCGAGGCTTCGCGCTGTGTCACGCGTTGGGGGGTCCAAGTACGCGCGGATCGGGGAGGGGTTTGAGTTGAGGCGCCCCAACTGGAGTGGGGTCAAGGAAGGGTATAGAAGAAGAGGCAGGGGTGACAGGGGACGGGCGGGGGTGAGCCCTGGATAGATTCCATTCTGGAAGATCTCGCATATGGAAGGGGTTGATGCGATTCCGAGGGGATGGAAATAGTAGACATGTTCCCGAGCGCAGGGCACGCCCCGGGAAGCAAGGCAGGGAACTTGCGCTGATCTGGAGAAATGAAAAGCACGCCGTGTGCCGCGTTCCTTATCGATGCTGACGCGCCCGCTGTGAAAAAAAGAGCGCACACCCGCGAGGCAAAGGGTGGCATGCGGATCCAGATCAGGTCTGGTTATATAGTGTACTGCTGCTACGACGCTGCCCGACGACGGGGACGACGACGGGGACGTGTCCAATTGTTGCGGTGTTGTTGTTGCCACGTGTGACCCCATTCGCTTCTCTCTCCTCGGCCCGTTCTCTCTTTCTTTCTCTCCTCCATATCCTGCGCATACATCCACCCCCGCCACCCGGCGCACGGTCGCACATCGACCCCGTACGTGTCTCTCCCCGTCCTCCTTGCCTCTGAGCTCACCACCAACAGCCCTCGCGCGCCAATGGACGACCCCGCCTCGGTCGCAGAACAGCGCGCCAATGCCGTCGCAAAGCTCCGGCGCGCCGCGTCCCTGCCCCGCATGAAAGACGGCAGACGCCCTCCAATGCACATCGAAGCCGTGAGCGACGGAGAGAGGTTCCAGGCAGAGGACGAGCAGGACGTCCCCGAGCCCACCGACCACCCATCCACCCCCGATCCCAGACCTGACACTCCCTCACAACAGAAGCCCGCCACACCCGAACCATCTGCCTCTGGCCGCAAACGCCGGAACAGGTCCCGCTCCCGCTCCAGGGGCTCGAGAGACTTCAAGGGTAAAAAGCCTCCCCAGTCTCCCCTACCCCACTCAGTCACACCGAGCAACGACTCCTCCCCGGACGATTCACCCCCATCCCCTTCACCTGCCTTGCTTCAGCCCTCCGTCGTCGCACCGATACCCTCCTACTTTTCTACTCCTCCTGCGTCGAGAGTCCTCATGTCCCCCAATTTCTTATCTCCGGGAGCACCCCTCCTCTACCCCAGCACCTCACCACCCACGCCCTTGATGCCCACCCTAGATGCTATACAAAAGGGTCTTTTGCGCTCGAACAGCGTGGCTGCGCGTATGCAGGCTCTTCACAAGCTCACGGGTGGCAATCTCGAATCTCAAGATTCCGCGTTTCCTTCTCCGTCCACATCTCCACAGCCTGGTCTGGTAAGGCTTGGCCGTAATAACACCGTCTCGGGCGGTGAACGCTCCGTTGCCCGCATGAAGCTCTTTACCGCGCTTGGCGAAAGGATCAAAGAGGCCGACGAAGCTACTAGCGGAGGAGAGGAACGCCCTGCAGTCTCTACCCATGCAAAACGAAGACGTCGCAGATCAGCGCGGAACTCGGCCAGCAAATCCAACCAGGCTACGGCTACCGATGAATCCGAGGTGGTATCTACTTCAACAAGTACCCCGACCCACCCCTCGATGCCTCTACCCTGCACCCAACAATCACTCACAGAACCCATCCGCACAGCTTCCACAACGCCTATCCCTGTTCAGCCTATATCCACTCCCAATACCAACCCTGATGAGTGTATTGCGGGCAGCCGTCAGACAACCCCTGTCCGTGCTGTGCCTAACCAGTGGAAGCGGAGAAGTATAGTCGTCGAACAGGACGACGATGTGACTGTCCCTCCACAGTCTACCTATCCTGGACTCCCCACTACTCCGGGGCGCTCATCTCCTGGGCCCCACCAACGGTTGCCTCACTCGTCAGATGCCCCATCGATTGAATCATCCGACTCGGTCACGGACGATGTCGGCGTACCGCTATACCTTTCGGTCAGTTCTCCGTCGAGGCAAGATCTCTTCCCGTCCAGTCCATTTGCTACACCCCATAAGGAAGTTTCATTGTCTTCGCGCGATGAGGGGGATGACATGGAGTCCGAGGAGCCTGAGGAAGTTGTGTACCCTGCCGAACATCTTCGGCGGTCTCCCTACCATGACGCTTATGACAGACAGATAAGCTGGGTCGCAGACCCAGGTCAGTTTTCTCACCATTGCTCTACTCCATGATAGGGGTGCTGATATTCTTTAGTTCCGGAGTCCAATATTGCTGTCCATAACGAAGACGATGAGGACGAGGAACAGTTGCGTGGCGTGGTCGAGGAAGACGACGATCAGATCCCTCCAGAATCGCCTCACGAGGAATCCTGTCCTCAGATTGAGGAATCGTCGCCTCGCGCATCGTCAGATTCCAAGGAGCTTGTGGTCGACATCGAGCCATCCCTTGAACAATCTTCTGCCGCGAGTTCCCATGATTCTTCGTCACAAACAACAACATTGGGCACTACTTCACCACTCGTTGTCGGTGACGAGTCGGATTCCTCGCAGCAAGCTTACCCTCAGCGTCTTTCGGTCGCGTCGCGCATACAGAGCGATCGATCACCCCTGGCTAACGA
>Ga0307508_10005010_pt1 | contig 12734 bp, 11 predicted proteins | sample 9_EM_MG_FD_203089 | JGI IMG/M metagenome (GOLD analysis project Ga0307508, IMG submission 203089) | Populus trichocarpa ectomycorrhiza microbial communities from riparian zone in the Pacific Northwest, United States - 9_EM | ecosystem: Host-associated > Plants > Roots > Unclassified | place... | reverse complement strand
CCGAAGTATTAGCGGCGGAGTAGCCAGACTTCGCGCTTTGTCGGCGGCATGATAGTTAAACCGATCGTGGAGTGCTATCGCGTTGCCAGCCATTGACGGACCAGAGCGAAGTCGCCATCGGCAAGGCCGACAAGCGGGTCAACTCTGTGCAGCAATGCCAGCCCTGGATAGTGGGGCTTGAATCCATTGTTGATCGGCGTCGGTGATTTCGTCGTTCGAGCCAGACGAAGGTGCGCCCGCTACCCATCGGGTGAGGAACGCCGTCTTCCAATGCAACCCGCGCTCGGGCTCGTCGTCGTCGTCGGAGAATTCCACGACGGGGAGCTCCGGTAGGCCGCGCCGGGGCGAGATGAGATCGTTGGCGTCTGCCAATCCGGGGTCGTTGCTCGGTCGTACCGTGACTCCGTCTCGTCACGGAATGACGTTTCCGTCAAGCTCACGGTGCTTCGTGTCGTGTGCTGTCGGTTCCGAAGCGACCCGTTCGTAGAACGGTGGAGAGCTCGGCGGAGGGTCGGGCCAGGGGGAAGGTTGATCATCATGACTAGTACGTCGACACGACAGGCTAGGTCGTTGCGGTTCGGAGTCGTTGCTCCGATCACTACGGACGTGCCGACGTGGCTTGATCAGCTGCGTGGTTTGGCCGACAGCGGCTACTCGACAATCTTGATGCCGGACGTGCCGCAGTGGCAGCCGGCACCGGGCCCTGCGCTGGCGGTTGCGGCGACGATCACCAATCTACGAGTGGGTACCTGGGTGTATGCGTCCCCGGTGCGGCCGGCGTGGAGCACCGCGTGGGAAGCGCACTCGCTGACCGTGCTCACCGACGGTCGTTTCGAGATGGGCATCGGCACCGGTCGGCCCGGGATTGCGGAACAGCTCCGCGAGCTGGGCTTGCCCGATGTGCCCGCGAACCAACGATCGGGCCAAGTGCGTGAGGTCGTCACGGCCCTGCGAGAGCTGGACGGCTCGGACCTGCACACCCCGGTAGCGATGGCCGTGGGTGGCCCGAATGCGCAAGCGCTGGCGGCCGAGCTTGCCGACACGGTGACCTTCGTAATGTCGCATACAGAGACGCGGGCCGAAACGATGCAACGGGTGCACGACTTCGACAACCGTCGCGCCGTGGAACTCGCGTTGCACGTGCCGGTGATCGGCGACTCGGTCGCTCCGTTCATGGCAGGTCCCGACACCGATCCCGCCGCCATCCGTGCCGCGGACTCGCTCGCCTTCCTCCCGAGTGATCCCGCCGCCGCCACCGAGGAAATCCTGAGGCGACGTGAGGAGATCGGCTTCTCGTACTTCGTGTTCGGAGCAGACGTTGCCGGTGTCCTCGCTCCTGTCGTGGCTGAGCTGGCCGGACGGTAGTTCGCCCTTGGGCGAGTCCGATCAAGATCGGCCAACAACCTCGCGAAACCGGTCGGCGTGGGAAGCTGGCAGCGCATTGCCAGGTGGCGGCAATTCCGGCCGGTCACAGCGTCGCCGCGTCACAGCTCAGCGACGCCGGCCCGGCTCGGTCATGGATCGAATACCGACGCGGCGCTCGTTATCGGCGGCATGAGAGTCAGTTGATCAAGGTCAGAGTCGTGCGTAGTCTCGACAGCGTGACCGAGCAACGGCCGTGGGCTGTCCGACTGACTCTCTTGGCCTCCGACGCGGAACTGGAATCGATCATCAACCGGGTCGGCGCAACAATCTGTTCCCCGCCCGATCATCCTGGACCGTGCCCCAATCCGTGGTCGATCCTCTCGACACCAGTGGGCGACCTTGATGAAGACGAACGAACAGCATGGCAACCGTCTGTCAATGAACTGCTCGCACAACGCCGCGCAGAACGACGGCAGTAGCGCGCTGTTCGCGGTAGATGAGGATGTGCCCACCCATTGGTGATCTGAGTTTCGGTTCTCGCGGTCATCCCTGCGGATGCGCTGGCGAAGCAGCTGCGAAACTGATTTCCCGCGAGCCTCCGGTCAGTCGCTACGGCGGCCCACAGCAAGCACCGTAGCCAAATCGATCTCGACTACGCCGTCTCGGGCGTCCACCACCGCGGCGATCGCCTCGTGCAGCGACGCACGTCGGTCGGGCGCGAGCATACGATGATTCGAGAACGTGCGAAGCAGCGCGAGGAATTGGACCGTGGGATATCGCAACACGCGGCGGAACTCGACCGTCCGCACGTCGGTGAACAGCCCGCACCCGGCCAACTCCACCGCGAACCACTGCTCGCCGGGCCCGCCAGGCGAGGTGTCGGCCGGGTCTTCCAGCAGCTCAGGCGCGTACTGGGCGTACGCCTCGCCGTGCACCGCCGCCGCCATCTGGGGGTCCGCGAACCGATACTCGTGTCCGAACACCGCCAGCACACCACCGGGCGCCAACGCGTCATACGCCATTTGGCAGCGCCGCTGCGCATCCACCCAGTGCCACGCCTGCGCGCAGAACACCAGATCCACCCAGCCGGCCGGAGGTGAGTAGTCCTCGAACCGGCTCACCACTACCTCGACCCCGGGCCGGTCAGCTCTGCGCAACATATTCGCCATCTGCGGATCCGGCTCCAGGCACACGACCGGCGCGGCCCCGCCCCGCGAACGCCGACGTCGCCTTGCCCGTACCCGCACCTACCTCGATTGCCCGCCGCGGCACCCGACCCAGGTAGTCGAAGACCGTGTCGACCAACTCCGGCGCGTACCCCGCACGGACGTCGTCGTACTCGTCGGCTACCTCACCGAACACCATGGCCCGTTCTCTCATGGCGGCGAGACTAGCGGTCGGCGAAGGCGGCCCACTCGACGATTCCCACCAGCGCCGCCCCGCAATTGACCCGGGGTCGGCTCACGTTATTGATCCGGCCCTGCTCGAGTTCTCGGCGTGGCGTACCTGTCGTCGTGCTGGTCTGAGTAGCTGATCTTGTGAGGGTCGGCCGTCCGCATGTTGGGGGCGCGACGGGTGGCAGGTCGCCGAGGCCCTTCGGCGTAGCGATGGCTAGTGCGTTGACCATGAACGTTCACCGGCTCGGCGACACACCCGCGGCGTCCACCGGTAGTCGCTGGTGAAGGTCACTCTCGACGGCGGTGATATTGGCCGTCGAGAGTGAGGTGGCGGGTTTGGCCGAGCCGGTACGGGCACGGCGGTTGACGGAGGAAGAAGGCCGTAAGCTGCAGCCGAACGCTCGTCATCACCTGCGAGAACACGACGAGCGTCGAGGACGGCGCGGCTCATACGGTCGGCCCTCAACAGTGTGGCGATCCTGAGCGGTCCGCCCGGCCCGGCCTCACGAGATGCGCGGCAGGTCAAAGACGGTGTTGTCGATCACCACGTCGACCAGCCGCAGCGGATCCACTTCGGCCATATACAGCCGTTCAGCCACCAGATAGCGATCACGGTGAACCGCCTCGGCCTGCGCGCCGGCCCACCCTTGATCACGATGGGTGCCCCGACGTATCGACGTGTCCTCGTCTACATCGAGCCAGATCCGGAAGTCCCAGAAGTCGTTGATCTCCGGACGGAAGGCGAAGACGCCATCCACGATCAGCACCGCATCTGCTGCGGCCAGGGTGACAACGTCGTGATGCTCCCGTTGAGTCAGCGGATCGATGCTGCACAGCACGCACTCCCCGGACCCATCAGGTCCCGCCGGTTGCAACAACAGCCGCGTGAGCGCCTCGTAGTCGAAGGCGTTGCGGTAGTAGCCCTCACCGGACTCGCGGTCGTACAGGTGACGGTCGCGCCATGGCCTCTTGAAGTCATCCAAACTCGCCCGCAGCACCAGCCTGCCACGAGCGCTGATCTGCTGCGCCAACTCGTGACCGAAACTGGTTTTACCGGCCGCGGTCAACCCATCGATGCCCCACCCGCAGCCGCCGGACGCCGCGCGCCAACACCCGCTCAGCGACCTCACCCAGCAACGTCGAACGCTGCTCCGACACCCGGGACGGCAGCGGCTGCTGCCACGTTGACACCGACAACTGCACCGCAGCGTGGCCACCGTCCATGACCGACAACCTATCGCAGCCAACCCGCCGGGGCTTCTTATGGACGCTTTGGCGATCCACAAGTGTGGTCGCCTAATGACCACCAGAGCCACCCCCAGCTGAGTCACGATCTACCACTACGAATCTTGGTAGAGCTAGGAGTCATCACGCCTCGCCCTCTCTACGACAACCCGTCCCGCATCTGGAGCAACCGCCGGTCCCGAAGTCGTGCAACGACTCCTGGCCGACGTCTGCGAACTATGTGGGGCAACCGAAAAGGTGGAAGTGCACCACGTCCGCGCCCTCAAGGACTTGAACCCCAAGGGCCGACAGCACCCACCTGAATGGGTCACCCGGATGGCTTCCCGCCGCCGCAAGACCCTGGTCGTCTGCCGCGTCTGCCACGAGGACATCCACGCCGGACGTCCGACGCGGCAACCGCGATGAGCACTGGAGAGCCGGATGCCACGGAAATCGGGCACGTCCGGTTCGGTGGGGGGACGTCGGAAAAGGGCCTGATCACAGGCACCTCGCTGGCGTCCTACCCAACGGCACGGCGGGTTCGGGCCGGGGGCCGCTGGAAAAGGACCTGCTCGCAGGCACCTCGCCGGCGGCCTATCGGTACCGCGTCCGTTTCGACAGGCCGCATGCCGTCCAGCGGCGACCAGGCAGTGTCTGCCGAGTCCGTCAGTGGTCGCTTCCGAGGAAGGTGTGCACCGTGGAGATGACTACCGATCCTTCTCCGACGGCAGAGGCCACCCGCTTGACCGAGCCGGCGCGGACGTCTCCGACGGCGAACAGCCCGGGCACCGAGGTCTCGAATGCTCCGTGCGTGATTACGAAACCTTTGTCGTCGAGTTGAACGCCCACCTCGTGCAGCCAGGTGGTGCGCGGAAGCGCGCCGATCATCAGGAACAGGCCGCCGGCCTCCAGCTGGACGTCTTGGCGCCTGAGCTCGTCTCGCCACGTGAGGTGGGTGAGCCGGTCTTCGCCCCGCGCAGAGGTCAGCTCTGACCGGGGGTGGACAGTGATCCGTTCGTGGTGGATGAGCCGTTGTGCGAGGTAACTCGACATGGTCTCGGAAAGGGTCTCGCGGCGGATGAGGACGTGGACGTGATTGGCCTGCCGGGCGAGGAACAGGGCGGCCTGGCCGGCTGAGTTCGCACCGCCGACCACGACCACGGCCTGGCCGAGGCAGGCGCGTGCCTCGATCTCAGTAGCGGCGTAGTAGACGCCGCGCCCGTCGAACTCGGTGACGCCGGGGATCGTCTCCAGTCTGCGGTATTGGACGCCACTGGCGATGACCACGGCGCGGGCGGCGACGGTGGTCTGCTCATCCAGCCGAACCCGGAATCCGTCCGGGCCCAGCGACAACCCCGTCACGGTGCGCGGAGCGACGAGCCGTACGCCGAACTTGACCGCCTGCAGCATCGCCGATCGGGCCAGCTCGTTGCCCGCGACTCCGCGTGGGAAGCCCAGGTAGTTCTCGATCCGCGATGACGTGCCCGCCTGTCCGCCCGGCGCGACGCCCTCGACGAGCACGACATCCAGCCCTTCGGAGGCTCCGTAGACGGCGGCGGCCAGACCCGCTGGTCCGGCGCCGACAATCATCAGATCGCATCGGGCCTGGTCGGAGAGCCCACACAGATCAAGACCGATGGCAGTGGCCAGATCGCGGGTCGTCGGTTCGGTAAGGACTCGTCCTCGTCCGGCCACCACGGCCGCTCCCTTCTCCGGGAGCGCACACGTCGCCGCGATCTCGGCCCACGCGACCCCGTCCGAGCGCAGCACCATCCGATGGGGGATGTGGTTGCGCTCGGCGAATTCCTGCAGCCGATGCAGGTGGCGATCGTCGTCGCCGGCAAGGACGAGGCCACCCTCGCCCCAACGGGTCAGCAGGCGCCGCCGGGCATCGAACGCGGAAAGCAGCAGATCTCCCAGTTCCACGGAGGTCCCGATGAGCCGGCGCAGCTCTTCGACATTCACCCTCAGCAGCGTGGTCTGTGCCATCGAGACGCCGGCGAGGAAGGCCGGCTGCCCCATCAGCATGCCGAGTTCGCCGACGAAGTCGCCGGGCTCCACCACGACCACGACTCGGTCGTCCCTTCGATCCAGAAGGCACACCCCACCGGCCCGCACGAGATACAGGTCGTAGGACTGGCCGCCCTCCCACAAGACCTCGCCGGGCTCGGGGTGGACCAGCTGCCCGACCGATTCCAGCAGCTTCAGGCCGTCTTCTCCGAACTCGGGCCAGGCCTGGATGTCGATCTCGTCGGTCCGCTCAGAGGAATAGCGAGTCCGCTCATCCGGTACCGGGATGATGCCCACGTGGCTGCCTCCTGAGAAGGGTCCGAGCGTCGCCGCAGAATGTCCGAGCCCGAAGGTACGCGATGTCATGGTCGTCGCGGCCCTCGCGCGGACCTCGAGACCGTTCCGGCTGGGGCCATTCGGTGCGAGGATGATGTTGATGGAGTCTTACGTTGAGCGTCCGCCGCTGCCGGGATTGGCGAGGCTGGTCCGCACGGTTTGGATCCAGTGCACCGATGGGGTGGCGTACGCGCAGCGGCACCTGCCCACCGGCGGGGTCGAGATCCACTTTCCGCTCGGTGGCCATCCCCAGTTGGTTGGTCCGCTGACCGGTCCGGAGATCGAGGTCATCCCGGCGCGCACCACCGTCGTGGGTGTGCGGTTCCAACCGGGCACCGCGCCGCCGCTGCCGACGATGCTCGATGACCTGGTGGACCAGCGGCTAGCTCTGGCGCAGTTGTGGGGTGGTGCGGTTGACCGCCTCGTGGAGGCGATGATGGGGGCGGGGACGCCGGAGCGGGCGCTCATGCTGTTGCAGGCCCACCTCCTGCGGGAGTTTCGTGGTGGCGCGCACGTGGATCCGCTGGTGAGCGAAGCCGTGAGGGCGCTGATGCCCTGGCACCCGGTCAACATCGACTCCGTGGCTACCCACCTCGGGTTGTCCGCGAGCCAACTGCGCCGCCGCTGTCTGCACGCGGTCGGCGTGAGCCCGAAGGTCCTCCAGCGGACGTTGCGTTTTCAGGGATTCCTCGCGCTGGCTCAGGCCGGCGCCGCGGCCACGGGCCGGCGTGGCGCCGACGGAATCGCCGGACTGGCGGTTGACCTGGGGTACGCCGACCAGGCACACCTCAGCCGGGAATGCCATCGTCTGACTGGCCTCACGCCGCGCCATCTCCTTGGCGGAGACATCGACCGGTGCGCCTGTGGCCATGACCACTCAGCCTCCTACAAGCCGTTCCTCGCCACTCGTAGCAGGCCACCACTACGGTTCTGACCCTGCGCGATTTGTTCAAGACCTCTCGTCGGGCCGCTCGTAGTTTCGAACTCGTGCTCACCCTGGCCGAGTTCGGCGATTCACTCGACGGCGAGTTGTTCAGCCCCGACTCGCCGGGCTACGAAGCGATCCGCCGCCCGGCCAGCGCCGTGTACCGGGACGTGCGTCCCCGGCTGGTGGTTGTCTGCCGCTCGGTTTCTGACGTCACCCGCGTATTGGCGTACGCGACAGCCACCGGGAACCACATCGCCGCTCGTGGCGGGGGGCACTGCTTCGCGGGCCGATCGTCGACGGACGGGATCGTGCTCGACCTGTCCGGCCTCGACAGCATCCGGGTGACAGATGACCGGGTCGCCGTGATCGGAGCCGGTGTCCGCCTGGCCCGGGTGTACGCGGCGCTGCACGCCTACGACCGGACCCTGCCGGCCGGGTGCGGCCACACCGTCGGTATCACCGGCCTCACCCTTGGCGGCGGGATCGGCCTGCTCGGACGCAAGCACGGGCTGACCTGCGATCGCCTCGTCGGCGCCCAAGTCGTACTTTCCGATGGCAGCGTCGTGGACTGCGACCACGACCGCGAGCCGGATCTGTTCTGGGGACTGCGCGGCGCGGGCGGCGGCCAGTTCGGTGTGGTCACCTCATTGCGGTTCGACACCGTCCCCGAGCCGATGACCACCCGCATCGAGGCGCATTGGCAGGACGCCGCTCTCGACGAACTGGTCTCGGCCTGGCAAGCCTGGGCACCAAACGCCCCGGACGACCTCACCGTCAACCTCACCCTTGAGTCCGAACCCGGCGTACCTGTCCGGGCCACCCTCTTCGGCGCCGCCACCCTCGAGGAGGGACCGACCCGGGAACTATTGCAGGAGTTCATCGATCGGGCGGGCGTGGCCCCCGCGATCGAATTGCGCGGCGGCCTGCCCTACCACCACCTTAAGGACATGGTTGCCGACCCGCGGGGGCGACACGACCGAGCCCTGCGGATCCGGTCGGAGTTTTTCTCCCAGGCGATGTCCCACCGCACCCTTGCGTCCCTGCTGACTCAGCTCGACGACCCAAGGACCGCGGGCCGGCGGCAGCTCACCTTCACCGCGATGGGCGGGGCCTACAACACGGTCGCCCAGGACGCCACCGCGTTCGCCCACCGCAACGAGCGCTTCCTGCTCGAACACATCGCCGACGCGACCGACCCGTGGGTGGAACGTTCCTGGGAGGCCGCCCACGCCGACGGGTCGGGACACGTCTACCCCAACTTCCCCGACCCCGCGCTCGAAGACTGGGCCCTGGGATATCACGCGGACAACTACTCCCGGCTGGCCGCGATCAAGAAGGCCTACGACCCGCACCGCTTCTTCCATTTTCCGCAAGCCATCTGATCCACAGCGAAGGACAGACATGAGCAAGGTCATCAGCGCCCACTCGGTCTCGGTCGACGGCTACATCACCGGCGGGAATCCCGGCGCCGGCCGCGGGCTCGGCGACGCGCCGATGCTGTTCGACTGGTACTCCGACGGCGACACACCCAGCCGGGTGTTCAACGGGTTCCGGCTGAGTGAGCCCAGCGCCCGCGTCTTCGACGCGCTGGCCGGACGCGTCGGTGCCAGCCTGGCCGGCCGCAATACCTACGACGACTCCGGTTGGTCGGAAGGCGGCGCCCCCCACCCGACGGCCCCCCTTGTGGTGCTCAGCCATCGCCCGGCGCCGCAGAGCTACGAGCGGCAGATCTTTGTCAGCACCGGCATCGAGGACGCGATCGCCGCAGCTCGGGAGGCCGCCGGCGACGGGAACGTCGCACTCATGGGCGGCGGCGTCGCGACAGCGGCCTTGGCTGCAGGCCTCGTTGACGAGGTAATCCTGCATCAGGTGCCGGTCCTGCTCGGCGGTGGCCGACCGTTCTTCCAGTCACTGCCCGAGCATGTGCGGCTGCGGCTCGTCGAAGCGGTCCCAGCACCCGGCGTCACCCACCTCCACTACGAGGTCATGCGATGATCCTCGTCACTGGCGGACTGGGCATGATCGGCGCGCAGACTGCCCGCGCCCTCATGGACCTCGGACACGAGGTGGTTGTCACCGCGCACCGCCGGGCCGAGGTCCCGTCGTTCCTCGCCGGCCGGGTCACCGTGGAGCGCCTCGACGTCGCCGACCGGGCAGCGTTCCTCGCCGTCGGCGATCGCCACGAGATCAGCGACATCGTCCACCTTGCCGGAAGCATCCCCGGCGCGGACCCGGTGTCCTTCTTCCGCACGGACACGGCCGGCCTTCTCAACGCACTGGACGCCGCCCGCACCTGGGCCGTGCGCAGGTGCGCCGTCGCCAGCAGCCTCGGCGTGTATATCGGGCGGGCCGAGGTCCCCTGGCACGAGAAGCTCGCGCTGCCGACCGCGGAGCTGCCGCACCTGATCATCGCGTTCAAGAAGGCCGTCGAGCCGCTCACCACGCACAGTCTGCAGAGCAGCGGCGTCCAGCCCGTCGTGCTCCGAATCGGCAGCACGTGGGGGCCGCTCATGGACCCGGAATCACCGTTCAACATCATCCCGCCGTACATCAGCGCCGTGCTCCGCGGTGAGAGGCCACGGCCGTTGCACGCCGACGACGGCGGTGACTGGTGCTACGCACCCGACGCCGGACGTGCGGTCGCCCTCCTGATGACCGCGGAGACCCTGCGGCACTGCACCTACAACGTGTCCAGCGGCCAGCCGTACACCAACCGCGAGCTCGCCGAAGCCCTGCAGCTCATCGTCCCCGGCCTGCGGCTCGACCTACCGCCCGGACGACAGAACGGCTTCGGCCACGACCCCTACCTCGACATCACCCGGCTCACCCACGACACCGGCTTCACGCCCAGCTTCGACATGACAACGGCGGTCGCGGACTACGTCGCGTGGCGCGCCGACAACCCTCGCTGAAAGGAACACACATGCTTGACCCCGAAGTACGCCGCGTCCTCGACGGCACCTCGATAGCCCACCTCGCCACCGTCCTCCCGGACGGCTCGCCTCATGCCACTCCCGTCTATGTCGGCGCCCTCGGCGACCGAATCGTCTTCTTCACCGGCCCGGGTATGCGCAAAGCACGAAACCTGCGCCGCGACCCCCGGCTGGCGCTGTCCATCGCACCCGTCGACAACCCGTATCAACCCGTCGCGATCCGCGGCCGGGTCGTCGAATGGCTCGACGGCGACGCAGCATGGGAGATCATCGACCAGCTAGCCACGAAGTACGCCGGCGCACCCTACCCCCGAGGACAAGAGCGGGTCGTCGCCGTGATCGAGCCCGAACGACAGACCGTCGGCGTCCGCTGAATACCCGACTCCCTCAAGGCGAGCGCCGCGCCCGCACATCGGCACCACAACGTACTGGCGGACGACCAATCGGACCGCAACCGATTGTTGCCGGTGCAGAACGGGCGTCAACGTCGGTTGTTCGGCGCCGGACCCAGGCTGGCGCTGTTGCGTCGGCTGATCTGATGATCAGGCAGGGGTTGACCGATCAAGTCCGTGGCACGGTCTCGTCCCAGCTATCCTCCCCGCTCGCGTTCGCCGGCTTCGGGTTCCCGGCCGAGGTGATCATGGTGGCGGTGCGCTGGTACATGCGGTACCAGCTTTCCTACGGGACGGGGTGCGAGGTGGAGTTCGGGTCAGTGGTCGGCGAGTTCGTCGAGGAACCGCACGATGCGCTGGGCCGCCCGCCGGTCTGGGTCCAGGTCGGTGTTGTAGACGCCCACGCCCAGGCCTCGGCACTTCGGGCTGCGCAGCGCCCGGTGGACGATGGTCGTGAGCTCTTCCCAGGTGAGCCCGCCGGGCGTTGCCGGGTCGCTCGCAGCGGCGCAAGCCGGGAAGTCGTCGCCTCGTAGGACATCGAGGTCGACGTGGACCCACCAGCCCGGCGTGGTCCGATCGAGGTGCTCAGCGGCCTGGCCGGCCAGCTGGGCGGCCTGCCCGTGCACGTCCTGCGCGGCGTACAGGCGCACTTGATCGGCAATGGAGGGGACCGCGATCGCCTCGCGGTAGCGCCCGTCGCGTTGACCGAGCATGACGATGGCGTCCGGGTCGAGCGCGGGCAGGCGACGTCGCAGCGACTCGGGGGCGTCCTGGCCGGTGAGCCCGAGCAGTAGTGCGATCTCCATGTTGGCGGCCTCGCCGTCCGGCGAGGACCCCATGGTGGTCGCGTCCTCGTGAGCGTCGATGAAGAGCAGGCCGGCGATGCCCTGCTGGTCGCGCAGCGCAGGCAGCGCGCCGAGCAAGACAGCGCAGTCCCCGCCGTAGAGCAGCGGGAAGCGGTCCTCCACGAGCGAGCCGCGAACGCGTTCGTAGACGCCGTCGACCATGACCAGCAGCGCGGCCTCATTCGCGAACCCGCCGGCGCCTCGGCCCGGGTCGGGCCCGGGCGCGGTCACGTCCACCGTCATGGCCGCGCCGGGCAGGATCCCGGCCAGTCCCGCCTCGCGGAGGGTGGAGGCCGCCTGCGCCTGGCCGCGAGGCCGTCCCGAACCGTCGAAGCACACTCCGATCAGATCCACCGCGCCAGGCCACCTCGACGACATCGGAACATAATGCCGTCGGCCCAGGAGCTCGAGCAAGCGACAAGCATCGTTGTCTCGATCATGGTCGTTCTACGGTGGCTCTTCTTACGACACCGGTTCGTGCGCGGGGGTGTCCCTATGGTTTTTGTCAAGCTGCCAGGCGGGGTTCGTCCGCCGGTTTCGGCTGGTATGGCGTGTTGGTTCGGAGCATGGCGTGCAGGACGTCGACGCGGCGGCGGGCGAGGCAAATGAGGGCGGCGTTGTGTTTCTTGCCCTCGGCTCGTTTCCGGTCGTAGTAGGCCCTGGACGTTGGGTGTGACAGCGACGCGAACGCGGCAAGGAAGAACGCCCGCTTGAGTTGTTTGAATGCGCACCGGAATTGAGGATCCCATGCGAGGAGAACTCATTATCATCGGCAAATCCGTGCGCCGGCCCGTACACGAGGCTGGCCACAGCGTGTGATATCTCCGGGTCGGCATTCTTGAGACAAACGTCTTCTGCGGCACGTCGTGTCGGCTTGCCGCGGCCTGGCTGCGGCTGCGGCCCTTCTCGAAGGGACACTTCGAGCACGAACAGGGTATGCAGGTATGACGTCACCCTGTACTTGTCCACGGCAGAGGATCAGGTCTCAGCTCGGTATGCAGACTTCGATCGAATGTTCATATGGCGCCGGCCGCACCAGCGTGGCGGCCGGTCGCAGCCGGGGAAGGTGCATCCGTGGTCGCGGGTGATGACGGCTCGGCGGATCGGTCCGGTGGCCAGTCGGCGGGTTCGGCCGGCGTCGAGGATTTGTCCGGCTCCGCCGAGTACGACGGGTAGTAGTTGCGCGTCGCATGCCCAGCGGCGTATGACGGCTGGGGCGAGGTGGTGTCCGGTGTCGGTAGTACCGGCGGCCAGTTGTGCGGCGAGTACGTCAAAGGGCACTGTCACTGCCAGTTGTGCGGGTG
>Ga0307508_10005009_pt1 | contig 12734 bp, 17 predicted proteins | sample 9_EM_MG_FD_203089 | JGI IMG/M metagenome (GOLD analysis project Ga0307508, IMG submission 203089) | Populus trichocarpa ectomycorrhiza microbial communities from riparian zone in the Pacific Northwest, United States - 9_EM | ecosystem: Host-associated > Plants > Roots > Unclassified | place... | reverse complement strand
GGTCAGCTTGATCCAGCCTATATTCATAACATCTTGTCTTTACTGTGTTACCCAACGAACAACTGGAATAGCCCGAACAAAGACGCTTCCGGTGAAACCCAGGTGAAAAATAATTTCACGTTGACATCGGATGCTGGGAGAAGTACTTTGCATATTTTTTATTTTGATAATATATTTCTCATTCCATCTGTAGAAGATTTTGTTATTGAACTGGTCATTCTCTGTGGCATTGGCACTTATGGGCTGGTATCCCAGCCACTATCCAGGAGATATTGTCCAGATTGGACTCAACCTTGGTGCCCACAATGTCCATGTCCTTGAATGGGCAAAGAGCTTTACAAAGACTCTGAACTATCAGACTAAGGCTGAATATGACTGTGATGCTCTTGGGGTTCTTTCAATTTTCTGGAGCTTTGTTCAATCTGTAATGCTTACAGAAGTTCTGGACACTGTAGATGCATGTTTAGAGAAAGAAAATCTTTCCCATCTTGCAACTTGCAATATGAAACTAGGCAAATTCAGATATCTCTATCATTTTTTAAAAACACATCCATTATATAGATGGTGGCTTTCATATTAAAATCAATGACAGGGTTTATTTATTTTCTACAGGTGAGCGTGCACTCCTGAAGATTATTTTACCAGTGGTTATCAGCCGTATATTTTTCCCCCCTTTTTTTGGTTTTCAAAAAAAGAAATCACTTTAATAACTAGATAGACTCACAATGATCCTGCATTTTGCCGCTATGGATTTACACTTTGTGTTGATCATGAGACTGCACAGTCCTCCTATTGGATCTGGCACAGTTATAGCATTTCAGCCAGATTTTTTGCATGGCACAACCTTGACTAGCAATGCAATCAATAAGGGCATTGCTATCTGTTTTTCTAGATGTGTTTCTAAGGCATGGGAGAAGGCAAAGAAAACTGATAGAGGTGCCTCAGTTATTGCAGCTGCAGGAGCAGATAGAGAAGTGGAGTAGAATATGCTATTATAAAACACATGTGCTAAAGCAAGTCCATAATTTCACAGACTAGAAATAGTAGCATATTGTCCATCACCTGCAATCCAAGCCATTATTCTGTTATCAAAATCAGAGAAATTCTCTGTATATGAAGCATCAGGAGGATATAAAAGAACTTCATTCAAATATCAGGTGGTCCTGTCTGCATAATCCAGGAACTACTGCCAGTCAAGCTGTCCATTTTGCCATGAGTAGCTGTTCATTCTGCAATACTGCCCAGTCAACACCATAAACTTCAAGCTCTTCATCAGTCATGTTCATATCTGTAGGATAATCACTGTGCAGACCATGAACTAGCATATCAAATCCAAACATGTCAGCAGGACTCCAGTTTGGACCATTGTGTATCTGCATTTGGTGCTGGTTCTATGAGTGCGCAAAAAAGGTAAGCTGCTGGTTGAGTGTCTGGAAATAGATGGTGCAGCAGCCAGATGTGGTGTGTATTATTGATGTCAAGCTCATAGTGTAGTTCTAGGTCAGTAAAGGCCTCAGCTCATGAAGCACCAATCTGTGCAGTGACATTTACCCAGAGTCTTTCAATCCAAATATTATAGACACTTCTAATAAGCAGCCATTATTGGATTAAAAATCTATAGACATAGAATAAATAATAACTAACCTTTCTCATATGTAAGAACCATAGCCTGTTCCACAGAATTCCTCCATCCAGGCTGCTACCAGTATATTTTCTGTGCCATGATCACTGTGCAGACAGTCTGGTGCACCATATATAGCTATTGCCTGTTCAAACAGATCTAGAACAGTCTGTCCAGTATTGTTATTACTTGCATGAAGGGCAGTGATAAAGCGGGAGTATCCATCAATAAAGCCATGTATAACAATACCCCAGTGGATAAGTTCTAGACATACCAATAAATAAAATATAAGTCTACTATTAGGCCATTGGGTGAGTGAAATTAGTACTATGGCTTCATAATCACTTTAATTGTTGTTAGGTTGACATGATTCTGCATGGGTGGATATTAGTGCAGGCATTCAGCCACCACCAGATGAAGCTCTACAGCTTTACATTGAGGTACTATGGCACAGAAACTTCAATGATGACATATCTGCCCTGCAACTCTTGCAAGAAGCTCAGACTTGTTTCTTTTCAACTGTACTTAATCCACATTAAATAGATTTTCTGCAACCTTTACTGAAATAACTTTACAGCCTTGGCCAAAAAATAGTCTCCTTGTAGAAAATGTGAACTCTGACTCTGAGGATGAGATGGAGAGTAGTTCTTCTGAACTAGTCACTAATTTCATCGATATGAAAATTGCAGCAAAGACTTTTCACTTTTGTATGCATAAGGAGTGGCTTGATAAATCACAACAACTTTCACTGTGCAAGGGCTGGAGGGCAAGCTTTCAGTCCTTTTTTAGGATTAATTCAGATCAGGTAAGTTTTTCTGTACTTAAGGCTCAGAAAGTAATCTTAGCATTTTCACAGATCACAACTTCACCCTTGGAAGTTGTATTAGCATTAAGACAGATGCAAGCCATCCCTCATAATTTATATAAACAGGAATCTTGGACCTAGACTGTGAAAGTATAAATCAATAGTATTATGAGATTGGAATTTTGCTCATATTTTAATAGGATTTAGGGCTTTCCAGGGTCTTGGAGATTATTTGTGAACCAGGGACCAGGCTTGAACTTTTGGAGTCTTATATCACAGCAAGCTACCAGAACCATTGCTGGAAGGAATCACTAGAAGAGGTATTGGAGACATGGATACCCACAAATGTCATGAGTGTAGATAGTATCCAAGATCCAGGTTCTTCTGTAAGTGTCCTTTTATCTTTAATGCAGTGGCATACTCACTACTAGTCACTACAGACCCCTTCTACAAAGCCAGATCTACAATCAATTATAAAGGCACTGAGTCCAAATAATTGTGTTGTTCCAACAGCATTCTGCCCAACATCTGCTTTTTTCCTAATCAATAAAAGAAACTTTGAAGAGGCCTGAAATCATTGGCTTAAAGCCTCACTTGAACAATAGGGATTTAATCTATACAAATCTCAATTTAATAATCTAATAAAAAATTCAGATTCTACAATGGTCTTCCTTAGAGGTTCACCACATACTTTGGAGATGTAACATTCAATCATTTAATGACAAGAACCCTGACACTATGCACCTATGTCTTAGGAAATTGTTGGAAGTGACAGAAAATCTGCAGACTAACAAGAAGAAGAAGACCAAGAATTTTTCTTATCATTCCCAATCCACTACTATTATAGGGTCAGTCAAACACATCACATCCACTAAACAGTTTTCAAGTTCACCTAGTAAGAGCAAAATCAAAAAGAAAAGCTCATACAGGTTCTTCAAGAATGAGATATTATCTCCATTTACATCATGTTTGTCCCTTCCTCTTCTCTGAACTCTTCCCACAATTCTTCCTGCAATTCTTCTCGCAAGACAACACCCTTGGAAAAAGAAGAAGATATGGAGGTTGAAGAGTATACTCTATCTATGGGTGGATGTAAGTTATGTCAACACCTGCCATCTGAAGAGCACTGCTGTTGGCATATTGAGGTAGACAAGAGATCCACAACAGAACTGGAAGGATGTGTCTTGCTTTGCACTAAAGATGAAATAGATCGTCTTGCACCCTTGGTAAATTGACATTTATATTGCGAATAATAACTAATTTATAAACTTCCAGAAAATGAAAGGCTATTCTAACAAGTTCAAATATTTTTGCCCCCAAAGATCTTGGCCTTCTTAAACTTGAACACCAGCCAGATATTGAAAAATGGTGTGGAAGGGATTGTATCGTCTTGATTGATAAAAAGACCCAACAAGTTGTGAGTTTCTTGTTCTCAGTGGTTAGTTAAAGTTTGAAGCATGTCTTTTTTCAAGATTAAATGCCTTTAGTGATTATGTCTGGGAAAGGCTGAAAGACCACCACAAATCAGTTAGGAAGTTCAAACCCCTCAAGAGAGGCAGTGCTTTTCAAAACTGGAAATATGGAGAGATGAAATCTCTGGATTCATGAATGCTACAAGGAGGTAGACCTGGAGATGCATATGTGCCATATGCAGGCATCTACAGAAGAGGAGCTAGAAGTCTTATTTGAACATGCTTTTGTAAGCTTGCATATTATTTACAAATTTAACTAAATAGTGTCTGATTTATATTTGAACTTGAAAGGCTTCAGATATGTTGTGTATCGCAACTAAGTCAATTGCTGTAAAAGTGGCAAAGACAATTCACAAGACAGATCAAAATACCCCATTTCTCAATCCTAGACAATGGCATGGGTAAACCCATGGGTATCATGGGAATAACCTGTACCCAACCTGTCAAGTACCCATACCCATGACCCCATGGGTTTACCCTTCAAAATGAGCCCTTGTACACCCTAAACAGATGAGAAATGGTGGAGATAGCCTCAAAACATGTATTTTGGCTATATCTCAGCCAGTTTTCATCCGTTTGGGGTGTATAAGAGCTCATTTTGAAGCTGGTGGGTGAGAGATTTCGAACATACACCTGCACCCATGGTTACACATACCTGCAACCCATGTACACTGTCCAGGGGCAGGGCAAGGGCCACACTTAGCTGACCCTGGCCCTATAGGGTTGGCCCTTGGTTGGCCCTGACCCGGCCCTGTTGTAAATTAAATACAAAGAGGTGTATAAAATGACTACATTTGGATGTTATTTGTCAACTATTTTGATATCTTTCATTGCAATATATATTTGATCCTAATTTTATAGTTAATTTAAAGGTAATTAGGCCTACAACAATAGATTCTATATATTTAATATAATTATATTTCATTTTTATATTGTTCTTTGATACATTTAGTGTATCTATACTCTGTTATCTACATAGTTATATAAATATAACCCATAAGTATATATTATATCATATAATTTCATCTATATTACTGGATTTTCTAAATATAGCTAGGGTCAGGGTCAGGGTCAGCTAAGGTTGGCCCTGGCCCTGGAGGGTCAGGGCCAGGGCCAGCAAAAATCAGCCAGCCCTGGCCCAGCCCAGCCCCTGGACAGTGTAAACCCATGAGGGTTACCCCAACCCTTGTCATTTCCTACTCAATCCCCTTGGATCAGCAGGTTCAAACTTGTATGTTTGTACTGATTATATGGCACCACAACATTGTGACAACAACACTGGAATCAGTCTTTTCTGCCAGATCAACAAGGAGTCCAAGATTGATGAATTTTGTTTTGCATACACTGTAAGGGGAACCTCCGCTTCCACTTCCGCCTCCCACTCACCTTCTGCTCCTGCTCCCGGCTCGCCCCTTAACATTGCACCTACCGCCTCCGACCCGCCATCGCTTCCGACCTGCCTCCCACTAATGCCGCGCTGGCATGCCACGTAACTCTGTACCTTACACGTACTTACACGTATTTACCAATTTTGGTTTTATTTATTATATCTGTGACTCTGTATATTAGCCCATACCCGCAGGAGGATCCTTATCCTTTCCTCTTCAGATCTCCTGCTAGGTATGTTCATGTTTAGATTAGTATTACATAATAATCTAAACACCTTCAGATCCCCTGCTAGTACCGTGTTCCACTCCATGTCCCGCCTGACCGCAGTAGCCCTTACAGTAGGAAAGGATCCCCTAGAGAGCTGATCCTCGAAAACGTTGCGCACACCATAGGCCAATTTGGACTCCTGTTGGACTCCTCCGCCTCTGTACACACTTCTGATCCCAAAGATCCCCTCTCCGCCTCCCGTTCTGACTCCCGCTCCATCTACATGTCGCCTTCCGATATTGATGGGCACGGGTCTGTGAACCCACAGGGGTTTGCAGGTACGGGTCTTAGGGGAACGGGTGCGGGTAGCAATTCCCCAACCCGTAACACACCCACACCCTCACACACGGGATTGCGGGTCTGATGGCGGGTTTGATGGCATAGCAACCCTTTTTTGGTAGTTCGGAGTCGGCAAATTATATAACTATATAGTACCACTAGCTCTTAAAAATGTAGACAATCAGAAAATTTTTCATCACTTCATCAATCCACAATGGCTAACAACAATGACCTCCCTGCCAAACAAAAGTGGACCCTCAACTCCAAGTTAACCTCAGAGGATAATGTCCATCAGGATGCAGTCAAACGTCCAAAGGGATTCCAGTCACAGTCCAAAGCTTCAGCCACCACCAGTCGTTCTTAGTGCTTGAAAGTCTGGTCCGGTCCGGTTTTTTGCCTTTTTGGGCAGTAACCGTGACCAAGACCGGTTATAATATTTTCAAAATCCCAAAATAACTGGACTGGACTGATGGTAACCGGTCCTGCTTGGTTATTGCACACGGTTACCAGTTACGAAACTGGTCATAACTGGTTCCAGTTATAACCAGTTACAAACCAGTTTGTAACTGGTCTACAGTACATAATGTAAGTTATCTATTATATTAAATTATTTGAAATATCTATTTCCAGTCCAATCACACATCAACGTTGATCCCAACCACACCATGACCACTACCACCTCACGCTGAATGCAACACAACAGAGAGGATCACAGGGAGTGGGCATACAAAGGTATGCCCGCTATATTTCTTTCCTATTTCTCACTCCTAACTTGCAGGTGATACCACAGATGCAACGAGAGGGGGAAAACCCCTTCCCGTCATGTGTCCTTCACATACAGGCACGCCGAGAAGGGGTCCTTCCCTTCTCTGTCGTGTTTCCTTCCAAACAGATGCGCCGACAAGGGGGTTTCCCCTTCTCGGTCATGTTTCTGCACAAACGAACACGACAAGAGGGGGGAACCCCTTCCCACCGTGTTTCCTTCCAAACCAACACAATGTGAAGGGGGTTTCCCCCTTCTCGGTCGTGTTTCTGCACAAACGAACACGACAAGAGGGGGGGAACCCCTTCCCATTGTATTTCCTTTCAAACAGACGTGCCAAGAAGGGGATTTCCCCCTTCTTGGTCGTGTTTCCACACAAACGAACACGACGAGAGGGGGGAACCTTCCCACCATGATCAACGCCAAAAGGGGAGGGAATGTGGATGACAGGGCAAGTGTACAAGGTACGCCTGCCATTTTTTTTTAATGTTACAATTTTACTAAACTACTTCTAGCACACACCCTCCTCTGGTTGGCGCCTACCTGCTCCCCAATTTCCTCCACCGTTCACCCTCCCTGCAGCCCCCATCAGCTGAACACTAGAAAATGCAACCTCGTGTCCGCACTCCCTTGCCCTTCCTCCTCCCTCCCCATCGTAGACAAGAAAGACACAACGCATATAACATTGCGTCTTTCACCCAGTACAAAAGAACATGGCCCATATGGCCATGTTCTTCATGTTGGGGACTTCCCACCTCTTCCATCTGCTGGAAACGGAAAACGTGCCCGTTTTTCGTGTTCAGCCAGTCTCCATCCACCAAACACGAGGAAATGCAACACCTGGTCGCATTTTTTTGTGTTCAGTGGCTTCTTTACTACGTCATTAAAAATAATATGTATATATAATATATATATATATTCATTTAAAATATACAAAAGTACATGAGAACCGGTTATAACTGGTCATAACTGGTTTTATACCAGTCTTAAAATAGTTGAGACAGGCACTAACCGCTAACTGGACTGCGGTTGCGGTTAGCGCTGGTTATGACCATTTACGGTCTTGCCGGTTACAGGTCCGGTCGGGTCTCAGTTAATTTCCGGTTAATTAACCGGACTTTCAAGCACTAGCCGTTCTAGCCACCAGCCATCAGTTGAAGCAGTCAATGACCCTGAAGACCACATTCGTCGCAATGCTGGCCGTCCGCAAAACCCAAATTTGATCCTTGAAGCAACTGCTGATGATTTGGACAAGAACAATCAGTACACAGTCAAGGCTCAAAAGGGATCCCAGTCACAGACCAAAACTTCCACCACCAGTCGCTCTAGCTGCCAGGCATCTGTTGAAGTGATTGATGATGACGAAGACCATGTTTGTCGAAATGCTGGCCTGCCGAAGAACGTGAATTCAATCCTTGAAGCAACTGATGATGAATCAGATGGGAACAGTTCAGTGGAAAATGTGGAAGCGCCAGCCCTACGGGAAGAAACAGATGCATCAGGAAACCTGCACAAAACTTAACCAAACTTAAGTCATGCGCAACTTTCCTGATGTGAGCAAGAACTTGGTAAGTATACAATTTATACCTTATTGATCCAAGCTCACATCTATTCAGCACGCCTCCAGAAGGATTGGCGGTCACCTATCTATGCTTTCTTTCGTCCGGAGATTGAGATCAACTATGTCAATGGCCGTCATGTCCATGACTTCACCTGTGCTGCGAAACAATGTAAGGGAAAGGGGAGGAATCCCCGATTAGTTCGGCGTTAACTTGACACTGGGGATAAAAAGTCCACAAGTGGTCTCCGCTGACATGTTATGATTTGTTGGGGAGAAGAAATAGTGAAAGAGGCGGCAGCAGCAAAGGATATTGCAAGTGCCAGAGATGCCTTGAAGGGAGCTGTACAAAGGGATGGGTCAATTACTGCCATTTTCGAGAGGACAGGGAAGGGGAAGGTTACCTATTCACACTGCCAACATACAAATGCTGAGACTTGGTAATTTGGATCTAAATTGAAAGGGAAACAGCATGCTAAATCAAGTTAACAGGATCGAAATTGCAAAATGGATCGCCAAAGGCCAGCGGCCATTTAGCATTGTCGAAGACGACGGTTTCAAAAGCTTGATGAAGACAGGATGTCCAGACTACTACATACCTTCACAATATACTGTTGCTCGTGATGTAAAACACATCTTTAAGAAGACGCGTAAACGGGTTGCAAAAATGCTGCAAGTAATTTATTGACACATTGCAGAAAATGAAACTTATCATAAATTTTCAGGAATACGACGGGGCATTGAGTTTCGGGACAGATGCATGGACCTCGCCAAACAATAAGGCATATGTAGCAGTTACTGTACACTTTGAAAGGAATGGCGAGCCTATGTGTCTTCTTCTGGACATTGTTGAGGTGGCGAAGTCGCATACAGGCTTCAATATTGCAAGCGCGTTTGCGGAGATACTAGAAGTGTTTGGGATTTCTAATAAGGTTAGTTTGACTTGAGAGGTAGAAACTTAGATACTCACCTTGCCGAAACATCCCAGATCCTTAGCATAACATGCGACAATGCGTCAGCAAACGACATGATGATTGACAATCTGGCCGAGATGCTCGAGGATTTTCCGGTGATGAGTCCCTCATCGAGCTAGCCGTGTATTTTCGCAATTGGCATATGTTTTGCGAGTATATGAATAATATAGCTTGCTAGCATACTAGAACTGTATGGTACTAGCTATGTTTCAATAGTCCGATGAAGCTAGCCCCAGAGTTATCTAAAGGAAACCACAATAGAGTGCGCACAGACTTGGTTCATTGCAGCTAGCTAATAAAGCAGCCATGGTAAATCATTTATATCGCAAAAGACTCTAAAGAACACAGCCTTATACCTACTAGAATATGGTAGAGGTCTTAGAACTCAAATAAACACCAAGGACGAAGCATTATTGCAAGTTCTAGAGCGAGCTAGCACAGCTAGCGTGGCATTAAAGCCGAATTTCCTTAAACAGATGTGTATCTAATTTAGGACACGTGTCTAACAACACGAGCCTGAGCTAGGAAGCAGATGTGTTTGTACCCTCCCTAGGCCCCAACAGGCTGACAGATGGGGAGTGTCTCACTTCAAAGAACCTGAACGAGTAGAAAGGAGCCTAGATGTGGAGTGCATTATTTCCAGTCTAACTAGCTGGGTGTTGTACAAAGCTATAGTGCTTTCTGTGCTATGTAGTTCACAAAGAAACAAAGAGCCTTTTGAAACAAAGAAAGCAAAGAGCATAAGTCGAGCAAGCAAGTATAGGTGCAAGCCAGCAGCCTCAAGAAGAGGAAGTGCAGTTGTAACCACAGATAAGTGCAAGCTAGCAGCCTCAAGAAGAGGATGGTATCCCTCGCTCCAGATGAAGTGCTTTCACACACACATCCTTGGAAATGGGGGATCTCGCACCACCATCGTTTCTTGCTTTCTTCAGCAGAAAAGCTGTTCTTTCAAAGCTAGGGTGTTTCTACTGGCTAGATTCCGCATTTTCATCCAGATATCTGTACTAGCAAACTCCCTCGAGCTTTAGCAAGCTTCTGATTTTGTTCTCTTGCACTTCCATGCACTTGTTTCTTTAAAATATGATCCAGAATGCCGCATAATAGCTGCTTTTATCAGCTAGAGCTTTAATATAAAGCCAGGCAAGTCAGCTAGCATAGCATCTTTCTCATTTACAAGCATATTTTGACTTGTATGACAGCTAGCTCTCTTTAATCGGCTTCTTGAGTTCGAAATTTTCATGTTTTTCTCCATATGCTAAGCAAAAACCATAAGATCTTTACTAAAAATGCAGACTAATGCCTCTTTTCTTAAGAAATCTCTAAGACCTTTGTTTCAATTCCACTTTTTAGGCTCAGGTCTCTTTGAATTCCTGAAGAATAGCAAGCTAGCTTGACAATTCTAGCTTCATCTTGGTTTCTCTTTGCCTTTCCAAATACTCCACACAAATGCTCTTGAATCTATACAGTGAGGTTTCCCTCTGAGACTAGCTGTCTCATTTTAGAGTATTTCTTCAAGAAACAAGTTCGCTTTGGTGCTAGCTTGGTATTTACAGGCCTAGCTGCTCGTTTTAGTCTTTTTGGGACCACTAGCATGCCCAAAGAATGAGATAACTTGTGTCAGCTCGCTCTAGTGCACTCTAACTTGCTCTTAGTTCACTCTAACTTGCTCTAGCATTCTAATGCATCATAATAGCCACCACAGCTAGCTGATAATATTGCACTGGTAGCAATTGTACACATTTGTCTCAAATACCCATAACAAGATGGGCTTGTCACTTCACAACCATCCAAGATTTCCTTTCAGAAATTTCATCAAGCTGAAGCTCTCTGCTTTTCCTTCTTGCTAGATATAAAAGCCCATATGAATTAATAGACTTCTTGGCTCAGGATTTCAACAAAGTCCATTTGCCTGGGCTTATGTAAGAAAACCTCCACTGGATATTTTCTTATGTAATGCCAGTAGATCTGACATTTGCCAAATATGTGGCATCGTCAGGCCAGAAAGTGCTTGGAGAGTATTCAAAAACACTACTAGTGCCTTGCATGATATGTTAGGCAGAAAAAACTAAGAGTTTCTGTCCAGAATAGATGGTACCGCAATCTTGTCTTAGTCTGAGCCATGTGCACTATTTCTAGCCTACCGGCATTCAGTCTCTTTTAAGATAATCTTGTAGAGTATGTACACAGAATGCTCACTCCCCTTAACTGAAATCTAAACCATTTCCAGTTCTGATTCAAGGTAGAGCTTCATCTTATTATCGCACATACGCATCAGCACCAACTATAATTAGCATCTCATTAGCCTTATTTGCAATGATACCTTTGGAATTAACTATGCGCTTTTGCACAGCGATACTCCATTGGCATTTCATAGGCATCTAATTCTTGGCTTGTGTCTGGTATGAAAGCCATCTGTTAGGATTGCGCTTTCTTTCTTTTAACCATGCTAGCTGGTTCTTTGTTATTCTTACACAAGGCTCGCTTGCTGCATTATGCTCTAGAACTTCTTCAAGTAATGCTAGATCCTCTTTCTGCAGTTTAGCAACTTGTGGTTCATGTTTTTAGAATCTGAGACATGTTTTTGAGAGGTAACTTTCATTTCCTGCTCTTATTTATCATGTCAAAGATGCCAAAAGCGTCTATTCTTTCTTTCTTTGAGCTATATATGTGCTTTTTATCATGCTAGCACCCTTTCCAAGTGTTTAGCTTGTTATTTCTTATCTCTAGGATGAGCTAGGACAACTTCCGACATATAAAACACCTAATTTGCTTGATTAGAGCAAAGAAAATGCGGATCCAGGCAAGCTAGCTTGTCTAGAAGATGATCTGCATATATGTCTATATTTCTCATTTCTGAGCTAGATACATCAGAATCAGACAAAGCCTGCTTCTAATGCTGCAGCAATTCACCTCTTTGCTCAAAATTTGACTACAAGGACATGCAAAAAGCTGGTTAGAGCTTTCTAGCTTGCATTCAAGACAGATTATTTCTTTTCCTTTGCTAATTGCTAAGCAGATAGCCAAATTCAGGGTTTCTGGGCACTCTAGCACAGCAAGGGATGTGGAAAACCTGTTTTTGCACCAATCTAGATGGTACAAAAGACAATGGCCTGCCACTAAACACCTTCTAATCATAAAAGCCCTTAGAATAGCTTGTTCTGCAATAGCTAGCTGTAGATTTGCTTCCACAAATTGTTTCTGTGGCGCTCTAGACAAGCTAGACATGTTCTTCTGTGCTTCTGTTTGCTTTTTGGGCAAGCAGATAGCAAAAGCGCACCTAGTTTAAGCAAACTGGTAAAGTTTACTCTGCTAGATCGCCATTATAAGCCCCAGGTTCATTGCTAGCTGTGGCTAAACAGCCCAAGTTCTTTCTTACACCACTATGGTAGTGTTTTGTTCTAGAAAGAACAGTTCATTTCGTTCCTTTTGCTTGCTAGTTGAATAGCTAGCTATTAAATAAGGGAGTTACATCCCTACATACAGCCAAAGACTGTTATCAAACTCGAAATAGACAAACTGATAGAAGAAAAGGGTATATTTTGCAAACAGAGGGTGTTTCTCTGGGTTGACAAAGAGTTTCCCCTCTATAGGACGGATTTTTGGGTG
>Ga0307508_10005008_pt1 | contig 12735 bp, 15 predicted proteins | sample 9_EM_MG_FD_203089 | JGI IMG/M metagenome (GOLD analysis project Ga0307508, IMG submission 203089) | Populus trichocarpa ectomycorrhiza microbial communities from riparian zone in the Pacific Northwest, United States - 9_EM | ecosystem: Host-associated > Plants > Roots > Unclassified | place... | reverse complement strand
CGTTCTTGGGGCGTGTTCCTGGTGTTCGGCAGTCAAGAGTGTGGTCGTGTGAGCCAGAGCCGGTGGGGATGAGTAGGCCAAGAGGGGTGGGTGAGGACGACGACACCCCACCCTTCACGTCAAACACCCAAAACACGCCCGCATGGGCGTGTTTTTCGTGTTCGACGGCTCCCCTTCCACCCCAACACCCGAAACGCGACATTTGCGTTGCGTTTTGGGTGTTCGCTGGCGCCCCCGAGCTGGCTCCCCTCCATTTGCACCCCCAACACAAAAAACGCGATGTTTTGTCGCGTTTTTTGTGCTGGCTGGCTTCCCTCGCTCCCACCGAAAAACCCTCCCTATATGCAAGTTAATAGACCAAGGATATATACAAGCTTATCTCAAGGACAAGTGGTATATAGGAAGTGGTTATGCAAGAGAAGAAGTTAGTAGTCAAGGGTGTGGTCAGATATATATATATATATATTGATAGAGGTTAGTATTAATTAAAAGAAAAGAAAAGCGTATGTCAGTTAAATCATTTACTCTGCAAGAAATACTGATTGCTTGGTTCTGTTTACTCTCTGTTAGAGTAGGTTTATGTCTGTTGATTATTTGCCTTAAAGTGCATGGTCAGCATGGCATTATTTGTTGAGATATAAAGAAAATGCTATCTGCACATATGTATAGATAACTTATTATTTTCTTTATAAGGAAGTGTTTCTAAAAAGGTTAACTAAGGTAATATCGGATTACCTAAGACAGTCTCGTGCTGTCACTTAGTCATGTGATCAGAGTAGTCAGGTGCTCAGAAGAATTCAGAACCTGGTCCTGAAATGGGGTGAAGTTAGAATGAAAGTATTAACCTTTTAAGGAAATGTCCTTAAAGGGTATATAGCTTAGGTAATTCTGATTACCTAATATTGTTAAGTGACGTCTCTTAGTCACACAGTTAGAGCAGTCAGTGCTCTAGGGCAAGGCCCTGAATTGGCAGTAAAGTTAGAATGAAAGTAATAACTTTATTTGGCTGGCAACTTGCAGGCTATCTATACTAAACAGAAAGTTTGGCTCGGCATTCTTTCCATTCTTTGGGGTTTCCTTTTATGGAGGTGATTACTCAGCTCAGTCTTGGCATTACTACACTTGGTAGCACTTTTCTAAAGGATTGGTAATCATTCCAGAAGAATTTTCTTTTATGGTATCGCTTTTCCTTGGGCTTAGTAAGCAAGCAAAGATGATTTGTCATCATCTTTTAGTAAGCACACAAGATGGATTACAAAGCAGGGTTTTGTGCTGGGGAGAAAACTACAGATTCTGCAGCACTTTGACAGAGTCTTTCCTTTTTAGTTTGTTCTTTCCCAGAGACCTGTTTGGGGATTAGTCATCATAATTACATGTAACAGAGGATGATTAGTAAGCCCAATACATTTGCTTACTCAGCCTAGTTCTAGAATATTCTATAGAATGGAGATTTGGTTCTAGAACATTCCAAAGAATGGACATCTGGAGCAATTGGAGCACAGCCACAATATGCACATGTGTTAGTCATGTGACTCACATGTGACCCTTCAATTTCTTCTCCATTTTCCAGTGATTTTAATATGTATTTGCATTTTCCCTTTATTTTTCTATGTTTATTCAGCATAAAAATGAGTTAATGCTGAAGAAAAGCAAAGAAATATTGTAGAAAATTCATAAAAATACCGGAAAAATCAGAAAAAAATATGTGAGTGCTTATGTGATATAGGAATGTTTCTTGTGAATGAGAACCTATATGGTTGCTATATACAAATGGTAAGGAATGTTAGATTAAACATTCTGTGAATATGGTGCAGACTGTTTGACTCTATCTTTTATAGAAACAATGTCTCTGTATGACACCAGATTATGTGGGGGAGAGATAAGGACTCAAGAAGTAGGTAACTCATGAGTGGAAGCCATAATATACTGTAATGTGTGTGCTGAGGTATTGTGAGAACAGGAAGCTGGGTATGTGCAGGACAGAGGGCTTGGCTTCAGCCAGGAGGCTGCACCCTCATGGAATGTCAATGCTCAATTTTGGAAGGACAAGACTGGACCAAAGCCCAGCCAGGATGTGTGAGAACAAGAATAAGAAGGAAATGAGAGATTACTTGATATTATGACTGGGGAATCCTATCTACTACAGGAGGCTATATATAGTAATAGACAAACAATGGTAAGCTACTACAATAAAAACAGTGATAGGACAAAGGAGACAAAGAAGACAATGATAAACAAAGGAATAATGGGACAAGACATGCCTTTTGGGCTAAAGTGTGAGAATTTTGGACCATTGCTCCAAGGCTCAGAGTGGAAGCATGCAGAAGCTGTTGGAAGACATAGAGGTGAGTGGGAGATAGTGAAAGGGGTAGGAATGGGTCAGGAAGGGCCAGGAGAGGTGCAGAAGTGAGTGGAAGACCTGGAAGGGGTTGGAAGGCTGTGGGAGAGGGCAGAAGAGGCAGGAAGGCAAGAGAAAGTAATGGTACATTACAGTACCTCCCTCTTAAAACTGAGCCCTCAAGGCCAAAATGGCGTACTGTGATAAATAAGATAGGAAGGAGCTGGTCCTTAGTCCCTACACACATCACCATCCAAGAAAGGCTGATGGAGCAACTGAAGGGGCTGTGGCAGAAGCAAGTGGAAGCTGAAGGAGTAGTGTGGAAGAGAAAACAAGGGGCCAGGAGTTGACTGCAGGAGAGCTGGGAGCAGCATGAAGCATGAGACACAATTGTGGCCTGGCACAAGATGGGTTGAGGTGAGAGAAACAGCAGAAGACAGGTGCCATGGTACACAAGGCATGAAATGGGAAGCGAGGAGTGGCCCAGATACCAGGAGAATCACATGGCAGATTGAGATTGCAAAATCTGAGTACTTTGCTGTCCCCTACCTAGTCCTATAGGACTCCAGTAGACTCCACTCTAGTCCACTGGAGTCTACCCTACGTTCTATAGGAGTCCACTGGAGTCCACTGGAGTCTAGTGGAGTCCACTGGACTTTTCAATATTATTCATTTTAATTTGTTTATTATCAACAATAATAATATTCATTTTTATTTAGAAACACATAAATAAAGAGAAAGAAAGGAGGGGAGGGGGAGGGGTTGAAGAGATAGCAAGGGGTAGGGGAGGGGACAAGGAGCTGACTAGGCTGGAGGGGCATCAGGGGATGGAGTTGGAGAGGCACTGAACAGATAAACACGCCCAGATGGGCGTGTTTTACATGTTCGGTGGCAGGGGATGGACTCGAGACGTGCCGAACGAATAGAACACGTCCATCTGGGGCGCGTTTTATCTGTCTGGTGCGTGGGGCATGGGGTGGAGGTATCCTGGAGGGGGGGGAGACATGCCAAGCACATAAAACGCGTTTAGGTGGGCATGTTTTATGTGTTCAGTAGCAGGGATGGATTTTAGACCCGCCGAACAGACGGGTGTGTTTTATCTGTTCAGTGGGCATGGGACACGTTCAACACGTGAAACATGCCCAGACGGCATGTTTCGCATGTTCGAGGGGAGATGTTGTAGGGTATGGTGGTGGTGTCGAATGGGTGGGGGTCATCTGGGTGTGTTCGACATGTTCGGCGTGAGAGGATGGGTGGGAGGGCGCTGGACAGGTCAAACATGCCCAGACGGTGATACGCATGACCTCCGCCCGCCCGCCGAAATCGCGATTGTAGTACGTTGAACCACCACCTTCCGAAGTCTTCCGAAAGCTTCTGCACGCTTCCACCACTCCCGTCGTCTCCTGCCGCTTCCGACATAGATCCGCCGCTCCTGACATAGATCCGCCACCTTCCGACATGTTCCGGCCCATTGTCCACAGTAGAAGGTCTAGATCCCGCAATGAACCGTTTCCATACGTATACGCGTCATCGATGCCGTGCCGCCGCCGCTTAGTATCGTTTCAAGCTGCCGCAGTCGTCTAGCCGAATGCAGACACCTTTCTTCATTTCCATAATTGTCACAGCGCGATCGCACTCCTTTTGACTTAATAAGTCACACTTTCTTATTACTATATATATCATGTAGTAGTTAGAACAAAAATAGAGAATCACCTAGTTACAAGCTAAAAATAGAAACATCGTCCGCTTCCGCTCTCGTTCCGTTCCGTTATCCTCCCGCTCTCGCTATCGCTCTCGTATGTGCCACCGTCGGGCACTCCGAACCGCTATCGTCTACTCCCGCTCCGTCCCGACGAGCGCTTAAACACGCTTCCGTCCCGCTTCCGCTTCCGCAACGTGCTAGCACGTGCGACACGTTCTTTATATATATTTACATACTTCCGCTTCGCTTGTGACCCCGTTTGTCATTGTAGTTCTCGAAGATCCCGCACTCGCACCTGCCAGCAGTTTTGGTTTGTGTTTTCCACGCTTACCCAACTGTCAGCATCATCAACGGGCGTGTTCAACATGCTTGAGGGGGATGTGGGGGGAGAGGCGCCCAACACGAAAACCGGCCCATCTGGGTGCATTTTTGTGTTCAGCGTCTATGCTGGGACATAGCCCATGGGGGGAGGGGCACTGAACATGACAAAACACGGCCAGATGGGCGCGTTTTGGAGTGTCTGGTGGAGTAAGGGCCCCTCCGCTTGCGTTGAACACAAAATGTACCCATCTGGGTACTTTTTTGTGTCTGGCGCAAGCAGAGGGTGTGGTGGGGGCGTCAAAGGGGAGCCTCCGTTTGATGGGCTGAGGGTTGGAAAGGCGCTGAACACCAAGCGGAGCGGTGGTGGGGATGTCAAAAGACGCGAAACACATAAAACATGCCCATCTGGGCATGTTTTACGTGTTTGGTGGAAGAGAGACACGCCGAACACATAAAACACGCCACCCTGGGCGTGTTTTATGTGTTCGACGGAAGGGTGTGGGTTGGAATGGTGTTTGGCAGGGCTGGGGGTCAGTGTGTGGGTTCCCTAGCATAGGAAATGAGTAAATTAAACAATAAAACAATAAAACTCGGGGCGCACCTTGTACGCCCTGCCATTTGCCCCTCCCCATCTCGTGTTGCGTTTTGGCTCTCCTCGTGGTGTTGTTCGTGTCCTGGTCATGTAGCACCATCTCCTGGTTGCGTCGTGTCTCACTCTGGCTGTCCTAGACCCTGGCCGAGTCATCTTGACACGTCATGGATGAAGGGGGGTGGTGGACTGCAGAGGGAAGTTGGAGCAGCAGCCAGCACCTGACGTGTGACCTTGTCACATGACTTGACCCGGCAGGCTGAACAAAATGCAATATCTTGTTTGTAACCCCTCTCAGTAATTTAGTTAACTTATTATTATGTCTAACTAAGATAAGATAAGATAAGTCCATTGGAATCCATTGGACTCTGGTGGATTCCAATAGAGTCCAGTGGAAAAGTCCACTGGATTCCACCATAAGTCCACCGAATTTGAACAAAAACTGTGGAAAACTGTCCTATAGGTCTCTAAATGTTGGCTGACTGTTGTGCCAACAAAAGTCCTATAGGAGTACAGTGGAGTCCAGTGGACTCCTATAGGACTAAGGGGGGAAGGGTAAAGCCTTATTTCCTTGAGAGGCTTGACTATTCGAATCTGCAGTTTCTTAATGAAATTGTAAGATTATTCTGACATGGTGCTCCTCCCAATGTTGCACTTCATATCCCTTCTGAACTTATGGGATTACCAACTTGGGAAGGCCCTAACAACCTTGGCAACCTTGTCTGTTGTTCGCCACACATGGAAGCTCTTTTACACATCGCGACTAGTTATGTGCATCACCCCATGGGGACCTATTCTTGAATCCTACGACATATCCATTCTGACTTTGATTCGCCTGAGGAATACCTAGGTGCCTGTGTCTATCCAAATTGCAGTCAGCCTGGCGATATAGTCGAAGAAGAAGTTGACAAGTTGATGAGTGAGTGGAGTGAGATAGCTGAAGAACATTCAGAAAAGGCTGTCTCCCCTTCCTCATCCGTCAAGTCCTTTGTAATCTTACGACCACAATCAGCTCCTCCCCAGCTCCCTCCATCACCCCGATCACGGCTCCATGAGATTCTAGAAGATGGCATTTCTCCATCTCAAGATGATGGTTCAATATCCTGCCAACACAACAACTCCCCTATGCAACTTGTACCATTCTTAGAATTGCTTCCAAATGAAGATCTTGAGGCGTCTCCGTTGACAGAAGATGAACTTGAGAAGATAGAGTCTGCATTGGTTGAAGGACGAGATAGAGTGCAACAAGGAATTTCAGGAGAAGAGGTTGGTATTCTTGGATATGGCCCCTTTGACTCAGTCACACTGACGATTCTCCCACTTATGAATATTGACTCTATCTTCACCAGACAAACAAACATGATACACTCAATTTATTCGCATACGGTGGACCTCAGTTCAAGGAGGACAAGGAAGTTCTTCTTTATCGACTACCCACTAGTTCTTACGTCCGCGACTCCTCCCTTGACATCACAGATGCTGAACATGCATTTTTCAAAGAAGTTGAAGCCTACCTCTCTGGAGAAAAATACCCTGATGGTGTCTCAATTCCCCAACACATTTTAGGACCCTACAAACAAGTCAAGCCAGGAACTACCAGAAGTCGCTACCAATTTCCTCACATTGAAGGGATCTATAGCCGCTCGTTTTGCCCATATTCAGTTTGCTCAACCTTCTAGTCGCCAAATGTTGGAAGGCCTACTCGTAGCCGAAAAAAGTAACTGTGATTATGTAACATGTACATTCAATGAAAAGTTTTGGCTCAGCTCCTCTCGACATCTTCATACTTGCATGTTGTAATGACACACCCGAAGACCTCGCGTCGCCAGCACTCACCTGCCACGAAATATTGGCTTGTTGGTGCTGTTGAAGCTGGTGAAAGTGTTTCGAGAGCAGCCACACGCCTCGATCTCTCTGACAGCACGGCACACGACATCATCAAGAAGTTCCAAAGACAGGGAAACACTGAAAACACATGACGTTCTGGCCGTCCTCCAAAGCTTACTGATGCAGACAAGCGCCACCTTATTCGAACTGCAAGGAAACAGTACCGTACTCCATTTGCAGAGCTTGGAAACCAACTTGGGCTTGATGTCACCGACACAACCATCAGAAATGTCCTCAAAGGTGCAGGATACCACGGTCGTGTAGCCAGAAAGGTGCCATTCCTCACACAGAGGCATAGGAAGGCTCACATGTCCTGGGCTAGGCTGTACAGGCCTTTGACGCGTCAACAATGGTCAAAGGTTATTTGGTCAGATGAGTCCTATATTTATCTCGGTGATGATCATGGCCGCGTCTTCATCACGCGGCGCGCTGACAAAGAGTTTTTGGATGAATGCCTTGTACCCACCTTCAAGCAATCGCCTATACGCGTCATGGTGTGGGCGTGCATTATGGAGGGGAGGAAGGGTCCACTTCTCGTGCTTGAGTATCCAGGAGGCAGGGGTGGTGGAATGAACACTGCAAGGTATTGTGAACAGGTTCTCGATGGCGTGTTGAAGGATTTCTATAGTGAAGTGAAGCAAGAGCGTGGTTGCGTCTGATTCCAGCAAGATAATGTGTTATGTCATACCAGTAAACGCATGAAGAAGTGGTTTAATGACCATGGCATCCCACTGTTCTACCACCCACCAAACTCCCCTGATCTTTCGCCCATCGAACCTGTTTGGCACGAGCTAAAAAACATCATACGTCGTTGCCCACATCCTCCCACAAGTGTTGAAGAACTCAAAGCAGCCGTGCATGCTGCATGGGAGGAACTGGATATTGCTGATGTAGATAAGCACATTTTACATATGCCCAATAGAGTTGCTGCTATTTTCCAGGCTAGAGGAGGACATACCCACTTTTAATTTCAAATGTAGATATCTCACTACCTATACTACCAGAATCTAGAATACCATAAAGCCTTTCACCGCAAATGTGCCCATTCTTGTCTTGTGAGGGAGGAGGGAATAATGACCACATTACATAATCACAGTTACTTTTTTTGGCTACGAGTACGTCACCTGGTCTTACCAACATATCCCTTGAAGGATACCTTGTACTAGGCCGCAGCAACAACTCGCGAACTTCTCACCCTGTATGCTCAGAGAGGAATGGACCTTCCTGTTCCTGCTGAAATTGATTGGAAGAAATTCTTGGATCCATTTCCCTTCCATTTGATCTTTAATGAGGACAGGACACCAGAGGCTTTGATTAGCCGGATTCAGCAACTCACTCCTAGTTCACCCAATCAGTGGTTATATGGCAGGATTCCTTACATCGTACAATCTTGCCAGCAAATTTCTCTCCTGATTCAACAACTTGAAACATTTTTCCAGGCCCTAGGATTTCGAGGACTATGACAATTGGCCAGCAAGGTATCCTTGACCACCTACGTCTCTTTTACTCATAATCCACTCCTTGATTGCGATGAAGCCAGTTATCTTACTGCCGCTTATGAATTTTTTCTGTGAGAACACCGATGTTCAACAGCCAACCAGATCCTCTATCCTCCATCTTTCCTTTTCTGACTCATACCAGCTTTTTCTTGTTCGAGATCACATCATTGACATCGTTGACCCTCCACCCTTTGTTTACTCTCTCCATGATGGAGAAGGAATGTACTTGGATGAGGACTGAAATTGATTATAGACTTGGGCTGATTGGTAAGTGTCCAAACACTGGAATCCAATGATTTATTTGGGAACACACTCAAGATGTTCACCGCATTATGCACAGAATCAAATGTGCTGAAGCAACTTTTGCAGCAACAAAGGCTCAAATTTGCTTGCCTGAAGTTACAATTATTGATCAGACTTGTAATGCGAATGGATGAGTTCCTGAAAACTCAAAAGTTAACAAAATTTTAAACTGGCCACCTCTTAATACTCCAAAGGAAGTCCGAAGATTTCTGGGATTATGTGGAGGACTTAGAATCTGGATTCCAAATTATTCAAAAATAGTCCGACCCCTGACTGAACTTTATCATAAAGGTGTTGAGTTTATTTGGGATGAACGACGTCAAGCTGCATTTGATGAAATTAAACGATTCGTAACCACCGCACCTGCACTCCAGCCAATCGATTATACTATTGACAATCCTGTCATTTTAGCAGTAGATTCCAGTACTGAAGCTGCTGGAATGATTTTGTATCAAATGGCAGACGATGGTAAAACATGACACCCAGCTCAATTTGGATCAATTCCCATGAGTCCAACTGAATCACGATATTCTCAACCCAAGTTAGAACTATTTGGATTATACCGAGCATTACGACATTGGAGACTTTACATTATTGGTGTTAAAAATCTAATAGTTGAGCTAAATGAACCAGACCTTCAGCCTGATGCATTCATCAACAGATGGATTCAAGGAATTAAAATGTTCACTTTTGAACTAGTGCATGTACCAGCTGAACGACACAAAGGACCAGATGCACTCTCCAGAAGACCATTAGGTGAAGGAGAGATAATAGAAGAAGATGACGATTCCTGGCTAGATGATATTGCACTAATGACATTTATTCCTTACCGCGATTTTCCACCCTTCCCAAAAATTCCACAAAACCTTAACTCCCAAATAACATATCAATTCCAAGTCTACGCAACCCGGAGAATTCTTTATTCAGAATTCTAGAATGTATAAGAAAAATGGAAACAAATCACCACTATTGGTTATATTTGATAGAGAATACCGAAACTTTATATTTTTACATGCACATAAAAACCTAGGCCACCGAGGAATATTTGCAGTCTATGAAGTAATCAGGCACCAATTCTATTGGCCTCAAATGCGAGCAGATGGTACCAGTGAAGCAATTCCCTTAAGGCAAGCCACAGCCAAGGCTCTGGCCAAGTTTTTCTGAAAAAGTATCTACTGCCAATATAGAGCTCCCTTACATGTCGTAACAGATAATGGACCAGAAGTAAAAGAAGCATTTGATCAACTCCTCAAACGAATGAATATACTGCAAATTCAGATAACTCTCTACAACCACCATGCAAATGGTGTGGTAGAGCAAGGACATTTTATAATCTGTGAAGCATTAATCAAAACATGCAAAGGCAAATTGACGAATTGGCCTTTAAAAGTACCAGAGATCTTATTCGCTAATTGAATCACCAAACCGAGTAACTGGCTTTTCCCCATTTCAGTTATTACATGCTACCAATCTGCTTTTGCTGCTGGACTTGGCCGAGGCTACCTTTTTTAGTCGAAGGATTTAGATCTGGTATGCAAACTGAGGATCTGCTGATTATGAGAGCACGACAACTTGAGAAACATCCAGACAATGTAGCACGAGCTGCAGAAACATTACGAAAAGCAAGATTCGCATCTAAGGAACAATTTGAAAGAAGATTTATCAAGCAACTGAGTCAGACAAAATATGAACCAGGTGAATTAGTACTAGTACGCAATACAGCTATTGAAATGTTGCATGACCACAAACACAAACCATGATACCTCAGTCCTTTTGAAGTATTCAAGTGTACTAATGGCGGAAATTATAAACTACAGGAATTGGATGGAGCAATTCTACAATACAAATACGCGGCCTTTTGTATTCTGCCATACATAACATGAGTTCATGAGTTCATGCACTACCATTTACAGATAGATGAAGGAGAACAATCTAATGGAGATTGTGATCTGGAAAACTGATATAGAAATTTCCACTATCTGTCGCATGTCAAATTCATCAGACAAATATTGACATTAAAAAGACATTACAAATTCAAACTGTTTCCTCATTTTTCACCTTATGCCCACCTCATGGGCCAATTTGCTTGCTGATATCGTGCTAGAGCAACCGCAAGAATCACAAGGCAAAAACTTCAACTCAACTACACTACCATCAACAAAGTCCATCCCATCTACAACGAACCAGAATGCAACAACACCCTTTCATTCCCACTCAACCTCGCTCTCACCAACAAACCTATCCTCTCCTTCTCAGAACACCAAAACCTCTCAAGCCCAGCCAGCAAAGCAACAAGGATCTACAAGCTGAACTGAGTGAAGCTGTTGGGGCACGAGTACTGCTCCGACAGGCAGTCTCACAGCCACTGCTTGCTCATCGAAACCATCCAGATCTGACCATCTCTCATGAGACTGTCAATATTTCCATTTGTTCTACCCCATCATCTGACGTCAAGACACTGCAGGGCAGCACAATGACTGCCGAAGATGACTCAATAGCCTCTATTGTCGTCAAACCATCTATCACTTCCCTGAAATCTATCATTTCCCCACCATCCATCACTTCCTCACTGTCTATCGTTCCATCTGATCAGTCTCCATCTTCACCCTTTCCTCTCCGCTTATTCAACATTTATCATTCCAAATGGCTTGTTTTCGAAGGACAGCTGCTGTTCAGCCATTTTCCTCCATCTCTTTTCAGTAATAAAACCTGGAAGACGATGTGGCTGAGGAGGCAAGAGCTCAATCTAGACTTGCTTACTGTTTCCACCTTACCACCTTCAAAATCTCACAGCCATAGTGGCTAGATTTATATATTATATATGGCCAGTAGATTGGAGTTAAAAATAGAACAACATGTGACTTTTGTTTGTCTATTTTTACATGCTGGAATCTCAAAACTTTGATTTTCTGGCCTCAAATAAAAACAATAATAAATAATGATGTTTGCCAGTGTGCTATATTTAAGAGCTTTATGTTATTTTGTGTTATAAGCTCCTTTATCTAAATAAAGCAAGCAATTAAAAATGTTTTAAATCCAATTGTCTATTAATAAAAGCAGCTAATTATATGATTTAACCTGATCTGGAAAGTCCTGATATGGGGCTATCCACTGGCAAAAAGTGTTCTATTTTTAGCTCCAACCGCCGGCTCTGAAAATGTATTTTGCATTTTTCTTGCTATTTATACCATCTAATCACATGATTTTACCAGATACGGAAAGCCCCAACACAGGGCTATCAAATTGGAAAAAATTCCTTTTTTGAAAATACTGCCAACTGAGAGTGACTACCTACATATCGGGTATGCATGCTAGTTGGTGCCAGTTGGTAGTCCTGCTGTACAAGTCACATCACAGTTCACTGGTCCACTAACAGCCTATAGGAACACAGCCAGTTGGCTGCCAGTCCATTGGCTGCCTGGATGCATCATCATTGATCACCTCCTTACTGGCCAGTCTGATACATGAGGGTAGCCACTACAAGTGAATCTCAACCCCAATGTTTCATGCCGTTCCAATACGAAACGGAATTCACTGGATACACCTATCGTGTCGTCATCAATCCAGGGAAGTGCCACGCTGGTATACACATCCAATGTGGCTCTATCGTCAACATCGCCAACCTCAATACTGAGGAAGGCAAGTATGTTGTTGATGCATGTCACTCGTTCGCGACGGATATGCCTTCTTCCCTGTACACTACCGAATAGGTGATGGCCAAGGATTCACATCAGCGGACGATTTCCATCATTATTCATTCATCCTCATTGTTCCGTCAATATATTGTTTGGTCGACAAATCTCCACTCCTTCAATTTTTGTCAAAGCTTAAGCCCACACATTCCCATATCGCTTTCATGTTTAAACATTTTCTTTCACGCCTCCGCCACTCTTTCACTTCGAAGGCACCCCAGCAAGATCATGAGAAGACACCAAGGCCATCGCTTGATCTAGATTTCTTACCACTTCCAAGTCCATGGTCTCAGCAACATCCAGACGATTTTCTTGACGTCACTGACAACGAGCCATTATGCTGATGCGTGGAGGAGGTATGAATTTTGGCACTGCAATTATTGATGTCAACCTTCACATTTTTC
>Ga0307508_10005007_pt1 | contig 12735 bp, 6 predicted proteins | sample 9_EM_MG_FD_203089 | JGI IMG/M metagenome (GOLD analysis project Ga0307508, IMG submission 203089) | Populus trichocarpa ectomycorrhiza microbial communities from riparian zone in the Pacific Northwest, United States - 9_EM | ecosystem: Host-associated > Plants > Roots > Unclassified | place... | reverse complement strand
CAAAATAAAAAAAAAACCCAAAAAATCCTATAATCAACCTTCAACCTAGAAAATAATCAAAACTCTAGTATAATGGCCTAAAACCAGCAACTTTAACTCAAACAAGCCCATCATAACTTACTTGAGCCATCAAAGTACTTAAGAGAAAAAAAATACAATAATTAAACCAAATCAATCCATAAGATTTCAAAAATGCATTTCTTCAAATATTGATCCTAACATATGTTTTCAATCAACCTTATCATGAACATAACTTGACCAATCCAATATGAAATCAAAAATAGATCTAGTGACTAATCTAAGCATCATGACATTCTTTTTTAAACAAGCTATCATCATCATATTAGCAGTCATAAACATCAAACTATATATTCAATACCATCTTAAACCTACTTTTCAAAACAATGCACATTACTTTGAAATATAATTTGCTATATAAAAAACACATACAATGCCTCTAAACTAACAATTAATCACATAGATGAACTATAAACCTTCAAAAAGGAATTTAAAAGGGATTAAAAGAGGGTTGTGCTTATTGAGCTACATCATCTGATCAAAAGAAAATGCATGCCTTCTAACCATAATGCTCCCTTTTTTCTGGTATTTCTTGCCTTTTTCTTCTTGTTCCCAACTCCTGATCAATATTTTGGTTTGTTTGTCCTTCTTCTTTTCTTCTCTCCTATCTTTTTACAACTTTTTGCACACTATTTTACTAGCATTTCTTTTTTAATCACCTATAGAATTTATCACTCGATTATTTCTGAAACATCTCTTGATTTTTGTCCCCCCGTATCTATGAAAAGACCCTTTTTTTATAGGTTGAAACAAAACCTAAGAGGTTATAAAACCATGTTGGTTTTCCCATGGTAGATGATTATAGAAGACTCTCCCTTTACTTGTCTTCTATAACCTTCCCTCAAAAGTTATGGTTCCTGGTTTCTTTTTGTCACTTTGTGAACTAAATCATTGTAAGAGAAAGCAGCCTCAAAGTTAGCTTTTTCATGAGTGATTCTCTTTTTTAGTCTAGGTTGTGGGTAGGGTACTCTTGGCAAATTTATTGTATAGATTAGGACATAAACATACCATTAGAGGACCTAAAAGATATAAAAAAGATGCATATCTATCATTGAGAATAAACCACATTTGATTTAGAGGTTTAGAACTTCACATTTATTTATTGGAAGATCGATCCTCGATCTATTTGAAACTATCAATACAAGAGAGGCTGATTGGGGATACGAAGTTGTTAAGTTCTTCGAACCAAATAGGGTATAAACGTTTGATAAGGATGGTTGATCTTTGTAGAGAAAGTATTTTTCAGATATTTGATACTAATTGGAGCCCCTGTGGTGGTCGGAGATGCTACATTTATTTGTCTAAAAGTGGTTCCTTGATCTACCTTATTGGCTAAAGAAAAAGAAAAGGAAGAACAATGACTAAATGACACGTCGTTTGTTCTAAACCCTAAAAATTAGGGTTTTTAATTAGGATTTTGAGAATTTCCATTATAGTCCATATACTTCTAATTTCAGCATATACACCTTTAATTAACTTGAAAACTTTTCACTTCATGCAATCACATCCTTGAAAATATTGATTGGAATCCTTTAATTCACATACCTTTTACAAATTAGTCATTGATTTTCAATTTATGTAATTTCATCTTCAATTGACCCTTTAAACTCTTTTTTTTTTTAATTAAGACCATGATTGCACCAATTATGCTCTTTAAAGCTTGAACTGGATTTCTGATCTTTCAAATTGGCCCAAATTATGCCTCCAAACTTAATATTTTTTCAATTGAATCCTTAATTAAGTCAAGTAAACTCATTAAAAGTTAAATTAATCCTATAAACTTAATTAATTCTTCTAATTTTAGCCAAATCAACTTTTAAACTTAATTTGCTTCAATTAAGTCCTTAATTAAGTCAATTCAACCTATCAAAAGTTTAATTAAACCCCTTGAATTTATTTAATTCTTTCAATTTTGGCCAAATCAACTTTCAAACTTGATTTTGCTTCAATTAAGTCCTTAATAAAGTCAATTCAACCCATTAAAAGTTTAATTAAGCCTTTCAACTTAATTAATTCTTCTGATTTTTTTAAAATCAACTTTCAAACTTAATTTTGCTTCAATTAAGTCCTTAATTAAATCAATTAAACCCATTAAAAGTTTAATTAAGATCTTGAACTTAATTCACTCTTCTAATTTTGGCCAAATCAACTTTCAAACCTATTTTTGCTTCAATTAAATCATTAATGAAGTCAATTAAACACATTAAAAGTCCAATTGAGCCCTTGAACTTAATTATTTCTTCTAATTTTGGCTTAATTATCCTTCAAACTTAATTTTTCTTCAATTAGGCTCTCCAATGCTGCAATTAAGTTCCCAACCTTTGCCATTTGATCCAATTTGGTCCTATTACTTCCAATATATGCGATTAAATCCCTCTTCTGCTTATCTCATCAATAATATCTCAGTCTGACTATTCTTTTAGCGTTTTGACCGATTATGCTCAAAAGCTCATCTATTTTCAAGTTTTTAATTTATGATTTTTTTTGTATTTTTAAATATTTCAAAAAAAATTACATAAAAGATTTTAGGAACCCAAAATTGGGTTACGGTGAACTCATTAAAAATTAACTCATAATTTATTTTTCAAAAAGAAAAACAATTCAAAAGAAAATAACTTTGATATGAATATTTTGTTTTTGAAGATCGTATTTAAAATATGATATCTACTTATAAAGATTAGCCATGAATATATTACAGTTAACTGGTAATTTATTAATTATTTCATTAAATGTAATCTGCACAAATTAATAATCTGTATTTTATTAGTTATACAATCATATGTTATTTTATTAATTATAAAAGATACAATAAATTAAAATATAAACAAATTAATTATGGATTTTTCTAACGTGTGTCCTAATGGCACACATTACTTGATGGAATTGGAGAGTTTCACTTACATAATTAAAACTCTCCAATTCAATCAATTAATGTGTGTTCTCAGAATACACTCAAGATAAAATATTTTATTATTTGAAAAACAAAACTTAATGTAAATTAATGAAATAGATGGGATTTGATTTTTTACTAAGAGATTATAAAAGTTTAACTTGTACTTCAAGCTATTTGATTTTTTTAAGAAAAGTTTTTAGAACACATGTTTTGAAATATGTTTAGGTGAATTTCAGAATTTAGATTAAATTCTCTAATTGTTAGGTTCAAATATGTTTCTAGACTTTGACCGAGTTTCGCCTGGCCAACTTCTCGGCAGGTTTTTACTTAGACTCGAACCAGTTCCAGGCCCAGGTCGGTCTGGTCCCGGGTCAACCCTTTGATTTCTAGACTTGGCAAGCTATTTTTTGGTGTTAAATTTATAACTATCAATATTTAATATTTAAAAGAAAGATATAAAGAGAGAATAAAAACATGAAAGATAAAATCATATCATAATTTATAAATAAAAAAACAAAAATATGAAAATTTATCTTTAATTTATGCTTTTTTTCTCATGTTTTTCTTTCTCCTAATATTATAAATATTAATACCTTATAATTTAAGTATTATAAAATTTCTCAGTATTGTATTTCATATAATGTGCTTGTAATTGTTTGGGTCACATTTCAAAATAATATTTTAAATTATCACGGAAATCGAAAAAACAAAGATTTAGATCACCATTACAGGAAAAAAAATATTCAGTACCTCATAAATGTCCATGTGGCATCTCTGATCTGTCTCAGCATCTCCTCCTGCCAGCTTCAAAACTTTTATTCCGGGAATATCCCAATGGAATCTAAAAATCTTCATCTCATTAAATTATTACACCCAAAAAGCTACGCTATGAGTAACCTTTATGAATTATGCATGTTAATTATTAAACAAAAAAATAAAATAGAAGAGAATTTTATTATATTTTTCCTTCTAAAATATTATTTATTGGAATATTTTTTTTCTTTGTTTTTTTTTCAATATATTTTTTTAGTTTTAATTATATTTTTCAACATTAATTTAATTAGAAATTATGCTTTATAATTGTTTTTAAATTATTTTTTATTAGATTATTTTAATCTCATGACGTAGACTACAAGTTTAATGATGGACTCAGTTGACTCTATGTTTCTTTTTCTTTTTCTTATTAACTTTTTTTTCAAACTTTTTTTTTAATATTGAGTTGATTTTTTATGATTTGTTTTAGTTTGTTTTTTATGATATTATACTCGTCTTATAACTAGGGTTACAAGTTTGATTCGAGTCATTTTTTATGTCATATTTTAATTGAATCTTTTTTAATTTTATCTTTCAATAGTGGGTTAAATTAAAAATTAAGCTTTATAATTTGTTTTAATTATTTTTTTCTATTAGGTTATCTCAGTCTCATGACTCAAGTTGCGGGTTTGGCAGGTTGACTCTGGTTATTTTTTATCCTTTTTTTAATTGATTTTTTTAATTTCATTATTTAACACTAAGTTTATTAAAAATTAAACTTCATAATTTATTTTGATTTATTATCTATGAAGTTATTATAGTCTCATGACTTGGCATGCAAATTGACAGGTTAACTCGGACTCATCCGAATTAATCTAATATGTTTCATTCTTAATATTTATATAAAAAAATCTCATCTTAAATATTTATTTTGAGTCAATTTATGTTTTTATTGATCCTTCTGGTTATTTTTAGACCCACAAAATCAAACAGATCACATTAAGTTAATCCTCGTGTGATTTAAGTTTTTTTTTCCTTCAAGAAAAAAAAATAGCAACTATTAAACATATTTTTTACATTAAAAAAATAATATGACCATTAGCTGCCAAATATTTTATGGTGTTTTAGCTCATTGAAAAATTATTTATGGTAATTATTCCCAAAACATTTTTTAAATTAAAATGGAATCAGAAAGGCATGATACTGTAGCATTGTCACTTGTGAATCCACAACTTATAGTTGTGCGCCATAATCAATGTAACGGTATTGGCCGAGGCCTGGTTTTTACGATAAGTGTTTGTTAATAAAAAGGAGAAAAAAAAAAAAAAGTATGTGTGTGTGTGTGTAATGTATTTAATTAGTACTGTTTTAGTTTATAGAAAATCTGAAAGTCTTTTGTCTTCCTCGTGAAGTGGGACGGAGTCTCTCTGAGAGTTACAGCAATCAAGACATGTTACAGCTTGGAGACAAAAACAAGCAGTGTGTGATAGAAGCGAGAAACATTGGGTCTCTCATTGCTAGAATTCAAATTTGAATGCTGCTGTTTTAACTATCCATCTGTGTTTTAAGTTGAGCCCGCGTCTCCCTCTCTCGCTCTCGCTCCCTTTGACCACCTCGGTCACTCCCCAGCACCAATTTGACTGACCATCCATTTTTAATCATCAGTCCAAGCCCCTTTCTTTCCTCTTCTTGCTATCACATTCCCTCAAATCATGGACAAACATACAACACAAAAGATGGGAACGTTTGATGCTGAGGCTGAGTCTGTGATTACTAGCAGCTTTCAGGATCTCAGCTTCACTAACAGCACTGTTAGTATCGGCTTGTGTAGTTCCGTCTCTGATAATAGTGTTAGTAATAGCAGCAATGTGAGCAATGGTACTGCTGCTAGTGAATCTAAAGAGAGTGAAAAGGCTAGTTTGATTTGTGACCCAAATGAGGCTAGCTTCAGGAGCTCCTACCCTTCGAAACCCCATAAGGGAAATGACTTTAGATGGGATGCTGTACAGTGTGTAAAGGGTAAAGATGGGGATATGGGGATGGGTTTGGGTCATTTTAGGTTATTGAAGAAACTTGGTGTCGGGGATATAGGGAGTGTATATTTGGCTGAGTTGAGAGGGATGGGTTGCTTGTTTGCAATGAAGGTAATGGATAAAGGAATGTTAGCTGGGAGGAAGAAGTTGTTGAGAGCTCGAACTGAGAGAGAGATTTTAGGTTTGTTGGATCATCCATTTTTACCAACCCTTTATTCGCATTTCGAGACCGATAAGTTTTCTTGTTTGTTAATGGAGTTTTGCAGTGGTGGGGATCTTCATATACTAAGACAGCGACAACCTGGCAAGCATTTTAGCGAGCAGGCAGCAAGGTTAGTGTGTGCTTGTTAATATCTTTTGGTTTGTGATTCTTCTTTGTTTCGCTCTCAATCTGGTTTAATTACTTTGTCATTAATGTAATACTGCTAAATAACTAGGGGGAAGTGTCAGAAAGGCAGTTATCTTGAGCAGATATGCATTTTGTTGTATGTTTATGAAAGATTGATCACAATTAAGTTTTTGCTAATGCTATGAACACCGAGATTGAGTAAAGGCTTGGGAATGATTTTCAGAAATTAGTTCGACTCGTGTACATGATCATAAGTACCGACGGCATTGTTCTTTCGCTTCAGGATATATAGCCTCGGAATTTTATTTTATGCACGATGAACAAATTTAGGATTGTTCTCCAATAATTATTTGTTTTTATACAGGTTTTATGCTTCGGAAGTGCTTCTTGCTTTAGAGTACTTGCACATGATGGGCGTTGTATATAGAGATTTGAAGCCTGAAAATGTGTTGGTGAGGGAGGATGGCCATATTATGCTTTCGGACTTTGATTTGTCATTAAGATGCTGTGTGAGTCCTACTCTTGTTCAATCTAGTACTGTGTCTTCTTGTAAGATTTCTTCATACTGTATTGAGCCATCATGTATTGATCCAGCCTGCAAGTTGCCCGTTTGTGTAGAGCCTTCTTGCTTGCAACCATCTTGCCTTAAACCTCGTTTCTTCAAACCCAAGACAGCAAAAGTTAGAAATGAAAAGCCAAACCTGGCAAATTCAAATTCACTTCCTGTACTTGTTGCAGAACCAACCACCGCTCGTTCCATGTCATTTGTCGGTACACATGAGTATTTAGCACCGGAGATAATAAGAGGGGACGGCCATGGAAGTGCTGTTGATTGGTGGACGTTCGGTATCTTCTTGTATGAATTGATACTTGGTAGGACTCCTTTTAAAGGCAATGGAAATCGAGAGACATTGTTTAATGTGGTAGGTCAGCCCCTAAAATTTCCTGAAGGATCTTCTGTCAGTTTTGCGGCAAAAGATTTAATCCGTGGTCTGCTCATGAAGGACCCGCAAAAGAGATTAGGGTTCAAAAGAGGTGCTACAGAGATCAAGCAGCATCCTTTCTTTGAGACTGTTAACTGGGCTCTCATTCGCAGCACTCACCCTCCAGAAATTCCAAAACCAGTTGACCTTTTATCTTTGAATCTCGCATTCAAGTCATCCTTGGCTCCCAATGATAACAGAGCTACAGATTCTGACAGATCATCAGGTCCCTTTTTAGATTTTGAATTCTTCTAATGAGTTTTGTTCTACAAGTGGCGAGTTTACGTTATTTTTGTGTGTTCATCTTCTCAATGGAATCTCATCTCCTTGGCATGAAACCCTTGTTATCAGATTATCTGTTCTGGTTGTTACAAGTGCTGAGCGAGCAGCATTTGGGGTTCGTAATATAAACTTCTGTCTTAGAACCCCCATGAAAGTTGACACTTTCCCTGGATAGTTTCATTCCCATCCTGCTGTGTAAGCTTCAGCTAGGCGATTTCTCGAGAGGGGGCCTCCAATGGTGGGCATTGAGCCTTTTCATAACCCGCACTTTATAGCATACATAGCTGCATTGACCCAGTTACTCTCACTTTAGCTGCAGGGAGAGCTTTTGTGAAAGAGATTGAATTGGACTGCTAGTAGAAAAGCTGTGGATACTTGTAGCAATGAGATCATGAGGTGTCCGCATCGTATTGATCTTTGGTTCCTTTTATTTGCTTTTTTAACTGTCTGAGTTTCTGCTTCCTTGAATTGTTATCAAGCCGGGGCTCTTCCCGATGAAGTTCTAGCTTTTCTTTTTTATATGTGGAAAAGAGTTGGGGAAAGAAACAAAAAAAATACATAAAAAGAGTGCTTTATTCTTTTGCAGTGAACAGTCTTTTCCTTTACAAAGTATATTCTCACTTTAATCATAGCCTTCTTTTATGGCAACTGATCATCAAATTGAGGCTTTTGGTGGTAGAATGATGCCTGACAAAGAAAAACAAATGAATCTGACAACATTGTGTTTGCAAGTTTCTCCTGCATTATGATGCCTCCACCGCAATCTCTGTGATAGAAAACAGTATTCAGACAAATTGATCAAATTTAACATAAAACCTCTTGACTCATACTTGGAGCCATATCCATGTTTCTGTTATTATTAATTCGTTTGGTCTTTCTGCTACTTCTATTATTACAGGTCTAAAGTGCATCTATCTTTTGAATATTCTCGAATCAACAATACTAAAGTTTGAATCGCATGGAATAATCCATATAGTATAAGGTAGTGTATGATGTCTGATTTTCCAAAATTTACAACTTAAAAAGAAAAGATAATTTACAAAGGGGTTGAATTTCAAAGAGATTTATGTGTATAGGGCTAACCAAAAGTTACAATGAGGATAGCTCTTCTTAAATACCAATCTCTAGCCCAAAAGCTAGTTGTTCATCATGGAAATAGAAGAAATTTACCTATATAAGTCATCCTCGTTAGAGAATCTTTATTTAGAAGAATTTATAAAGTTAAAACTAAATAAGATAACAAAAACCGTAGAACATCAAATCCTTGATGGATATTTAATAAGAAAATCTTGCACATATAAGGAAGAAAAGATTTTGTTGTGAACCTTATGATTACTTGGTCATGTAATTCATTTGCAAACGATACAACTTCTGGAAAGATAAAAAATCAGGTTTTGAAGTATGACACAAAAATTACTTTGAACCTAAACACTAGTATTATTATAATTTGAAACCCCCACCCAATGAATAGCAGCTCGTGAATGAGAAGTATAAGATGATGCCATAAAGAGAGTTATGTTTTTATAAGTCAGATTTGTTATTTGTCCCAATAAAGAAACATATTACATCACGCAAAACATAAGTTTATTTTATAAATTTATAGCTACTAAAAATTTCAGCTTACAAATTATTATTTTTATATAAGTGTAATTGTATTAGAGGGAAAAGCTGTATAAATATACAAAGGCATATCCTAAGAGGTACATCGACTCATAATCCAAATCAAACTGACCTTAGGTAGTAGGAAAAAATCAAAAGCTAAATAAAACTCAAAAAACAAAAAAAAATTGTGAAACTAGTTGACTGGTTCATGGAAAAATTAGAACCAGTTGACTGGTTCTGTAAAAACAGCAGACATGCTAAGTGGAACTTAAACGACAATAGGCTAGAGGTACCTCATGACTCTAAAAGATGCCGTATGGACCTAAGAATTGTTGGAATCTGGTATTTTGGTTCTAGCTCAACCAACCTGGACCCCACACTAACAACATGATATGGACAGCAAGCCTAGTGAAAAACTCGATTATTCCTCTCATACCAAATAAAACAAACCATGGCTAAGAGGACTAACCAAGCAAAAAGATTCAAGAACTTTTCTTCTTCCTACAGTTCATATATGTCCATTGAAGCAAAGGTCTCCATGTCATCAAACGCCAACTCATAACAGTCTCACTTGTGGTAGCCCCCCAAACAGAAACAAATAAAAGAAACTAAAAGAATAGATGGTTATATGTCTTAATATGCGAGCCATAAAAAATACATATCGAGGAGCTAATGATATGGTAAGTATGGAGTATGTCCATAGTGTGTAGGCTACCTATAGAAGCAAGCCATAGGATAAAAGTGCGTCTCTAGATATGACCTGAAAACCAGAGGAGGTGATGTATAGAATCTACGGGTCTTGTGTCTTTAAGAACCTCCCATGTAAAATCAATAAAAAATCTGCCTAATGGATTCCAAATATAGTGATCTGGTAGTGCAATCATGTGATGAAAATGCACTAGGTCCCAAATTTACGGAGCTCTTGATTACCCGAGGGAAAAGACCAAGTGCCTTCCTCAATGATATCTAAGACTTTGGCATCCCAGGGAAGCCCAGTCTAGGATAGCATCTTGAAAGGCAAAAGTTTATAGAAATATTGACCATTCAACAACTAATAGTTTAACCATAAGGAAATAGCAATCCCATCACCAATGCAAGAGACAAATCTCCATCTACATTAATCTCTACTGAGTAGAATCTTCCTCTAAGACCAAAAGAAAACTGAATGAGGCTTGACACGCCAGAAAGATCTACTCCTAAGTAAGACACTATAAACCCATCCCGACCAAACTGAAGATCTCTTCGAAAGAAGTCTAGACATGCTTAAGAATAACTATTTTATTCCGAGTCTTTATCCTTTGTATGCCCAAACCTCCCTCTTTAAGAGGATAACAAACTAAAGCTCAAGCTACCTTAGCCCCTGAATATGAGAGAGAACAACCCTTCTAGAGAAAGGTAGCTAAAATACTCTAAATCCTCTTAATAACAAAGTAGCCAAGAATAAACTTGGAACACCAGTATACCTTGATGGAAAAGAGAATGAATTTGATCAATTGAAGGCATCCAGCATAAGTAAGAGAAGTTGAAGTCCACATCTTAATCATAGAGAGAATTCAATCCATTAAAGGCATACAATCATTATGTGTCAATCTAGTAGAGATTAATGGGACTTGTAGATACTTGACAGGTAGGGAACCCAACTTGAAGCCCAAAAGAGTCTGCAGAAAAGCACAAAGCTCATCATCGACTATTGATAAGAAAACTTGGATTTTCTTTAGATTTCTAATAAGTCCAGATAACCAAACAAATCATCCAAAGCCTTCCTCACAATCCTGACCAAGTCCATACATGTCCGATATAATATTATAAGGTCATCTGCAAAACATAAGTGAGTAATGACAGTCTATTGACACTGCTAGTGGTATCAAAACCTTGAGTTTTGTTAAGCCTCTCTGATATGCCTCATAAACCCTTCATGGCTAAAAACAAACAAATAAGGGGATAAAAGGTCACCTTGTCAAAGGCTCCTAAAAGATGCGAAGAAGTCGTGACTTTCCCTATTCATGAATGTCATAACTCAATTTTTGAATTTTTTTTAAGAAAATTAAATAAATAATAAAAAAGAAATGAATGAAAAATAATTTGAGAATTGGGTTAAGACAACACAAATTGAAAGTTTAAGAACTAATAAGGATGGAACTATAAATTTGGAAGTCAATTTTGCTAGAAATTAAAAGAATTGATAAGTTTGGGGACTTAATTGAACTTGGAATTAGTTTAATTAATGAAATCAGGGGCTTAATTGAAGAAATACCAAAGTTCGGGGCTAATTCGGGTCAAAATTACAAGAAATTAAAGTCCAAGGACCATTTTATAAATGTCATCAAAATACAGGGGTCTAATTGCAATTTATTGAGAGATGAAATTAAAAAAAAAAAAAGAATTTCCTGAATAAGGGACTTGATTATAAAATTTTGAAACTTCAGTGATCAAACTGCAACGGCCATTTCCATCCTAAAATGGTGTCGTTTCAAAGAAAATTGTTCATCACCTTCTTCACTCATGCACCACATCTTTGTCAGCTGCCCCATGCCCCCACGATGCATCTATATTACCACTGTAACGATCCTGCAAGTTCGCTTCGTTGTCTGGGTAACTGCATGGCATTCTCTGGCTATATATATATATTATGAGGGGTGAATGGGTCACTAGGAAAAGTAAAATCCTTCTTTTAAAGGTTGTTACATATGCAAACCCAGCAGCCACAAAAAAGGCTTATAAAGCCTTCATCTTCTCCTAAAAATTTAAGGGAATCAACCATGATTGAGAGCTTTAGGTGAGAGAGAAAACATATTGAGGGTAGGAACTTTGACAGCCATATCTCCACTTTACACCATTGGATTGGCCTTCCCTTTAGGTATGTTGTTCATCGTTATGGCTACTACATCCTAACTAGAGGGATTTGCAATATCAAGTTATGTGTGAGAGATATGGTTGGTGGAATATTTCTGGAGAAAACACCATTTTTTTAAGTCGCAGTCGCTGGATGTTTTCTCATTCATCAACCGTTAGATGGGGATGTCATTTTTATAAGTTGTTCCTCTATATGTTTTCTGAAGTCTAAACGGTGGAGATCGGAAACAAACTCTCCAGCCATAAATAGCTCTTCCTGAATAGCAGGTCTCTAATTTTTAATGTTTGTTAGGTTATGTTCCAATATAGAGTGACTTAATCGTTGGTTTGATCTGTAACTTAGATATGTTATGCTAAAAATGATGCAATATAACTTCATAATTGAGATTGATTAAATAAGTTTAGGGGAGAATGAAAATGTGATGTTAAGAGAAACTTGTTATTTGAACAAACATGACGTATAAGGTTAATGATATATTGTATGATTATGAATGTAATAGAAAATACATGTAGAGGAATGGAAGAAAGACAATTATTAAAGCTAAAATTAAAGCTAGAATTATTAAATTAAGGAATTCAACTTTTGCATAGAGATAAGGAAGAACATGGTGCATGCTATACAACATATTTAGAGACTAAAATATAACTTGTAAAATATAATTGTGAGATTTGTATTTTGCATGATGCAATACTTATATTGATCGTTTATGATGAAGTTAGCAAATTGGTGCAGTGTTTTTTATAGGTGAATAAAGATGGATTGTTCACTTGGTTAATTAGGATTTTTTTTCTCTTATAAATCTAGTGGTTGCCTTGGCATTTGTAAAGTTAGAACGGAGTATAATTCACATAATGATGATTTATTTACTCATAAACCTCTGTATGATACTTATGCCTTGTGGAAATGCA
>Ga0307508_10005006_pt1 | contig 12737 bp, 6 predicted proteins | sample 9_EM_MG_FD_203089 | JGI IMG/M metagenome (GOLD analysis project Ga0307508, IMG submission 203089) | Populus trichocarpa ectomycorrhiza microbial communities from riparian zone in the Pacific Northwest, United States - 9_EM | ecosystem: Host-associated > Plants > Roots > Unclassified | place... | reverse complement strand
CTATAATTTATACAATTAACCTCCCTGTGGTTCGACCCCGGTCTTACCGGGTTATTTATTACTTCGACACTCCTGCACTTGGGAGAAGACATCAATCTTTTGGTCGTGTCAGATTGAAAGACATTCTACCACATCCGTAGATGAGTTTGTTGATAAGAATGAATATGAAGATGCCTATGATTCTTACCATGCTCTATTTGGCCAAGGGGGCGGATTTTGATAGCATAAATAAAAGATTTGTTCTTAGTCATTTTTATTGGTAATTGGATAAGAAAATACAAACTCTAACTCAAGGTTCTAAAAGTGTAGAGGATTACTATGAAAAGATGGAGGTAGTTATGATTTAGGTGAATGTAGCGGAGGGTAGAGAAATTATCATAGCTAGATTCATAAATGGTTTGAACCGTGAGATAACAAATGTTGTAGAGTTACATGATGCATATGGCTACAAAGGAGAAATAACAACTTAAAAGAAATGGTGGTTCATGACAAGTTTAAAATTTAGGTTTTTTTTTTTACATGGAGGCCAAATTAAAGGAATGAAGAGGGAGCTGCCCAAACCAAGTCAAATATAGGGGTTAAAATCGAACCACCTAAGGGCAAGAAAGAAGTCTCCAATGATATTAGAGGTAAATCGGATACTCTAACACCTTGTAATCTTAACATTAAATGTTTTCGATGTTTGGGAATATGTCACATAGCTTTTCAATGTCAAAATAAAAAAGGTGTGATATTACGTGATCATAGGGAGGTTAAAACCAAAAGTGACAACAATGATTATCGCACCCGACATTGCGGCAAACCTATAAAAACAAATGTTAATTTGAGAATGGGGGTAAAAATGAAAAGAGAAGTTGTCACCTAGTATTATTGTCACTAGGAACCCTAACTAGTTTCTAAATATCTAAGATGAGATATTAGTTATGCTAAATGGAAGATATTATTACCCTAAAACATCATACATGAGGTAAATTGCATTGCTACTTTTATCTTTTATTTCTTGTAATTTGTTATGCCTAATCTATTGTTGATCCATCTATATGAGTGATAACAAGTTACTGCTATGAGTTAAACCTTTAATGGATATGTGGGGTCAATCCTAAACCATTTTAAGGCTTAGTAATCTGTCATTCCCAATTATTACCATTTTGATAACACCTAATGAATTGACATGTCTACAACTAGTGACTCTTGATCATGACAAGTGACCAATAGTCTATCAAGTCATGCCAATAAATAACCAGTGGGTTTACGTTGGACTCATTGAACCCAACCTAGATCCTAGGAAGGGTCCATGGATAATGCCTTATTAAGGTTCATCTATCCTATAATATCCAAGATTCACTTGCAATATTTAGTGAATGAATGAAGATTGTATACCCTAATCCTATCCAAGCAATAACCATCATAGGCTCATCTACTTGGAATAGGATCTAATGACTTGAAGGTCCTTTAGGACTAAATTTTGGCAAATAACCCTTTTAGGATTCACTTTTTAAGCTTTTTGTTGGTTGCTTGTCATCAATATTTGTACACACTAGTGCTATGATTCATGTATATACTTTCATAGCAAGTGAATGATCAATTATTAAGTTGCATATGTGACTCCCAATTGATTGTTGAATATTGAAATTAGACATTTCTAAGACTTTGTTTTTCATTTAAAATCAAAAGAAATGGCTACTCCTTTTAATATCCAAGGTAATGACTCATGTTGAGTCCTTTTACCCTAAATACAAAGAGTGAATAGTAAAATATATTTTGACATGATTTTTAAAAAGCTTGGAATGTCAACCCAATAAACCTTTTAATGTGAGCCAAAACCTTTAACAAATTTTATTACCAAAATACAAAACCCAACATAGATGCATGAATGAACATTGATTTTATATTATTTGAAGCAAAAGACTATGTCAATACATATTGTTGAATGGATCAATGTTCATACACAATGAAAAACAAAATGTTGCAATGCCAAGGATAATGATGAAACGACCAAGAACATGAAATGAAACAATATAAAAAATTAGATTCGACTAAATTCATTTAATCCCAAAATCTCATCAAAAAACACATCAAATTCAACAATATAACAAGATGCAAGATTAAAGAACTTGATTGACATCATTCAAACACAAATATCATTCCAATAAAAATTATTCAATTTCCAAAAACCTAACCACAAAACATATCAAAATCATTAATAAAAAAAGATATTCATTCAAAAGATATTTAGGGTTTTAAATAGCCTTTCTAAACGTGGACAATGAGGCCTGGAAGGGGATGAAATAGTGGAAAAACAATGTTGGATTGAAGGTGGAATGTTGGCGCGTGATAGCCACGCTCCAAGAGAAGGATGTCACGTTCAACGCTTCATTCAACGTAATTTCTTATCAACATATGAGTCTGTAAGGTGCGTCGCTTTGTGTTGCTTCTTCCTGTGGTAGCAGTGTAGGTCAACGCCGACAAGTAAGGGAGATCCAAGATGTTAAAAGTCTGATGGTCTTTTTTCTCTATATTGGTTCATTTTGTAACTTTTGGATCTACTCAAACCAATGTTATTGGGTTGCAAGGCTTATATAATTGTGTAGTGCTCAAACAAAAAACAAGAATAGTGTTGGTCTTGCCTTGTTTGAATGTTGGAGTAGAGAGAAATAAAGAGAGAAGTTTTACGGGTTGTTTTCTCTTTTTTTTTTATTAATGATGATGCTCATGTTATTGGCTGCAATTAACTAATAGCATTTATAGAGAGCTTTGAGATGAAGAAAATCGTGGTGGTTACATTGGAAATGTAGGTTTGAGGTGAGAGAAATTAAGGGGAGAAGTTGTGGCTTTAGAGAGAGAAAGACAAGGCTTGGGTTTTTTATGGTTGTCTTGGTTTTCTCTCTAGCTACTCACACGGAGGTTGCCGGGTAGTTCTGATAAGAAGGAATACTTCAATTTGGTTTTTCTGTTGCAACATGAGCATGTAACCGTGGTTTTAAGAAGGAATACTTCAATTTGGCAAAGAGAGCAAATTCTTGTTTTGGTGGTGCTCTATTAGACTTTTTCTGTGCTAGCTCATCTGATTGAAGCAAGCAAGCAACAAAAGAAATGCAAGGGCAAATGGGTTGAAAATGAATACACTCGCACTGATTATAAAAGATAATTACCAGACATGTTTCTACACGGCTATTCTTAACCGAGAAAGCACATTCGGGCATTTCTAACCAGGTGAGGGGGGGAAATTTAATCTCCACCCGGAAGTAACTTTGAGCTGGCTGTTCTAACACGTCCGGCTGCTGCAGGGATTATTCGTGATGGTCTGAGAACCTCAGTAAAAGATACATTATATGAATCCGCTCCTAACCAACTTTGTAACCATCCTCTGCCTCCAGAAAACCCACCAGAAACAGTCCAGCAGTTATTGAAACCTAAACTTGTCAGTACTCTGGCAACTATTTTTGCTGAATCTGAGTACCTGAATTTTTTAAAGCATTGAAGAAGAATACAGGATGAGAAAGAAAGGAGTGGATAAGATTTACAAGGCAAACTGAATATCATTGATTGAAGACTGACAAGGAGGAGGAACTCACGAGTCCATGATGACAATGTTGGAACCTTTGTTAATTTTCTTCAGATATGAAATCTTTAAAGCTGCTATTTCAGCTTCTAGTTTCTTGACATTTCTGACAATGCCTTTCAATTTGCTTGGCAGTTCTTCCAAACTGAAACATTAACAACAATACAAAATCAGGAAAAATAAAATACCTTTTTAGGCGGTATTAATAACACAACTAAAGAGGAGATAAGAAAGTTCTGCCATTCTGTTCAAATTATTTTTTTAAATTATATTTTTGAAGGGAAAAGGAATGCAAATGGAATGCAATATTTTTTTATTTTTCACTATTGTTTTCTATCAGGACAAAAAGGCATGTTAAGTGAAAGAGAAATATACTGGGAATAGAGAAAACAAAACAAGACAGAATATAAAATGAAGATAGAATTATGTGTTAATAATGATGAACAAGACAGTGATCATGCATCCTGGTTGGTTGATGATAGTAAAACATAATAAAATATTAAAAAAAACATTTTACCCTATATTATTATCAAACTTCCATAATTAAAAAATAATAATTAAATACTTTTTTTATTTTAGTTTACATTGAGCATTGAAATTAATAATAGTATAATAATACTAGTTATAAAACTTGAATTGACCTAGTGGGTTATCCAGGTCCTGGACAGGTTCAAATTTAAAAAAAAATAGAAGAAGAATTGACATGGCTTGGCTAAGTCAAAAACCTAGGTTGACCTATAACATGGTCAATTCAAGGAAGAATCCGGTCAAAACCCGAGTAAAAATCCTATTGATTTGTTTTTTAAAAAAAATGTCAAAATGTTGTTTTGATCTTTTTTTCAAAAAAAAAACTTGGGGTTGACCCTCCCGACTCATGATTTGTATCTTACACCGGGTTGACCTTCAAGTTAAATTTTAAAACTATGATAATAACTACTTTTATCCTTACATGCTATAGTTGGACAGATTTTGAATTAATAGATTTTTTACATGAATATTTTAAGAATAAAAAATAAAAAATATTGTTTTTGAAGATAAGTCATTTTTGTACCTCTTGTTTTTTTAATTACATAAAATTATGACATTTATTTTTATATTTTTATCTAGATCTAATTAATCAACCAAATATATTTTTGTTTTAAATGTCTTTATCTTTCCTATCCCAAGATTGTAAACAAACACTACCTAGAATAAGCTGAGTGATTCATTATACCCCAGTCATCTGACACCACATGACAGGCAAGATGAACCCAGATGCAAGCGGGCTAAGCTTACAGCGGTCATGAAATTGGCAGTTTTATTATTCTTTTCTCTAAGTGTTTTGTATCATAAAGTGAAAATGTATGCTTTCAAATAAAAAAATTAACTCACGGGACCGAAACCATCTGGTTCTTAGCACTGGAGGGAAGGCGTGGGATGCCAGCCTTTTCCTTGTCTTTCTCTGATCTAATGTCGATCATAATGTAATTTTTTGTAGATAATAGATCAAGGACTTGGGCTGGAGTAATCTCACCTGGAAACAACAGCCCATAATATGAAAACTAGAAGAAACTCATGTATGAAAATCTGAAATCACTATCAAGCTACCGCATGAACTGCTGATTGCATCGAAATGTAAATGAAACGAATTATTAAGTTGTTTCACATTTCTTGTTCAAACAAGAGATTTCACATAAATAAAGCACCTGTAGAATAAATAAACCGCAGATTCACCTTTGTAACCACGCAGGCCGAATGAGACAGCAGACCATATGGATGGAAAGAGGAGGTATGCTAGAAAAACTGCTCCAGCAGCTCCTACAATCACAACGGGGTCTGCCGAAGTGATGGTTTCAACAGTTGATGAAGCTATGGGCTTTGCCTCTTCAATCACCTTAGTTGTCTGTTGAGCAGCACCTATTAGTGTCTGTGATCAAAGGGTAATAAATATCATGAATGTAAACAGAAATTTTAGCCATATAGTCATCGTACATCTGAAGAAACCATAATAACAACCGTGTTATGGAGATGAGGTAATTCAAATCCTAAGCTGCCATTGTTAGAAAAAAAAATGCTGGAGACAAAAGACTCAAACTACCAATATGGTCACAGAACCAAAACAATTGGTCTAACAATTTCCAAAAAAATTCCAAGCACACTGGTCTTCTAATTTCCAAAAAATTCACTGGATTCAATTGGATTTATATACATATTAACGCAACACCGTGAAATTTTCTAAGAAAACAATCAAAAGACAAATTCCAAACAATGTAAACATAAACTAAACAATTGAAGGGGGGAAATGAAGCTAGAAAATTGATAGTTCAAACCTTAGCAGCACTAAGAACTGGTTCTGTGTCAATACCAGTACTTTGAATAGCTTCTTGGGCTTTCTTTGAAGCCTCATAAATTGCAGGAGAAGCAATCTTCACTGCCTGTTCTCCTGCTTGCTTTGCAATTGGTAATGCAACATCTATGCCAGGCTTCAAACTATTAGTGACACCTTCAAAAACTTTCTGTGCACTGTCCAATACACTTGAACTAAACTCCACAGCCTGATCAATTGTCTTCTCCACCTATCAAGCACAGCCAATTTCAGCAAATGGGCAATCAAGTTAGAGCCAGAAAATGATTTTAAAGAAAGAAAGAAAACAACTTCAAGACTTTGGTTGAGTAGGGATTTGCATATCAAGAAAGATTGTGAGAGTGGTGTTTCTTACATCAGTAAGCGTAGAGACAACCTGGTCCTTGGAAATAGTAAGAGCTTTGGCTTCATTGGGTGGTGCAAAGAGAGACAAGAGAGAGATGGTTGACGTTGGCAGTGATACAGAGATGGGTCTCAATTGATGAGGTTTAAAGAAAGAAGGTTTGGTTGTTGAAGAAGTTGAACGAGGAGAGAGTCTTGTTGTAAATGAAGATCTTATGGCCATCTCCATTGCCATCTTTTGGGCACAAAGATGTAGAGAGAGTAAAGGGGAGTGTCTTTTATTTGGGTAGTTGAAAAAATGTCTGGTTGAAGGATGGGTATATATGATGGAGGATTGTGTGATGAGAAATTGACGGTTGAAAAGTAAGGATTTTTGGCCAATAGAAAGAACACATTGGCCCGTCATATCCTCTGTGCCTTTTTAAATAATTCACTGCAGCCACCCACACCTTGCATTTTCTGTTGGGATATTTGAAAGTTTTATAATAATTAATTTATAAAATATTTTTTATTTAAAAATATATTAAAATAATATTTTTTTATTCTAAAAATATTATTTTTAATATCAATATAAAAATATAAAAAAAATTATAAAAAAAAATTCAAATTTTACCCCCCTTTAAAATGCAATACTTAACTTTGGATAGCAAATTCAGCCGATTAATTAAATACTTGGTATCATTTAATTTGATTAACACAATATCTTAGTTGATTAAGATAAAAAAAAATGAATAAAATCTTAACATAAATTTAAGTTGGATACAACGATGGGTGAAGGGTAATTTGGTTTTTTTAACTTATTTTTGTTTATCTCATGGAGTTATAGTTTTATTTACCAACATAATATATGTATTTTTATTTTATGATTTTATATATAAATTTGAAGTTTAGACTTTACTTTTTGATTTTATAATTCGTACATAAGGATGGAGCTTCTTTTAAAGATTTGATTTTATTTATAAAAATAATTAAAATATTAAAAAAGGATCGGGTAGCCTACGTGAATTCACCAGGTGAAGAAAACCCTCCATCTGATTTGATCCAAGTTAAAAACATATATGAGTGATGAATATGGATATTCATGGCTGTAAGTAGGTGGAGTAAAATTCAGCTCCAACCCAATTTATTAATATCCTTATTCTCAGGTTTAAATTTCAAATGATATATATATATATATATATATATATATATATATATATATATATATATATATATATTATGCAATCCAATTTTTTTTTTATGAAACTAGTGGTGATATTTTTAAAGGGAAAATTAACCTGAGCATTTACGGTTTGGTTTTTTTTTTTTACAATTATTATTTTTACATATTATATTTTTCATTCTAAATTTTAATGGCTAGTAATATTTTACATCATTAAGAACTGATATAAACAAAATCAATAAAAAAAATATACATTTATTTACAAAACTATTATTATATTTAAAATAATAATTAAAAAAACTCATAAAACATAAAAATAACATAAATATCATAAGTTCCTTCCCAGTAAATAACAAGTTTAAACTCTAGCCACCATCATCTCATCTTCCTCCTCCCCAACAAGTACAACACATCTGTAAGAGAAGGTTACCTGGTGAATCAGGTAGATTGTCAAGTCATCTTTCTTCCTTGACCAGCGGTGAGGCAAACAGAGGCATATGGAGGGAGATTTAGACACTTTAACTTTTGGCCCTCTTCTCCTCTCTCCTTTTCATACGGTTGTCACAGTTGATGGAGGGGTTGCTAACGAGGCTCGTGGTTTTGATGGCACAGTGAGCTGGTGCTACTGTGTTTGGCGTGGTTTTAACTCCATCGGAGGCAGATCTTTATGTTATTTCTCCTCTCATTCCATTCCTTTCACTGTTAACTCCACTACAAATTTCTAGAAACAATACAGAGCTTGAAGCTTTGGTGAAGCTAAAGTCTACTTTAGACCCAACCAATAAAGATTTTTACAGTCATGGGCTAATGATGGTGACCCCTGCAGTGGCTTATTTGAGGGTGTGGCTTGCAACGAGCATGGTAAAATGGCTAACATTTCATTGCAGTGAAAAGGACTATCTGGTACAATATCTCCTGCAGTGGAAATTAAGAGAGTGTCCAATTTGTACTTGCATTATAATTTATTAGATTGAGAGATATCAAGGAGATTGTTAATTTGATTGAGCTGTTTTTTTTTTTATTATTATTATTAATATGGTGTTTGGGTTAATTTTTATGTATCTTGATTAATTCTACAGGTTTTGAAATTAATAACTATATAAATTTCTAATGGTTTTAAAAAGACTAAAACTCATAATTATTAAACAACAAATTATTTTAAAAAAAATAAAAGAGATAGTCTATGTGAAGTGACAATAGTGGTTGCAAGTATGGCCAACAATGACCGTAAAGGGAAAACAAGAGGAAAGAGAGCGAGTGAGATAGAGTGAACGGTGTTGCAATGGTTAGCTTTAATACTTTAATATATATGAGGGTAGAATTATTTTATTTATTTTGAAAATAAGTTTTGACCTAAAATGAAAAATATAATATTTAAAAAATTAGTTACAAAGTAAAAAATAAAATAAAAACCTTAGAGTGCTCAGCTTAATTTTTCCTTTCCTAAAACAAAATTAATAAATATTTAAGAACTACACAAGTTAATGTCTATACTTATACTTTGTTATGTATCTGTTTATAAATTTTTTTAAATTAACCTGAATCTAGGTTTAAACTAACAAAATTAAATTTATTTATTTTTACAACACATTAACATAGTTTCGAATATTAAGTTTATTTTTCAAATTTACTTCCAAATTTATATAGATAAATGATAAAATTAAGAAAATAAATGATTTAATATGCTTATTTTGACTTTTGTTGAAAACTTAGTCTCAACCTTAAAGTAAGAATATTATTAATTGAAAACATGTAAATTAAAAAACAATAAATTATTACTAATTATTTTTTATTATTAATACTTGTCAATCACTCAGATATTCTTTTGATCAATATGCTATTTGTTTGTACCTTAAAAAAAAAAAAACTACACAATAAAAACTTCATCTTAAGATAAAACAAGTAACAACATTGTAAAATCAAGTGAAGTATGGCAATATAAAACCTTAAACCTTTCATAAACCCATCATTAAAAAATGATGGTAAAAAAATAATGGGTTTATGAAAAAAGAGAAAAAGAGATTACAATAATTAAATTATAGGAAAATTAAAAAAATGTAAATAAAGTTGTAAAGAAATAAGCAATACTAAAACTAGTAAAATGTTAAATTACATATATAGGACTATCCATCATTCATAGTGACTGAGTGATCCTTTATTATTTATACGAAGTTTGAATTCTATCTAAACATGCAAATCCTAATTATATATAGATATTGATATTAAGTAAGAAGACTTTATTGAATTTTAATACAAATTAAACTCCTTCTCTATTGATACTACGTGAATCCTAAGCTAATCTTATGATTTCTTATTAGTTATTTTATTGAGGTCTATTGTTCTGAATAGATTTAAGCTTCCTAGTTCTTTGCGTTTATTCAAACTCTTATGCTTGATCACTTTTTCTTTGGTCGAATATGACTCGTGATCGTCTGATCAACTACTTTTTCTAACTCTTTGTTGATTAAGAATCCTTTAGTATAGTTGATTTTACTAAACTCGATCAACTTTAGCTTTTCCCCTGTTTTGTTATGAAAAGTCATTGTTCTCCTATGATTGACACATTGATATTTATTTTAAGAGTAAACAATGTCTCTCATATTCTTTTATTTCTTAAATGAAAGAATAATCCCCCATCTTATTTATACTTAGCATTGATTGATCAAATCCATCAAATATAACTTGGCAAAAGACATTGTTCACCCTAAAACTATCGACCATGGTTTAAAACATGTTTGACATTTAATAATTTTATCCAATTAATTAAACTTAAAAGTAGCTTGTGCTCTGACTTTTAGGCATTATATTTAGATTTCTCAAATTACTCTCAATTCTTCATCTTCTATAAGAAAAATCTTTAATCCCTTTTTCATAATCTTAGTTTCTTTGCAAAGTTTCAATCAAGAACCCTAAAAACTCTTCTTCCTCTTTATGTACTCTTTTTCCCTAAGATTTAATCAATCCCTTTTTCATAGTTTTAGAAATTTCTTGAATATTAAGTTTGCATCATTATAACTTTGTATTACTGTCGAGTACCAGCATAATACAAGTCATAGTCCATGGTATATTTTAAATATTTAAGTATTTTATTTATTACTTTCTAACAATTCATACTAGGATTATTGGTAAATATACTCAACTTTCTAACATAGTATATAATATCTGATCTTATATAGTTCATAACATACCTCAAGCTTTTAATTATTCAATAATATTCTAAATAATGTATTCACTTACCTTGGTTTTTGGACTTATATACTTTTATATTCAGTAGATTCTTTACAATATTATTGTCACCTTTCAAAAATTTATTGAGAAGTTTTTCAATATAATGAGATTAGGACAAATTTTTTCATTCTTAGTATGACATCTACAATATCTATATTTTACATCGAATTTACTATTTAATATTTTCTTGATAGACTTGATCTTGTATTCATTGTTGTTCAAAATTAGCATGACATTCATATAAAGACATACAATGATAACCATTATCTATATCTTTTACATAAACAAATTTATCAACCTTGTTGATTTTAAAATAAATTTACAATATATTATTGTGAAAATTTGCATGCCATTATTTTGGAGTTTTTTTTTTCAAACCATATAATGACTTAACAAGTTTACACAATTTCTTTTCCTTCATTTTATTGACAATCCCCTCGAGTTGTTTCATATAGACCTCTTACTCAAGTTCACCATTTAGAAGAGTTTTGTTTTTACATTCATTTGATGTATTTCAAGCTTGTTAATAACCACATTAGCTATTAACATCCATATGAAAGTTATTATTGACACAAGTGAGATGTGTCAAAATAGTCCATACCTTTTTGTTGTTTGAATCTTTCAATAATAAATCTTACTTTGTGTTTTTCAATGGTTCCATCATCTTTGATCTTCCTTTTAAAGATCTATTTATGGTAATGTCTTACTTCCAAGTGAAAGATTCATTAGTTTTCACGTATGATTTTATATGATGAACTCAATCTCAATATTAATTGTTGTCTTTTAATACAAAGTTTAGGACATTGTCTCGAAGTAGCTTCGATTCTCATTTTCCTTTTTACTCCTTCACATCTAAATTTTATCATCTTCCATAGATCTTTAATTTATAATTTGATTATGATCACATGAGCTTGCTTCATTCATCCTTTTAAATTACCAATTTTTTTTTGCTTTCTTAAAAGAAGGCACATCTTAAAAACAAATTAGTATTTTTTTTATTCTATTATTGGGATGAATATCCTTAATGATTGACTTGTGTACGAAACCAATATACACTACTTTTATAAGTATATCTAATGAATACACAATCCATATTTTTAAATCCTATATTCATCTTTTTAGGATCAAGTAACGCTACTTTAGCAAGACACCCCCACATTTAGAGGTATTTATAGGAAAGTTTTCTTCTTTCTACAACTCATATGGTGTCTTTTTCAATCTCTTATAAGGTACTTAGTTAAATATATAATTGATAGTCAAGATTACCCCTCTTATAAGTTTTGAGGTGCTCCTAAACTTATCAACATGATATTCATAATTTTTTTTAGTTTATGTTTAGCAATGCCATTTCTTTTAGGTAAATAAAGAGTCAAAATTTAGTGTATAATACAATTTTAAGAATAAAATTTATCAAAAGTTGCCTCGTATTCTCTACTCTATCACTTATTATTACATTTATCTTTTTATAAAGTTAATTTTCAAATTTGATCTTGTTATGCTTAAACATTTTAAGAGCCTTATCATCTTCGCTTCTTAACAAAGATGTATCATAATATCTTGTGCAGTCATCTATACAAGTAATATGATACTTTTTTTTATCACTTCTAGTTCATATTAATTTTAAATCACAAATATCAGAGTGAATTAAATCTATATATTCACTACTTCTTTTAATTATTTAAAAAGTCTTTATGAATTTAGATTATACATAAACTTCACATTTGTAATTTTTCTCGAAAACCATAGAAAGTAATAATTCAAGATTAATTAATATTTTGTATAGAACTATAATTTACATGTTCCAACTTAGCATGTCATATATCATAAGGCTTAAGCAAGTAAGAATCATCATCATCATCATCCTTGGTTAAAATGATCATTATATGTATTTTAGGGTCATTTATAGATAACCCTTTTCCAAAAAAAATATCACTTTTAAAAACCATTTTAAACCCTTCTTTTTTTTTTCTTAATGACACGACCAAAAGATTGATGTCTTCTCCCAAGTGCAGGAGTGTCGAAGTAATAAATAACCCGGCAAGACCGGGGTCGAACCACAGGGAGGTTAATTGTATAAATTATAGATAACAATAATACAA
>Ga0307508_10005005_pt1 | contig 12738 bp, 7 predicted proteins | sample 9_EM_MG_FD_203089 | JGI IMG/M metagenome (GOLD analysis project Ga0307508, IMG submission 203089) | Populus trichocarpa ectomycorrhiza microbial communities from riparian zone in the Pacific Northwest, United States - 9_EM | ecosystem: Host-associated > Plants > Roots > Unclassified | place... | reverse complement strand
TGAGGATCTACGGGCAAGGCGCGCCGCCGGCGATCCACGTCTTGGTCGCGGCGACGAATTCATCGTGCGGCACGGAGACCGGCGCGCGGCCGGCCCCCGGATCCCAGCCCCAGAGCACCAGCTTGTCGCTGCTCACGTGCTTGAGGAACGCGGCGAGATCCCGGCCGCCGTTGCGCTTCGGGTCTTTCACCGTGGCGCAGAGGTCGCCGGCCGAGAGATTGATAAAGATCATCTTCTGGTCCGGCGGCGGCAGGCGCCAGTTGGGAGCGCCCGGCGGCGTGTGCGCTCCGTAGCTGGCCGGCGTGTTCATCGCGCCGTGGCAGGCGGAGCAGGGGAGGCCGGGGGCACCGTTGCCGCTCGGGCCGCGCTGCACGTTCTGCGTGTGCGCGAGACCGGCGTCAAACTGCAACGGCGCATCGCCGGGAATGTGACAGTTCTGACAGCGCGGATGTTGCAGCACGGTCTGGATCGTAGCGAACGCCGACAGCGCGGCCTGGTGTTTGTCAGAGGAGACGTTCGCGGCGGGATCGGCGCTCACGGCGACTCCCGCGACAACCGCCAGAAGGCCGGCAAGAATCCAAGGGCTCCGCATCGGTTTCATCGTCAGCAATCTCCTTGGAAAGAAACTCAAGCAAATCGCAGCGGCAGCTCGCGCAGCCGCTTGCCGGTCAAGGCGAACACTGCGTTCGCCACGGCGGGCGCGATCGGCGGCGTGCCGGGCTCGCCGGCGCCGCCGGACTTCTCGCTGCTCGGCACGATGTGGACTTCGACCTTCGGCATCTCGTTGAGCCGCAACACCTGGTAATCGTGGAAGTTGCTCTCCACCACCCGGCCTTCCTTGAGCGTCAGCTCGCTGTGCAGCGCCGCGCCCAGCCCGTAGGAGACGCCGGACTGCATCTGCGCTTCGACGCCGAGCGGATTGACACAGATGCCGACGTCGACCGCGCACACCACCCGGTGCACCTTGATCTGGCCACGGTCGACCGAGACCTCGGCGACGTGCGACACGATGCTGCCGAACGATTCATGCACCGCGATGCCGCGTGCCCGGCCCTGCGGCAGCGGCGTGCCCCAGCCCGCCTTGTCGGCGGCGAGGTTCAGCACGTTGAGCACGCGCGGTGCCTTAGCGAGGAGGGCGCGGCGGAATTCGAGCGGCTCGCGCTTCGCCGCGGCGGCCATCTCGTCGACGAACGACTCGACCACGAACGCGTTGATCGAATGCCCCACCGAGCGCCACCACAGCACCGGCACCGCGGCGTCTGCGGTGTGCAGCTCCACCAGGTGATTCGGCACGTTGACCAGATACGGCGAATCCGAGACGCCTTCGACCGACGTCGGGTCGATCCCCTTCTGGATCATCGCGGCGAACGGCGAGCCGGCCATGATCGACTGCACCACCATGCGGTGCCGCCAGGCGATCGGCATGCCCTGGCCGTCGAGAGTCGCCTCCGCGCGGTGCACCGCCGCCGGCCGGTAATAGCCGCCGCGGATGTCGTCGTCGCGCGTCCACACCGTCTTCACCGGCTTGTCCATCGCCTTGGCCACATGTGTCGCCTCGACCACGAAGTCCGACGCGATGTTCGCCCGCCGGCCGAAGCCACCGCCGAGGAACGTGGTGTGGATCGTCACCTGCTCCGGCTTGAGACCGAGGATGCCCGCGATCCGCTGCTGGTCGACGGTCTGGAACTGCGTCCCCGTCCATACCTCGCAGCCGTCCGCCGAGCGCCGCACGGTGCAGTTGAGCGGCTCCATCGGAGCGTGGGCGAGATAGGGAACAGCATATTCCGCGGTAACCGTGGGCACCTTGAGCGCATTGCTCACGTCGCCCGATGCCTTGGCTTCCAGGCCGGCCGTCTTCACCTTCTCGCGGTAGCTCGCGCGCTGCTTCACCGTGTCGGCGTCCGCATGCGGTCCGAGGTCCCATTCCACCTTGAGCGCATCCCGGCCGCGCTTGGCGGCCCAGAAGTGGTCGCCGACCACCGCGACCCCCGAGGGGACCTGGAACACCGCGCGCACCCCGGGCACCTTCTTGGCGCCGCTGTCGTCGAAGCTCTTCACCGTGCCGCCGAAGGTCGGGGAGTGCGCCACCACCGCGGTCAGCATGTCCGGCAGCCGCACATCCAGGCCGAACTGAGCACGGCCGGTGATCTTCTCCGGCGTGTCCAGCCGGCGCATCGGCTTGCCGATCACCGTCCAGTCCTTCGCCTCCTTGAGCGTCACGCTCGCCGGCGCCGGCAGCTTGGCCGCCGCCTCGGCCAGCGAGCCGTAGCTCGCCCGCTTCGTGCCGCTGACCACGAAACCCTTCTCCGTGTGGCAATCGCCGGGCGACACGCCCCACTGCGCCGCCGCCGCGGCGATCAGCAGCGACCGGGCCACCGCGCCGACCTGGCGGTAGCGGTCGAACTCGGACCACGTCGTCGTCGAGCCGCCGGTCATCTGGATCGGAAAGACCGGCGAATGATAGACCTCCGCCACCGGCGCATGCTCGACGCGGATCCGGCTCCAGTCGGCGCCGAGCTCCTCGTTCACCAGCATCGGGAGAGTCGTCCAGATCCCCTGGCCCATCTCTGAATGCGCCAGCACCACGGTGACGCTCTCATCGCTCCCGATGCGCAAAAACGCATTGGCGTTGGGCAGCGCCGCCTTGGCCGCCGCGGGAGCGCCAGTCGTGGGCGCCTCCTGGGCATAGGCGAAACGGCGGAAACCCTGCGGTACGAAGAAGCTGACCACCAGGCTGCCGCCGACGAGCGCGGACGTCCTGAACAGATCGCGGCGTGAGATTTCGGTCTGTGGGCTCTGTGGCCTCATCGGTCAGCCCTCCTTCATGTCAGCGGCGCGATGCACCGCGGTGCGGATGCGCTGATAGGTCCCGCAGCGGCAGATGTTGCCGCTCATCGCCGCGTCGATTTCATCATCGGTGGGATTCGGCCGCGCCTTGAGCAGCGCCGCCGCCGCCAGGATCTGGCCGGACTGGCAATAGCCGCACTGCACCACGTCGACCTCCGCCCAGGCCTTCTGCACGGGATGGTCGCCATGCTCGCTGAGCCCCTCGATCGTGGTGATCGACCGCCCGGCGACCGCCGCCGCCGGCCGCACACACGAGCGCACCGGCTGGCCATCCACCAGCACCGTGCAGGCGCCGCACTGCGCCATGCCACAGCCAAACTTCGTGCCCGTCAGGCCAATCACGTCCCGCAACACCCAGAGCAGCGGCATGTCCTCGGGGACTGAGACGTCGTGTTCCTTGCCATTCACGGAGAGCTTCATGGGGATACCTCCGGCGGAGGAATATAGCACTGGATGGGTAGGGTGCGCTCTGCGCACGGTTTTCAAGGCCGCGGAGGCCGTCACGATGCCGCACCGCGAGGCTGGAGATATACTTGGGAGCATGAGCCAGTCACCATCCCGGGCGCGTTCCGTCACTGTCGATCTCCCGGATGAGGTCTTTCATCGCCGTTCGTGGGACCCGCAGGAGATCGCCGAAGAGCTAAGAGTCCTCTGGCTGCTCGAGGAAGTTCGCTCCCGCCGTCTGGGCTTCGGCAAGGCCGCCGAGCTGGCCGGGCTCCCGCAGGCGCGTTTTCTCCTTCTGATGGGGAAGCACGGAATCACCCCGTTCGACTACGACGAGGCAGAGCTGGCTGAAGCCAAAGCTCCAACTCAGCGCCATTCCACTCTTGAGGAACTGGTCCAGGGGATCACTCCTGAAAACCGGCACGAGGAGATTGACTTTGGGCCGCCGGTCGGGCGTGAGATCGCGTAGTGGCGTGCCTACCCCGACCGTGGGCCCATCGTGGTCCCCTAAAGCAAAAAACTCTGAAGACCTGCGAATTGTCATCCTGAGGGCGAGGGACGAGCCGGAAGGATCTGGGCGGGCGGAAGGTCCGCCGGCTGTCCGTTCGCAGGGTCGCATCACCCGCTCAGACCGCGGCCTCCACGGTCCCCGAAGGGCTGCTCTGCCGGTGGGAGTTGAGCATCTCGCGGATCTCCCGCGCGCCCGGCAGGTCAGGCCGCTTTTCCAGAGCTGCGTCCAGGTCGTGGAGCGCCAAGCGGTCGAGGTCTTCGGGAGTCGCGATTTCTTCAAGGGCTTGGGCATAGGCCTCCCTGGCGCCAGCAATCTCGCCGAGATGAAGCAGTGCCAAGGCCATGTTGCAGCGGACCCCAGTGGCGCTGGGTTCGCGAGAAAGCGCTGCGCGGCTGCTGGCCACTGAAAGGTCGTAGTGCCCCAGCTCATACTGGCACCAGCCCTTGTTGCCAAGCGCCTTGGCGACCTGTTCCGCGAGAGCGGGCTCTTGGCGGTCTTCGTATCGCGCGACGACCTGATCATAGACGTCGATCGCCTCTTGGCTGCTGCTGAGCGCCTCCAAGAGGACGCCCTTGTTGAAGAGCGCCTTGGCGACCTGTGCAGCGAGAGCGGGCTCTTGGCGGTCTCCGTATCGCGCGACGACCTGGTCGTAGACGTCGATCGCCTCTTGGCTGCTGCTGAGCGCCCCCAGCCGGACGCCCTTGTTGACGAACGCCTTGGCGACCTGTTCAGCGAGAGCCGGCTCTTGGCGGTCTCCGTATCGCGCGACGACCTGGTCGTAGGCGTCGATCTCCTCTTGGCTGCGGCCGAGCGCCCCCAGGCCGACGCCCTTGTTGAAGAGCGCCATGGCGACCTTTTCCGCGAGAGCGGGCTCTTGGCGGTCTCCGTATCGCGTGACGACTTGGTCGTAGACGTCGATTGCCTCTTGGCTGCGGCTGAGCGCTCCCAGGATGGCGCCCATGTTGAAGAGCGCCTTGGCGACCTGTTCGCTCGCTTCGGTTTCGTTGGTGGGGTAGGAAGTTCGTGAGCTGTCGTAAAGCTCTACGATTTTCCCCAGGATGCTCAGTTGGCCCTCTGGGTCGGCAGCCGCAAGCTCGGCTTGGCCCAGCATAGAACAGAAGACCGCGGCGGCGCAGGAAGGATCATCGAGATCCTTCTGGTAGTCGCCGGCCATGGTGAGGAGATCCCCCAGGGCTCCCCAGTCACCTCGATTTAATCCTTCCAAAGCCAGCGAAAGCCGTTGGTGAGCGCCGCGCCGCGGCACGGCGGCGGGTAACTGGGCGAGCCCATTGCTCAACGCCCGCATGGACCACCGCTGGTTCGGCGGCATGGAGAAGATCTGCTCGCCCGACCGGTTTTCCAGGGAGACAAAGCTCAGCCTTATCAGATACCGCAGTCCGTTGTCATAGACTTGTGCCCGTGAGGTCTGTGCGCTTTCCGCCACCAACCGGTCCTCGAACCACTCCTCAAGCTCGGCTCGGGTAAAGAATGCCGCCCGTGCAATGAGCGGGTAGTAGAGACCCAGAAACGCAGAGTAGGAAAATCCATGCCGTGCTTCGAGAGCCGCGAGCTGTCGCACCTCGAAGGCCAGCATGCGCCTTGCCGCTTCGAGCTGCTCTGTGGCCTCGAGGCCACCGCCTTCGCCCAAGCCGGCCGCATAGGCTCGATAGGTCATTCCCCGGTCGAGCGCCAGCAACAATGCCCGCTTGTACTGGCCCGTGGACTGGACGACGCGGAAGAGTTGCATGGCGCCGAAGACGACTTCGTCGGCAGAGACAGTCTCTGGGCCGCGCCGGCTGGACCAGACGCGGACCGCCAGTGCCTGGGCTTCCTGAGCATCCAGGGGGCCGACCTCAAGATGCTCGAAGAGCCGCGGGCCAGGCCGCCGCGAGCTCACCACGAGCTGCCAGCGCAGACCATGACTGTTGGCGAGGTCGCGTAACCGGAAAACCAACCGACCGGCTTCGTCGGTGCTGTCCGGCTGGAGGGAAAGGTAGGTCAGGTCATCCAGAACCCAAACGTGCGTACCGCGGGTACCGAAGCGATGCTCCAAGGCTCCGAACAGCGCCTCCAAAGAAGCAGGCTGCGGATCGAAACCGTAGAGGTCCGCCGCGCGGGAGCAGAGCGCCTCGACCACCTCCTCCGGCCGGGTGTATTTGTAGCAGTGCAGATGGAGCAGATGGACCAGCTCGGCAGCTTCGCGGAAGGCCAGATCGCGGACGAAGATCGCGAGCTGCCGTAGCAGCGCCGACTTCCCCATGCCGGCGTCACCCGGAATCCAGACCACCCGCTGCAAAGGCCGGTCGTCGTAAGGCGACGGAAGACGCAGGAGCGTCTCCAGATCGTGTACCCGGCCGACGAAAGGATCGTCGGCCGGGTAGAGATCTTCGTCGCTGTAAAAGTCCAGCCGATGGCTTTGGGCCAGAGCGGGCGAAAGGCGCCGCAAGCGGGCCGTGCCGGGAGAACGTCGCAAGGGCGGCAGCGGAGCGTCCGAAAAGCGCATCGCGTCGGGGAACGACGACCGCATCTCCCGTGCGCAGAGCGCCCGTGCCCGACCGACGGCTGTCGCCAGGTCGCACTCCGCGAGGAGAGGGATCAAGGCATGGAGGAAACCCTTCGGTGCCTGGGTCAGGATCGGCTCGGAGAAGGCGATCCAGGGACACGGCAGAGGGCGGGCGAAACGGTCGCCGTAGCAGGCGAAGATCAGCGCGGCACCGAGCCCGCGCCAGAAACCGTCCAGTCCGGGATGCGAAAGGTCGGAGAGGCTCTTGGGGCCGTCCGCGAAGGAGAGCCGGCTGTCTTCGGTGCCGTGGCCGTAGTAGATGAAGAGATCGCACCCTTCCGCCGCCTCGCGTTCAAAGCTGGTGGTCGTCGCCTGATCCACCCGCAGCTCCACGTCCAAGCCCGCACCTTGAAAGTCCGCCACGGCCACCCGTGCCATCTCGACAGCCGCGGGAAGCGGGGCAGCCACGCTGTGGCCGATGAGGAGGACCACCTGCAGAGCCTTTTTGGAAGGTGGTGCGCTGGCGCGGTGGTGGGCGAGATCCTCGACCGCACGCCGGATGCCGGCCGTGACGTCCTCGAACGCCGAGTCCTGGTCCGGCCATTTGGTGACGGCGAGGCCGTCCTTGGGCAGCGTCTTGAGCTTGCCGAACGGCGCGCTCTGCCAGTCGTCCAACGGCCGCAAGAGAATCGGAATCACCCGAGCTTCTCCCGCGTCGTGCCGCTCCATGGCCCGCTGCATCTCGCGGCGCCAGCAGAACTCAGACTTGATGAAATCAGGCGAGATCAGAAGCAGGATGACGTGGGCCGCGTCGAGCTGGGCAAAGATCTCGGGCTCGAACTCCTGCCCCGCCGTAATCCCGCCGTCGTACCAGGTGCGAATGAGATCCCGGCGCTTGAGGAGCTCGAGGTGAGTATCGAGCTGATCGCGGAGCGCCTGATCGCGATGGGAGTAGGAGAAGAAGACGTCAAGCGCATCCATGCGGTTTATCCAGGTCGCGGGCTCCAGTTTCGTGAGGTCTTCAAGTCTATCTCAAGGCGCGCGCGACGGCGGGCGCGCTCAGGGCCCGGCGACCGCTCTGACATCTCGGCGGACCGGCTTGCTTTCTGGTTGGGGCGTCATCGCCAAAGTGGTTTTCTCCGTCAGAAGCAGCTAGGATGTACATGTAGATGTCCATGAGGAAGGAGCCGGTGCCACGATGCCCAAGCACTATTCGATCGCAGAGGCCCGGGAGAAGCTTTCGCACGTCGTTCAGGAGGCAGAGCAGGGAGCCGCCGTGGAGCTGACGCGCCGCGGGAAGCCCGTGGCGATCCTTCTTTCCTGTAGTGAGTACGAGCGACTCACCCGCAAGAGAGGTTCGTTCTGGGAGTCCTACCAGGAGTTCCGCCGCAAGTACAGTGACGTTGACGTCGACACGGCGGACGCTTTCGCGGATGTTCGGGACCCATCTCCCGGGCGCGACTTCTCCTGGTGAGCCTGCGTGAGCATCAAGTATCTGCTCGACACCAATACCATCTCCGAGCCCGCTCGGCCCTTGCCGAATCGCAGACTCCTGGTTCTCCTGGAGCGGCATGCTGAGGAAATCGCCATTGCGGCGCCGGTGTGGCATGAGTTGTTGTTCGGTCTTCAACGCCTCCCGCCGTCGGCCAAACGGATGAGGATCGAAGAATTCCTTTTCGGCGCCGTGATCGACCTGCCGATCCTCCCCTACGACACAGCGGCTGCGGAGTGGCATGCGGCGCAAAGGGCACGGTTGGAGGCAAAAGGCAGGGGGCCAGCCTTCATTGATGGGCAGATCGCTGCCGTCGCCCATGCGAACAGCCTGATTGTGGTGACGGCCAACCTGGCGCACTTCGAGGTGTTCGAGGGACTCCAGAGCGAGAGCTGGATCGGGTAGATTCGTTTTGGGCGGGTGCGACCTCAGCCACAGAACAGCTCTGCCCGAAGGTAACGCTGCGCCGAGCCTTCCCCCACCCAGGGCGGCCACACGGGGTGCCTGACGGCATCGTGTGGACCGCCCCTACGACAGCCGGGACGCTCTATCGATAATCGAGATCACCATCTCGACCGCGGAGAGAATCTCCCAGCGCACGGTCGCCGAAGGTGGCGTTCGTGCGCAGTGGCGTCACCGTCGCACGTGTTGCCGTCACGGCCGTGCGCAATGGCGTTACCGTAGGAGATGGTGTTGTCGCCGCAGCAGGCAGTGCAGTCACCGCCGTACGCAGTGGCGTGGCTGTCGTACGCGATGGCGTCACAGCCGCACGTAGTGCAGTCGCAGTCGCACGAAGTGCAGTCACAGTCGTGCGAAGTGCAGTCGCAGTCGTACGAAGTGCAGCCACCGTCGCACGTAGTTCAGTCACAGTCGTACGAAGTGCGGTCACGGTCGTACGTCATGGCGTGACTGTCGTGCGCCGTGGCGTGACGCGCGGCTGGATCAGCGCGGGGGCTCGGCCATCAGCCATTCGAGGCGGAGGATCTCCATTTCCAGCTCTTCTTCGGACAGGCCCTGGATGTTGGCGAGCAGCTCCTCGGTCTCCTTGGATTCGTCCTCGCGGCGCATGTCTTCGACCGCGGTGGCCAGCTCGGCGACGGTGGAGCGTTCGAAGAAGAGGCGGACGGGCAGGTCGAGGTGGAGGGCGTCGCGCATGCGCGCCACGAGGCGGGTGGCGAGGAGGGAGTCGCCGCCAAGGTCGAGGAAGTTGTCGTGGATTCCCACCTGGGCGACGCCGAGGAGGTCTTGCCAGATGCGGCTGATCGCGGTTTCCAGCTCGGTGCGCGGCGCGGTGTATTCGACTCGCAGGTTGGGGCGCGGATAGAAGCCGGCTCCTGCGGGCCGTTCGGCCGGTGTTTCGGGGCGGGTTTGCGGTACCGGCAGGTCGTCGAGCCGGCTCCAGCCTTCCGGAAGAGGCTGCGGCACGGCGAGGATCTGTGCTCCCGGGCCGGCGGCGAGGATGTGGCGTACGGCGTCCGCGGTGGCCTCGGGGTCACCGGCGGGGAAGCCCCAGCCGATGCTCGTCCAGGCGGCGGTGTTTTCAGAGAGTGCGTCCGCGGCGAGACGCAGGCCCGCGGCGCGGGGCGGTGTCACCAGCCAGGCCAGGGACAATGTGTGTTGCCGGCGCAGGGCGTCGAGCGTATGCAGCTCCTGGAGGCCGGCGGTGAGGCTGCCCTCGTCGGTTGTCTCGGCGGCGATGTGGATCACACCGACGAGATTGCCCAACTCTCCGCTCGCGGCGCTCGCGTCGTTGGAGACGATGGTCCGGGCGCCGAGCTGTTCGAGCTCACGGGCCAGGGCGGCGGCGATCGGCGCTCCCGCCGGTCCGCGATCTCCGGTCAGGAGGATGACGGCTCCCTCGGGCAGGGAAGACGCGGCCGATGCGCCAGCCATCTCCTCGACAGTGGAGACCCAGCGATGGGCGCCGCGCCAGGCCACGAGCGGTTCGGTGGCTCCGGAGGTGATCTCGGCCGCTACCTGGGACAGGAGGCGATCGTCTCCGGTGGCTTCCTCTGCAATGTCGATGACGCGGCAGGCGCCGCCGCCGGAGAGTTTACGGGCGAGCGCGCTTTGGGCGGCGGCGAGGGGGGACGGGGTTTCGCCGTGGATCGATTGCGATTGGCAGGTGACGAGGATGAGATGCGGGCCCTCACCCGCCCAACCCGGGGCGTTGCCCCGGGCTGAGGAAGCCTGGGCCTTCGGCCCTTCCCCCAGCCCGGAATCGGTTTCGTTTCCGTCTGAATTCCAGAGATCGACGATCTGTCCCGGTGTCTCGCCGAGGCCGGCGAGGAGGACGGCGAGGGTTCCTTCCCCTTGAGGATCGATCTCTAGGACGCTGGGCTCCATGGCGCCGGTAACGCCGGGGTGGCGCCTTACGCGCACGATCCGGTGTCCCTGGCTGTGCAGACGGTCGGCGAGGCGATGGCCGAGGGTGTTGTCGTCGGCGAGCAGGAGCCGGAGAGGGTTGGCGGCCGGCAGTTCGGTCCGGGGCGCGGCGCTCAGCGGCACGCGCTTCCAGGACGGCAGATAGAAATGTGCACCAGCCGCCCGTACGGCAGGGTGCGTCCCGGGCGCGATGGTCTCGATCCCGGTTTCTATCCAATACCGCTGGCGCTCGAAGGGATAGGTGGGCAGGAGCACGCGCCGCCGGCTTTCGTGGGTGTGGAATCCGGACCAGGAGGGCTCGACGCCGAGCAGCCAGAGCTTGGCGAGCGCGGTGAGCGCGTAGGCCTGATCGGGCTGCGTTTCGTAGGAATGGCGCAGCGCTGCCACGATGGCGACCTCTTGCCCGTCGCGGCTCGCGGGATGTTGCAGGGTGAGGCTGCCGAGCGTCTGCCCGGGGCCGATCTCGACGATCACGCGGGCGGGATCGCGCCGCAGCTCGGCGATTGCTTCCGAGAAGCGCACCGGCTGGCACATGTGGCGCGCCCAGTAGGATGGATCGGTCGCTTCCTCGTCGGTCAGCCAGGTGCCGGTGGCGTTGCTCAAGCAGGGAATCGCGGGCGGACGCAGATCGACGGCGCGGGCCAGCTCGACGGCACGGTCGAACAGCAGGTTCATCTGCTTTGAGTGGAAGGCGTGCGTGGTGCGCAGCCGTCGGCAGGCGACGTTGCGGGCCGCGAGGCGTTCTTCGAGCCCGGCAATCGCCTCGGGCGAGCCGGCCGCGACGGACTGCTCGGGACCGTTTACCGCGGCGAGGGACAGATCGTCGCCGAGCAGCGGTTGCAGCTCCTCGGCGGCGAGGGCGACGGCGAGCATCGCTCCCGTCGGCAGCTCGGCGATCAGGCGCGCGCGGCCAGCCACCAGCGCCAGGGCGCCGTCGAGCGGCAGGACTCCGGCGATCGTGGCAGCTACGTATTCGCCCAGGCTGTAGCCGAGCACGGCCTGCGGACGGATTCCCCATTCGAGGAGCAGGCTCGCGAGAGCGTATTCGACGACGAAAAGGGCCGGCTGGGCGAGCCGCGTATCGTCGAGCGCGGAGGCTTCGTCCCGGCTGAGCATGCGGCGGAGATCGAGACTGGGCGTGCTCGCGGTAGCTGGTTCGCTGACGGCCGGATAGAGCACCTGCCGGAGATCGACGCCGAGCAGCGGCTCCAGCACCGTGGCGCAGTGATCGACCGCGTCGCGGAAGGCCGGCTCGCTCTCATAGAGGCCGCGGCCCATGCCGATGTGCTGGCCGCCGAGCCCGGCGCATGCGAAGACCACCGGCCGCGAGCCTTCGCCGCGGTCGGCGGTGAGGAGGCGCGCCGGATCGTTGCCGGCGAGGATGGTTGCGGCCTCGGAGGCGCCATCTGCAGTGTGGCAGACCAGGGCACGGCGGTAGGGGAGGGCGCGGCGGCCGACCTTGAGGGTGTAGGCCGTGTCGGCGAAGTCCGTCGAGTTCAGATCCGGCCGTTCCGCGAGCCATTGTCCCAGGTTGGCGGTGGCGGTCTGCAAGGCGCTCGGCGTCTTCGCCGAAAGCACCAGGAGCTGCCAGGGGCGCGAAGGCGAGCCGGGCACCGGGAGCGGCGCCTCTTCGAGGACGACGTGCACGTTGGTGCCGCCCATGCCGAGCGAGTTGACCGCGGCGCGGCGCGGCGCCGCCTCGCTACGGACCCAGGGGCGTAGCGCGGTGTTGACCACGAAGGGGCTCGCCGCGAAGTCGATCTTCGGGTTCGGCGTGTCGTAGTTGATGCTCGGTGGGATCTCGCCGTGCTCCAGGCTGAGCACCGTCTTGATCAGGCCGGTCACTCCGGCGGCGCGGTCGAGGTGGCCGAAGTTGGATTTGACCGAGCCGATGGGGCAGTCGGCGCGCCGGTCGGTGAAGCGGCGGAACGCCTTGGTGAGGGCGGTCACCTCAATGGGATCGCCGAGCTCTGTGGCGCTGCCGTGGGCCTCGACGTAGCCGATGCTGTCCGGCGAGACCCCGGCGTCCTCGAAGGCCGCGGCGATCGCGGCCGCCTGGCCGTTGACGCTCGGTGCCGTATAACCCGCCTTGACCGAGCCGTCGTTGTTGATCGCCGAGCCTTTGATCACGGCGAGCACCGGATCGCCGTCGGCGACCGCATCGTCCAGCCGCTTCAGGCAGACGATGCCGGCGCCGTGCCCGAGTACGCTGCCATTCGCCTTGGCGTCGAACGAGCGCGAGTGGCCGTCGGAGGGAGCGAGGCCGCCGTGCTCGTAGAGATAGCCCTGGTGGTCGGGCACCACGATGCGCACGCCGCCCGCGAGCGCCATGTCGCACTCGCCGCCGCGCAGGCTGCGGCAGGCCATGTGCACGGCGACCAGCGAGGTCGAGCAGAAGGTCTGCACGGCGACGCTCGGACCGCGCAGGTTGAGCTTGTAGGAGACGGTGGTGGTGAGCGAGTCCTTGTCGTTGCCGAGGATCGCTTGCAGCATGTTGACCGACGCCCGCGCTGCGGGATCGGCATACAGACAAAACAGATAAATGCTCCACCTGTA
>Ga0307508_10005004_pt1 | contig 12738 bp, 7 predicted proteins | sample 9_EM_MG_FD_203089 | JGI IMG/M metagenome (GOLD analysis project Ga0307508, IMG submission 203089) | Populus trichocarpa ectomycorrhiza microbial communities from riparian zone in the Pacific Northwest, United States - 9_EM | ecosystem: Host-associated > Plants > Roots > Unclassified | place... | reverse complement strand
TCCCAACGTCTTTATTTTTTTTATATATATATTTTTTATATTTACTGAATTAAACATTAGAAAGTTTTTAAATATCAACCAAGTTTAGAAACAAAGTCTACATTCAAACACACGCTTGAGCCTAAAACATAATAATGAAAAGCATAATCCAATGTGGAAGGTTTCATGACCTTATCAATCTCGTAATTGAACCGTTTTGTAATTTCAGAGTTTTTAATAACTTACTATTCCCCTTATCACAAGTGCGTATACATGTGATCCAACTTGGAACTAGAGACAGTAACAGAAAACCTCCCATTTAAAACGGGACCCCTCCATCCAGGAAAGTTCAGACGCGTTGAATTGTTAATTTGGATGAGTAGTATGTTTCAACTTTCAACCTGTTGAAAGCTTCCAACTTTTGAAGTCCTGATCAAGTCTATAAATTATACCTTCACATTCCTTTTGGAGATCTCAAGGTTAACACTTGATTTGATTTGAGTGCGGACTCCCAGACAGTCAAAAACTTTAATTAAGCGAAGCCTCTCCAGCTAGTTAGCAATCTCTTCCATATCCTAGTTCTCCCGTCATTCCTTTTTAAATTTTGTAGCACCTATCTTATCGCTCATATGGAAACTCCAGGATCACCCCATCAACCACCAACTTATGGAAACCTAATCACTGTTCTTAGCATTGATGGAGGTGGAATAAGAGGGATCATACCAGGGACTATCCTTGCCTTTTTGGAGTCCGAACTTCAGGTAGAAATCGTACTTTTTTTGCGCGCTCATGGTGATAAGTTGGGTTAAGTTGTAACCTTCGACTTTTATTTGAACTTTATATTACCACATGCATGGCAATGTGCATTTAATTAACACAGCTCGTTTGATTAGCTACCTGCTTGCACGTTCCAATTCCAATATTAATGTTCATGATAAAAAGAATCAAATGTGTGTTGTCGATTCAAAGACTTCAAGTACATAATTTTATGTTCATTCATTTTTTAATGCAAACGTGAAGAAGCTGGATGGTGAAGATGCAAGACTCGCGGACTATTTTGATGTGATTTCAGGGACTAGCACTGGTGGCCTGGTCACTGCCATGCTAACTGCCCCAAACGAGCAAAATCGCCCTTTGTTTGCTGCCAAAGATATCAATGACTTCTATCTTAAGCACAGCCCAAGAATCTTCCCCCAGGATGGGTAATAGTCTTTCATGATCACATCATAATAGTGAATTAATTAGATTTGCATGAAGAATATTGTTTTCTCAATCTATTTTCAGTATCCTTGATATTAATTAATTATACTCCTTTTCCAATAGGTCTCCATTTGCAGCTGCTGGTAATCTGATCAAGGCTTTCAGCGGGCCAAAATATGATGGCAAATATTTACATAGCATTGTCAAGGAGAAATTAGGAGAAAAGCGATTGCATCAGACCTTGACAAATGTTGTGATCCCAACTTTTGACATCAAATACCTCCAGCCCACCATCTTTTCTAGCTATCAGGTTCGTATTTATCTCTAAATATTGTTTTCTTACTCTGCAAGTTGAAAAGAGTCATATCAACGCTGATCAGGAGAAATAACAATTCCCTCACAATACGACTTTTCGGTTCAGGTGAAGAATGATCCATCCACCGATGCTCTTCTATCTGATATATGCATTGGAACTTCAGCTGCCCCAACTTATCTCCCAGCCCATTATTTTGAAACCAAAGATTCGGAGGGCAAAGTGAGGGGTTTCAATCTTGTTGATGGCGGTGTGGCTGCTAATAATCCGGTATATATATATCTATTTATATAGTAATCTATACTAATCCATATCACAAATCTTAATTAATCTTGTATAACTACAGTTGTTGCACAAAATGCTTCTTTTTAATTAATATTTGGTGTATCGATCAGACTTTAGTTGCTATAGGTGAAGTATCCAAAGAAATCAATCGGGACAGCCCTGACTTCTTCCCCGTGAAGCCCACGGACTATGGGCGATTCCTGGTACTGTCTCTTGGGACTGGTACAGCAAAAACAGAAGAAAAGTACGATGCAAATAAGGCAGCAAAGTGGGGTGTCTTGGGATGGTTGACTAGTGACAATTCTACTCCATTGGTGGATGTTTTTACGCAAGCCAGCAGTGACATGGTTGACCTTCACCTTGGAACTGTTTTTCAAGCCCTCCTTTCTGAAAAAAATTATCTCCGAATTCAGGTATATTTCAAGTTCATATATATATATATATATATATTGACTTGTGTAATGAAGTAATTTATACTTGTGCTAAAAATGCAGGACGATACATTGACTGGAACACTTGCATCCGTGGATATTGCCACCAAAGAAAATTTAGAAAATCTTGTGAAAGTGGGTGAAGGATTGTTGAAGAAACCAGTATCAAGGGTGAATCTGGATACCGGTGTCTTTGAGCCTGCTAATAAGTTGACAAATGAAGAGGCTCTCATAAAGTATAAATCTGTTCTCAGCGTATAATTAATTAATAGCACCTTATGCCTTCAGTTATTTAATTTGATTTAATTTCCTCTTGTTTTTGTAGGTTTGCTGAACGACTTTCACACCAGAAACAGCTTCGTTTAGTCAGGTCACCACTTGGAAATGATGCTAATCCGAAATGAAGTTGATTGTTGCTCTTAAATTAATTTCTTTTTTTTAATTATTTAATTTAATTACGTACGAGATTAAATACGCTTTTCAGAATCAATTTTATTATTTCATTTAATTGGATTCGAATAAATTTGGAGAGAGGAATAAAAAAATGAGTTTGGAGTCAATAATTCTCCATTGTTTACATCTTACAAGTCTTGGAATAACGATACCACACGGTATATACTTGGCCAATGTAATTAATTCATTAACACGTTGAATATAAATCACGGAATTCTTTTCTACGCATTAAAAAAGGTGTTCAAAGAATTATAGAACTCATAAAATCAATTTCTATATTAAAAGAAAAACACTATTCTACCGATAAAAAAAAAACTAAATAAAAATTGAAGAAATAAATAGCATTTCGATTTGAATTAGAGTATTTAAAAATAGAATCAAATTTATCCAAACTGAAACTAAATAATCTAATAATCATATATGATAATTAGTTCATCCATGTTCAAAGTATTTAAAATTATAAAAACAAATAGAGGAATAAAATCCAATCCATCCAATTTGGATGGTAAGATGAACCCTTTAGGTTTTTTTGCTTTATTTTAGAAATAATAATGATTAAATTGTTTTTTAAATCAAAATTTCTAAAAATAAGGGTGTTTTTGTTATCTCCTATAAGTTTTATTATTATTATTAATAAGTTGGGTTATGAAAAAAAAATCATTTAAAAAAATTACTATAACCCAACTTAATAATAATAGAAGCTTATAGGATCAAAGTATTTCATGTATCATTTTTAGAACCCAAGTACAGCACAACCATTAATTCAAATAAAAAAATCATGAAATACAAGTATTTCATGTATTATTTTTAGTTGATTTACTATACAGATTTATTTGACGGGAAATAAATCTGTATTACCACGAGACCAGCACGACCTCTGGGCCCGAATGGACGATTGGAAGGAACCTCACATCGTGATTGCTTCTGGGGTCCACTAACACTGATTACCACCGTTAATGATGTTGACTTGTAACAGTAAGACCACTTGGGATAAAAGGTCTTAACATCATCGTATTTGGGCATCACGTGCCGTATGGGGAGGTCCATGCTTCTATTTTTTAGATCGCCAACGGCATGGAATTGTGTTGATTCAGATGCCAATAAAGCCTTTTAGGTTGCTGGCCACTGGTCGCTTATCTACTTATCACCGTTATCATGCCACCGCTTCTATTCTTGCATTTCATTAATTTCATATTTCTTTATACAATTAAGTATAATATAAAATAATATCTTTTTAATTTAAGCTGAACTCTTTTATGATAGTTCTTAATTTAAATAATATAAAAGTAATATTTTTATAGTAAATTACTATAAACACAAAAGGTCAAGGTGAATATTGTAAATTATGTTTTCGATTTTTTTATAGGAGCTATGATCTTGAACTTTTTTCTTTTGGTTTTTATCAGAAGAAAAATCCTTCAAATTTTAAACAAATAAACATAGTTTTCAATTTTTCATTGTAAAAATAAAAATAAAATGAATATGATAAATGAGCATAGTTTTCACATTTTCTTTATCTGCTCAATAGTTAACAAACTGATATTATAGCAAGAAAGTATCGAGCACCTCTGCAAACATTCATCCTACTCGAATAAATATTGGACAAACTAAGGAAATTAACTCATACTAGAGCAGATTTAGAAAAGAGTTTGGCAGACTCACGCTCTGGAGCACAACTTTATTCAGACAGCATACTGCAAAACAATCTATTCCAATTGATAAAGTTTTTCTTCAACTACTATAATCCTAAACAAATGATAAATTAAATCCCTATAAAGCTACCTCAAGTCATCAAAATTCAGTTCCACTCCACAAATTGTAGAGATTTATAAGAATTTTACAGAACCGATGGAATTGAAGAGAAATGAAACGAATTTCCCCTAAATGAAACGAATTTCCCCTTCATGATTAATACTGATTACCAGAGCTACATCATGCTCTTTCGGGGTACAATTCACTCAGCTTACTTGCTGTTGGTGGTTGCCATACATAGGGTAAGCCCCATATGCCGCAGCATACGTGCTTGGATCATGAGGTGGTGGCAGAGCATATCCATAACCATCATAAACCTGCCCTCCATAGTATGCCCCATTCCAGGGACTGCTGAAATCTGCTCTATGCTGCCAAATCCCAACAATACCAGCACAATAAACAAGCTTGAATACCAAAAACAAAAGGGAAAGAAAAAAGAGAGAGCTTGAAACAGAATATGAACTCATTAAACAGATGATTTCTAACAATTGTTGCTTTGGACATATAGTATAGAATATGACTTCAGAGAAAGTTGTAAAGATTCTCAGTTTTGATAAGACTACAATTTCAATAGCTGTCAACACTTTCTTACAAAATATGCCAAAACATCCTTCAGATGTAAATAAACAGCTATCCTACCAAACTTAAAAATAAAAACAGTTCTGAGCAAGCTAATTACACTTGAACTCTATACTGCGGACTCTTTTTTTTTTTTTTTCCAAAAAGAGTTCGTAATTATTCTAAACACATCCTATCCGGTAAGGTAATGAAAGAAAGATATGAAGTAAGGTGGCTGTGGATAGAAAGGGAGGGAGAATCAATACCTGCTTATGTCCTGGATTGCGACCCCAAGAAAGACGCACAGTTTGCTTGCCAATTACTGTTCCATTCAACTTCTGCAATGCTTCTTCCGCATTATTCCTGACAATTGAAGTTAGATAGAGAATCATGTAGTAACTCTGTAATGAAGGAATAACCAACCAATACATTATTATTCACATATTGTTAAGGCAAAGCAGAGTTACAGCCACAAAGTTTTACCTGTTGGCAAATTGTACAAACCCACATCCTTTACTGACTGGTATTTTAACGGACACTATCTCACCATACTGAGAGAAAGGCTGCTTGAGATCTTCATCAGTGACATTAGGGTCAAGCCCTCCAACAAATATCTACACAGAAACATAGTCTATTCAAAGAAAAAATATGGGCATCCTAAAGATTAAAACTGCACAAAGAAGCTGGAAATCTCACTGTTGCATTGCTGGAATCACCATCCGATTGGAAGCCTTGGGAAGAAGCACCATTTGATCCATATCCGCCTAAAAATAAGACAAGAAGAGTTCAATATGATAAAGATTCAAAGAAAGAACTTGTATGATAAAGATTCAAAGAAAGAACAGTAATCTAATACCTTGTTGCTGATATCCAGAGGACTTCCTGGGGGTTGCAGCACCAATACGCATAGGCCTGCTCGAACAATATACACCATTCATTTCAGTCATTGCCTGTGTTCTTTCAGTATCATCTCCAAACCTCACAAAACCATAACCTTTTGAACGACCAGTATTGGCATCAAATACAACTTTTGCAGATTTAACAGACTGATATTTGCTCGCAAAAGTTTCTTGCAATAAACTATCAGTAACATCTGCAGCTAAGTCTCCTACAAAAATAGAAAGATCAGGAGTATTATCTGATCGCTTGTCACCCGTGCTAAATGTTGCCCAATTGAGGCGGAAAGGCTGTTCTGTGTTAGGCATCAGAATGCCACCATAGTTCTGTAGAACTTTCTCAGCTGTGGCATGTGTAAAAAATTCCACAAACCCATAGCCCTCGGACAAACCTGTCTGCTTACTGCGAATAACCTTGATAGAAGCAATCTGTCAATATACAACACTGGTTGTCAGACACGAAAGAGCACAGTCACCAAACTGCAAAAACAAATTCTTTCATTAAAATTATAAAGAAAAATCATTCCTTTGCCTACCAGTACAGTAATGCATTGCATTATATTAACAAGTACAATAAGAATATCCACGTTAAAAGCACTAGCTCCTTGTATAAGCTAAGTGCATGTTATCAAATATAAGTAGCAAAGTTTATGCCTTTAATAGTTATCTTACAAATACGTTATTTCGACACAACAAATTCTATCATCATCAATATTCTGTTCATCGATCCACGTTTCAGTGATTCTTATTTGTTAGTGTTAGAATATCATTTTCAAACAAGTTCTTAAGGTACAAACACCACCAACGCTTTAATTACAAGCCATTCCCTACATGCTCTTCAAACTTTCAGGTATATTTAATACAACGATTTCTTCTTTGTAATCCTCAAACAATATTGAAATTAATGAAAACAATCATCTAACATGCGCATTTAAAAAAAAATGAATTTTGCTATATATGTAGGGAAAATACAAAAATATTTCATATCCATACCTCGCCAGTAGAAGCAAAGCAGGTATGTAAATAATTTTCATCCATCCAGTGATGCAAGTCACCAATCCATATAGTTTTATTATCTCCACTGGATCCTTCTCTTTGCTGCTGCTGCTGCTGCTGCTGTACATGCGGGAGATGGTGGTGATGCTGGTACTGGTGGTACGCAGTAGCAGCCATATAGTGTTGTGGAGGCGGCAGTCCATAATGTTGAGGCGGCATGTGCTGCATTACCATAGCCGCCGCCGGGTACTGCATAGGCATCCACTGTTGTTGTTGCGGTGGAGGCGGCGGTTGTTGTCCTTGCTGCTGCTGCCGTTTATTCTGCTCTTGTTGTGGCTGTGAGTCGGAACCCCTGGATTGCATCTTTCTATTGGATAAAAATGGCGTAAGAATAGATCTAATATTTATTTTTCTCTCTTTATAAATTAAATTGTAGAAAAAGAAATAGGTTTTTATGAGCTGAAAGGAAACGAATCTGAAGTTTTAGAGAGAGACGGTTAGGGTCTGAGAGAAGAGAGGATTTGTGAGTGTCAACTTCTTTTTCTTTTCTTTTCTTTTATCAGGATGGAGTTGGAAACGCGGTTATGTTTACGGCCGTCGGATTGAGGGGAGGCTTCTGATCACAGCCGTTGATTCTGATAAAACCAGGGGATATGCATGTGATACTGTTTTGGTTTTTGGCTGCCCTCATGGATCCGCCGCCAGCTGCCTTTGCTTTGCTTTTTTGGGTACTGTAGGGATATTTTCAGTTGTTTTTATATTGGTTTTGGATTTATTTTGGGTGTTTTTGGAGTGTGGTGTTTTTTTGAATTTTTTTATTTTCAATTGTTTTTTTTTGTTTTTTTTAATTATTTTATTAAAAATAAACTTTAAAAAATAAAAATAAAATTAATATAGCATTAATTTTAACAGCGGATGTAAATACATTTTATTGTTTTTTATTTTTTATATATTATAACTTTTGTGAGTCATCGACTGCCATTCGGAAAATATTCCTTATTGCTGCAAACCAGGATTTATAGGACAATGAAGTGAAAACGAAACGCCGAGGTTTTTCATGATTGGGAAAAGATGTGGTTTTCCATCGTTTCCCAAATCTAAAGTAAAATTAGTGTGAAAAAAATTTAGGTATATTAGACTGTATAATTAAAGGAAAAAAAAATCACACATACAAAAGAAGAAGAAGACAGGTTTATGTAAATACTAATTTCCTTGCCATATAAATGGTTTATAAAATCATTACATAAAATTAATTACCTCAACAATGCTGGTAAGAACTTTTTGCATAAGTTTTCTACCCGTAAAGTCCTACTTTTAATAGAATTAATGGCAACTTCATGAAAAAGCAAATGATTTGAAATTGTCAATGATGCCTGAACTATTAAAGTATATTAAAGTATGTTTGTCTAAGATGTTACTTCTGTCGTCGTTTTACATGTTTTTAATCTAAACAGCAGAAATAGAAGATAGAAGAACAAATATATAATGAAAATATTGATAGTGACATCGTTTCAAATTTAGAATTCTTTAAAACCATTAATTAGAGAGGTGAAAAGGGCAAAAATTACTAAAGACTTTCTTTTCAATACAAAACTAGATTTATTGCGTTTCGTTGCGGATCAAATAAAAAAAATTAAGTTCCGAGTTATTAATTCAATTAGTAATTTAAATAATATAAAAAATATAACAACAATAAATAATTTGACAAAAAAAAAATAAAAAGAACTAGATCTAAAACTATCCAGATTACCGAACAACCTAATACTAACTTAATAGAAGAAAGAAAAAAAAAAGAAGAAGAAGAAGCAAAATGCTAAAGAAAAAATCAGCTTAAAAAAAAATAAATAAAGTTAGTTTAACCTTCTAAACTTGATCTAATATATAAAACTTGTAACTTGTTAAATTATAAATCTGGATTCAATGAGAATTATGAAATCATTTAAGAATATTAAAAAAAACTTGAAAAAAAAAGAGAGGAAAAAACCTCTCCTCTCCTCTCCTGCTACTATTAGACGATGATGAGGTTTATTCTTTGCTTAGTGGGCTGCAAGGCTGTAACTAAGTAATACACTCCACCCAAATTATCCAAGGATAACGGGCTGCTGCTTTTTTCTTTCAACTGTTACCGGCTACTAATTAATTCCAACGATAGCTGTCTCCACACGTGGCATATTCGACCACATTCATCCCACTCCTTTAGCCCTACAGTAACAGGCCACTACTACTTTAGACGTATTATCCAATACATTCCATGGAAAATCAAAGGTATGTGAAGAGCACAAATAACAAGTTTGTTCTCCATTTCTCAATTTATTTCTCTTCTTCCTCTCAACGGTATTTTTATATACAGACGCATGAATGGTTTATTTACAGATAAATCTATGAATGAGGTAGAAATGTCCGATATACAAGACTAGTGTACAATTTTTTTAAAAAAAATATGGGGACCAAAAACCTAGAACTTTCTTGAGATGATGCTTAGAGAACAAATTGAACATCTGTATGCTGCATCCTGTCAGGTCCCAAAGCTTCATCTCTACAGTTAGTAATCCAACCAACAGCCCATCAAAGTTGGAATCGGTCTCTCTCTTCAAAGTCAAATTTTGTATCCCGCAGCTTCCTTGAAATCTAATCATCGCTAATATCAAGTCTCAGTGTTCAAAGTTCGGTGTGGCTATTGACAACAATTTCACGGTGAACATCTCTTCATCTTCATGAGTAACGGGTCTTCAGCTTCTGTAAGAATTTTAATGTCTCGGTATACGAAGGATCAGTGCGGCACACTGGCTTGCATGAATTTATGTGATCTGTCGACTCTAGAACCTGTTTCAGTGTTTTTGTGATAAAAGAGTCAATCGCAAAATTCTACAGAAGTCTAACACGTATAGCATTTTGACAGCATGTTTTGGCCTCTGAAAAAGGCTAGAGCTAGGAAAATTCTGGGAAAAAAGAAGAAGCATTTGAGCCTCCAAGTACGTAGTCATAAAATATGCAATGGTTTGGTAAAACCAACCCCAACCCTTCCAGAAGTCATAGAATCCAATAAACTCATCCACCATCTTAAAAGGTATAAAGTAGAAGGTGAAAGAAGAGTTTCCAGATCACACGTACAATAAGTTCACCAAATCCAGGGTAAGCTGATTCGATTGGCACAATTTCCATCCTCCATATCCCTCAACAATTGGAGTTACCTTGGTCTGCAAAGCAGTGCCCAGCATCCATCAGGCTGTCCATTGATCCGAACACAAGGAGAGGACGAGTATCAAAAAAGAAAGAGAAAGTTCGAATTTATTACCTCACAAAAACTGAGGACTTCAACCATAAAGCTTACCTATGAGTCACAAATACAACAGGACGATTTCCGACGGCGGCATCAACAAGCTGCTCTAACTGCTTGGAGCTGACTTCCTGCGAGTTTTAATCAGAAATCTTATAACAAAGTGGAATACTAAAAGCCCGAAGGAAATGATGTTCACAGCAAACAAGATGTCACTAACATAGCATGATTAGAAACCACGAGTACATTCACAACAAAATGACAATTTTTCACTGATGATATTATATGATCATCCAAGTTATGAATAAAAATATTAGACCCAGTTTTATAAATTGGATTGTCCATCTAATTTGGGAAATTCAAATGTATATGAGCAATGCGAGCATTAACCTTGACATGCGTGTAAATCCTCAATCTTATGTCTTGGACCATTAAACTTGACAAATCTACAAATGTTAGTATATAAAATGACTGAACTGCAAAAACTTCTTTTCCTGAAATTCAAAGTTTGACCTGCATATTTTTAATCTATTTAAAGCCATCGATAGATTGATCACCATTATTCACCAAAATAGTTTGATTAATATTTTTGAATTGTTGATAATCAAACTCCTCAAATCACACCCCTGACATAAAGTCATGCACTAATCCTACCACAATATCAACAAATTGGGTACAAACCTGAACAGGCAGGCTAGCTCCGGACCACTGTGTAAGACTTGTCTGCATTGACATTCAAACAAGAGTTAGACATTGATGAGGCTTGTGATAGAGGAAAAACCCAGTTGAGAGGCTTAAAAAGATGAATACCATTCTTTTGAATCAGGCACTTTTTTATAGAAGTATCGAAATTAAAACAAACCTTGTATTTGAGGGTAAAAAGACGAGCTCGATTGAAGTCTGCTGAAAGCCATTGACCTGGCCAAAATGTTCCTAACTTCCCTGCTTCCTCATCAATCTTCTCAACCAAGCCAGACTTAGTTGAGTGTTTGTCCTCAGCTATGCGCCAATGCTTGTAAGGCCCACCACGCAAACCATGTACAAAGACAACATCTATCTCAGGAACTTCTGAATTAGAGTCCTTGGGAAATTCCTTGCAACCGGATGACCTGGTACAATCATCTAAATCACTATTTCCAATTGAAATGCTGTTGACAGAATCCTCAGTTGAAGAAAATTTATTTTTTTGAATCATCATAACATCTATTTTTTTCACAATGCTTCCAGTGTGGCAAATCTGGATTAACCAAAAAGATCATGTCACCATAACGAGCACAATCACCTTTTCTATTTCGAGCTTCAGTCTCACTACCATCACTATTACCAGTATAATGGTTGCACAGCACATTTGAGAGAGTTGCCCTAGCATAACTCTGTGTTTTAAGGTCACGACAACCTGCGATCCTCCCATAAGCACAATCCTCTAGCCATTTACACCAGGCTTTATCTGCTAGAATAACCTTTTGGAATTTTGAAATCAGTGAAAGAGTAGTCAATAGCCTAGCCGCATGCTTTCGAATGTGAGCTGTCGGAGGAACTCGAACACTAGATGGATCATTACCATCTGCATTGGACGACTCACCAGCAGTATTAGCACTTTGTTCTTGTGGCTCAGGGACCCTAGAAGCATCATAAGTTTCCATCACAGCAAGTTTCTCATAATCATCACTCAACAGAAAGCGCCTTAGCAAACATAACACCCCAAATTCATATATTTTGTCTTGACATAAAGAATCTTCGGAACAGAGCTCTGTCAGTGCTTTGATCCCCTTAAGAGTTGCCAAAGCAGAATCTTCCACATTAAATTTAGGTGCAGAGTCTTTCTTCATGTTCTTAAGTGGTCCAATAAAAGGATCCATGGAAAGAAGATCTGCCAGAGGGAAACTATCAACAGAATCAATGTCTGTTCCTATCTGATTCCCTGCTTGATCCACAGCAGCACCTGCCAATTGATTAGCAGTCTGTGTAGCAAAAGCAATGTTGGACTGATCAATTTGAGTCTGCAAAAGTTAATTGAGCTTGATAAATGCCAGTGCACAAATAGGGAAAATAAAATACATTCTAAAAGACACGAGAAAAAAGGTTCAATTAAATCGACGACATCTATTATATGAAATGAGGGGGGGAAAACATCTCCATACCTTCACTTTGTCCGCTTTAGGCTGAGTTCCTCCTTTACCAAAGGACACCTTGCTCGAAACTAAAACTTCATTTAGCAAAATGGCTAACCAGCCTTGAGAAATTGGAAGGGTAGATGGGCCATGTTCTTCAAAAATGCATGAGAGAATTTTTATAGATGTAGATCGCATAGCAGTGGAAGAAAATTTTGCAAAAACCCAAGACCACTTCTGACTATCTTCAAGAGATAAGTGAACATCACTGGTAGAAAGTAACTCTAATGCCTTCGCTAATGCTTCTTGTACCTGCTTGTGATTTGTTGTCCGCTTAGCTGTGTCTCTCATGAGCAGAAGACCTTTCTCCATCACTATCTTTCTTGCCTCTGGACTTCTTTCAACAGAAAGCAAAAGGGCAGACAAAGCCATCTGAGCCAAAGGGATATCATCATTTTTGCTTGCCTGTGAAATAGTAGCCAGAAGA
>Ga0307508_10005003_pt1 | contig 12739 bp, 9 predicted proteins | sample 9_EM_MG_FD_203089 | JGI IMG/M metagenome (GOLD analysis project Ga0307508, IMG submission 203089) | Populus trichocarpa ectomycorrhiza microbial communities from riparian zone in the Pacific Northwest, United States - 9_EM | ecosystem: Host-associated > Plants > Roots > Unclassified | place... | reverse complement strand
CCCACGCAGAGCGAGCCCGCGACCCCCGGCACCGAGCCCGAACCGGCGCCCGTCAAGCCCTGACGATCACGACCTTCTGCACTTCGGCCACGACCTCGCGGAGCGCATTCTCGAGGCCGGTGACGAGCGCGATCTGAGACATCGGGCAGCGCATGCAGCCGCCGGTCAATCGGATCGTCACGACGCCTTCCTTGATGTCGAGAAGCTCGACGTTCGCGCCATCCACCTTCAAGTGGCCGCGCACCCGCTCGAGCACTCCTTCGACACGCTCACGCATTTCGCAATCCAGAGCTAGGATGCCGACGCTGGATATCAAGTCTCACCCTTACAGCGCGAACGCTCTGGATTTCTCCGCGACAGTGTGCAGCCGATCTTCGATGTCTTTCCGGTCCTTGAGCAGGCCGCCTTCGCCGCCACCGCCGGAGACGAGGGCGTCGATTTCACCCATGCGCTGGTAGTACTGGAGCTCGTCCATGAAGCGCGGCGAGCCCTCGAGCAGGCTCGACAGGACGCCACCTTGACGCAGGAAGACAATCTTGTCCGCCGCGTCATTTGCGGCGAGAGGCTTGACGGACCAGGGCGCCGCGGTGTCACTCCGGACCTGGAAACCCGAGAGGGCGCCGTCGGGGCAGCCTTCGTGGGGCTTGCCGTCGGTGCAGATGGGCGAGCCGAGCTGCACGAGCTCCGCCTGAGGCCGTGCCCCGCGCGACGCCTCGTCAGCAGCAGGCATCTTCATGAGCACCCCGAAGGAGCTCTGTGCGCCGAGCTTGGCGCGCGCCTCGGGAGGAAGCTTGGCCATCATGTCCTTGGTGGCTCGGACATGCTCCTTCACCCTCTGCGAGAGGAACTTCATGCGGCCGTAGAAGACGAGGACGTCCTGGGTGAGCCGCGGATCGAGGAGGTAGAGGTTCTTGTGGTAGAGGACGAGCTGGTCAGCGTCGGCGACGGTGAAGGCCAGCTTGTCGAGGTCGTCGACGAGCTGTGCGTCGGAGAGCTTGAAGGACTTCCCGTCGGGGCCGCGCTCCTTGGCGGTCAAGAGGACGTTGTTCAAGCGCTGCAGGTTCTTGCCGAGATCGTCGAACTCGTCGGCGACCGCCTTGGCGTCGCGCAGCGTGGCGTTGTAGCTCGAGCGCGCGTTGTTGATGCCGCCGAGGAGGAAGCCGAGGACGAGCGGCGCGAGGAGGATGCCGGCCACCTTGGCCCAGCGCGTGACGTTCGACTGCGGCGCGACCTGCTCGACGTGCCTGTCGACGACGATGATCTCGGGGGCACGGGTCACGGCCCCCTGGGCGGCGATGGCGTTCATGGCGCCGAACGGGTCGACCCGCGCGTCGGGAACCTCGGGCTGGGCCGGCTGGGGCGGAGCCACGCCCGGCGGTGGCGGAACGAAGCCACCCTTGCCACCCTTGGCCGCCGCCCCCCCGCGCTCCGGGCGCGTGTTCTTCAAGCCCAGGCGCGCCTTGAGATCACTGATGTCTCGAGACCCAGGCTTTTTCGGCTCGTTGTCACTCAACGCGGATCCTCCGGGAGCGGGGGGTGTGACATTCTTCTATCCCCTGGTAATCCTTATGTCAAGGCGCCCACCGTTCACGATGTGGGTGTGAAGCAATGTTCACGGCACTGTGATGCATGACGCGTAAGCATCGATTATTTCATCATACGCTCCACAACCGGCTACGGTCCATGGCATGCTTTGCCCGACCCGTTGGAGGCCATCCATGTCGAGAACGTCCAGGGGCAGGGGCAGGGGCAGGGTCATCGCAATCGCGGCCGTCGCCGCTGCGACGATGCTGATGACCGCAGCGCCGGCTTCGGCCAACACCTACCACGTCTCCGTCCATGGTGGCGGACACGTCGGCGTCCCGTCGGGCGCGCGCGGCGGGGTGATGGTGCGCGTGCACAACCCGATCGGGGTGACCGTGCGGCCGCCGGTGTACCTCTCGCCGCCGGTGCGTAGCCACATCTGGTATCGGCCCCACCGCTACGGCTACGGCTATGGCTACGGTTACGCCTACTGGAATAACCCCTATTACTACAACTACGGCTACTACTACCCGACGGCGTACGTCGTGGCGCCGCAGACGGGACCCGAGACGGTGGTCTACGGCTCGACGCAACCGCGTGAGCCCAACATCGGCGTCGGCATGCGCGGCTCGGCGATCCGCGCCGGCACCGATCGGCCGGCCGCCGAGGGGTTCGGTGCGCTCCTCCGGTTCCGCTCGCACCCCGTCGAGCTCGAGCTCGAGGTCGGCTGGGATCGCTACGGCTCGGACACCGATCGCAACGACACCCGTGTCGCGACGAGCCTCTACGTGCCGGTCGCCGGGACCGTCGTCCAGCCGTATCTCGTCGTCGGCGCCGGCATGAACTTCGCGCATTTCGGCGCCACCGGCGACAACCTGCACCAGGGCTTCCTCGCGGCCGGCGGCGGCCTGGCGCTGAACTTCTCGCGGAGCTTGACCATCGCCGCCGACGCCCGCTACATGGTGCGCGAGTTCTTCGACGACGACGCGATGGTCGCCAAGCAGCCCATCATGATCGACCCGACCGTCTCGCCCGACAAGCACGACCAGGCGGTCGAGTTCCGCGCCAACGCGATCCTCTATTTCTAGTACATTCGGCCGGTGGTTCCGGGTCTCATCCACAAGAAGGTCAAGAGCTTCGACGGCACGGAGATCGCCTATCAGGTCCGTGGCGCCGGGCCGGTGGTCGTCCTCGCCAACGGGCTCGGCGGCACCTACGAGGCGTTCCAGCACGTCTACGCGGCGCTCGGCGAGCGCTACCGGACCGTCTGCTGGGACTATCGGGGCTTGTACCGTTCAGGACGGCCGAAGGACCTCTCGACCCTCGCGCTGCCGGCCCACTGCCGCGACCTCGCGCTCGTCCTCGCCCAGGAGAAGATCGAGCGGGCGGTCTTCATCGGCTGGTCGATGGGGGTCCAGGTCAACTTCGAGTTCGCGCGCGTGCATCGACCGCGCATGGCCGGCATCATCGCGATCAACGGCACCTACGGATCGCCGTTCCGGAGTGCGCTCGCGTCGCGCCTCGTGCGGTACGTCATCCCGACCGGCCTGACGGTCATGAAGGCCCAAGCGAGGCTGTTCTCGCGCACGACGACCGCGGCCGTCGGCTGGAGCGGCCTCATTCCGGTCATGGCCCGCCTCGGCCTGATCTCGCCTGACGTCGATGCGCAGGCCATGCGCGAGGTGGCCAGAGACTTCAAGACGCTGGACTTCGCCATCTACAGCGACATGCTGCGGGCGCTCGGAGCCCACGACGCGCGCGATCTCTTGCCGCACCTGGGTTTGCCGACGCTCATCCTGACCGGCGACCGCGATCTCATGACCCCGGTCTTCACTGCGCGGAAGATGAACCGCATGATCCCCGGCTCCAGGCTCGTCATCATTCCCGGCGGCACCCACTACACGCCGCTCGAGTATCCCAGCGTCGTCACCGATGAAATCCTCCGGTTCCTTGGCGCGCTGAGCGGGTGGGAAGGCACACGTCCAGGTTATTCACAAGCAGAGCGCGGCGCATGACCGTCGGAGACCATCGCCGGGGGCTGGCGTTGTCAGGGAGTGTACGGATTCTACCGGGTCGCGCGCGGCCTGCGCGTCAGGCACCGAGAATCAAGGACCTTTTTGGCCATGCAGGCATGCGGTTGCGAGCGGTGTAGGCAAATGAATTCATTTCATCACAGCGCATTTGACGGGTTGTGGATAAGTTGTGTACCAAAGCAGCCCCCGCCGTTCGTTGACACCCTTAGGGGCGGCACTGATAATGGCCCGGATCCAGAGGAGGCGAGGTTCGAATGTCCCGCGCAAAGATCGGGGCGGTCGTAGCACTCATTGTCTTGGTGCTTACGGGTGCGGCATACATGCTCGCCACCCGAAAGCTCGAGGCGCAGATCGCCCGTGATGTAGAGGCGCGCGTCTCACGCGCGGAGGAGCTCCTGACCCAGATCGGAGCCGTCGAGTCCTTGAACCTCATCACGCGGGCGCAGGAGCTTGCCCGGGATGAAGATATCGGCAAGGCGCTCGCCAGCGGCTCGCCCGAGGTCCGCCAGACCCTCGGGGGGCAGGGGATTCAGCGATTCCAGGCCGGGCTCGGACCGAACGTCGCGCGCCCCGATTTCATCGCGCTCGTCGACGCCAAGGGTGCGGTCGTGGCGCCGAGCTCTCCGCTCCCCGACGCCGATGACCTGAAGACGCCCTTCAAGTCGGTCGCGGCCGCCCTCGACAAGGGCCAGGTCTCGAAGGACGTCTGGAGCTACGGCAAGAACGTGGTCAAGGTCGGCGTGGCGCCGGTCATCGACGGCGCGACGGGAGAGCGGCGGGGCGCCGTCATCCTCGGCTATGCGATCTCCGACAAGGAGGCCCAGGAGCACGCCCGCAAGCTCGGCAGCGAGGTCATCTTCTTCTCGGGCGACCGGGTCGTCGCGACGAGCTTCGCCAAGAGCGTGGTCGGTGACCTAAAGAGCGAGCCGGCGCTCGCCGGGCTCGCGGCCGAGAACCCGAGCCCGGTCACCGTCCAGCTCGCCGGGGACACCTTCGTCGCCGACGCGGGCCCCTTGCCGCTGAACTTCGACGACAAGACGACGGGCGCGATCGTCCTCGAGTCCTTGAGCCGCGCGCTCGAGCCGATCTCGACGGTGAGATACACCATCCTCCTCCTCGGGGTGGGCGCCTTCCTCGTGGCGCTCTTGACCATGGTCGTCACCACGCGGCTCATCCTCCACCAGTCGGAGGAGATCGAGCTCGGCGTGAACGAGATCATCAACGGCGACGTCGACTATACCTTCAAGCCCGTCGGCAGCGACCTGGACGGCCTGGCGAGCAGCCTGAACGTCATGCTGGCGCGGGTCCTCGGCCGGCCCGAGCCCAGCGACGAGCCGCTCGACGACGGCAGCGGCACCGGCAAGGTCCTCCTCGACGACGAGGGGACGGCGCCTCCGGGCGCGCGCATGTCGAACGACCCCGAGATCGTGGCCCTCGCCAGCGAGCCCGAGGCGACCTATTATCGGCGCCTCTTCGACGAGTACCTCGCCGCGCGCAAGGCGACCGGCGAGAGCGTCGAGGGTATCTCCTTCGAGTCGTTCACCGCCAAGCTTCGCCTGAACGAGGCCAACTTGAAGAAGAAGTACAACTGCAAGGCGGTCCGCTTCCGCGTGGTCAGCAAGGCGAATCAGGTCTCGCTCAAGCCGGTTCCGATCTTGTAGTGCTATCCTGGCGGCCATCATGGACCTGGCCGACCTCGACGCGATCGCCCTCGCGACCCTGGTGCGAAAGAAGGAAGTCTCGCCGCTCGAGCTCGTCGACGCCGCGATCGAGCGGATCGAGGCGCAGAACGGCCGCCTGAACGCCGTCGTCTGGAAGGGCTACGACGAGGCGCGCCGAGTCGCCAGGGGGCCGCTCCCCGCCGGACCGTTTCGCGGCGTGCCGTTCCTGGTGAAGGACATCATCGCCCGCCTCGCCGGGGCCCCGCTCGCCGAGGGGTCACGGCTCGGCAAGGGCTACGTGCCGACCTACGACAGCGAGCTCGTCCGCCGGCAAAAGCGCGCGGGGCTCGTCATCGTCGGCAAGACCAACGTTCCCGAGCTCGGCATCTTGCCGACCACCGAGTCGGTCTACTACGGCCCGTGCAAGAATCCCTGGGATCCCACGCGAACCCCAGGCGGCTCGTCGGGCGGCGCGGCGGCCGCGGTGGCCGCGGGCTGGGTCCCGATGGCCCACGCCTCCGACGGCGGCGGCTCGATCCGCATCCCGGCGTCGTGCTGCGGCCTCTTCGGCCTCAAACCCACGCGCGCCCGGAACCCGCTCGGCCCCGACCACGGCGACATGTTCCACGGCCTGGTCGTCGAGCACGCGATCACGCGGTCGGTGCGCGACAGCGCCGCCCTCCTCGACGCCACGGCGGGCCCGGACGTCGGCGATCCCTACATGGCGCCGCCGCCCGAGCGTCCCTTCGCCGACGAGGTCGGCCGCGATCCGGGCCGGCTGCGCATCGGCTTCATCCGCACATCGCCGACGGGGACGACGGTCCACCCCGACTGCGTCACGGCCGTCATGCGCGCCGCCGAGCTCCTCGAGAGCCTGGGTCACCACGTCGAGGAGAAGATGCCCGCCATCGACGGCCCGGGGCTGGCGCGCGCCTTCGTCGGCATGTGGGGCGGCTGCATCGGCGCGTCGGTGGCCGAGCTCGCCGCCGCGAGCGGCGTCAAGCCCGGCCCCGACACGCTCGAGCCCTTGACCTTGGCGCTCTACCAGATGGCCGACACCACGAGCTCCAAGACGCACCTCGCATCCCTGGCCTACGTCCAGCAGATGGCGCGGAGCTTCGCGGCCTACTTCGAGGACCACGATGTCCTCCTCTCACCGACGAACGGTGAGCCGCCGCTGCCGCTCGGCACGCTCGACTCGACGCCCGGGAACCCGATCGCGGGCCTCATCCGCGCCGGCGTCTTCGTGCCCTTCACGCCGATCGCGAACCTGACCGGGCAGCCGGCGATGTCGGTCCCGCTCGACGAGGTGAACGGCCTGCCCATCGGCGTGCAGTTCATCGGCCGCTACGGCGACGAGGCGACGCTCTTCCGTCTCGCCGCCCAGCTCGAGACGGCGCGGCCGTGGAGCCGCCGCCGCCCGCCGGGTGCGTGACGTGGAGCCGCGGCAGATCAAGAGCCAGCAGCGGCGCGCCTGGGAGGAGAACGCGCCCGGCTGGAAGAAGCACTGGGTGGTCCGCGAGGCGCTCGCGCCGGTGACCGAGGCGCTCATCGCCCTCGCCGAGATCCGCGACGGGCAGTGGGTGCTCGACGTCGCGACCGGGCTCGGGGAGCCCGCGCTCACCGTCGCGCAGCGGGTGGGCGTGTCGGGGAAGGTCGTGGGCATCGACCTGTCGCCGCGGATGGTCGAGCTCGCCGAGGAGCGGGCGCGCGCCGAGGGGCAGAAGAACGCCGCGTTCCACGTCCTCGACGCCGAGGAGCTCCTCTCGTGGCCCGAGGCGAGCTACGACGCGGCCCTGTGTCGCTTCGGGCTCGTCTACCTGCCGGAGCTGGCGCGCGCGCTCCGCGGCGTGCACCACGTCCTCACGCCGCACGCGCCCTTCGCGAGCGCCGTCTGGGCCGCGCCCGAACGAGTGCCGTTCATCCAGCTCGCCAAGGAGACCATCCACCGCGTGACCGGGCTGCCCGGGCCGGCGCCGGGGATGCCGCACGCCTTCGCGCTGGCCGAGCGCGGGCGCCTCGAGCAGGCGCTGTCGAGCGCGGGCTTCGAGCAGATCCGCGGCGAGCGCGTCACGGTCGTCGTCGAGCTGGCCTCGGCCGCCGAGTATGTCGAGGTCATGCGCGAGACCACGCGCCTCGGGGCGCTCGTCGACGACAAGGCTCCCGAGAAGCGCGAGGAGGCCTGGGCAGCCCTCGCCGAGGCGGCGGGCGCCTATGCTGACGCCTCGGGCAAGCTGGCGTTTCCCTGCGACGCGACCTGCGTCGTCGGACGACGCGGATGATGTCAGACCCCTCTGCTAGGTTCACGGCCGGATGCCCGATCCGGCCGAAAATCGAAGTGATTGGCACGCAGCCGCGTCGCTGACCGAGCTCATCGTTCGGGCGCGAGCCGAGGGCATGGAATCGGTCCTGGACGAAAAGCTCGATGTCCTTCACGCAATGGGCAAGCGCGGCGCCGAGCTCATCGAGGAGATCGACGCGCTCGAGGCCGATGCCACCATCGCATCGCTGGTGTGGAGCCCCAAGGTCGCCGAGATCGTCCGGCGGGCCAGCCCGAGGCAGCGCAAGGACGTCCAGGCCGCGCTCGCCAACTACCTCGGGACCGTCGGCCCGAAGCGACACGTCTCGCCCGAGCTCGCCAAGCTCCAGGACTGGGCGCGCGAGCACGCCTGCGAGTCCAGTCTCGAGTCGCCGCTGAAGTCGCTCGACTCGCTCGTCGGCTGGGACGATCGGCGGTGGCTCTACGCCGGCCGCACGGGCGAGAAGATCCGCGACCTCTTCGACGATCGCTGGACGGACGCCAAGCCGAGCGGCGCTCGCCAGGCGCAGTCGCGGCTGAAGAAGGCGGCCCGGGCCCTCCTCGAGCGCGAGGCCGCCGTGCGCGCCGCCGCCCTCGCCGAGGAGGCCGAGCGGCTCGCCTTTCTTCCGCCGGATGAGCCGCACGCGCGCGAGCTCCACGGGCGCGTTCGCGCCGAGCGCCGGGTGCTCCGCGAGACCCTGGCGCCGCGCAGCCTCTCGGCGCTGAAGCTCCAGCATGGCCTCCTCCCCGATCCGCTGACCTTCATCCTCGACGAGCTCGACTGGCCCCATCAGGCCAGGGTGGCCGTCGGCCTGCAGGCGGCACGGGCGGAGGATCCGCTCGCGATCACCTGCACGTGCACGCATGCCGGGAGGCCGCGCTGCGCCCATGTGCTCACCGCGCTCGACTGCTTGGTCGACCTCCTCGCCGATCCGCGTCGCCGCAACGAGGCGGCCGCGATGGTGGCTGAGCTTCTGCGGCCGCAGTGGGCGCGCGCCCTGGCGGAGCTCGACCGGAGCCTCGCGCCCGACGTCGCCCCGGCGGAATCGCGCTTCGCCTGGCGCCTCGGCGGTCGCGGCCCGGACTTCCAGCTCACGCCGGTCGTGCAGCGACGCTCCAAGCGCGGCAGCTTCTCGTCGGGGTCACGCTGCGACGCCCGATCGATCTTGGAAGGGACGGCGAGCGGTGCGCTCGACGCCGACCGCGAGGCCGCGACGCTCCTCGCTGTCTCGACGTACCAGCCGAGCGCGGTGAGGCGCCTCGTCCGCCGGGCGCTCCTGGCGCTCGTCGGCCACCCGCGCGTGACCCTCGCCGACCCGCCCCACGAGGCGATCGCGGTGCGGACGGCCACGCTCGCCTTCGTCGCCCGCGAGGAGGACGACGGCTCGGTGGTCCTCGAGCCGACGATCGACGGCACCCCGGTCGACGCCCGGCGCCTCCTCGGCGGCGAGGATCTGGCCTGCCTCGTCGACGAGGCGACCCGGAGCTGCGTGCTCGCGCGCGTCGACGCCCGCGCCCGGGCGCTCGTCGAGCTCCTCGCCCGTCGCGGCGGGCGGTTTCCTGTCGAGGCGTTGCCCGAGCTCACCCTCCGCCTGCCCGCGCTCGGCCAGCGCGTCCAGATCGCCTTGCCGGGGACGCTCCGGGGCACGGAGGTCCCGGCCGACGAGCGCGTCCGCCTCCGTCTCGAGCTCTTGCCGGGAGCCGCGCCCGGGCTGCGCGTCGCGGCGCGGGTCCAGCCACTCGTCGAAGGTCGGCCCTACGTGCCCGGCGAAGGGCCCGCCGAACCGACGGGCGAGCGGGCCGGCGCCCGCGTCTATGCGGCGCGCGATCTGGGAGCTGAGGGCCCGCGGGTCAGGGAGCGCCTCGCACCGCTCGCGCTCCGCCCTGAATCCGAGATCGAGACCGAGCCCTTCACCTGGCTCCTCGACCGCGGAGACGAGGCGCTGGACTTCCTGGCGGTGCTGCAGGAACGCGCCGATGACTTCGCCGTCGAGTGGGCGGCCGAGGCCCGCGCGGTGACCCGGTGGGCCGCGGCGGGCGACCTGCGGGTCTCCGTCACCGACAAGCGCGACTGGTTCGGCCTCGACGGCGGCGTCGAGACCGGCGACGGTCACGTGCCCCTGGCTCGGCTCCTCGAGGCCGTCCGCGCCCGCCGGCGCTACGTCGAGGTCAAGGGCGGCGTCTGGCTGCGCATCGCCGACGATCTGCGCGCCCGGCTCGACGGCGTCGCGGACCATGTCTTCTCCGGCCGCGGCGGGCTCGAGGTGTCGCGTCTGGGAGCGCCGGCCCTCGTCGACCTTCTCGACGACACCGAGGTCCCGCGTGGCTTCCGCGAGCTGGTCGGGCGCATCCAGCGTGCCGGCGCGAGCTGCCCCGAGCCGCCCGCCGAGCTCGCGCCGGTCCTGCGCGACTACCAGCGCTCCGGGTTCGAGTGGCTCTCCCGTCTGTCCGCCTGGAGCACGGGCGCCTGCCTCGCCGACGACATGGGCATCGGCAAGACCATCCAGGCGCTGGCGCTCCTCGTCGAGCGGGCGGCGCTCGGTCCGGCCCTCGTCGTGGCGCCGACGTCGGTCGGCTGGAACTGGATGCGCGAGATGGAGCGCTTCGCGCCGAGCTTGAAGGGCATCCTCTATCGCGAGGCCGACCGCGGTGAATCGCTGCAGCGACTGGGCCCCGGCCAGGTGCTGGTCGTGAGCTACACCCTCCTCGCCGGCGACGTCGACGCGCTCGCCGCGGTCGCCTGGTCGACCCTGGTCCTCGACGAGGCGCAGGCCATCAAGAACCCGGCCACGCAGCGCGCCCGCGCGGCGATCACCGTCGCCGCCAAGGCTGGCTTCTGCCTCGCGCTCAGCGGCACGCCCCTCGAGAACCGGCTCGCCGAGCTGTGGAGCCTCATGCGCGTCGTCACGCCCGGGCTCCTCGGAAGCTGGGAGCACTTCCGTACGCGCTTCGCCGGCCCCATCGAGCGGGATCGTGACGCCGAGCGCCAGGTCGCGCTCGCGCGCGTGGTCAGGCCCTTCATCTTGCGCCGCCTCAAGGGCGAGGTGGCGCCCGAGCTGCCCGCGCGCACCGAGGTCCGCGAGAACGTGACCCTCTCGACCGAGGAGCGCCGGCTCTACGACGAGGTCCGGCGCGCGGCGCTCGCGGAGCTCGCGGCGCCATCGAAGGCGGTCACCGCGCAGCAGCGGCGCTTCCAGGTGCTGACGGCGCTCTTGCGGCTCCGGCAGCTCGCCTGCAACCCCCGGCTCGTCCACCCCGATTCGACGATCGCGTCGTCCAAGCTCGAGCGGCTCCTCGAGCTCGTCGAGGAGCTCCGCGAGGGCGGCCACCGGGCCCTCGTCTTCAGCCAGTTCGCCTCGCACCTCGCCCTCGTGCGCGCGGCGCTCGCCGCGGCCGACGTCCCGGCCCTCTACCTCGACGGACAGACGCCCGCCGAGCGCCGCGAGGAGCTGGTCGGGGCCTTCCAGCGAGGCGAGGGCGACGTGTTCTTGATCTCGCTCAAGGCGGGAGGCACCGGCCTGAACCTCACGGCCGCGGACGTCGTCATCCACCTCGACCCCTGGTGGAACCCGGCCGTCGAGGATCAGGCCACCGATCGCGCCCATCGCATCGGGCAGGAGCGACCGGTCACCATCTACCGGCTCGTCGCCCACGGGACGATCGAGGACGCGATCCTCGATCTCCACGAGGACAAGCGCCGCCTCGTCGCCGGCGTCCTCGACGGGACCGGGGCGGCGGCCACGCTGTCGACCGAGGAGCTGCTCGCGCTCCTCGACGTCAGCCCGTCAGCTTGACGACGACGATCTTCTTTTTCCCCGCGCGCAGGAGCAGCGCCGCGCCGTCGCCGAAATCGTCGGCGATGAGGGGACGCATGACGCCCTCGACCTTGACGTCGTTCAGGTACAGGCCACCCTGCTCGATGAGCCGGCGCGCCTCGCTCTTCGATGTGACCAGGCCGGCCGCCAGACAGATCTCGATGAGCGGCTGGGGCAGGCTCGGCCGGGGTACGAGGTGCGTCTGCGCCGCGTCGGCGTGCGCGAGCGCCGCCTCGATCGAGCCGCTGTGGAGCGCCTGGGTCGCCGCGATGGCCTCGTCGGTCGCCGCGTCGCCGTGCACCCATCGCGTGACCTCCTCGGCGAGCCGCCGCTGCGCCACCCGGCGGGCCCGGTCGGGCTCGTGGGCGCGCATGATCTCGCCGATCTCGTCGAGGGGCACGAAGGTGAACATCTTCAGGTACCTCTCGACGTCGCCGTCGTCGCTGTTCAGCCAGAACTGGTAGAGCTTGTAGGGCGACGTCATCGCGCCGTCGAGCCAGACGTTCTGGCCCTCCGACTTGCCAAACTTCACGCCGGCCGAGGTGAGGAGGAGCGGCGCGACCAGGCCGAAGAGCTGCTTTTCTCCGCCCATCTTGCGGTTGAGCTCGGTGCCGCAGGTGATGTTGCCCCACTGATCGGCGCCGCCGATCTGGAGCTCGCAGCCCATCTGCCGGGCCAGGTGCACGAAGTCGTACCCTTGCAGCAGCATGTACGAGAACTCGGTGAAGCTGATGCCTTGCTCGCGGTCCTCGAGGCGCGCGCGCACGCTCTCCTTGGCCAGCATGTAGTTCACGGTCATGTGCTTGCCGACGTCGCGCAGAAAATCGAGGAAGCCGATCGACTGGAACCAGTCGTAGTTATTGACCATCACCGCGTCGGCCGAGACGAAGCGGCGGAGCTGCGCCGCGAGCGCCGCGACGTTTCGCTCGAGGGTCTCGGCGTCGAGGAGCTTGCGCTCGCTCGACTTCCCCGACGGATCGCCGACGCGGCCGGTCGCGCCGCCGACGAGGGCGACGTAGCGGTGACCGGCGCGCGCCAGACGGGCCGCCACCGACATGGGCACGAGGTTCCCGGCGTGGAACGAGGTCGCCGTCGGATCGTAGCCGCAGTAGAAGGTGATCGGCCCCTCGGCGAGGCGCTTGCCCAGCGCCTCCTCGTCGGTGACGTCGGAGATGAGCCCGCGCGCGCGGAGCTCCGGGAGGATGTTTCCGTTACTTGGCATAGTCTGACGCCCGTGTCTCGCGGATGACGCACACCCGGACCTGGCCCGGGTAGGTCGCCTCCGCCTCGATGCGCTTGGCGAGATCGCGCGAAAGGAGGATCGCCGCCTCGTCGGTGATCGCGCTGTTCTCCACGATGACCCTGACCTCGCGCCCCATCTGCAGCGCGTAGGCCTTCTCGACGCCG
>Ga0307508_10005001_pt1 | contig 12745 bp, 10 predicted proteins | sample 9_EM_MG_FD_203089 | JGI IMG/M metagenome (GOLD analysis project Ga0307508, IMG submission 203089) | Populus trichocarpa ectomycorrhiza microbial communities from riparian zone in the Pacific Northwest, United States - 9_EM | ecosystem: Host-associated > Plants > Roots > Unclassified | place... | reverse complement strand
GTCCGCCTTCGGGTTCTTCTTCACGAAGTCGACGGCGCCCGTCTCGAAGGACGGGTTGTACGGGTTCTCGGCGGGGGTGCTCTTGCTCGGCGCGGAGTAGGTCCCGGCCGCCTGCTTCGCGGCGCCCTTGGCGGTGTCGGCGCTCGGCGTCGGGTCGTCCAGCGGGATGTCCTGCTTGACGTCGATGCCCTGCACCGAGGAGAGCTTCGCGGCGGCGGCGATGGCCGAGTCCGCCTTGCCGGTGGGGACGGTGGCCCGGACGTAACCGAGCTTGTCGTAGGTACGGCCCACCGAGCCGCCCTTGACCGCGTCCAGCTCGCCGGCGACCTGCTCGGTCTTTCCGGGGGCGGTGGCGATCATCAGCGTGATGTTCTTGTCGCCGTCGGCCTTGGCCTCGGCGAGCGCGTCGGCGTCGTCCGAACCGAGCTTGTCGTCGGCCGACTTGAGCGCCGGGTCGGAGGCGGCGGGGGTGTCGCCCGCCGCGGCGGAGAAGGCCATGGGTATCGGCCCCGCCGCGGAGAGTGCGGCGACCAGACCGGCGGCCACGGCTATCCGCGCGACATGTCTCGCGCCCGATATCGGTTCGCGCTGGGGGGTGAGGGTCATCTGCATCCCTTGTAGGTAAAGGAACGAGCGGGTGAGTGACCGGGAGCGATCGATCCCGGCCACACTGATCCGGAATGCGCTCCCGGATGGTCGCTCAGCTTTACGTATGAGAAGGATGTTTAGGGAGAGTTGACCGAATCGATATGGGCGTATGGGGAAAACCCGCGATGCCCGTGGGGGAGATGAGGGACTTAAGGTGCGAAAGCGGTTGAGGCTCGCGGCCTATGCCATCTGTGTGCGGGACGGGCGGATCCTGCTCCCCCGGTGGACCGGCGACGACGGGCGGCCCGAGTGGACACTGCCCGGCGGCGGCACCGAGCACGGGGAGGACCCGTACGACACCGTGGTGCGGGAGGTGGAGGAGGAGACCGGCTACCGCGTCGAGCCCACCGGACTGCTCGGTGTCACGTCCCGTCGGCGCACCTCCCGCCGCCGCTTCGGCCGCACCGTCGACCACCACGGCGTGGGGATCGTGTACGAGGCCCGGATCGTCGGCGGCGAACTGCGTCACGAGGTCGGCGGCTCCACGGACATGGCGCAGTGGCACGACCTGGACGCCGTACCCGGGCTGAACCGGGTGCCGCTGGTCGACTTCGGACTGCGGGTGTGGCGGGAGCGGCCGGTGGCCGGACGCCCCGCGGAATAGGTGTCGTACCCCGCGAGATGAACACGGAGTGACCGGACCCCGGCCGTTCGACGAGCAGTCATGAACACGCAGGGTGGCCCAAGATCCACGTACGGGAATCGGCGTTGCGCGTTGCCGTCTCGTTCATGCGCAGGTCATCCCCGGTGCCAAGCATCCAGTGTGAGCGGGTCGTTCGCGGCTGCGACTGACCGTGAGCGCCCGCGACCACTGCCGACGCAGTTCGCACTCGGGGAGATCGCGCCATGTCGCGCATACGCTCTGTCGCCAGCAACACGCTGGGGGTCCACCGCCGTACCGTCCTCGCCGCCACCGGAGCCGCCGCCGTCTCCGTGGGCGTCGGCTACTCCCTGCGGCCCACCGAGAGCCAGGCCGCGACCAACGGCACCCCGGCTGCCCCGGCCGCCGCCGAGGCCCCCGTGGCGCAGTCCCGCAGGGCCCCCGCCGAGGTCCCCCTCGTCCCCTACACCCGCGGCACCACCGTCGCCTCCCTCGCCACCCCGCGCACCGGCTCCGGCTACCGGCGCCTGGGCGACGGCCCCGGCTGGAGCCGCAAGGTGCGCTCCGAGCTCGCCGCCGCGAAGACCGGGCGCGCCGGGCGCCGCACCTCGCTGGCCGCGTTCGTGCAGCTCACCGACCTGCACCTGATCGACAGCCAGCACCCGATGCGCCTGGAGTACGTGCGCTCGGCCGACGTGCACTCCTGGCGGCCGCAGGAGGCGCTGACCGTGCCCGGCGCGATCTCCCTCGTCGAGCGGATCAACGCGCTGCGGGGCGGCCCCGTCACCGGCGCCCCGCTCCAGTTCGCCATGACGACCGGCGACAACACGGACAACAACTCGGGCACCGAGCTGGACTGGTTCCTCACCGTCATGAGCGGCGGCCGGATCACCCCCAACTCCGGGGACCCGCGCCACTACGAGGGCGTCCAGAACAGCGGCCTCAAGCTGTACTGGCAGGCCGACTCGGCCACCCGCGACACCGACAAGCAGTACGGCTTCCCGCACCTGCCGGGCTATCTGGCTGCCGCCATCCGGGAGTTGAACAGCCCCGGCCTCAACATCCCCTGGTACTCCACGGTCGGCAACCACGACACCCTGCCGCTGGGCTGCTACGGCCACGGCGACTCCTGGCTCGCCGAGTACGCCGTCGGCGGCAAGAAGCTCATGTCGCTGTCCGCGTCCGAGTCCAAGAAGCTCCAGAACATGATCAAGAAGGCCTCGGACCCCCAGGGCCACGCCTTCCGCGACCTGCTCAAGGCGCACACCAAGGACATGCGCTCGGTCACCCCCGACGAGCGGCGCGCCCCCTACACCGCCCGCGACTACCTCAAGGCCCACCTCGACCCCGCCCGCCGGGGCGTGGGCCCGGTCGGCCACGGCTACTCCACGGCGAACCTCGACGCGGGCACCCAGTACTACAGCTTCCGCATCGCCGACGACGTCATCGGCATCAGCCTCGACACCACCGACCCGGGCGGCCACTACGAAGGGTCCGTCGGCACCGCCCAGTTGAAGTGGCTGGACCGGACGCTGAAGGAGAACAAGGACTCCTACGCCGTCGTCTTCAGCCACCACACCAGCTCGTCGATGGACAACACCCGCCCCGACCCGGCCCACCCCGGTGAGCGCCGGCACAGCGGCCAGGAGGTCGTCGCCCTCCTCGGCAGCCACCGCAATGTGCTGGCCTGGGTCAACGGGCACATCCACCGCAACGAGATCACCCCGCACCTGGCCCCCGACGGCCGCTCCTTCTGGGAGATCTCCACCGCCTCCCACATCGACTTCCCGCACCTCGCCCGGGTCATCGAGCTGGTGGACAACAAGGACGGCACGCTCTCGGTCTTCACCACCCTGGTCGAGTCCGCGGCCCCGCACCGCACCGACTTCAACGACCTCTCCCAGACCGGCCTCGCCGCGCTCTACCGCGAGCTGGCCTACAACGCCCCTGGTTCCAGTACGGAGTTGGGGGGCGCCGCTCGGGACCGGAACACGGAGCTGGTGCTGAAGAAGGGGTGAGGCCGAGGGGCCTGTTCACGGCTTCCGGGTGATGGTGATGTGCTGGTCGCCGTTCTGGTTGGCGTAGACGACGCCCTTCTTCCAGGCCTTGTTGACCATCTTCGACTCGCCCCGAGGACTGTCGAGCTCCTTGACGGAGGTGTCCTGGGCCGGCTCCCGGGGCGGTGTCCAGCCGGGTGTGTGCAGCCAGGCCTCGGCGGTGAGTTCCTTCAGGGTGAAGCCCACCCGGTGGAAGGTGTCCGGATCGATGCCCTCGTAGCCCTGCCGTACGGTCTCGTCGTGGAAGTGCTGTGACATCAGCACGGCGACGGGAACGTCCGGCGGCGCGGCGGCCAGTGCCGCGCGTAGCGGTGGGGCGTCCAGGAGCCGGGCCAGGATCTCCAGCGGGCTGCCGACCACCGCGCCGGCCGGAGTGAGACAGACCTCGCCGGCGTGCAGGGCCACCCGGACCCGGATCCGGTGCGCGTCGTCGTGGGCACTGCCGTTGTGGGCGCGCAGCAGCTCCGTCAGCTCGTGGACGAGAGGGTGCAGCAGGCTCGCCTTCAGGGTGCCCGCCGGTGCGGTCACCCGCAGGCCGTCGCCCAGGTCGTCCCGTAGGCACGCGTCCCAGTCGAGACCGCCGCGCCCGAACGCCTCGTGCAGCATCGACCGCAGCGCGTCGCGGTTGCGCAGCATCGCCACGTTTCCCCGCCCGGACGACTTCTCGATGTCCACGGCCAGGACGGCCCGGTACTCCCACTGCTCTTCCATACGGACCTTTCCCCGGATCGACGGCGGGCGCGGCGCGGAGCGCGGGTGTGCGGGCTCCGCGCCGTCCCCCGTACTTCACTGTTCCCTGGCCCGGATGCGAACAACTCGTAGGAATAGGGGGTTCGGAGTGGTCACTCGCGTCCCGGTGCGCACACTGAGCGGGGAGAGGTGATCGAACCTGCGGGAGGGGCTGGGTACATGGACGGCGCGTTCGCGAGCAGTGCGGAGGGGGACTGGCCGTCCTCGACCCTGCTCGGAGGTCTCGGTCCGGCCGATCGCGGTCTGCTCCTCGGGCTGGGCACACGCGTGCCGTACCCGGCGGGCCGGGTGCTCATGCGGGAGGGGGACCGGACGGACTTCGTGCTGATCCTGCTCGGCGGTCTGGTCAAGGTCACCGGGCGGGCCGACGACGGCCGCGACGCGCTGCTGGCCGTACGGGTGGGAGGGGACGTGGTCGGTGAACTCGCCGCGGTGGACGGGCAGTCCCGCTCGGCCACGGTGACCACCTGCGGGCCGGTCCTCGCGCGGAGCGTCACCGGGGCGGACCTCCGCGCCTGCGTCAGCCGGGAGCCCCGTATCGCCCACGCCCTCAACCGGACCGTCGTGGCCAAGCTGCGCGCCGCCACCGCGCACCGGGTCACCTTCACCGGCTGCGACGCGGCCACCCGGATCGCACGGGTGCTGCACCACCTCGCGGTGACGCACGGCGAACCGGCCGGAGCGGGCGCCGAGATCCGCTGGCCGCTCACCCAGCCCGAACTCGCCACCCTGGCCGGTACGTCGGAGCCCAGCGTGCAGAAGACCCTGCGCGGGCTCAGGGAGGCGGGAGTCGTCACCCCGGGCTACCGCTCCATCCGGGTCGACGACCTGGGCGAACTGCGGGGGATCGCCTACGCCGAGTCCTGAACGGCGATGAAGCGGAGGGGGCCCCGGGAATATCGTAATTTCATGGGGATGGGGTGAGCTGCCGTCACTAGCGTGACGCTACTGGAGCGGGCGCGATCACCACATTCGGGGAGCAGCCATGGCGGCCAACGACAGCGGGGGCAACGGGGGGACGGACAACCGGGTCGACGTCGGCAGGGACGTCAACGGCGCGGTGATCCTGGGCGACAACAACCACGTGAACTGGCTCCAGCGGGCCCAGCGGCCGGACGAGCTGACCCCACGCGAGCACGTCGAGCTGCGCCCCCGTCGGCGACGGCGGGACACCCTCCTGGGCCGGGCGACCGAACTCCGGGCACTCGGGGACGCGTTGGAGGCCGGCGACGTGGTCCAGCTGTGGGGCCCGCCGGGCGTCGGCAAGAGCGAGCTGCTGCGGCACGCGGCGCACGAACTGCCCCACGGCCCGCACGGCGTGCTCTTCCTGGACGCCGCCGGGCGCGAGCCCGAGGACCTCGCACAGGACATGTTCGAGGCCTGCTACGACTGCCGGGGGTACGCCCCCTCGCGCACCGAACTGCGGCTCCTGCTCAAGGACTTCGAGGTCACGGTGTACGTGGACAACGCCGCGTACACCGCGGAGCAGTTCACCGGCCTCATGAACGACTCCCCCAAGGCCACCTTCGTCTTCGCCTCCCGGGAGCGGACGCTGCTGGGCGAAGGCACGACGCTGCGTCTGGGCGGCCTCGACCGTACCGCCGCGACGGAACTGCTCGCCCGTGAGCTCGGCCGTCCCGTGACGGCACTCGACGAACGGGACACCGCCGACACCCTCTACGACACCTCCCAGGGCAGGCCCCTGCTGCTGCTCCGCGCGGCGGCCCTGCCCCGGCTCGACGCGTCGGGCGAGCTCGTCCTGCCCCGGCCCGGCGCGGTCGCGGACCTGCTCCCCCCGCTCCTCGACAGTCTCGACGGCCCCTCCCGCACGGCCCTGGGTCTCCTGGCCGCCCTCGGCGACGCCGAACTCGACCCCGAGCACATCGGCACCCTCAGCGGTGCGCCGGACGCGTCCGCGCTGTGCGCGAACCTCACCGGACTCGGCCTCGCGGAGGAGACGGAGAGCAGCGGCTACCGGATCGTCGCCGACGTCGTGGCGGAGCTGGAACGGCGCGGCGGTACGGACGCGGTCCCCGTCGACCGGCTCTGGTACCACTTCACCACCTGGCTCGCCCGCGAGACGACGACACCGGCGCAGGTCGCCCGGCACACCAGGGCCCTGGAGGCGATCGCCGAACGCGCCGAGCGGGACGGGCGCGTCGACCTCGCCGTCGACCTCCTGCGCGCCGCCTCGCCCGCCCTCGGCGACTCCCTGCGCTTCGGTATCTGGGGCCGCCTGCTCGACCAGGGCCTTCCTGCCGCCCAGCGCGCGGGGGACCGCCAGGCCGAGGCCTACTTCCAGCATCAGCGGGGCGTCCGCGCCCTCCTGACCGGCAACCGGTCCCTGGCCGGCTTGCTGTTCGCCGAAGCGGGGGTCCTCTGGAGGCTGCTGGGCGACACGCACGGGGTGAACGCGGCGGCGGCGAGTCAGCCGTACGTGCCGCCCCAGCCGACGCCCACGGTTCCGCACACGGACGGGGGCGCGGGGCAGACGCTGACGAACGGTTCGGGGGCGGATCCGTCGGGCGGGGCGCACCATGCGACGTCCTCGGGTGCGGATCCTTCGTCGGCCGCGCACCATGCGACGTCTCCGGGTGCGGATCCGTCGTCGGCGGCTCACCACGTGACGTCCTCGGGGGTGGACCCGGGGCCCGCCGCGCACACCGTCGCCCCCGCGCCCGACCCGGGTACCGCCGCGTCCCACGCGACCGGCGTGACCCCCGATCCCTCGACGGCCGTCCACCACACGTTCGCGGCACCCCCGCCCGGCGTGCACGAGGCCGGTGTCGCCGCGCACTCGGCGGTGGTGACCGCGCCGGGGGCCGCCGGAGGGGCCGCCGCCCTCAAGGTGGCCGCGGTCATCGCCGCCCTCGTCATCGGCGGGGTCGCGGTGGACCGGTACCAGGAGGAACACAGCAGCCCCTCGGCGAGCACGGTCTTCGACACCCCCACGCCGGACACGTACGACGACACGGGCGCGGACCCGGCGGACACGGACCCCTACGAGGAGGAACCGACGCCGGAACCGACCGGCCTCGCGGGCGTGTGGTCGAGCAGCGAGGGAGGGACGTACCAGTGGGTCGACACGGGGTACGGGAGCTACACGGCCCAGTGGGAGGACAACTGCGGCGAGACCCAGACCACCGAGTACACCGGCGACGGCGACACCTACAGCGCCACGCAGCCGCTGTACGACGCCGACAACAACGCGTGCGGGGCGGCACCGCTCGGCGAGGTCCTCATCACCGTCACGCTCGGCCCGGGCAGCGACGAAGCTGACCTTTCCATCGAACTGTCCTCGGGCGCCGACCGGGTGTCGGACTGCTACGACTGCGGCACGTTCACCCTGACCCGAGAGTCATAAGGAGCCCCCCCATGTCCCGAGACAACTCCCTCCGCATCGGCGGCGACGCCCACGGCCCCGTCGTCGTCGGCGACAACAACCGCGTAGACGGGAAGCCCGCCGGCCCCACGCAGCACAACACGGCGAAGGACGGCGGAACCGTCTTCGCCGTCATGAACGGCAACCAGGACATCGACCGGCACGACGAAGAAGGGCCGGAACAGGCTCAACCCCACTGAACCGTCTCAACTCCCGTGACAGGCGCCGCGTCTCCCCCGCCGATCACGCTCGCCGAGCGTGCCCGAAGAGGGGGAAGACATGACCGTACGTACGACTGTGGTGGCGGCGACGGCCGTCGCGCTCACGGCCGCCCTCGCCGCCCCGGCGCTCGCGGCCGAGCGGCCCGGCGACGATCACGGCGCGACCCGGCAGGCCGTCCGGGCCGCCGTGAAGGACGGCGTGCCCGGAGTGACGCTGACGGCGCAGGACGGCCGGCGCGGCTGGTCCACCACCGCCGGTGTCGGCAACCTCCGTACGGGCGCCCCGCGTTCGGCGGACGACCGCTTTCGCGTCGGCAGCATCACCAAGACCTTCGTCGCCACCGTGCTGCTCCAACTGGAGGCGGAGGGACGGCTGTCGCTCGACGACAAGGTGGAGAAGTGGCTGCCGGGCGTGGTCCACGGCAACGGCCACGACGGCGCCCGGATCACGCTCCGCCAGCTTCTCAACCACACCAGCGGCATCTTCAACTACACCGCCGACGAGACGTTCGGGCGGACGTACTTCCTCAAGGACGGTTTCTTCCAGCACCGTTACGACAGCAAGTCGCCCGCGCAACTCGTCGCGATCGCCATGGCCCACCGGCCGGACTTCGCGCCGGGCGCGTCCTGGAAGTACTCCAACACCAACTACGTCCTGGCGGGAATGGTGATCGAGAAGGCCACCGGCCGGACCTACGCCGAGGAGATCCGCCGGCGCGTCATCGACCCCCTCGACCTGGACGCCACCTCGGTCCCCGGCACCCGCGTCACCGTCCCGCAGCCCAGCAGCCGGGCCTACTCCAAGCTGGCCGAGACGGCGACGGGACCGACGTACGACGTCACGAGGCTGAACCCCTCGCTGGCGTCCTCGGCGGGCGAGATGATCTCCGACTCGGCCGACCTGAACCGCTTCTACCGGGCGCTGCTGAAGGGTGACCTGCTCCCGGCGAAGCAGCTCAAGGAGATGAAGACCACGGTGACGACGGCCGGGGAGTACCCGGACTCCGGCTACGGCCTCGGTCTGGTCGACCACAAGCTCAGCTGCGGGGTCCATGTCTGGGGCCACGACGGCGGCATCCACGGCTCGAACTCCTCGGCCGCGACCACGGCGGACGGCCGGCACTCCCTCGCCTTCAACTTCAACGGCGACTGGTCCGGGGACAGCGACGCGGTGATCGAAGCGGAGTTCTGTGGCAAGTAGACGCACCGACTCGGACACGAAGCACGCAGTTCATTCGTGCGTAATGTCCGTACCGCCTCATATCGGCTAACCCGCACTTCACGGGGATGGCTCGATTTGTGTGCAAGGCGGGTGGTCGTGTGCGGACGGGACGCGAACTGCGGGTGCTGTCGGTCTATGAGGGTTTCTTCTCCGGTGGGGCCCGGATCGTGCACAGCGACATCGTTCTGGGTCTCACCGAGGGCGGGCAGCGCCATCAGGTGCTGAGTCTGTACGGGGAGGTGCACCGGGAGGCGACCCGCCAGCGGATGGCGGACGACACCTGCTACCGGGCGCTGACCGCGGCCGGGGTGGGCGTCACCTCGCTCGGCCGCACGTTCTTCGGCACCGGCGTTTCGGCCGACTTCACCGGAGGGGAGCTGGCCGAAACGGCCCGTTCCATGGCCGGCGCCGACGTCATCCTCTCCCTCAAGGAGCAGCCGCTGGCCCTCCTCAACCAGGCGGGCCTGCCGCGCCGCCCGGTCGTGGTCTGCCTGCACCGCTCCGACCCGGAGAACCAGGGCCGCGCCCTGGACGACCTCAAGGCCGCCATCGCCGACGGCACGGTCGCGGCCTGCGTCTGCTGCGCCGAGTCGACACGGGACGCGTACCGGGCCGCCGGGATCCCGGCCGAGCTCCTCCACGTGATCCCCAACGGCGTCGACCTCTACCGCTTCCGCCCCGACGCGGCCCGCCGCCTCGCGGTCCGCACGGAGCTCGGCATCGACCCCGCGGCCCCCGTGGTCGTCTTCGCCGCCCGCTACGACGCCATGAAGAACGTGCAACTGCTGCTGAGCGCCGCGCGGGAATGGCTCGACCGCGTCCCGGACGGGCAGGTGCTGATGTGCGGGGCGGGGATGACGCCGGGGAACCCCGGGCTCACGGCGGACATCGCGACCGCGTTCGCGGGGGCGCCGGACCTGGCGGACCGGGGCGTGCGCCCGCTGGGCGTCCGACGCGACATGGAGATGCTCTACGCCGCCTCCGACGTCGTCGCCCTCACCTCCTCCTGGGGCGAGGCCGCCCCGCTGTGCCTGATCGAGGGGATGATGTGCGGCGCCGTACCGGTGGCGACGGACGTCGGCGACAGCGCGGCGATCGTGGCGGGCCACGGACTGGTCGTACCGCCGGACCCGGAGGCGATCGCGGCGGCCTGGTCGGACGCCGTGGCCGCCCGCGCCGAACTCGCCCCGGCACTCTCCGCGAGCCGTGAACGTTTCAGCCGTACGAGAATGATCGCGTCGTACGCGGCCCTGCTGGACCGTGTCGCCGCGGGCACGACCCGTCCGGCGCTGCCGGACCCGTTCTAGGAGCGCATGCCGGTGAAGGTCGACATCTTCAACGAGATCCAGGACCCCCGCCCCTGGCAGGGCGACGACCACGAACACGTCCGGATCAACCAGGCCCTGGAACAGGCGGTGCTCGCCGACGAGTCGGGCTACGGCTGCTGGTGGCAGGTCGAGCACCACGGTGCGGAGGAGTTCAGCCTCTCCTCGGCCCCGGAGCTGTTCCTGGCGGCGCTCTCCCAGCGCACCTCCCGGATGCGCCTCGGCCATGCCGCCGTGCTCGCCCCGCGCGAGATCAACCACTCCATCCGCATCGCCGAACGCGCCGCGATGCTGGACCAGTTGAGCGGCGGCCGCGCCGAACTGGGCCTGACCCGTTCCGTCCCGCCCGAGTGGCGGCTGTTCGGCGTCGACCCGGACGTGGTGCGGGAGCGGACCCAGGACGCCTTCGAGGCCGTACCGAGGATGTGGGCGGGCGACACGACGGCGAGCGGCGGAGTACGGGTGGTCCCGGCCCCCTACCAGCGCCCGCACCCTCCGCTGTGGCAGGCCGCGTCGAGCCCGGCGTCCTTCGAGGAGGCGGGCCGCAGAGGCGTCGGGGTCCTGGGCATGACGCTGTGGGAGCCGCTGGAGCGGGTGGAGCGCCTGGTCAAGCTGTACCGGTCCGCGGCGGCGTCCTGCCGGACCCCCGTGGGCTCCTTCGTGAACGACCAGGTCGCCTTCTTCACCTTCGTGCACTGCGCGGAGACCGACGAGGAGGCGATGCGGGGCGGCGCGGCCGCGGCGGCCGCCTGGTACACGGCCCGTGCCCTCACCTTCTTCGAGGCGGCCGACGCCTTCATGGAGACGATGGCCCGCGAACAGGCCCTGCGCGACGACCCGTCGGGCGGCGGCCTGGCAGGCGCGTTCCTCCGCGCCGAGGCCGCCTCCGGCACCGGCCCGAGCCCTGCCACCCTGGTCATCGGCCGCATCCTCCAGGGCGAGACCGTCCCCGACGACGAGGTCTACCAGGCCCTCGCCGCCCAGGACTCCCTGATCGTCGGCAGCCCCGAGACCTGCCGCCGCAAACTCCGCGCCTACGCCGACCTCGGCATCGACCGCCTGATGTGCTTCCAGCAGGTGGGAGCGCTTCCCCACGAGAGCGTGATGCAGAGCATCCGGCTGGTGGGGGAGCTGATCCCGGAGTTCGACGTCTAGCCCTCGCCTACCGCCACGCGTCGACCAGGTCCTGCGGCCCCCAGCGTGCCGCCAGCGGCAGCTCGGGGGCCACACCGGCCCGGGACACGGCCACGAGGGGAGTGTCGGGTCCGGTGCCGGGTACGGCGAGGGCGTCGCGGACCAGGGCGTCGTACTCCGTCATGGCTCCACCCTGCTAAACGCAGATTCGATATTACGTAGATCGAATCTTGCATAAGGGTCGTACGCGGGGCATACGAGGAGGGGCCCCGGGTCCTCGGCCCCGGGGCCCCTCCTCTCCCCTCCTGATCCCGCCCCGGTCCGTCACTACCGGGGCAGCACCACGACATAGGCGGCGGGATCTCGGTCGCCGGAGGCCATCAGGGCCGTGCGGACGACCGCCGCCTGCTGTTCCATCGCGTCGCGGAGTTTGCGCGGGGTGATGTGGACGACCGTGATGCCCAGGCGCTCCAGGTGTTCGCGCTTGCGGGCGTACTCCGACCACAGGGCGTCCTCGTCCTGACGGGGGGCGCGGGTGTCGAGCTCCACCGCCACCGCCTGCTCGGGCCAGTACGCGTCCAGGCCGCCGAGGTGGGGGCCGCCCGGCAGGCGGAGGTCCACGTTCCAGACCGGGTCGGGGAGGCCGTACTCCTGGACCATCCGGTACAGGCGGTCCTCCGCGATCGCGCGGCCCTCCGCGAGCAGGGAGTCCACCGCGTCCACCACGTGCGGGCGGCTGAGCAGCTTGGCGTTGTTCAACTCCCGGACCACCGCGGCCGGTTCGCAGTGGCCGCCGCGTACCGCCTCGGTGAGCAGCCGGCGCACCGCGCCCGCGTCCGTCAGTTCGCAGACCGCGTCGGCGAGGGCGCGCGGGACCGGGGCGACCGGGACGCCGGTGAGCTGCTCGGGCGTGGGGAGCGAGGAGGTGCGGACGATCCGCGCGCAGCCCGACGAGCGCAGCCGGCGGAGCCGGGGGACCAGGACGTCGATGCGGTCCAGCGACAGCAGGGGCGGCGTCGCGGTGAAGCCGTGCAGCGTCAGCGCCGCCAGGCCCGTGATCATCGCCTCGGCGTACACCGGCCGGTGCGCCCCCTCCGCGCCCGGCTGGGCCGGGACCCCGGTGCCGCGCTCCCGTGCCGCGTACATCAGCACCGCGTGCAGCCGCTCCTCGCTGGTCGGCGGCCCCGGGTGGAGCAGGAGGACACCCGGGAGGATCTGCTGCCAGGGGCCTCCGGTCCTGCACTGCTCGTTTGCCTCGGCGGCCGAGACGCCCTGCGTACGGAGCTGGGCGGCGGTCACGACACGGCGGTGCACCTCGGAGAGGTGGCGCAGGGGGCGGGGGGAGAGCGGGGGGACCGGGGTGTTGTGGTTCATGCAGCGGGGATTCCCGCCGCCGAACCGCTCT